>Ga0180437_10000031_pt1 | contig 318312 bp, 262 predicted proteins | sample SS_ome_4_FD_132410 | JGI IMG/M metagenome (GOLD analysis project Ga0180437, IMG submission 132410) | Hypersaline lake sediment archaeal communities from the Salton Sea, California, USA - SS_3_D_1 metaG | ecosystem: Environmental > Aquatic > Non-marine Saline and Alkaline > Hypersaline >... | reverse complement strand
TTTTGCCGGAAGTTACCCGGCTTTTTTCATCTCAGCCTTTCGGCCGGCCAACGTGTTGAAAGGTCAGATGAGTTCGGGCATAAAGGTCAAGCTTATACGAAGAGGACTTGTGGTTTTCCAGTTCATGGCCTCCATAATCTTGATCATCGGAACCTTCATCGTCTATAAACAACTCAATTACATCCAGAACAAAAAACTGGGATTCAACAAAGAGCAGGTGCTCATCCTCGAGAACACCTATCTCCTGAAAAAACAGACTGAAACCTTTAAAAATGAGGTCCTGGCTTATCCCCAAATCCTGTCTGCCTCTGTATCGGGATTTCTGCCTGTCCCTTCTGACTTCAACCAATCCGCCGTCTTCCCAGAGGGAGAAATTGACAATGAAAATTCTACCTCCATGCAGATTTGGCGTGTCGATGATGACTATATCGAGACATTGGGAATGAATATCGTCGAAGGACGAGATTTCTCGAGAGAATATTCCACAGACAAGGAAGCCGTTGTCATCAACCAGGAAGTGGCCAGGCACTTCGGCTGGGATAAACCTCTCGGAAAAAGACTGGCAACAGCCTTATCTCTGATGGGAGGCACAAAACTCTACACGGTCATCGGAGTTGTCGAAGATTTCCACTTCGAGTCTCTGAGGAACAATATCGGGCCACTGATTATGCTCTTGCAGCCAAGCACAAGCAGGATCTCTTTCCGGATGAAAACCGACGATATATCAGGAACAATAGGTCTAATCCGGAAAAAATGGCGTGAGTTTCTACCAAATCAACCCTTTGAGTATTCTTTTTTGGATGAGGCTTTCGATAGCATGTACAGGTCCGAGCAGAGAATCGGCAAAATCTTCGGCATTTTTGCAGCCTTAGCTGTGTTCATTGGTTGTCTCGGTTTATTCGGCTTGGCTGCGTTCACGGCTGAACAGAGAACTAAGGAAATCGGGATCCGCAAGGTCCTAGGAGCTACAGCTCCAAAGATCATCAGGCTTTTGGTCAAAGAATTCATCACCCTGATCGCTCTCGCCAATGTCATTGCCTGGCCCATTGCCTACCTGGTCATGAAAGGCTGGCTGAAGGATTTTGCCTATCAAACACCGGTCCAAATCTGGATTTTCCCGGCAGCCGGATTGTTCACGCTCTTGATAGCCCTTTTCACTGTCAGCTCTCAGGCCATAAAAGCCGCTCTGACCAATCCTGTCGATTCCATCAAATACGAATAGCTGAATTCCTGTCACTCCTCTTAAAAAGAATTATGGGATCGCATCTCAACATTTGACATTATGCTCTTGGTTTCGTCATTGTTCACCTTAAGCTGAAAATTCTTTCTCCAGGAGATCTGTTTTAATGTCAAATGCTGAGACGCGACCCCTTGGCGATAAGCGCGAGTATTTTTTTTGAACGCTGAACGGCTGCTTCCAGCAATTCTTGGTGGGATAATGTGTCTTTTCTATCCAAAAAACGAAGGATTTGTTGACCTGTCTTAGTAAAAAAGGCTCGAGCCCACACCTTGTCAGGGGCCTTTTCACCCCAGAGCTTTCGCGGCCCTTCGTAGCCTCCCTCAGAAAGATACCAATCCTTGATCAACTGGAAACCTCCAAGAAACAGAAGGAAGCCTAGAGCTGTGGCAACTGGCGGCACACCTATGCGGAGAGAACTGGCCGTACGGGTGTGCACAGTCTGTTCTCCTTCATAAGAAACCATAAGGTGACCGCCAGGCGGGATGATATCGCCGAGATATTCAAAGAGCCTTTGAGCTGAGCTGACAGACAAAGGAATTGCGTTATTTTCGTGTCCTGCATTGTGTGTAAATTCTGGCTCTTCGTCATATTCCAAATCCATCCATGGTCTGACTCCGTCTTTGCCCCCGACACTATGAATCCCCTTGATGACTGGTGAATTGCTTGAGAAATCACCCGAATTTCGAACATATAATTTAAAACCGGTCCAGCCACTCATCCGAAGCGGCTTTATCTCAGCCAAATACAGAGTCAACCCATTAATTTGTCTTTCATCGAGATCCTGTAGGGGAGAAGAACCGATCCGCATCGGATTCAAGCTAAGCTAATGCCAAACCGAACAGAGGTTCTCGTCATTCTCCTGTATTATCGCCGCCAACTTTTGGCAGGGGTTTCCTGGGCAGCATCTCATCCCGCATGGCTGTGTGATAGACGAAGCAGGCCATGACGATAGCGGATTGGATGATGTCCTCCGGGACACAATGATCATAGAGATCCATATTTGTGTGATGGGTTTTCGTCCCGTAATCAAGCGGATCCTGGATGAACTGAAAACCGGGAAGTCCCAGGTAATCAAAGGCAAGGTGGTCAGAGCCGGTTGTTTCCTGGAAAACAAGTGTGCTGACGCCTAGATCATGAAGAGGCTTTATCCATTCCTCGAAAATGGGCTGAACAGCGCTGTTCTCTTGCAGGTAGACTCCTCTGATGCGGCCGCTGCCGTTGTCATAATTGTAATAGGCGGAGAGTTTCGCATAGTCAGGTTTTAGTTCAAGTTTGCTCGATCCGGCCAGGACATTTCGCCAGTATTTCTTGGGATTGGCCACAATCTCAAAGTAGTCAAGCTCGGCCATGCTTTTTATGTCCGTGTCCCCAAAGTGCTTGGCCACATATCCCCGTGATCCGAGAAGTCCTTGCTCTTCAGAACCCCAGAGTGCTCCCCTGATGGTACGGCGTGGTCTGACGCCCAGCGCTTTCAGAATCCGCATGGCTTCCATGACAATGGTGCATCCGGCTGCGTTATCGACAGCACCCGTTCCACCGCTCCAGGAATCGATATGCCCGCCGAGCATGACGACCTCGTCTTTTTTGTCCGTGCCGGGAATTTCCGCAATCACGTTGTAGCCCAGAAGATCCTCGTCATAGAATTCATTCTTGATCTCTATCTCGAGCTCGACAGGAACACCATGATCCAGAATACGGCAGATTCGAGCATAGTGTTCAGCGGCCATGACAATCCGAGGATTCTGGCGCGGTTTCTGGGGGAGCCAGCCTTTTCCTTTGTAAGCATCTACCCTTACTGTTCCATAATCGCGGCGGCTGGACTCGCTGGATTCGACCAAAACGGCCACGCCCTCCGAGCGAAAAAAGGCCTCGAGCTTATCCCACAATTCCAGTGGTGGGATATCGATCTCGCCCTCCGGTTTGATGGGGATGGGAGCTTCCTTCAGCTTGTCGAGCCCCATTGCGCCAAGACGTTCAGCGCTCGCCGTGAAGGTGGGAAGAGCTTTACGCGGTGGAGAGATGAGTACGATGGCGTCTTTCAGTTTTCCTTTGTATTGGACGACATCCTCCTCAGATTTAATGCTGACTAAAACCGGCAATCCCACAATTTTTCCGTCTGTGCTCGAAGTCCAGGGTACGGGATAGGCAATTATTGGCTGGTAAGATGGCTTTCGCAGATGGACAGATGTGTACTCATTGGACCAGCCTAAACCGAATTCACCAAAAGGCTCCATGTGTGCATTGGACATGCCCAATTCCTCGAACTTTTCGACTGTCCATTTATAGGCAGCGGTGATCTGGGGCGAACCGGGGACTCTGGGTCCCAAAACATCTGCCAAATAGCTGAGAATAGGCATGGCTTGAGACCGATTGATCCCTTCCTCCCATATCTTTGAGACCATCTCATAGTCAACCTTTTCCTGGACAGGAAAAGACGGGATCTGTGTGATCATAAAGACAACGATTAAAGCCAGAATATGTTTTCGTTTCATGAAAACCTCCTCATCGCAGATTGTCACCTGCTATCATATTTTTACATTGACCAATAATTCAAGTGAAAAATGAGCGTTATCTATCAACTTGACAATACCTATATAATATCTAAAATATTAAACTGAGGATGCACTTTTTATTTAGCCATGCCTAACCTCGACAAAGCCACAGCAATCAAGATAGCTTCCACATAAAAAAAACTGAAGGAGCCGAAAGGATGACGGAAGAAAAGAAACAAAAACTGGCCATGGTGGTTTTCAGCGGTGATATGGACAAGTTGTTTGCCGCCTTTACCATAGCCTCTGGAGCAGCTGCGGCGAACATGGATGTCACCATGTTTTTCACTTTTTGGGGTTTGCGCGCTCTCAAAAAAAGGGCGAAAACCGGCAAAAGCTTCATGGGGAAGATGCTGGGCGCGATGTATAGTGGAGATATCAACAAGGCCTCACCCAGCAAAATGAGCTTTGGGGGACTCGGGCGCTGGATGTTCAAAAAAATGATGAAAGCCAAAAAAGTTCCCTCGCTTGTTGAGCTCAGACAGGCCGCGATCGATCTCGGCGTCAGGATGTACGGATGCCAGATGAGCATGGAGGTCATGGAGATCACCAAAGACAAAATGATCGACGATGTCGCTCAGTGTGTGGGTGTGGCCTATTTTTTGGAGCAGGCTCGGGAGTCTCAAATCAACTTGTTCATCTGATCCGGATCATGCATTAAAAAGTCCACCGATAACAATATTCAGAACGCAAGTGATATAATTGGGGTAATTTTAACCCCACCGAAGAGTCGACCTCACGGCAGTTACTTTTTTATGACTGGCAACAACACATGACTCGGGTGATCAGGCGTGTGGTGTAAGGCCATGGTGCCCACGACAGTTTCGGTGACATAGGCTTCATGTTCCCCGGTGTTCGAGTTGGGAAAGGAATAGTTGTCACAGGCGTTCATGACGGCGATCCGGATACGGTGATCCTTCTTGAATGTCACCGCAATGCTGGGAATATTGATGCTATAGCGGACAACGTCTTGCATGTTGCCAGACAGGAGTTCTTCCCTCTCGAAATTGGACCCGAAGACATGGTGCTGTTTATCCTCCAGGTTTCTAAACCGCGCTCTCAACATGCCAGTGGTCAAGCGCACGGATGTGCCATCGGGATACACGTCGGACAGATAGACCCACCAATCTGTGTCACGGACGTCGCAGGAGGCATAGAGAACGGCCATCAGATCACCGGCCAGAGTGATATCCGCCTCCAACGGCTCAGATGTATAGACAACGACATCGCTGCGCATCTCGATGTCCTTGAAATCATAGGGAAAGCTCTGCATATCCTCCCATCTTTTCATCACTTCAAAGCTGTACCAGTTCGGCGCAGGACTTTGGGGATCGTACCTGTATATATCACTGGGCTCGTTCTTTTCAGGCAGGATTTTGGTCAGCCAGCCATACTGTGGCAGCCGGTTCGCCTTGCCGTTACTGTGGAAATACCACTTTTCAAGCTGCGTTTCCTCAGGAGGCCATTGTGAAGCCGTCCGCCACTCATTATCGCCCAGCACAAAATACATGACTTCAGGTTTCTCCACTCCGTTGTCAATGCCTTTGAGAAAACGATCGTACCACCTCTGCTTGGTGAGCCAGATGTCATCGCGGAGGGCATCGATCCCGAAGCTGAAGCCGTTGAGCCTGCGGTCCCTGTTGTAGCCATGTTTCCAGGGTCCCAGCACAAGCTTTTGCGGTTGAGTCCCGAATCTTTTCACCAATTCCCAGTTGCGTCTCGTGCCGGGAAAATCATCGTCAAACCAGCCGCTGATCTGGAAGGATGCCAAATCACGGGGATGCTCACCTCGATAAAAATCCTGCTGCTTCCAGTAGTCATCGTTTATCCAATGCTCCACGAGAGTGTTCCACACAGGGATATCCTTGCCCAGGGCGAAGGTGTCAAGGTCGATAAGAGGTCGATAGTTGAGAATTTCAGGCCAGGTTCTCTCAGGTAAAATCTTCTCGTTGAGCATGAAAAAAGTATAGTACGCCAAACCTTCCACAAACCCGCCGCCCATGTACTGCATGTCGCTGAATACAGTTCCCATCGAACTCTCCGGAATGATGCATTTGAGTGCAGGATTGTTGGCCATCGAGCAAGCCCACTGCGTGAATCCGACATAAGAGCCTCCTTGCATCCCGATATTTCCATCGCACCAAGGCTGCTCGGCAAGCCAGGTCAAGGCATCGGCGCCATCTCGAGGCTCGTTGACGACAAGCACCCATTCGCCTTCGGATTTGTTCTCCGGGTCCCAATAGGAGGTCCCTCGACAGGCCTGAATAACAAAAGCATAACCACGGGCACAGTAGTGCCAGTAATTATCGATCATCCTGGTGATACCATAAGGCGTGCGGATGAAAACCACCGGATAGGGTCCATCCGTGCCGTCATCGGGAAGATAGACAAGGGTCGCCAATTTCATGCCATCCGACATTTCCACCATGATTTTTCCCAGCGTCCTGTAGCCAAACTTTGCCGGGGAAATCTTGGGATCGGCCCACTCTTTTAAAACCGTAAAGTTCTCATATCCCCTCAAGACCATACAGACATCGCTGGGCCCATCTATTCCTGCAATAAGTTTATTCTCCTGGCTGATGATCAAATCCATGGGGCCCGAAGCATTCTTTAGTGCCCAATAAACGGCGGTAACATCCTTACTATCCACAGTTTCCGTTCTTTCATGATGACGGATATAGATGCTGTTCTCATCCGGCCAGGCTACGGCCCTGTGGAAAGCCCAGTTTATCCTTTCAATCTCGGCCAATTTGGCGGGAAGCTGTTGTAAGGACCCCCAGAGCCGGAATTTCTTTGCCTTTTCTATGTCTGGCTCATTAGCAGGGGCGGCCGATTCCCACTGGTTTGTCTCCCAACTTTTCCTCTTGATCCTATAGGCGTACTCTCCACCACTATCTGAAACCAGCAACTCGCCCACATGAATGCCCTTTATGTATATATCAAAAACACGATCACCGCTTGCCTGTCCTTCTTGGATAGTCTCCTTCGTGCATGCCGTACTGAAAATCAAGAGAAAAAGACCAATCCAAACGACACAAAACAATTTCTTCGGCATGGGTTGTCCTCCTTCTATCAGTGGTTGGATCCGCCCTTTTTCTCTCGTAAGCAAGGGCTTCTACCAGTCCTGGAATATGTTTGTCTCCTTGGATCATACAGAGAAGCCGTTCAAAGCTTCCTTCTGTCCGGATTTATGCATTTTAACACAAGCGATCTCTATTTGGAAAAGGAGGGTTGATTTTCCGTCTGTTTTGCGTGTATTCTCAACTCATCAAAAATGGCTAACCACCTTTGATTTGCAAGAGATGCTTTTTATGGGAAAAGCAGTCAATAGTGTTTCGCAAAATAACCGAGCGAGATGGAGATGATCAATCTGAACGTGGTTCTTTTCGAGCCGGAGATTCCTCAAAACACGGGAAATATCGTCCGCACCTGTGCGGCAACCGGTGCTGTTCTCCACCTGATCAAACCCCTCGGTTTTTCGACTCGAGACAAGCACCTCAGGAGAGCAGGTCTGGATTACTGGCATCTGGTGGACATCCATTATCACGAAAGCTTGGCCGATTTTCTGGAGGAACACCCCTCGGAAAAATTATTCTTCATAACCAAGAAAGCTGTCCGCACTTATGATCAAATCGATTTCACGGGAAATGTTTTTCTCATTTTCGGCAGAGAAACAACCGGGATTCCGGATGAGGTTCTGAACAAAAATAAGACCAGCTGTTTCAGGATTCCGATGAAGGCTGAGGCCCGCTCGCTCAACCTGTCCAACGCCGTATCCATTGTAGTCTATGAAGCCCTGAGGCAAAACGGATTTCCAGAGTTAGCGCACCGTGGCGAGATGTTCAAAAAATAAACCGTCCTCAATCAATCCTCTTGGCGTGCAGCTTTCTGCCGCCCTGGTGAACGATAAGTTCTATTATTTTCCCGCCCTCTCTGACAAAAGTGATCTGCACATCGGCTGTCTTCACAAAGAACTTATCCTCTTCTTCGGGGAAGATAGCGATTTTATTCTGACCTGTTGCCTGGAGGTACAGCTGGTCTTTTTCCAGGGTGACCACCACATTCACTTTGTCATTTAACTGGTATCTACCCACATACATGTCGAGGATTATGGGATCAATCTGGATGGCCTTTCGCTTGATGGGCACGGTGTAGTTGACTCCTTCGATAAGTTGTTCATAGACCGCGAATTCATGCAGAGGTTTCTTCTCTGGCGAATCGGGCCAGCTTTCGGGGATGCCGATCGGAGTTATGCATATCTGCACGAAATTGTCAGGTACGGCAAAAACTTTCTTGACCAGGTCAACCGGGAGGGCGTCTGTGATAAAGACCGTACCGTATCCGAGAGCCCTGGCTGCAATCATCAAGTAACCGGCGGCCAGTGATCCATCATAGACGTTATAGCTGGGGTAACGGGAATTTTTATCCACAAGCACAACAACATAGACAGGTGCGGAAAGATAATTACCAATCCTTTCTTGGTATTGATTCCGCAGAGAATCCTCTTCACTCGGATCAAATCCCTCTCTCTCCTTAGCTCTCTCCACTGCCGAGGAGACACATTCCTCCAGCAGCCTGTCGATTTTCTCTCTGTCCTGCACGACGAGGAACTTCCAGGGTTGTTGATTTCCTGAAGTCGGGGCGGTCCTAGCTGTATCCAGGATTTTCTCGATATGTTCCTGAGGAACCGGAGTGGATTTGAATTTTCGTACTGAACGCCGCTTCTTGAAGATATCGAAGAGATATTCCTGTTCAGAAGTGTATGTGGCCGGTGATGTGACGCTCACTGTTTGAGACTGATCAGATCCCTCTTGCGAAGAGGCCGTATGCTTCACAGTCAGGTTGGCAAAGGTCCCTCCGGAATTGTTTCCGCACCACAGTCCCACTGAGCCTTTGCTTCGGCCGTGTTTCAAGTCCTCGACAACGAGACTGGGTGATTCCGCTCTGTTGACATAAACCTCAGCCCTAGTTCCTGAAACAACAGCCTTCACGTGAAACCACTCCTCCGGAGCAATGTCCGCACCGGCTTCGTACATCTCCGGTGATTTCTCACGCAGATAATACCAGGTGTACATCGGACTCCCGATATACTGGATGGTATGGCCGCGTCTCTTGGGATCTTTGTGCCGGGAGTTCTGGGGACGGAAGTAGATCCCCTCATAGACAGAATCAGACCTCACCCGAAAGACAAGGCCTGCGTAGTGAGGTATGGCCGCAATATCGAGCTCGATGATACCGTTTTCAAAGGTGAAATCCTTAAGATAGGCAATTCTCTCTCCGGCGGCTTCCTTTATCCGAAGAGCTTTCTTCCCTTTGTATTTAATGATTTCTGTTTGGACGAGTCCGGTCTGCCATTTGTCCAGATCAATATAGCTGGTCGTCCTTTCTGTATCCTGACTATACAAAAAACCGCGTGGTGAACAGATAAGCAAGAAAAGAAGCCAGATGCACATTTTGCTTGTGTTCATGTGAGCCTCCCTTAGATAATCTGATCGGCATCCGGACCTTCCGTTTGTATCCTCTAAGGTCCGATGGATTTTATGACCCTATTTTGCACTTCGAAAGGATCGATCAAGGGCAAAGCGCATCCAATATGAAAAATGCGGCCCTTTCAGAGGTCGATCCCCTTGTTTGCGATGAATCCGAGGTTACTTAAATCGTTAAACATACTCAATCAGTCTTTCTCCAACTCGAAAGCGAGCAGCATGTTTCCGACAAGGGTAGGGACGATAAGGAGGTTTTTTTCCTGGATGTACTCGAAATCAGCCAATGTGAGCTTGGCATCTTTTGAATTAATGAGCTCGATCCTCTCACCTGAAGGAGATACTCTGTAAAGCCTGCCCATCCAATCCCCCATGAGATAGCGGCCCTGGCCGTCGGGTTTCACACCATCCATGATGGCACCGCTTCCCAGCCAGAGGAGTGTTTTGACGGCCTTGTCCGCAAGACTGATCGATTTGAATGCGCCGTCGGCCGAGGTCCCCACAATCAACACATCCTGTTCAGCGTAAAGTCCGTTCGGATTCATAATCTTGTCGCTCTTCAGCCATGTTTCGAATTGGCCGTCTCTGAACCTGTAAATGGCGTGCTGTTGGGAGTCGGAAATATAGATGTCTCCGGATGGATGCATGGCTAGATCATTGGGGAAGAGGACTCCGGGGATGGGGTTTTTTTTGACGATTTGGCCCGAGGCGATGTCGATCTCCGTCAGGTTTTTCCGCTCAACCGCGTACAATTTATCTTTAAAATGGGCAAGGCCTGTTGGTTTCTCCAGACCAGTCACCCACTTCAGTTCTTGAACAGTACCGTCCAGGTTAACTGTGGAGATGAAATCCGCACCAAAATTGGAGACATAGAGAATGTCCCTATCCCTGTCGTAGCAGACCGATTCAGGCATCTGGAGTTTGACCACTTTCCTCCAGAGCTCCGTTACGCCCTCGAGGAGATGAACGGCCTCGCCATGAAGCGGTGTCAACTGGCAGAGGTATCCCCACCCGCCGAAATTCTCCGTGACCATCAGAAGTAACTCGTTAGCGCCTTGCTTGAGGGGAAGGAATACAGAATCATGCAGCCCTACGACCCCCTGAAAATGCGCGTCTCTCCGTCGGAATTCACTGTTTCCTCGGTAAAGAATTTCTTTGTTGAGAAATACGGACACTTCATCGCTGTACCCGAAATTGATTTTTTTCAACTCCTCCTTATCGCTGTTGATCGTTGTCCTGGCCAACACACAATCCGGTTCTTGCCCGAATTTGGCGGCGTAACGGGCTACATTGACAAGCCCGGCACGATCACTTTCAATTTTTTGCCATTTGATCTCTGCGAGATCCTGATTCTCGGGATGAACCTCTCTGTTGATCTGGGTTACCTTAAAGGGCTGTGATATCTCCCACTCTTTCAGCATTCCCGGAGGAATGACCGGTTCCGGTGCAGGATCAAAAGCGAGCGAGTTATCTTCTCTGTATTTGAAATTGGCAAAATGGGCCAGACCATTGTTCGGAGCCTTGAGCCCGATCTTACCTTTGATAGCACCAAATCGGAGATCGTTGATGACCAAGGCGGGGGTTTCGGCGTTGTCCAGAAAAACCCTGGCCTGGGTTCCGGATACCTCAAGCTTGACATGGATCCATTGGTCGTAGGGAATAACCGCCACTGCTGTGAATCCATCGCCGTTGAAAAGCTGCCAGCATCCGAGCCCTTTGACGACAGGTGTGTACTGAAGGGCATCGGGAAACTTGGACTTGTGCGGCCTGAGGTAAAAATCTTCGTAATTTTCTCCCTGATGGATACGGAACATGATTCCGGCAAAGCAACGGCCTCCTTCAAAGGCCACATCCACTTCGATAACACCATTTGCGAATTCCACATCCTTCAAAATGGCTGAGCCTTGCAGGCTTTTCTGGCCAAGATGTGTCACCACCTTGGCTCCTTGCAGGATCCAGCGGTCCGCATCAAAATCGACGATTTCGTCTTGAGCCGAAACAAAAACACCCACCCCCAGCAGACACGCCATCAACAGGGGAAATACTTTAAACCGATGTAAACTTTTTTTACGATACCTGTTCACCGAATGCATCACTTCTCCTTTAAATTATATTTATGCCTCTAGTCTGCAATTAATGTGCCACAAAGGGGAGGGGATTTTTACCTTCGGTAGAGGAAGATAGTATGGTTGCTGTCTTTTTCGTCTTTGACGGAGACCGCATCGATCTCTTTGGCTTCCCAACCCGGGATTCTGTAATTATGGGTGACGATAATCGTTCCCTTTTTGAGTTCCTTCTCGAACTTCGGGCGCAGAAGAGCATTGGATTCAGGAAGAAGATAGAGGGCGACGACAGTTGCTTCAGAGATATCAAGTTTCATGGCATCACCCACCAGAAATTCAACAAAGCTTTCCACCCCAGCTTTGATTGCTCCTGCTTCGGATTCCTGAATTCTCTGCGGATCGATATCGATACCAACTCCCCGGGCTCCATACTCTTTAGCAGCGGCTATAATGATGCGCCCATCCCCGCAGCCCAGATCGTAGACAATATCGCTCCCATCGACTTGAGCCAGTTCAAGCATTTTTTCCACCACAACCATCGGAGTTCCGACGAAGGGCGCAAGATCAGGAGCATCTTCTCTGCCGTGCGACCCTTCATAGAGGTTAATCAGATTGCTTTCATCATACCTGAAAGCATAGGGTGTTCCCGGCTTGAGGTGACGTTTGATCTCCTCCCCTAATCGTTCATAGGTCACATCCATGGCAACGGGACTTCTGTAGCGATGAAGAGCTCCCACTTTTAACATCTTTTTCTGAGGTTCGACAAAGGATGTTGTCGATTTTATCGTGTAATGAATAGTTCCTTTCGTCACATTCCGGATAGTGATCTCATTTTCAACAGAAACAGAGGAATAGCTGGAGTCCTGGCCTGGCTTTTTAGTCAGCAAGAGGAACGCGATTCCCACAGCCACTATGGCTATGAGGAGCCCAATTTCGAGCTTCCTTTTCATGATTGTCCTTTCATCCTTTCTGTTAAGGCCAATGCTGTTACCTTGGCTTAATTGAGCGGGAACTCGGCCGAGCCAAGCAAGAAAAAAGAAATAAAATTGTGCAGACAGCCTTTCTCGGTTCCATCCGGGCTCTCAATAATCCGTCCAATCCTTTCATTTAGTACGGTGAAGGTCATTCGCGGCCCTGCCTATGGGCGAAGATCCGGTCACCGCGGCAGGGATAAATGGCCTCGATGTTCTTATTCAGGCTAGAATTATAAATTGTCGAACCCCTGTGAGGCAAGCTCTCCGGATATTTTAGGGAAAAGAGGCATCATCCTCATGGTTCATCTCATTCCAGATGCGTACATCATTTTGGATTCAAAGGACATTCAAGTATATTGCTCTAAATCAAAAGCTTCAACAGCCGCAGGTAAAACCTGGGTAACCGCATGCCCTGCTGGAGTTAATCCCAGCAAGATGGCGCTGATGACTTCGTTGCGGGTTGCACCGGCTTTTTTTGCCATTTGCACATGGAAGGGAATTCCGCTCTCGAAACGAAGGACTGCCAGCACAGCCAGGTAGGCTAACTCCCTGGTCTTCTCGTCCAGAACACAAGCCTCCGAAAGATTCTGAACAAGCTGCATCCAGGCGCTGGCATGCTGCGGAGCTTCGCTTTGGAACATCCGGAAAGCCCTACTGATCGCATTTTTTTGATCGCTCATATTTACGCACCTTTCAATAGAGATCACTCTTTGAACAATCATAATACTACCAACTTCAACACAAATTGCGTACTATAAAATTTTCCCTTGAGACGAATAGTGGTTCGAGATCGCTAAGATGAGTTATTCTTGCAGAGAGATGGTTTTTACGGTAAAAAAACAGTGAAAATGGCTTTGCCTTGAAAATGCAGAAAAACGGAAGCCCACAGAAAAAAATCATCTCCATCTCTGTGCACGATCTGATCGGATTCGTCCTCCGTAGCGGAGATCTCTCGATCATGTTTCGAGGCTCGACTCGAGCCACAAATCTGGCCGGCATTCGAGCTCACCAAAAAATCCAAAAATCCCGCCCACAGGATTATGTCAAAGAAGTTCCCATTTCATATCTCTACCAGACAGAGTCATTTGAACTCCTCATCCAGGGTCGTATGGATGGCATGTACATCGAGGATGGAAAAGTCGTCATTGAGGAAATAAAAACCACCACCAGAGAGTTGGATCTTTTCTGTGATGACCGGAATGATCTTCACTGGGGACAGGTCAAAACCTATGCGGCCCTCTATGCCGTCGAACAAAGACTGCCCACTGTTTCAGCAAGGCTAACCCGTTATCAAATAGAAGCGGGAGAAACCAAATCTTTCTTCAAGGAATTTCAAACCGAAGAATTAACCGTCTTTTTGGATACGATTGTCCAATGCTATCTTGCCTGGATAGAAAAAATCGAGGATTGGCATATCATGCGGGACAGTCTCATCAATGCATCCGATTTTCCTTATCCCTCCTATCGCAAAGGCCAGAAGCAGATGGCACAGGATGTCTATGAAACCATCCTTAACCGCAGCCAGCTCATCCTCCAAGCTCCGACGGGCATTGGAAAAACAGCTGCCACCCTCTATCCTGCTGTAAAAGCTTTGGCGGAAGAGCAGACACAAAAGGTTTTTTACCTGACTGCGCGGACAACCGGAAGAGTCATCGCCGAAAAGACGTTGGGCGAATTGAAGAACAGAGGCCTGAGAGTCAAAGCCGTGACAATCACAGCCAGAGAAAAGATCTGTTTCAATCCCGACAAAAGCTGCACACCTGAGGAGTGCGATTTCGCCAGAGGCTTTTACGATCGAATAAACGAGGCTATGGAACAGTTCTTCACTACCGACTCCTTCACTATGGAAGCTATACAAGAATTGGCCATGCGGCATAAAATTTGCCCTTTTGAGTATTCTCTCGAGCTTGCCCTTTGGGCCGATTGCGTTATCTGCGACATGAACTATGCCTTCGATCCGCGTGCTTACCTGAAGCAGTTTTTTTACGATAATCCCGCCGAATTCACCTTTCTCATCGATGAGGCTCACAATCTCGTAGACAGGTCCCGAGAGATGTTCAGCGCCTCCCTCAGCAAGTCCTCTTTTTTAAAGCTGCGAAAACAGCTTAAAAACGAACAATCCGAAGTGCACAAGATGGCGGGAAAAATCAACGCCCAGTTCCTGGATTACAAGAAGAAATGTGAAGAGGACGGGCAATTCATTCATGAAGACAGAGAACCCGTAGAACTTTTGTCTTTGTTGCTCCCCTTTACGCACAGCTTAGAACGCTGGCTTCTGGCCAATCCCCGGTCACCTTTTGCGAAATCCATGCGGGATTTTTATTTCGAGGTAATCCATTTCCTCCGAATCGCAGATCAGTTCGACACGAACTACACCACGTATTATCTGCAAAAAGAGAAAGAATTTACGGTAAAGCTATTCTGCATCGATCCCTCGGGCCATCTAAAGGATGCCATGAAAAGAGCGTCATCGGCAGTCCTGTTCTCCGCCACCATGACACCCCTCTCTTATTTTTCACAAATTTTGGGGTGTGACGAGTCGGCAGAGAAGAAGACATTCCCTTCTCCCTTTCCGCCCGAAAACCTGTGCATCCTCGCCACGAATTCCATATCGACTTATTACCGCCACAGGGGAAGAACCAGGAGCGCGTTGACCAGATTGATCGGATCATTTATCGAAGCCCGGAGAGGAAATTACTTGGTGTTCTTCCCTTCTTATGATTACATGATGATGGTCTATCCCCTATATGCGCAGACATATCCCCGACATCGCATATTGACCCAGACGCCAAGCATGACTGAAGAAGACAGAAAGGGTTTTTTGAATGAATTTTCCGTTGAAAATACCGGTACCACCGTTGGATTCGTGGTGATGGGAGGGATCTTCGGTGAAGCCATCGACCTGGACGGCGATCGATTATCAGGGGCGGCTGTGGTAGGAGTGGGTCTACCCGGACCATCTCCGGAAAGAGAGCTCATCCGGGCCCACTTTTCCGGCCTCGATGAGAACGGATTCAATTATGCCTACCTCTACCCGGGATTGACTCGGGTTTTCCAAGCTGCCGGGCGCGTCATCCGGACAGAGAGCGATCGCGGGGCAATCCTGCTCATCGATCCCAGATACGATAAACCGGATTACCGAACCCTCTTGCCTCAGCAATGGAACTTGCAGCGCGCCAGTGATGAGAGTCAACTCTGGAGTATTCTGAACCGCTTCTGGAACAGCACAGAAGGAACTTAGACATACAAATGAGATTGAAGGACCTGGAGGTGATTGTTTTTGACTGCCAGGCTGCCGGCAGCAATCCAAACACAGGCGCCCTGCTGGAAATGGGGTGGATGAAGACCCGAGCTGCGGATGCATTTGACTCTGAGCAAATTTCACAGAGAATTGAAGCCTATCTCATCAAACCCCCTGCGGATTTTGCCATTCCGCAACGCATTCTGAAAATGACAGGAATTAAAAGCGATGAACTCAATCACTCCGTCACCCCGGGAGCTGTATGGCAAAAGCTCAGGCGAAGGGCCCAGGAAACGGCGGAATGCAACAGGCTGCCCCTTTGTCCCGCCGTCATCCATTTTTCCCGTTACGAAGAGCCGTTTCTAAGACATCTCCATAAAGAATATTCCCCAAGGGAAAATTTTCCTTTTCAGATCCTGTGCACACATGATCTGGTAAAGCTTCTGCTGCCTGGACTGCCGAGAAAAGGATTGCGAGCCGTGGCCGGCTATTTCGGCCAATCCATATCCGTCCACAGACGGAGCCGCAACCATGTCGGAGCCACGGCTTTTATCTGGCATAACCTTATTCACACCCTAAGCAACAGTTGGGGGATAGGCACGGTCAAGGATTTTGAAGAGTGGCTGGAGCATCCTCCTCCGGTCTCTAGGGTCAGGAATGGGCGCGAATATCCAATGGAGAGAGAACTGAGATCGAACATGCCTGAGGGACCCGGAATATACAAAATGTATCGGTCCAATGGCGATATCCTCTACGTCGGCAAAGCCAAATCCCTCAAGAGCCGTGTCAACAGCTATTTTCAAAAACGCAGCCGGCACAGCGAACATATTCTTGAAATGCTGACTCAGGCCCAACACATCATTACCGAACCGACAGAGACCGCTCTCGAAGCAGCCCTTAAAGAGTCAGACGAAATTAAATATCTATCCCCTCCTTACAATATTGCTTTACAGGAGAGGGAACGTCGGGTTGTCTTTTTTTCAAAGAACCTCAGGAGCTGCAACGAAAATCCCTGCCGGCACCACAATATCGGGCCATTTTCTACACAAAAGTTCATGACGTCCATAGCCAAAATGACGGAGTTACTGAACGAAAATGAAACCCTGAGCATAGAATCCCCGGCGATCCAGGAAATTTTGGGAAGCCCTCAGGAATTTGCTCCGGATGAGAAGTGCTTTGCTAAGGGAATCCAAATGTTCAAAGAGGAATTCATCGACAAGACTCAAGGTCACTTTTCGCACAGCTCACTCCTCAAGCTGGGCAGCCTCTTCTGGAAGGAGCGTCTGGATGAGCGGATTGCTTCAGAATTGGCAATTGAAGACTTATCGAAAGAGGATGAAGACAGTGCTTTTGAACTGGAGGCAGAAGAAGGAACAACGGGCCTTCCGTCTTGGAGTCCGGAAAAAGTAGCCCGCGCCTTAAAGAGCATTATCCGAACCGGCGCCCATCAAGCCCGACGAGCACGATGGTTCTGCCGCCTCAGCGAGAGCACTGTGGCCTGGGATGATAAAATCAGAAAAAGCAAAGAGAGACACGTCATAGTTTTCGAACAGGGAAAGATCTATTCCGTAGACAAGCTTGAGTCTATGACAAAAAAACCCATCCCCCCGGGTTTTGCCAAGCCTCATCGTGAACGACAAAAAAATATGGATCTTCGGGCATTTGATAGGATGAGGGTCTTGACCACAGAACTGAAAAGATTGTCGGCAGAAAAAAGAGGCTTGGAGGTATGTTTTGGTCCTCAAATCATTCTTAAAGATGAGCAGCTACAAAGGATTCTCAAGTGGGTGTAGTGAAGCTCCTTTTTTTAGCCGACAGCCACTTGGGCTTTGATTTCGCCTTCAAACCGCGCATCGAACGACGAAGACGGGGAGAGGATTTTTTTAAAAACTATGCCCTTGCTCTCGAACCTGCCAGAAAGGGAGAAGTCCACGCCGTGATCCATGGCGGAGATCTGCTCTATCGCAGTAGAGTGCCGGCAAAACTCGTGGATATGGCCGTACGGCCCCTTAAGGAAATCGCCGATAAAGGAGTCAAAATATATTTAGTCCCGGGGAATCATGAGCGCTCCCGTATCCCCTTTGGCTTGTTGAGTATCCATCCCAACATCCACATTTTCAAAAAGCCGTCCACATTCGTTCTCCAAGGGGAAAATTTCAGGCTGGCCCTTGTTGGCTTTCCCTATCATCGGAATAATGTTCGAGCCCATTTTCCTGAACTGCTGAGCAAAACAGGCTGGATTGATATAAAAAACGAATGTGATGCGAGCATTCTCTGTGTCCATCACTGTTTTGAGGGAGCCACAGTCGGCCCTCAGAATTACATGTTCCGTCATAACGATGACGTCATAAAGCCCTCTGACCTACCCTGGGATTTGGCAGCCGTCTGTACAGGTCATGTGCACCGCTTTCAGGTTCTCACCACAGATTTGAAGGGGCAGCCGCTCAAATCGCCCATCCTCTATCCCGGTTCCATTGAACGCACCTCCTTCGCTGAAAGGCGTGAGAAAAAAGGATACTTGCGAATGAAGCTCCAGTCGCAAAGCTCGGGCAAAAAACCTGTCCTCCAATGGAGATTCCAGGAGCTTCCTTCAAGACCGATGATCCCCGTTCACATCTCAGCAAAACACTTGAGCCCAAACGAGCTCAGAAATCGTATCGCCAAGACACTGAAGAATTGCGATCCCAACGGGATTGTCAAAATTCACATTCAGGGCCGAGTGAAGGAAGAGGCCTTTTCTGTTCTGAAGGCCTCCTCGCTTCGTGCCTTAGCTCCTCCGGAAATGAATGTCAGCCTGAGATTCGAAGACAGTTCCTTCATCAGTCTGGACAACAGGAAACACACCCACCACAAACACCCATAACACCGGAACAACCTGAATTGTTGAAAGCGAGAGCGTGTTCAAAACGACTCCGGAGTTGCCCGATCTAGGGAAGAGAATTCGTTTCCTCCGAAAAATTCCCCATTAAGTCCTTGACAAATTCTGATATATCAGTATATTCTTATTTATCTGATAAATCATATTATTATGACATCTCAATCTGAAGGAGTCTTTAATGGCCGATAACAAGTCAAAAATAATTTCAGCCAACCCGCAAAATTCAGATCTTTCCTGCTGTAGAGTGGAGGCGGTGACGAGTATCGACGAAAGAGGCCAAATGGTTCTTCCGAAGGATATCAGGGATAGAGCTCACATCCAGCCCGGCGATAAGCTCGGGATTATCCTTTGGGAAAAAGGCGGAAAAGTCTGCTGTCTTACCCTCATAAAAATGGGAGAGCTATCAGAGATGGTGAGAGACCTTCTCTCGCCAATGATGGAAGGCATTACATCTGAAAAAAACAAATGAGCATTTAAGGAGAGTTTAAAATGTCCGATGATAAAATCAAAAATATTGTCCGGGAAAACTATGCCAGAAAGGTGAAAAAGCAACAATCTTGCTGTGCGCCTGTCGAGCCGTGCTGCGGGGACATGGATTTGAATGGGCATGTCAGTCAGCAGATTGGTTACAGCGAGGAGGAGATCAAGTCAGTGCCTGATGAGGCGAATCTCGGATTAGGCTGTGGCAATCCTGTGGCTATCGCCTCTCTGAAGCCGGGCGAGACAGTTCTCGATTTGGGAGCAGGAGCCGGTTTCGACTGCTTTTTAGCTGCGAACCGAGTTGGAAGAACAGGCCGAGTCATCGGCATAGACATGACAGAAGAGATGGTAGACAAGGCCAGAGACAATGCCAAGAAGGGTAAATTCGACAATGTTGAATTCAGACTGGGTGATATCGAAGCACTGCCTGTCGATGATGATTCTGTCGACATCGTGATATCCAATTGTGTGATCAATCTGACGCCAAACAAAGACAAGGCCTTCAAAGAAGCCTTTCGGGTACTGAAACCCGGAGGGCGGATTGTGATCTCAGACATAGTGCTTCTCAAAGAACTTCCCGATTTTATCAAGAACTCCGCCCAAGCCTATGTCGCCTGTGTGGCCGGGGCATCGCTCAAAGAGGATTACATGGCCATCATCAGAGAAACAGGATTTCAAGATGTGACAATCGTGGATGAAGCATCATTTCCTATAGATTGCATAGGGAATGATCCTGGTGTTCAGCCCGTGCTTGAAAATTGGGGCTTGACTCCCGATCAAGCGAATGAGGCCGTGAATTCGGTGGTCAGCATTAAGGTCTCTGCTGTCAAATAGAACATCCAACAACAACCTAACTTTCACTTTCAAACGGGATGAGATTTTGATAAATTCATTGGGGAGGAAAAGTGAAAAGACAATTCATTACATTGACAGCCGCCTTTATGATTATTGGAGCCGCCACATTCATGACTGCCCATGATTTTTGGCTTTTACCGCAGAAGTTTATGATTCAACCGGGAGAAACAATAACCATCTCAGGAAACACGGGTATGGATTTCCCTGCCAGCGTCAGCGCTGTGACACCGGATAGAGTGACGCATTTTTTTATGGTGGGGAAAAACATGAAAACGGATCTCACCGATTTGGTCGTCAAAGACAAATCTCTAACCACCACGTGCTCTTTCGAAGCACCCGGAACATATATCGTGGCATCGGCCATCAAACCCAGGGAGATCAGGCTTAGCGGAAAGGAATTCAATGAATACCTGGAACATGACGGAATTTCCAATATTTTAGAGCTCAGGAAGAAGGAAGGAATTCTGGATAAGGATGCCGTGGAATTCTATTCGAAGTATCCAAAAACCATTATCCAGGCTGGAGACGCTATCGATGACACCCCGACCAAACCGGTGGATTTGGCCATAGAGATTGTTCCCAAAGTCAACCCCTACACCTTAAAAAGGGGAAATGAACTACCAATCACAGTTCTATTCAGAGGAAAACCCCTGCCGGGCATTGACCTCGCATGGAGCCACCCCGATCTGGGAGGAAAGGTGGCCGGCTGGACAAAGACCGATGAAAAAGGCGATGCTCTCGTTCCCCTGGTCAAAAGAGGACCTTACATGATCCGTTTGACCCACATGGAATGGGTTAAAGAAGAGACCCATGAGTGGGAGAGTTACTGGACCGCTCTGACATTTGAGGTCAAATCTGACTGATAGCGCACGGATCAGAATTAAGCCTATTGCCTATTGAAACATTCGAGCTTCAAGATAGCCGAAAAAAAACTCGGTAATGTTTAAAATTTCCTGACGAGATCATTCAGCTCTTTTTTTAACCTCTCAATCTTCGTTTTCGAGTAATTGGATGTCAGGTTTTTTTCGCATCGTTGCCTTTGCTCATCGATTCTCCGCCGTATGGCAGTTCCTTTTTTGGTTAGCCAGATGTTTTTGCAGCGCCGGTCAGAGGAAAGATCAGCCCTCTCGACATACTCCTTACCGACCAGCCTGTCTATAACCCTGCTGCCTCTGGAAACAGACAGACCCATGCGCACAGAGAACTCCTGACAGGTTATCCTTTCCTTATCATCAAAACAGAGAAGACCTCTGTATTCCGTGGCCGTAAGGTTGAGGGCCCCACATATTTTTTCTTCCCGGGCGAGACATTTTTCCCTGATTCGTTCGACGATATCCATAAAGTTTTCATCGTCCACTATATTTCTCCTTGACAATAGTTGCTATTAGCAAGTATAATGAAATTGTTTATACTGATCAAGGATAACTACACAAAATACTTTAGAAAGGAGAAGGAGATGCCGATATATTCTTACCAATGCAAAAATTGTCAAAATAAGTTCGATCTCCTGGTCGGAGTGACATCGGACCAGGCCGAGCTGAAGTGTGAAAAGTGCGGGAGTACCAACATAGAAAAAACGATGGGATCGTTCAGCGTGCGGATGGGATTGTCATCAGTTCCCAGCGGATCCGGAGGGACATGCTCAAACGGCGGGTGCTGTCCGACTTGTTAATAAAGCTTTCGTTGACGAGCTTTCAATAATTCTTTTTTAAATCCATACTCGAATAGAGGTGAGAGACCTCGTCGGCATAGCCGTTGAACATGAGGGTCTCCCGCTTGCCTTCTTCACCTATGCGACGCTCTTTGGCCTGACTCCATCGGGGATGATCGACCTTGGGATTGACATTTCCATAAAATCCATATTCCCTGGAATTGGCCCGCCGCCAGCTCGTTTGGGGCATTTTCTCTACGAAATTGATCTTGACGATGGACTTGCCGCTTTTAAATCCATACTTCCAGGGGATTACCATTCTTAGGGGTGCACCGTTCTGATTGGGGAGAAATTTATCGTACATCCCCACGCCAACCAAAGCCAGGGGATGCATGGCTTCGTCCATCCTGAGTCCCTCAACATAAGGCCACTTCAATATGCGAGACATTTGACCAGGCATTTGTTTGAGATCGAACAAGGTAGTGTATTCGATGAACTTCGCTTTGGACGTCGGCTTGCACTTTTTTATCAAACTGGAAAGTGGAAAACCAATCCAAGGGATGACCATGGACCAGGCTTCGACACAGCGCCAACGGTAGACACGTTCTTCCAGAGGAAACATGTGGATCAGCTCTTCAATATCAAACTTCATGGGCTTTTCGATATGCCCCTCTATGGATACAATCCAGGGCCGCGTCCGAAAATCCTTGGCCAGCTCTTTGACAGAGCGCTTACCCGTAGAAAACTCAAAGAAATTGGTGTAGGTCGTGGCCAATTCGTAGGGTGTTATTCTCTCTGAAACCGTGTGCTCTCCTCTTTTGGCGATGCTTAGCTTTTCCTGCTGATCTGTCTCTTGTCCGAACACTGATCTTGGCGACAGCAATCCGGAAGCCGCCAAGGCAGCCGATCCTGCAATAAATTGGCGTCGGCTCAGATAAAGCTTTTTGGGCGTGATTTCAGAAGATTTGATATCCTGAGCCTTCTTGATCAGCACAGCCGGCCTCCTCTTTAAGCTATCCCCCTCACAAAACTATATATCACAGCCAACCATCAAGGTCAAAATTTACTGACCCACATTGGATCAATATAAAAGCGTGAGGTTTATCCGATAATTTTTAAAAATTTTTTTTCATCACGATTTTTGCTATGAAAGCTTTCACACAAAGATATTTGCCAAATCCGCCTGAATTATTTACAATCCTTTCTTGAAAGTAGAGGGAATGGGAATAAACACAGCTATCACCGTCGAAAACCTCCGTAAAACATACGGATCCCTAACGGCTGTGAATAACCTCTCTTTTTCCGTCCAGAAGGAAGAGATTTTCGGGATAGTCGGCCCCAACGGCGCCGGCAAAACCACCACTATCGAGTGCCTGGAAGGTCTAAAGCACCCGGACCAAGGCCACATCCGTGTTCTCGGATTCGCTCCCCAAAAAGATCGCCGGGCACTGAACGAGCGTATCGGCGTTCAGCTTCAAGAGTCCAGCATTGCTGCCCAGATCAAAGTATGGGAAGCGCTTGACCTCTACACATCCTTCTATTCAAATCCCGTTGACTATGAGGAACTCATCGACAAGTTGAGTCTTTCGCCCGTCCGAAACGTCTACTATTCCAAATTGTCCGGAGGGCAGAAGCAGCGTCTCTTCATCGCCCTCTCTCTCATCAACAATCCCGATGTCGTTTTTTTTGATGAACTTACCACAGGTCTGGATCCGCAGGCACGCCGGCACATCTGGGATCTTGTCCGCCAGGTAAACGAACAGGGAAAGACAGTGGTTCTAACTACCCATTTCATGGAAGAAGCGGAGAGACTCTGTGACCGGGTGATGATCATGGACCACGGCCAGATCATTGCCCTCGATTCTCCGGAAAAACTTATCCAAAGCCTTGATGCAGAGCACAAGGTCATGTTTTCAGTCAAAGGAAATATTGAAAAAGAGTGGTTCGCAAATCTGCCCACAGTCGAGAATATCTCAATCATCAGAGATAAGATGACGGTCTCGGGCAAAAATGAAAGGCTCCTCGCAGATGTCGTAAACCTCTTGACCGCCAAAGGCATCCGCTACTATGACCTTCACACCCAGCAGCCTAATTTGGAGGATGTGTTTATCGCCCTCACGGGAAAGGAGATCCGGAATTGACAGGGAGCTCGGTATGAAAAGCCTGCTCAAGCTGACCTGGATAGAGGCCAAGCTTTTTTGGCGGGAGCCCCAGGCCTTATTTTTCACGTTAATCTTTCCCCTTCTCCTGCTGTTCGTCTATGGTGGAATTTACGGCAACAAACCAAAAGCTGTATTCGGCGGTTTCGGCCATGTTGACGTCTCCGTTCCTTCTTACACAGCCATGATCATTGCCATCAGCGGCCTCATCTCAACCTCGGTGATCATGGCCACCTACAGAGAACAAAAAATTCTCCGTCGCTTCAAGGCCACCCCCTTAAGCCCGCTTATCTTACTGACAGCAGATGTCATCGTGATTTTTGTCATGACCACACTCGGAATGATTCTCCTGATTGCGGCGGCCAAGCTCGTCTTCGGAATGAGGTTTTCAGGAAGTGCCCTCTCCTTTGCCGGCGCATTCTTCCTCAGTTGTATGAGTTTCTTCAGTCTAGGATTCATACTTGCCGGTTTGATCAGGACAGCACGCACCGCTCAGATTGTGAGTATGTCCATTTTTTTCCCAATGATCCTTCTTTCTGGCGCCACAGTTCCTTTAGAGATTATGCCCGAAACCATAAGGACGTATGCCAAGATTTTCCCCCTGACCTATGTGGTTCAATTCCTAAAAGGAGTCTGGTTCGGCAGAGCCTGGTCTGCACACCTAACCGAGATTGCGGTTTTAATCGCACTGTTTGTTATAGGTCTTTTGATCTCGGCCAAAACATTCCGCTGGGATTAGCGCGGGAATTATATCTCTAAAAACGGCCCCTTTTTGGTCCTCTTCCGAAATATTCTGTAGACCAAGGTGTAAAAGGCCAGCATAGTGAAGGAATAGAAAAAATCTTCAAGAGGGATTGTCGTAATCCTAACCCCCCAAATGGCATCGGGATTGTACCAGACGATAGGAGGAGAAGTGAGGAGGTAGTTGACCACGAAAAAAGGAAAATAAGTGATGATCATATAAGCCCAAAAAAGGAAAGATTCCAGCATGTCATGGTCATAGAAAAAGGTCACGATGAAGAAGAATCCACAGGCCAGAAACACGGTTCGTGTGTAGTTTTGATTCCAAAACACGAAAGCCATCACCCAACACCCGCCTGCCACCATTATGTTGAAGCCAGGATGGAGACGAATCCGCCTGTCAGGAAAGTAACAGATAAGGTTTTCGTAGATAAAAAGGCAGGAATAGGGGATCAAGAGAAAGAAAAGAATTTCCTCGAGCGGAAGACCCAGGAGGTAGAAACCTGTTGTGTATTGGTGGGAAAAACCCCAATCCCCCCTCTGCGTCGCCCAAACATCCCAAATTAAAAAGGCAGCACCCACAGTGAAAAAGGCCAGCATGATAGAGGGGATGCGGCGATAGAATTTCACTTTTCCTCGAAAACTGAAGAGGAATGGCACGGCAAGCACTAGGAGATCGATGATCAAATATCTGCTCATGATTGCTGATGACGGTTATCTTCTTCGCTTAAGTGAGTATTCCAGAAGCCCAATGAAGATATCTCGGGACTTCTCCGGAATATCCAATCCGCCAATTTCCCCCTGGACCTTTTCTCCCAGCTCATTCATCTTATGACGTATGATACCATCGATATCATACTTGGCCATCATATCGCGCACTTCCTGAACCATCTCCAGCGACAAGTCTGCATTTCCGCAGATTATCTCGTATCGCCTTCTATCTTTGACGCTGGCTCTTTGGGCAAGATGGTAGTAATGGAGCGTTTTTTTGCATTCTCGCAAATCAGAACCAACCGGCTTTCCGATTTCCTTCTCTGTGCCGTAGAGCCCGAGTTCATCATCTTTGAGCTGGAAAAGAAGGCCAAGCCCATGACCGCACCTCTCCAAACCTGATAGCACTGCGGGTTTTGCGCCTCCCAGCATGGATCCAGTCTTCAAAGGCACCGAAAAACTATAGCGAGCCGTCTTGTAGTGAAAGAGCTGCAGGATATCCTCAGCTGCAATTTCTTTAGTTGTCTCACCAAAATACAGGTCCTGCATCTGCGCCAGACCGACATAGCAGAGTTCCCGGGACCAGAGGCGAACGATGTCCTCCTTGACAGACTTGGGGGACTTGAGATCTGAGAATAATTCGAAAGCGAGGAAGAAAGCGATATCACCGAGACATATACCCATCCCCTCTCCGAAATGAGTCGGGTCACTCAAGCCTTCTTTTTCCCCAAGCTGCGCATACTGAAAAAATAGCGAGGGAAGTCCTCGCCGAATATTATCCCGGTCGATAATATCGTCGTGGATCAAAAGCGCTGTTTGAAAAAATTCCACAGCCGCAGCAGCGGGGATAATAGCCGAAGATACCTTCCGGCCAGACATCGTGTAACCGAGACACACGAGCCCACTTCGCAGCATCTTGCCGCTCTTGATAAAAGGAGTGAGTCTTCGGATTGCATCTTCGCCCCAAGAATTAACTTGAGAAAAATCCTCCTTTTTCCCCTCAAGAAAGACATCCAGATACGCTATGACTTTATCCCTTTGCCTCTCGAAAAACTTCACTGTCTCATGACCTTTGTGCCATAGCGTTCAAAAAAGCTGAGCCGAATATCTTCATTTTTGACGGCTTAACTTTCATTTTATACACAATAAGGGGATTTTTTTCTATCCTCAGTGCTGTCCACTTGTACATATCGGAAGCGGTCTTGATGGGAATGAGAAATCGGCGTGGAAGGTAACGAAAGCCTTGCTCAGCCTCAATTTGCCAATCCCAGTACCTCCGAATCTGTGTCTGGATAAAACTCTTGAATCCCTCTCTCTCGCAAACAACATCGCGCTCATTTAAACTCCGCAAACCAAACTCCCGCATCTCATCCTGGGGAAAATATGTCCTTCCCAACCTGTTGTCTTCAGCAATATCGCGGATAAAGTTGATATACTGCATGGATCGTCCCAGGCGGCGTGCAAAGGGAAGCGACCCGCTGTCCAGCTCCATTATGGAGGCCATGAACAAGCCAATGACCTCAGCCGATCCATGGATGTATTCGAGGGTTTCTTCCAATGTCCTATACTCATATTTGTTTAAATCCATCTCCATGGAACGCAAAAAAGCGTTGACCCACTCATTCTGAAATCCCTTTCTCTTCTCTAGCTCCGTGAAGCTATCGATAACAGGGTTTTCTGTTGGTTCACCAGCATGGCTCCGGCGATAGTCATCCCAGAATTTATAGAAATCCTCTTCTCTTTGAGGAACAACATCCACAAAGTTATCTGCGGTGCGGACAAAACTGTAGAGAACGATAACATCCTCTCTGACCGGCTGAGGGAAGAAACGGCTGCTGGTGAAATACGTCCGGCTTCCCCGTTTAAAAATCGATTTTATATCCCGGTTAGCCATGATCCTTCTTTATTCTATCGGCAAGCACTTCGGCCGAAATCAAAGTCATCGGAAGGCCGACACCAGGATGCGTGTATTGACCTGTGAAATAGAGGTTTTTCACTTTTTTACTTGTGTGGGCCATACGGAAGACAGCGGACTGAAATAGAGTATGGGCCAGACCGAAAGCAGAACCTTTCCAGGAGTTATAGGCAGTGATGAAGTCCCGGTGGGAAAATATCCTCCTCACGACGACATGAGATCTGATTTGATCACCTATCAATTTCTCAAAATGATCGATGACGATATCATAGAACTGTTCCCGCGTTTCATCATCATCCTTAAGTCCGGGTCCGACAGGAACGAGGAAAAAAAGATTTTCGTGCCCTTCGGGAGCCACTGAGGGATCGGTGCGTGAGGGACAGCAGACATAGTAAGAAAAGCGGGATGGCCAGCGCGGCGAGCCAAAAATGGTCTGAAAGTGTTCCTGCCAGTTATCGTGAAAATACAAGTTATGGTGGAGCAGTTGATCCAGTTTTTTATCCAATCCCAAGTAGATGATAAAGGCTGAGGGCGCTACAGTGCGTTTTTGCCAGTAGGATTCTCGGTAAGAACGCTCATCCGGTTCCAGCAGATCCAATTCGCTATGATGATAGTCTGCATTCGAAACCACGATATCAGCCTGGATTTCACCCTTGTCCGAGAGTACACCCTTAACACTTCCGGCATCAACGACTATCTTTGTCACTGGGGTGTCATAAATAAACTCAGCCCCAGCCTTACGAGCGATCTCCTCCAATGCCGCAGCAGGCACGTTCATTCCCCCCATGGGATACCACACATTTTGGCGCAGATCAATGTAGCTCATGAGGGAATACATTCCGGGCGTTTTATCTGGACTTCCTCCTATAAAGACCATTGTGTATCCCATGATCTTTCGTAGTATATCGTTTTGAAAAGCTTTTTTTGTCAGTTTTTCGACATTTGAAAAAATGCTCAGTTTGAGTCCTTTGATCAGAAAGTCAAGGCTAAGAAGATCGAAAACGGTCTCATAATCGCGGTACAAAAAATTATCTACAGAGATATGATATTGTTTCTCTGCCCGGTCGAGGTAACGCACAACTTTCTCATACCCGCGGTCCTCAAGCTGATCGAAGGCAGTAGCGTTTTGACTGAGCTCCGGATGGATCTCGAGGCTTCCACTCTGAAAATAAATCTGATATGAGGGATCAAGACGCACAAGTTCATAACAGTCTTCAGGCTTTTCCCCCAAACGATTGAAAAGATGCTCAAAAGCGGGCGGCATCAGATACCAGGAGGGACCCATGTCGAAGACAAACCCTTTTTCCTCATAAATTTGGGCTCTTCCCCCGCACATGCTATTCTTCTCCACAACCGTCACCTGCCATCCATCCTGAGTTAAAAGTCCGGCCACGGCCAAGCCACTGTACCCAGCACCGATCACAATTGCCTTTTTGGACATAGCTGTTATCTCCTTTAAGGACTTTGATCCCCTTGTGTTAGAGCAGAAACAACTTGCTCGATCAAACTCATCGGCGTCGACGCACCAGAGGCAATAAATACAGTGGAGTCCGGAGGAATATGTAAATTGGGGATAGATTCCGGCTCATCCACCAGATAGACACAGCTTTCCGTCCCGCTGGCAAGGTAAAAAAGATGATTGGTGTTGGCGCTTGATTTTGAGCCGATGATCACAATGCAATCGTACTTGCCGGCGATTCTTTTTACTTCGGATTGCCTCTCAGTTGTCGGACGGCAGATCGTATTTTCGAACTTGACTTCTGGAACCAGCTTCTTGATTTTTTCCAGGACAGCCAAAGCTTCCGTTCGGATAAAAGTGGATTGTACGACGACACCCACTTTTTCCCTGCCGACGAAATGATCACCAGTCACTTCTTCAGGCCTTCCGAAGATGAGCGCGTCTTTAACCTGACCGGCAATTCCCCTGACCTCATCGTGACCTCTTTGGCCGATGATAACAGGGAAATAACCTTGCTCTTCGATTCGTCTTATTTTTTTGTGAATCACCTCTACCATCGGACAAGTGGCGTCGATATAATCGATGTTTCTTGTCTTGAGGACCTCGAAAATCTCTCTGGGTGCTCCATGGCTCTGGATGATCACTGTCCCGCTATCTTCAACCTGATCCAGATCATAGACCACCTGCAATCCCTTCGCTTTCAAATCATTGATGACGTGCTCGTTGTGAACAACTTCTCCCAGCATATAGAACATTTTATCCGGATTTTTTGCCAGCAACTCCTCGACGAGGGTCAATGTTCGCTTGACACCGAAGCAATAGCTCAAGTTCTGAGAGAGAGTGATCTGCATGCTGTATTCCTATTGAGATATAAAGCTCAACTCACCGTGTATTTGGGAGGAGCATAGAGAAAACCGAAAGCTGCTCCTTTGGACTTCTCAGAGTTCTGGTGATGATAGGCGTGGGCATTTACGATTCGTTTGAGATAATTGGTGTTGGCTCTGAGTCTGATTCCTTTGATCCGGCGGTGGAACATGATATCGTGAAAAAGAACATAACCGATGCCATAAAGAGTGACCCCGATGGCCATAGCCGTGATGAAAAATTGTCCGGTTACATCGCCGAGAAGAAACAACAGAATCGCTATGCCGCTAAAAAAGACGGCGAAAAGATCGTTTTTTTGAAATCCTAGCCTGCGCGGTCTATGATGATCTTCATGAAGGACCCAAAGGAAGCCATGCATGACATATTTATGGGTAAGCCATGCCACGAATTCCATAAAGCAGGCAAAAAAGATGATGATCCCCATGTATAAAAGCACATTCAAAAAAATCATGTTTATATCCCTCTCCGCTAACGATACGCACTTACTCTGTTGCCAGAACTCTGCATAGCCTAAACATGCGAAGCAGTATTGACTAGCATTTATACCAAATTTTCACTTGAATAGCAAAAAACTCCTTACTGGATCATTTCCGAAACCGCGATGGACAAAACCGTCATGGATAGGGCTGAGGAGCAAATCACTGGCTGTTTTCGGTGAAGACCTAACCTCCTAAGTACCCCAATCAGACTGTGACTCGCCTCTCATGCTCCGCGCATTCTAAGCTGTTCAGATGAGAACCAAGTAGCACACATTTAGCAGGTCATTGTCCTATTATCCGGATTTTGAAATTCTGACTAAACAGATCGGTGTCTCGAGAGAACTCCAATTTGAGGCCATCTGAATACGAAGGGAAGCCTTGTATAGGACTTTGTTCCGTGCAGAACTGCAGCCAGTTTATAATAATGAGTTGTCTGATTAAGAACGCGATAGCCCACATACCTCATAGGACTGTAGGTCCAATCCCTGAATCGCTTGGCGATTTTCAGTTCCCTGATAAAGGGTTTGAGCAGCAACCGATAAGTCTCTGACATACACTGTTTTCTGTCCGATTCGAAATATTCGCGAATGGTCTGGGCAACAAGTTCGGCACTTTTATGGGCATAGTAAATTCCCTCTCCCGTAAGGGGATCAGCCAAACCTGCGGCATCGCCCACGAGCAGCAAGTTTTCGGCGGCTGGCGCCTCCATGAAATTACCGGAAGGCCCCATATGTGATATGAAGGACGAACTTCCATCGATCTTCAACTCCGTAACATCTCTGAGAAAAGATACGAATGTATCTTTCAAACGAGGATTTTTTCTTATCAATCCACATAATCCGACGACGAAATGGCCGTCATTGGGAAAAATCCAACCATATCCCCATTTGGAATAGCCGAAAAAAAACTTGGGTGTTTGAGTTTGGAAGGGAGTTCTGAGTTGAAGGGCGGGAACATTGACCTGGAAGCCCAAGCTCAAATAGCGACTGAAAGGCATTTGGGGAAGCGCTTTTTTCCTAATGATGCTATTGATACCATCCGCTCCGACAATAACGGGGCTATGGAAGGATTCCCCGGAGCTGGTTATGATTTTATGATCATGTAGACTCAAATCGACAATTTTTTGGCCGAACAAAAACCGGCAGAATTTTTCTTCAGCCAGGGAAACCAGCTTCAGATCATATTCCTGGCGATCGACAAAATAGAACGGTTCCGGCGAACTTTGAAATACTTTCAATTTTCTCTTTTCATAGATCGCATAATCTTCAGAACATGCCTCGACAGAAAATATCTGATTGAACGGGGTCTTGTAGAGTTCCTCGACTAGCATCCGTGTTTTCCAGGTTATTCCGCCTCCGCAGAGTTTGGATCGTGGAAACGTCTCCTTATCGACAACTAAAACGTCGACGCCTTGTGATGCGAGCAAATACCCCAGCGTCGAACCGGCCGGACCCGCCCCTACGATGATCACATCGTATTGGCGTTTCATTTTCTTGGAAAACATTGTCCTTTGAACTACCTCAGTGTATCCCTATTATATACGTATTCTCTGACATTTGGATGTACTGGCCGATGGATATCCGACGCCCAATGAAGAGCATATCACAGTCATTTGACTAAATCAGAGCTTTCCTTTAATATGCTCAAATTAAGATATTTATTATAGGAATTCTATAGATGGAAAAAAGCCTCTGCAAGCTTATCGAAAAAAATGCTTTGAAGGATTATGCGGGGGCTTACCTGGAACTGGTTTTGAATTCGCGGTTAATTTACTTCGAGTGTGGCCGGGTGGCAAACCGGGAAAAAATCCTGTGCGATCCCAAAAATCCAGAAAAATGACTCTGAATTGGTACACATGATTTACAGATCTTTGCTGTCATTCAAGTCAACCACAGGAAGAGGGCCAAAGGTAGCGTTAATCTGTTTTGTAGCTGCAGTGAAAAAGCCCCATAAATAGAAGAGCGATGAGAAATGTCACAGTCTTCATAATTCTAGTGTTTGTTCTTGTCTCATGGTTCCTGACAGATTTGAGAGCACAACCGCAGCAATCCAGACTCATTCCCTTCAAGCTCAAAGACCAATTTGACAGGGAATTCGAAGAGAGGGACTTTCATCATTGGCTCCTGGTCGTCACCGGCTTTGATAAGAACGGAAGCAAATACGCGGAGCCATGGATGCAGGCTATTCATGATGCCCTTAAAGACAACAAGGAATTTTACAAAGTTCTATTGGTGGCCGTCGCCGATTTGCGTGGCATACCTTTTTTCCTCAAGGGTTTTGTAAGAGGAAAGTTTCCCGAAAAAAGATCTCGCTGGGTGCTGATGGATTGGGACGGTATTTTTTCCAAGGCCTACCGGCTCTCGCCCAATGTGACGAATATCATGGTATTCGACTGCTCGAGTAACCTGATCCACCAAGTATCAGAACGTGAAGTCAACCAGATTAAACTCGATGGGATCGTGTCGAAAATCCTGAGCGCCATGCCCGGCTGTGAATAAATTCAGGCTTCAGCCCCATCATTGACAGTACCTCATAACCATCCCCGGAATAAGTTTAACAGACGGTCATACGCACCTCATAACGGAATAGTCTGTTTGAGGCACAGGGCTTTTGTGGGGATAAAGAAAAAAACCTCTTTAACTAAAATATTAGTTGACAAACTAATATTTTAGTTTTATATTAGAACTATCATGAAACAATTGACAAAGGCCGAAGAACAAATCATGCATATTTTATGGGAGCTGGAAAAGGGCTTCGTGAAGGACCTCATCGACAATCTTCCTGAGCCAAAGCCAGCCTATAACACAGTCTCGACCATAATCCGGATTTTGGAGAAGAAGGGATTCGTTGCTCACAATGCCTACGGAAACTCTCACGAATATTATCCCCTTATTGCTAAAGACGAATACACCAAAGCTTATCTGAAAAATTTCGTGAAGAATTATTTTAGCGATTCCTACACCGAAATGGTCTCTTTCTTCGCCAAAGATAAAGACCTGAGCCTGGATGATTTGGAAGAGATCAAAACGATGATCAGCGAAGAAATCAAAAAACAAAAGAGAGACGAGAATGAATGAATCGCTTTTGTACCTCTTGAAATCTGGGATCTGTGTATCCCTTTTCTATTTGATTTATCGGACCTTTTTGAAAAAGGAAACCTTTTTCTCAGTCAACAGGCTGATCCTGATAATGGCAATACCTGCTTCGCTTGCCATTCCCTTCATCAAGATATCCTCTCCCATCGCTGCCAGCTCTCTCATTGAAGGGCCCTACATCGCAGAAAAGTCAACCGCTGCTCCGGCGAGTCAATTCGGATTACCCCAAATCCTGTTGTCGATCTACATCGCTGGCGTTGCTTTCTTTGTTATCCGTTTCATTTATAGACTTTTCCAGCTCTTTCTCATGATCAAAAAATGCGGCTATCACATCTATGATGGCGTGAAAATTGTTGTTACAGAGAAAGATATAGCGCCCTTTTCCTTTTTCAATTATTTCTTCATCAACAAAGACGATATCAAAAATCCAGATTTTGACCGAATTATGGCCCATGAATTGGTTCATATTCGCCAATACCATTCGATAGATCTCATTCTTTTGGAATTGTTCACAACATTCCAATGGTTTAATCCTTTTGTATGGCCGTACAAGGAATCACTAAAGGAAACACATGAGTACTTGGCCGATCAAGCAGTCATTGCGCAGGGCTGCAGCAAGACCAAGTACCAGCTGCTCATTTTTGAGCAGCTTGTTGGGTTAAATTTGTTCGAATTCACGAACAACTTTAACCAGTCGTTACTCAAAAGGAGGATAACCATGATGGCAAAAATTAAATCAAAGGGAAGGGCAAAGTTCAAAGTGCTTCTGATACTTCCCGTCATCGCCCTTCTGGTCCTGGCCTTTGCGGAATCAAGACCCGTGGCAGACCATAATGGAAAAGATCCCGCAGGAAAGGCCGTCTCGAGCGACAACACAAGCCGAGCGAAAACGGCGGTAACTCCTGATAAGTCAGGAGAAAAGACAAAGGAAGAGAAAGAAAAGTACTTGAAAGAACTCGCCAAGAAGGAGAAGGAACTCAAAGAGGCACTGGCCCAAACAGATGATCCCGAAAAAAAGGCAGAAATCGAGAAAAAGCTCAAACAGATTCATGAAATGAAGGCCAAAAACCACGCTGCCCACAAGATGACTAGCGAAACTTACGAAGAGAAAATGCAAAAGTTGAAAGCCATGTACGAGGAAACGGATGATCCGGAGAAGAAAGAGAAAATCAAGGAAAAGGCAGAGCAGCTGAAGATGCAAATGGAGAAAGAAAAAGCCGTTGGCAACAGCGAAGAGTACGAACTGTATGACAAAATCAAGAAGATAGAGGACAAGCAGAAGGCCCTCAAAGCCGAATACGAAAAGACAGATGATCCTGACAAGAAAAAGGAAATAAAGCAGAAATACAAAGAGCTCGAGGACCTCAAAGAGAAGGTGAAAGCAAAGCTCTCAAAGATGAAGGACAAGTAATCTAGGATCAAACCCAATTCGCATTAGAAAGAATCTAGCGACAAAAAGAGGACATCAGCGCAAAGAGCAAAAAAAGGGGAGCTGGCTTCATGCATGGCAGCTCCCCTCCCCTTCTTCGAATAGAAACTAGAACGCCTAATCTAAATCTATTTAACGATAAAGCAAGAAATTTTTCCAAGCAGACTTTATTTTACTTTATTTTACTATTTGGCGGATCAAAGGCCACACCTTCTCTTGTGAATCGCCCCATCGCGGCTCAAGGCACAGGCTTTCTGAGTCCAGGTTCAACAGAGAGGGGAACTTTAAAAGCATATCCATGATTCCGCGAACATACTTCATCATCGAAATAGCGGGCCTCTTTGCAGCTACCCCAGGTCCTCCAGGGTGTGATACCACCCGAGCAGTTTGCCAGGATCCCAATCAAACTCAAATGCTGGCTTTTCGTTTTTTGGTATCATACACGAGAGTTGTGGTGCCACCCAGGAGGGGCCTTCCTTCGGGATTCGGATCATAAATGTAATCAATGTCCACCTTTTTCCAGAGTTTCTCTCTACTTTTGAAAGGCCCAATACTCTCATCATTTCCAACCCGGAATTCATGGTTTCTGATAAGTACAGTCAATCCATCAGGACCGGAAAAAGCAGCCATCCCATCGGGAAGATGAGGGACGTAAAACCCATCATTCATTTTATCCCCAGCCTTCGCAATTAATTTATGCTGAAATTCCGCAGGGAGATCGAGGATTCCTTTCGGTCTTTTGCAGAAGCCCAAAACCGACTTCCAGCTCTGAATCAACAAGATGGGAATGAAGTGGACGGCCGTATAAACTGAACTGTGAGATTAACACGCCCAAGGTAACGAATCCGCTCTGACTCAAGAACGTCCGTCGATTTATCCCCATTTGCTTTTTTCAGTTTTTCCATTATAATCTTTTAGGACAGAAAAGAATACGACATGTCACTTGTTTCAACAAGTGACATGTCACTTAAAAGGAGAGGGACACATGAACAAACTGAGATCCAAGGCATTCGTATCAGCCATAATTCTAGGACTTACTCTGATCGTCATCACTTCATTCGCAATGGCTCAGAAGGACAAAGATGTCGAAGCGCAGTTTTATGGCAACGTTATCCAGTGGTCAGGCCCGGGTTCAGGAAGGACGGCCAGACTCACCATGCGCATCGAACGCTGGTCCACAGATGAGGAACGGATGCGCCTATACAACAGTCTTGTTGAAGGCGGAGAAGACGCTCTGCTCAAAGCGATGAGAGAGAGGACTGTGGGTTATGTCTGGTTCACAGGGACTACTCGCTGGCCCCTCAACATTGCCTCAACCGGAAAGACAGAAAAGGGAGTTCTGGTCAGGCTCGTCACCGAACGCCCCCTCGGATTCGGCGAAGTCGCCAGAGGCGGACGCACGCTTGAAAATCGGCTAGGTGTCATTGAATTCACCATTGACGAGTCAGGCAAAGGGACAGGATATATCATCCCAATGGCCAAAGTCAGCGTCAATAAGGACGGTCAGCTTGAAGTTGAAACATTCGGGACGACACCTCAAAAATTGACCAACGTACGACAAGAAAAATAATGCCTTATCGCCTTTAAGGGGCCTCATTCGCCATTCCAGTCAAAAAACCGATTAATAGCCGCATTGAAAGGATGTATTCTGTTTCCTGACTCATTGTATCTCAGTGTAAACCTTCAATTGTGTATCAAAATAACAGGCATAATTTGTTCAGCACACATAGGGCATGGCAGGGATAGCTCGGTGATATGCGGATTCGGAATGGATAGCCGCGCGGAGTCCCGCAGGGCCGAGAAGGGCGGCGAGGGAATGGCGTGAAAAATCCGACTGGAGCGAAAACGTCTCCAACCATTTTCATTGCGCATTCCATCAGCCATACAAAATGGAAGAGAGCCCTTTTATTTAGTATTGTGGAGTCTTTGCTAAATAGACTTTGCTCAAAAGGACTTCTCCTATGAAAAGATCAAATGTCAATACAATTCACGATCAAACTTTACTTACAGCTCACAGGCTAGGAAAAAACGAGTTCGTGAAAAAGAACCTTGGTTTTATTATTATTCTTTTGCTTCTGTGTTTCTCTCCGAATTTGTCTGCCCAGGAAGCCACGACACCAGAAAAACGGGAACCGATAAAGTCTATGGGCTTTCCACAGACGTGGAAACCCTACATCGGGGGGCTTTTCGATTGGGACGCCAAGGAGGGCAGCCTTTTTGGAGGTGAGCTCCATCTCGGCCTCTTCCGGGACATCATGAGTCCGATTGCAGGCATATTGGGGCTTACCGGTGAGGGATATGTCAGAACACTGGGGGGCATTACCGACGGCGGATTCCGGCTGTTGGGTGTGTGTAAAGTGCTCTTTTTTCAAGCAGGGATAGATTATTCCTTCCACAGAGATAACGTTGATTTCCTGTTTTCGATTTTTTTCCCGATGAGACGGGCCGGCCCCTTGCGCCATGGCAGCGAAGTCCGGATCGATTTCAAGCCCAACGGCGGTCCTACTTTCAGTATCGGTTTAAACCTCCCAATCTTCCAGAAACATATCGGGCAGACCAGGCCTTTCAGTGATCATGTGAAACTCCCCAAGCCTCCCAAACCATCTGAAGTTGTCTACAAACCCATTCCTGAGCTTGAAGAGAGCCTCAACAATGTCAGACAATCGGCCGATTGGATCAACCGCCTCACCACGCCCTTCTTCGATCAAAAACGGAAAACCGATGAAAAGCACCTGGCACTTTTCAGGGAAAAACTGGAACAATTCAAAACTCATATTCAAACCAAAGACGAGAACTTTCCGAACGGGCACACATATGAAGCGGAAATAAACTTTTATCACCAGCAGCTCGAGAAGGCATTCGCCATAGCCCTGCGTGGGAATTCTGAAAAGAGAGAGGAGGACGGGAAACGATTCGCAACAAAAGCTAAAAAAATTCTCCTTGATGAAGTGATCCTTCCCTACAATCGCCTTCTAGGGCAGTGGAAGGAGAATGACACGCTGCTTGGACTGGGAAACAACGCCTATCAGCTGTTCACTCGATGGACGGATGGAGAGGATTCCGTATCTCCAAGAAATCGGGCGGCTGTTCTGCATGTCTTTGAAAGCTTGATCAGGTACATGGAAGAGAATCGACAGGGCTCCCGTAAATACTGGGAGGATCCTCGCGTCGTCTGGATACCCTTGCACTATGCTCTGCGCCTTGAGGATCATGACGCTCAGCCAGAACTAGATGCTTTTATGGAACAAATCTTAAAACAGGAATTCACGACAGGAAATGATGTCCACTACGTGATCAATGAGCAATTCCAGTGGGAACTGGCAAGAATGATCTTGGAGGCCCAGGATTACCACGTGCTCTGGATACACGACTACAAAGGCGTTGATGGAATCGGGGAACCGGATGAGATAGCTTACAGAATCACAAATGAGGCCTATCTAAGGGCATTGATCAATGCGGTCACCAAATATGATCAGACAAGGAAGATCCCGGCCTACATCATCATTTTGGACCAGCATTATTTTGACATAAACAAAGGCCACATCTGGCTTAAACTTCTCGAAGATCCCCTGGAACACAGAGTTCGTCTCCCTCAAAAATTTCAGGCATGGGAAATCGAAATACAAAAATCCCAAGAGAAACTACGTGCGGCCATTGCGAACTCCGCCGCTCTCCAAGCCGGACATAAGCAGTACGGCGATGAATGGCTTAAAAATCTGATTAAAGTTCACATAAACATAACCAATCCAGCAGATTTTTCCTTCCGGAGCTCACACATTTTCCGTTATGTGCCCTCCATTCCGGACAATGTCATGCGTGACCACAGGAAGCTCACCTTCTATGACGTGACCGAGCTTGACCCATCCAAGGGGGAAGCCCTCTACACCGGAGTGGGTGTGGGAAAACATTATACTGGCCCGACCTGGGACGACCGGGCCATGCTGGTAAGAGGACCTGCGCTTGTCCACCTCAAGGATGAGGCACGGAATCTGCTACTTTCCCAGGGTTTCAAGGAGGGGGATATTCCGCGCCCTTTGCGGCGAATTGCGAAGCCAAGCGATTATGATGATAAAGTGAAGCGTCTTATGGAACAAGGATGGACTGCAAAAGCCATGGAAGTACATAACTTTACGGGCTTCGGCGATAAACGGGCCAACCTTGTCAAGGCTGTTATCTACAATCTCATGCCCAAAGGCTCCCATTTGTATGTTCCGGACTCCCTTTGGAACAGCCCTCTTTGGGCGGGAATGCTGGTCAGCGCTGCTCTCAGGGGATGCTGGGTTTTTGTGGTTTCCCCGTCCTTCGAGAATGCCCCGAGCGCAGGAGTGCCTCAGATGTCGAGGGCCAACGAAATATTCACGCGGTTTATAGTCATTCAAAACGAGATGAAGGAAGAAATCGAGGCTGTGGGGGGTATGTTCAAAGCCGGTATTTATAATCTCGATATGGATATCGGCGATTTCATTGCCCGCATCGAGACCATCCAGGCTCATTTTGCACAGAAGGATTGGCTTAGCAAGGTATTCCCCTTTTCCGAATCCGCAGCGAAAATGATAGTCAACCTTAAGAACTTAGCTGAAGAGCAGGGATTCAAACCCGTCTATCTCGCCGAAGATGCCGTGAAGAGAAAGCCAAAACTGCACCTGAAAACTCAGTTTTTCGCCTCTGGGAAGGCAATCTCTACTCTGATACCCCGGGAGGGTTGGGATACGCTCATAAGAGATTATACAATTGGCCGTGGTGAACAAATAATAAGCCAAACCTATGTCGATGCCAAAATGCTCAGAGGAAAGCTTTCAGAGCACTCCAGGCCGTTTCTTCAATCCTGGTGGGACTCGCTCTCCAGTGATGAGCGGGAGAAAGTTATGCTCTACTGGATCCTCGGCTCGCACAACCAGGACTATCGCAGCAAGATCCAGGACGGTGAAGTCCTTGTCCTGGTATCGGGCATCAATGCCATGATCAGCTACCTGGATTTTTTTTCGTTGATGAGCCTTACAACCTGGGTCGAAAGTGTGGAAGAGGTTGAAGAGCTCCTGCCTCGTTTTGGCGGCTTCTGGTACAAAATTGCTAGATATATGAAAAACGCCCTTTAACAATCTCGAGGGCAGCAGGCTTAATTCAATTCAAGAACTACCCAAAGGGGAAAGTGATCGCTGGCTTCAGCCATCTCCACCTTTCCTTTGTCCACAGGTTTCATTCCTTTGGTGAATATATGGTCCAGTTCGAATTCAATCAAACCCAATGGATCTACCTCTACCGTGGCACCAATTCCTTTGGAGGCCCGGATAAATCCTAACTCAGTAAATATCCTCTCCGTATCCTGGATTCCACTTTTGGTGTTGGTGTTAAAATCCCCGCCAACGATAACAAGATCATAGTACTCTGAAATACTTCTCACAATCGCGTCTACCTGATTCAATTTTTTCTTCGACCCCAACCAGAACATTTCTGTATGGACGCTGTAGGTTAAAATTTCGTACTCAGCGACAAGAATTGTCGTGATGGCAGCGATCCTGATTTGTTTATTCATAGGGTGTTCATAGGGAAGCACTATTTTTCTGTAATCCTTTAAAGGCCACTTCGAGAGAATCGCATTTCCGTAGTTCTTGCCGTGTTTGTAATGAACAGAAGCAGGATAGTACACATAATTGTAAAGAAGGCTCCGAGCGATAAAATCAACGCCACTTTCATCCATCTCCTGCAGCAAGATGATATCGGCACCTTTCAATTCGTCTATCTGGCCCAGCTCTTGAATGGCTTGTTCGATCTTTTGGCTTAGTTTTATGTTATAGGTAATGACTTTTAAAGTCCCGTTAAAGGACGCAGTTCCTCTGGCAAAATTCCCCGCAAACTTGGGCTTCTCTGGGTTCCTGAAATTTACAGGAACTGAGCACGAGACCAATCCCAGTGAAAGCAGACATACCCAAATGATGTGTTTCGCCTTCATTACCTTAGTGCACTTATTCTATTTTTAAAACTTCAAGGAAAGATTTGTCAAGAATGTCAGGTCGTTTTTCTCAACGCCCGCACTCTCCGGCTCGCTGTCATAGGTATCGATCAGAGACAGCTTGAGCCCCAGGCCTCCGATTATGGATGTCACCAAAGTCGCTTCCAACCGGGCTATGAAATGATTCGTATTGGATAAATCCCAGTTCAGGTTAGCCAGTTGTACGAACTCAGCCGATTCGGAAATTTTCCACTTGAAATCATTTCCGGCAAACAGGCCAAAGTACGAATCCGTGTCCCCCGTGTCGTAAAATTTGGTGAATGTCTCGGATACACCGGTCTTGAGTGACAGATCTGTTTTCTCTGACTGGACTAGCTTGTATCCTACGCCGATATTCGGAGTCAGGCGGTACTGGAAGTTCTTAAACCTGTCGTGCAGAAATGGAATTTCATACTGAGTAAAAAATCTGTCGGTGTGATTCCATTTGAGAGCAGTCCACAATTCCAAGGTCTCGGAATCGGTTTTCCCTTCACTTTTCCCTCCAAGAAAAATCCCCTTGTTAGTCCAGTCCAGCTTTTGAGACAACTTTTTATCGGCAGAAAAGCTGAGCGAAAGGCTTGACTTGTCCGTGTTTCCCTTTGAGAGAGAAATCCCGACAGCAAGATCTCCCTTCCATTTCATCGGATCTTTCTCTGCCTCTTCTGCCAGACCGGAAAAGGGCAAAATCAACAACAGACTTAGAGCACAAAGTCCTAATGTAATTTTTCTCATTTTATAACCTCCAAATGCAAATTAAGCGAGAAAGACATAAGCAATTCCTTCATAGTCAATGTTGAGGAAAATCCAGAATAATCTATGTGAACTCGGCTTACTATTGCCTCTTTATTTCAACCCCATTTTATTGACAAGATTTTTGAACCTTGAATCGGAACGGACACCTCTAAATAAAGGGTCAACATTCAGCCATCTCACGAAAAAATCCTTCTCCCTGTAGGCTTTTTCAATCCACACAAATCCTTGGTCCACATTCCCAAGCGCAAACAACAAAGCCGCAATCCAATAGGGTGAGACATGAACGGTTTGGGATCGCAGAAGAAGGTTTTCTAATATTTGACGTGACTCATCCCTTCGCCCCTCTTTTGCCAGAATGATACCTTCAACCGCATCGAATACAGGATTCCATGTCGTATGAGTACCTTTTTCCCGCTGTATCTCTATCCGAGCTCGTTCAAATTCAGATTTTTCGAGGTATATCAGCGCAAGATTGTAGGAAACGGCAGTGAAATTCGGGTTTATCTTTCTTATTTCCTCAAAAACATCTATGGCCTGCTCGTCTTTCCCAGCTATAGAAAGGATACGGCCATAAGTTCGGGCAATGTTGAGGTTGTAGGGATCGAGTTCTATCGCTTTTCTGATCAAAGTCTCCGCTTCTTCAAACCGTCCTAAATAAGCCAAACTAAAGCTGTACAGATTATACGTATACGCATAACCCGGATTTATCTCTATGGCTCTCAGAAAACTCTTCTCGGCACCTTTCCAATCGTATTCGTTTACTTGGATGACTCCCATCATCGTATGGGCTTCAGCAAGCGAATCATCTATTTCCAGTGCTCTCACGGCATATCCTTTTGCTTTGGCATTGGATTCACCGATCGGAACCGAGCTTACCGCAGGAAGGAAAGAGTGGGCATTGGCCAATTCCACATACGCGAGTGTAAAGTTTGGGTCTTCCTCGATGGCCCTATTAAAAAGTTCGATGGCTGTATTGAGGCTATCGACAGTTATGTTGTTAGCTATGAAACGTCCTCTGAGGTAAAGATCGTAGGCTGCGGAATTTTGAGTTTCGTGTTCGACTATTTCCTCCCTGGTCTCACCCAGAATTTTCAGGCTCAAGACATCGGCTATTGCCAGAGATATCTCGTCCTGGATGGCAAACACATCCACCGATTCCCGGTCAAATCTTCCCGACCAAAGATGATACCCATCGGCGACATTGATGAGTTGAGCTGTTATCCGCAGTTGCTCTCCACCTTTTCTAACACTCCCCTCGAGTACATTTTGGACCTGAAGCTTGCGTCCTATGTCCCGCACGTCCATGTGTTTTCCTTTAAAGGCAAAGGCTGACGTTCTGGCCACAACCTTCAGCTCTTCAATATTGCTCAATGCGTTTATGATTTCCTCTGTCAGGCCATCACAGAAATAATCCTGCTCTTCATCACCGCTGAGGTTTGCAAAGGGCAAGACAGCGATCGAATTTTCCCAGTGAAAGGACGAAGCGTGTTGGACATTAACTTTAAAAATCTCCAAAATCTGCTTCGTATTCAAGAATCCGCCGACAACGATAAACAGGATAATGAGAGCTATCTCCACTTTCAGCCTGCGCTCTTTTTTTTCACCCTGAAACCACTTCAAAGTAATATTGCTGAGCATGGCTGTGGAGAGCGTGATTATGATGATATCCACAATTTGTCTGGGCAAATGATAGTGGTGGACAAGGATGTGGAAGGCAAATTCAACGAGGACCACTCCGCTGCCGATATAGGCTGCCAAAACAGCAATAATCCTTCTTTCCCTCAGTTTCTTCATTAAAGGGCTCTCATTCTCTTTGGGGGGTGAAGGAGAATGCCCGTGCCCGGTCTTCATGATGTATTCAACTCCGTCTTATTCTGACGATTGTTCTGCAAAAAATCATATAGCTTATAGCATAGGGACCGGCAATGGTCAACGAGGACATGCCCAAAATCATGGTGCCTGCTTTGACTTGGCTGTTAGTCTTATGATAAAGTCAGCTGAAATTTTGATCGTGTAAAAATCACAGTTAAGAGAATGACGAACGTCAGGATATTCAAATTCGCTTCTGCCTTACTTATATCCTGCATCTTCACATGGCCAGTCATTGTATCTTCTCAGGAAGACATCAAGCCCAACCCAACCCGTCCCTCCGCCTCAGACAACGCCTATCTAACACATCAAGGCTATACAGAGTTGGAATTTGGACTCGCATCCCGGGCAAAATCTTGGAATTTGCCGCTCCTTCTCAAACTCGGCTTCCATGAGAATTTCGAGTTAGGCCTTTCCATGTCAGGGTTGATTGAACACACCAGTGAAGAATATAGCTTAGGTGATCCGGGTCTCCAATTAAAGGCTCAACTTTTTAATCAAGCCTGGGGTGCCGTGGCGGCAGTTGGGCGGATCGAGCATATAAATAACACCAAACCTAGATACACCGTCTACGGCGTCGCCAGCCTTCCGCTTCAAATAGCCCATCTGGACGGGACTTTTGGCGGCGTGTTCACGGATCAGGGAACAAACGGTTATGCACATTCCTTCACATACGCCGTATTTTTGAGCCCGAACCTGAAGGCTCCGGTAACAGCCTATCTCGAAATTTTTGGCGAGAAGGCTGAGTCATCAAATCCGGTCAGCTTCGATTGCGGGATTTTTTACCCAATTTCTAAAAAAATCGTCCTCGACCTCTCGATCACAATCGGATTGAACGATGATGCTGAGGATTGGGTTATCCAGGTGGGATTCACGACCCTTCTTTTTAAATTGTTGAGATAAGCGGCATATTTTCCATTGCTTCACAGTTCCCGGTGAGGTCGCAGATAAGTTCGAACCTTTGCCGAGAATGAGCAAACAAATTGAGATTGACGGCACCCGCGTCTTCAGATAGGATAACTACGATTAGTGCTGGTGGATTGTTCAGTAATCAGCGATCTGACTGGTCACCGCTGCAAGCGCTTTCAAAGGAACTTTAGGGAGGTCATAACGTGAAAACAATATCATCCTTATTAATCGTAGTTTTTATTCTTCTTTCATACGGATGTTCAGGCGGAACACAGGTCCGTTTCGATTACGACAGGCAGGAGGATTTTTCGAAATTCAAGACCTACAATTTTCTTCCTTTGCCAGAGTCTCTTAAATCTGAAGCAAATCCGATGGTCATTCGACGTATCGAAGAAGGCATAGCATTAGCCATGGGAAATAAAGGCTTCGACAGGATCGAGGCCAATCCCGACATCCTGATTGCCATACATACGGAAAGGCAGGATAAATTTGACGTACAAACCTGGGGTTATAATTATGCGCCTTATGACCTCTACTATAGAGGCTCCGGCTATTGGGGATCGGGCGGGATAGACATCTATAGATATCAGCAGGGAACTCTCATCATCGATATCATCAAGGCTGCGGATAAGGAATTGATATGGCGTGGAGTGGGATCTAAAGCACTGCCGCAAAATCCCACAGTCAAACAGATCGATAAAACCGTCAATCAGGTAGTATCCAAAATTCTTGTCAATTTTCCGCCCAAAAAAAGCTGAGCGCCTAGCCAATCAGGGAGGTTAAAAATGAGACTGCGTGAATTCATTTTTTTTATTGTCCTTGTGGCTTTACTTATTGGAACAGGACTCGTACTTTTCAACATCGCTGAGCAACCGCAACAAAAGATGCGTAAATACTCTGAAGAGACTCTAGAGACAAGCCATAATGCAAACGACAACAGTGATAATCTCCGGATCCCGCAAGAACAACAGAAAGATGTCCGAGAGGAACTCCGAGAAAGACTCCGTTTGAGCACAGACATTCTGGAAGAGCAGACGCATGACCTGACAGGCATGAAGAATGCAAAACGAATCCGGGTTCTCACCACACTCACTTTCGCGAATTATTTTGTTCACCAGGGCCAAGAATACGGCTATGAATACAGCAATATGGAGGAGTTCAAGAAATTTCTGAATAAGGGAATAAAACAGCGCAGCCAGCATGTGGAGTTCTATTACATTCCTATTCCCTATGATCTACTTGTTCCTGCGCTCAACAACGGTTATGGGGATATTATCGCGGCTAATTTGACTATCACGGACGAACGAAGCCAAGAGATCGACTTCACCGAACCCTATCTCAGAGGGCTCAAGGAAGTCCTGATCAGCCACAAAAAAGTCAAAGGCATTAGCAAGGAAGATGATCTCTCAGGCCAGCGCATCTATATCAGAGAAGGGACCAGCTACCAGTCCAGCTTAGAAAAACTGAACAAGCGTCTCAGTGCCAAAAAATCACCTCCCGCAGAAATTATCTTGCTGCCTGGTCTGGTCAACACGGGAGAGATCCTCCAGATGGTCAGCGCCGGCATTGTTGAGATGACGGTAGCCGACAGCCACCTCGCTTCCATCGCAGTTGAGCTTTTACCGGATTTGAGCGTCCATGACAACATTGTCTTTAACGATGATGTCCGGTTCGGGTGGATGGTGCGCAAGAAAAATCCGGAACTCAAAGCCGCTTTAAATCAGTTCGTTAAAACAGTTAAAAAAGGGACGCTCCTCGGGAATATCTACTATAAACGGTATTTCAAGGAAAATCCCTGGGCGCGGGAATACCTCGAGAAGGAAGACCTCGATAAGTTATCCAAATATTCCTCTCTATTCCAAAAATATGCCGAAAAATATGGGTTTGACTGGATCCTCATCGCTGCCCTCGCTTTTCAGGAATCCCGCTTTGACCCCACTGTGCGCTCCCGGCAGGGTGCAGTGGGACTGATGCAGGTTCTGCCTTCTACAGGAAAACACGTGGAAATACCCGACATCACTTCGCCAGAAAACAACGTGCACGCCGGAGTAAAATACCTGCATTATCTTATGGATACATATTTTCCCGCCGAAGGTGTGACCCCAGACAACCGCCTGCGCCTGGCCCTGGCCTCTTACAATGCAGGCCCCACCAACATCAAAAAATCGCGCCAGGCCACAGAAAAAATGGGTTATGACTCCAACATATGGTTCGGAAATACCGAACTCGGCGTTCTCAGGCAGGTAGGCCCAGAGCCTATCCAGTATGTACGGAACATCAACAAATACTACATCTCCTTCCTGATCTCCGAAATCATCATGGATGCAAAAAAGGAACTCATACAGCAGAAACTGGATGATCTAAAAAAATGAGATCTCAGAAAGCAAAAATTGAATATTCATATTGAAGCATGAGCTTTAACGGCGAGACTTATCAGATACGACAGGAGTCAAATTCAGATTCGGACTTTACACAATTAACATTTGAGTGATGAACTGAATTCCACCTCTGAGTTTAGAGGTAGAAGCTGTACACAAAAACAAAGACAACACAAAAGAGATAGATAAATCGCGCCCAGCGGTCCATTTTCAAAGCCAGCTCCTTCTTTTCCCTGAAAGCCAGCATGGAGGTGACAATGGCTTCGCCAAGGGCTAAGAACACGAGTATGATGGCAAAAAGAATAAACTTGTCTATCCGGGTGAGGTATGAAATATTGGGGAGAATACCGCTGATCCTGTGCATGAAAAGGATGAGGGCAAATATCGAGGATGTGGGAATGCCGATCTGAGGGCCCAGCGCACTCGGGTCGATGAAAAACACGGCCCAGGCCATGAACAAGATGAGAAGAAGGGGAATCAGCGCTTTGATTAGGTAGTAGGAAAAATCTCGTTTGGCAGGAAGAATAAAATCGAAGCGCGCCAGGTCACGATTTTGGACTTCAAACCTCTCGGTAGAAATTTGAACTTCTCCCTCTCCGACCTCCCAGCCTTCGATGGTAAAGGCGTCTCTCTGCCCGGTTATATCCTTATTGACAACAAGCTCCAATTCCTCGGGGCCATAACGGAAAGAGCCGGCGAAGATGGGCAGCTTCTGTTTATCCAGGGGGAAATCTTTCAGGTCAAGAGACACAGAGAGATCGCCGTAGTATCTCTGAAAAAACAGGACATTGCCTTCGTCATCCACACGGAAGACAGGATCATAGTAAGTACTGAGATTACGTTGGTTGAGGATATACAAATAGGGCGACCAAATTTCCTCCATAGTGAATGAGCGCATAAGGGCGGATCCGGAGGAATCCTCCACGGCCAACCTGGGATCGCGCCAGCGGATTACACCCCAGAAATCCGCTTTAAAGGTCTGAGCCTTATCATCAATTTCCATTACATCTAAAACATGAATCCCAACATATACCTTTGTGGGCACACCATCGGGATCTGGGCGAGGGAAAGTTATAAATCGCTGCAATCGCCTTGGCTGTTCCTCTTGAATAGCCCCGTTCAAGGAGACAGTAAGTGATTGAAGGCTTAGAGAGGCGGCCAGAAGAATGATTGCACCCAGAACATGAGACCGATAAATTGATTTTATCATTTTATTCTTTCTAGGATTATAGCTGGTTATATCACAAAACAGGCCCATCGGCAATAAATTCGAACATTACTTCGATTCTCATCTCAAACAGATCGAAGTCAGCCTCTCTGCTTGGTCAGAAGCTTTGAAAGCCGGTATATGGAATAACTTTTTATGCCAATCCAGCCCAAAGCCAGGACAGAGGTCAGCAGCCAGAGCTGAGGCAAGAAGATGAGGAGAAAAATGATCACCGTTGAATTCAGTATTTTGGCCCAAAAGCTGAAATTCCATTTGTACACAATAGGATCCACTTTATAGAAATAATTGATGGAGATGATGTCGAACTTGACAAATTGGTAACACAAAAACAGATCGATAAATGCAAAATTAAAAATATAGATCGTCACGGGTAGATAGAGTTGGGGGTAAAAAATCAGGAATATGACAAAAAAGAAGAGAATCTCTATCCTATCGGCGATGAGATCGATCTCTGCACCTATGATTGTCTCCTGCTTGAAGAACCGGGCATAATTTCCGTCCAGAACATCGCCTAGCCAATGAATAACCAATCCAATGTAGTTGTAGGTGATGTCCATTCTGTGGATGGCCAGGATAAAGAAGATGATGGACAACCCGAATCGGACAAATGTTATTAAACTTGGAATGCTGAAGACGCTCTCAGGAGGCTTGGGGCTGAAGAGTATGTTTTTCAGTGAGGGCATCAAATTCTCGCGTATGATTTATCACAGCTCCATAAAACTTTTTATAGCTTATACCACACATAATGGATATGTTCAAAACAAAATGGATAGCATCTCCCTTATAAAGCCGGAAATCTTCAATTTGAACATACCAGAAGTTCTGGCTTTATCCAGAGGAAATCCATCATATCCATAGAATCATCGAATGGTTGACAAATTCCGACTAATTCACTAAACTAAGTATTCTAATAAATCAAAACTCAAAAATTGGAGGGTTTCGATGAAGAAACTTGCTATAGTACTTGTATTGAGTTCACTTCTTATCGCTGTCAGTTGCTCTTCCACGACCGTTCGTTACGACTATGAGAGAGGGTTGGATTTTTCAAATTTCAAAACCTTTGGGTTTTTCCCCATCCCGCAAGAGATGAAATCAAAAGAATTGGTCCTGAAGCGCATCGGGGACGCCATCACTGCGGACCTAACAGCGAAAGGACTGACAAAGACTCAGGATAATCCAGATCTGATGATCGCCGCTCACACCGATGTCAAAGACAAGGTGCAAGTGTCGAGCTATGGATATCGCTACGCGCCCTATTATTATCACGGCTACTGGGGTCCATCGAGCACCACAGTCCATCAGTATGAAGAAGGATCGCTGATCATCGATATCATCGATAACGCTGAAGATGAGCTAATCTGGAGAGGCGTCGCTTCGCGGGCTCTTCCTTCCAATCCGACTCCGGAGACAATCGATAAGATCATCAATGAGGTCGTTGCGAAAACAATGAAGAATTATCCCCCCGCCAAGTAGCCTTATTCGGTGAAATTGACTGTACACGAACAGGAAATTTTACAGCTTTAAGCCTACGAATAGAAGGTCCAGTCTGTCTAAAACCTGTAAAATGAATAAGACAGATGGGGCCTTTTGCACTTTCAACACAGAGGAGTGCGAGCCAAAAAAGGGGTGTCGTCTCTGAGAAGATCGCCCCATTTGTTATAGGCTGATTTCTTTAAATCTGCTCATGGTTCTTGTAGACGTAGACCGTTCACGTACAGTATATACTCTGTTGTGCCCGTCTCAAATGAAAAGCGAGGCCTGAGAAACCGCAATGCTAAAGAGAGGTTTTAAATGAAAAACAAAATTAAAAATTTCCGCAAGGTATTCTTTCTTTCCCTTCTTCTCGGTGCCGCAGCAGCCCTCATTTTTACACAAAACGGGTTCGAGGAAGATATCGGCTGGCCCCGCTCCATAGAAGTCGAGGCCGGAAACGTCATCATCTATCAGCCTCAAATTGACAGTCTGAAGAACGACATCCTGGAAGCCCGATCAGCTCTTTCAGTCACACCCAAGGGAAAAACCGAACCCATCTTCGGTGCAGCTTGGTACAAAGCCCGTATTGAGACCGACAGGGACAACCGCATGGTGAACGTCCTGGACATCAAAATCCCGAGAGTTCGCTTCCCAGATGCCACCCCTGAGCAAGAAAAAGCGCTCATTGCCTTGATGGAAAGAGAGATACCGAAATGGGAGCTCTCCATCTCCCTTGATCGTATCCTTGCTGCTTTGGACCTGGCCGAAAAAGAGCGGATGACGGCAGAAAATCTGAAGACCGATCCACCCAAGATCCTCGTTGAGTATGATCCTGCGGTTCTCATCTTCATCGACGGCGAACCTATCATGGAGAACATTGAAAAAACTAGCCTGGAAAGGGTGGTAAACACGCCATTCCTGATTATATATGACAAGAAATCAAGAGCCTACTACTTGAACGGTGGTCAAGTGTGGATGACATCCATCAATGTCATGGGACCGTGGAAACACGTCAAGGCTGTTCCGCAAGAGGTGGCCCAATTTGCGCCAGAGGAACCTGAAGAGACGGATCTTTTCAAGGAGGACGAACGCCTCCCAAATGTGATCGTTGCCACAGAGCCGACAGAGTTGATTGCCATCGACGGAAAACCCGAATACAATCCCATAAAGGGAACCGACCTCCTTTTTGTGGCAAACACCGAGAGTGATGTCTTCATGGACGTCGCCTCGCAGAAATATTTCATACTCCTGTCCGGACGCTGGTATGAATCCAAATCTCTAACCGGTCCCTGGACGTTTATACCGTCTGACCAACTCCCGGAGAGTTTCGTCAAGATCCCGGAGGATTCAGAAAATGCTAATGTATTGCCCTTTATCGCCGGAACGGATCAGGCCGAGGAAGCCGTTCTCGATGCTCAGATTCCTCAAACATCCGCTATAAAAAGAGAAAAAACTGATTTGAAAGTGGACTACGACGGCAACCCCCAGTTCAAAAAGGCCGAAGACACCGACGTCGAATACGCGGTCAACACATCATCGGCCGTATTCAAAGTCGACAATTCTTTTTACTGTTGTAGCGAAGCCGTCTGGTATGTATCCAAAAGGCCTGAAGGGCCCTGGGAGGTCTGCGACAAGGTCCCCGATGAGATTTATACCATCCCTCCCAGTTGTCCACATTACAACACCAAGTATGTCTACGTCTATGATTCAACGCCCAGCGTGGTTTATGTAGGCTACTATCCTGGATATGTAGGCAGCTACATTTACGGGCCGACTCTCGTTTACGGGACGGGGTGGTACTATGCTCCCTGGTATGGCCGATATTACTACCCCCACCATTGGACCTGGGGTTTTCACGTACGCTGGAATCCCTGGTACGGATGGAGTTTCGGATTCAGCTTCGGGACCGGTCCTTTCCGCTTCAGCATCGGATTCGGAGGCTGGGGAGGTTGGGGAGGCTGGTGGGGTCCTGCCTATCCCCGCCCCTACTGGCATCCCGGAGGGTACCGGGCAGCCTATCGGGCCGGTTACAGAGATGGATACAGACGGTCACAGATCAGTCACTATCAACGAGGAGGAAGGGATGTTGCCCGAACCATGGACAGAAGCAACATCTACAACCGCAGTGGCAATGCCGCTCGCAACGTGGAAAGGCCACAGACCAGAGACAGGCAAAGACCCAATGTTGACCAGAGACAACGAAATAACGTTTACACAGACCGCAACGGGGATGTCTACCGCCGCCAGGATAACGGAAGCTGGCAGAAGCGCGATAGCGGGAAATGGTCCCCAGCCCAGCAGCCGAGCACAAGGGACCGATCACAGATAAAACAACAGACTCCCTCCCGGGATAGAAGTAGTTCTCTGGAGAGCCAGCACAAATCCCGACAGAGGGGATCAACCCGAACCCAGCAATTCCAGAGATCCCGCAGCAGCGGAGCAAGAACTCGCCGTCGATAGGGAGGCTTTACGATAAAAACTAACGTAGAGAGAGGATAGTGTAAAGGGGGAATATCAAGAGCACCGGTTTGCGCACGTAAACGTCAAAATTGCGTTAACATTACCGTTGACATTTCTGGCAAAATTCAAGAAAGATATAAAAGCCAGTATAAAAGGCAAGGATAATCAAGCTTTTAAAAATACGAATTCGAGGATATCGGTAAGGAAAACGCCATGATAAAGAGGATATTGAAGCCTTTCGCTATCGTATTAGCGCTGGTCTTTGTCTGCTCGTTCGGGCTTTCGCAAGATGCCAGTTACTGGACCTATCAGTATGGAACCCGGGCCAACCTGCTCGGCGGAGCCGTCATCGGGGGCGTGGTCAGCCTGAGCGGAGTGTTTTACAATCCCGGGGGCATTGCGCTGATCGATAACCCCGATACGCTTCTGGCATCAGTCGTCTTCCAGTATCCTTCCTTCACCATCAAGGATATCGGCCAGAGCGATTCGGACATAATATGGTCCACATTCAGGCCTGCTCCTTCGCTCGTGGCAGGATCGTTCAAGTTCCCCTGGCTCAAGGATCACTGGCTGGGATATTCCGTTTTTTCCCGCTACAAGATTGACATGCACTTAACAGGGACTGTTGTCGATACCCGAGATATATTAAGTAGCAGCCCAGGAAATGAAATGTTTGTGGGCACTTTTAACCTAATGGAAAAACTGGATGAACCTTGGATCGGCATAAGTTGGTCCAAACGCCTCAATGACAGGCTGGGAATCGGGTTGAGCCAGTATGTCACCATCCGCTCACATTCGCTCCGCTATCAATCGATGTCCCAGGCACAACCCAGCGGCGGCCGAATTGCCATGACGCTTGATTCCCGGGAATACGAGTATAAAAACTACCGCCTCCTGTGGAAGATCGGTATGGCGCTGGAGCTGGAGAAATTGACGATCGGTTTTACCGTAACCACTCCCAGCATCAAGATTTACGGAACTGGATTGGCTGGCATAAATATCTCGATCATCGGACAGGACATCGACGGGGATGGCATGCCCAATGATGTCATACTTGGGGACTACCAGGAAGGCCTGGAGGCCAACTACCCGACTCCCCTGTCCATCGGCATTGGAACGAATTTGACGCTGGCAAAATACTCTCTTGGAACTCTGAATGTCTTTGCCAGCGCGGAGTGGTATGCTGGCACAGACAAATTCACTGTGATTAAAACTGAAAATCCTCCGGAATCCCCCGCCATAGGTTTTTCTCCCTTTGATATCACTCAAGAACGGAACAGTGTGCTGAATTTCGGGATAGGTGTTGAGCAGATCTTCAGCGAAAAATTCACTGGCTATGCCAGCTTCAGAACAGACTTCTCTCATGTAAACTCCGGCTCCGATACAAACCTTGCGGTAACTGCTGCCGATATCTATCATGTCGTGGGCGGTACGACGTTCACGTTTATGAAATCGGAATGGACAGTCGGGATTGGATATTCCTTTGGGAATAACATTATGGAAAAAAAGTTTAAGCCTTTCGATTCTAGGGTGGGAGAAAGATTGATCGGCTTTATCGATGCAGTTCCGTTCGAATACAAAAGCTTCACTTTTGTCCTGGGCTTTTCTTTTTAAGCAAAGAATCTTAATCTACATAAAAATCCACGACTTGATTGTCAAGGCTCAATTGGAGCAAATAGCTCAGCATTAGAGAAAGGAGATTTTCAATGAAGACCAGAAAGGAATTACACGATTTGAAAAGAAAGCTCTGCTCCAATTCCGGTTTGGCCAAGACTACTGCATTTCTCTTAGGAATAGGACTTCTTATCCCCAAACCATGGTGTTTTTCTTGTGCTGATCATCTGCAAAACAGGATTGAACAAGAAAAAGAAGAGGGCATCACTATCGTGGCCAGTTTCCCTGAGGAGGAAACTCCGATAAAAGAGTGGCTCGAAGACAATAATTGGGAAGAACAGAGGGGAAAGGCGAAAAATTTCGTGGTCAAAGAAAAAACAATGTTCATGAGAAATGATAATGCGTCAACCACAATCGGCACCAAACTCAAGCCCAAGATCAATCCCCGACTCTATCCGGAAATTGAGTTCCGCATAAGAGTAGATGAGATTCCCTTTGGAACCAATGTGACCATAAAAAGTAAAGACGACGCGGCCTTCCGGCTCTTTGTGCTCTTCGATAAGGGAGGCAATATCATCTCGCCACCCCAGACTATCGGCTATGTCTGGGATTCAACGATGAAGGAGGGCGATACAGGCCGGGCCCCCCGATTCGGAAAAGTTCGATATATCACTATTGCCTCCGGAGAAGATGGACTCGGAGAATGGAAGGAGTTCAGACGGAATCTGCTTGACGACTACACGATGCTGTTTGGCTCTGAAGAGATTCCTGAGATTGCCGCGATCGGTCTCAAGTGTGATTCCAACCACTCCAAAGGAAGCGCGGCATCGGCGGTTCAATGGATCCGACTTCGGCAAAAAACAGAATAAAATGCATATGAAGCAAGCTAACGTCAATCTCGGGGAGATGTTTGCGTTTCCGCAAATTCAGAAATTCCAGAACTGATTCAGTTCTTTAACCTTAGAACTGTCCAGACGGGGAGGTGGTCACTGGCTTCGGCCTCTTTGACCTTACCGGCACTCATAACTTCAAAACCTCGAGCAAAAATATGATCAAACTCAAATTTGATCAGGCCAAGAGGATCGCCTTTGTGTGTCGCCCCCACCCCCTCTGTAACACGCACAAATCCAGCCTCCCCAAAAACCTTCTCCATCTCTTCAATCTGGTAGTCAATATCCGTGTTGAAGTCGCCACCAACAATCACATATGGATAATGGTCGCTGATGTTCCCGACCACGGCCTGGACCTGCTCCAGCTTCTTCTCATGGCCTAAGATATATATTTCGGTGTGCACACAGCAGGTCAACACTTCCAGCTTCCCCATTTCGAGCAGAGCAAAAACAGCAATTCTGTACATCTTTCGAATGGGGTGTTCATAGGGCAGGATCAACTTTCGATAGGCTTTGATCGGCCATTTGGTGAGGATGGCATTGCCGAAATCCTTCTCGTGCGTGCTGTGCAGAGCAGCTGGATAATAGACAAAGTTGTACTGCAAATGATGAGCTATATCGTTAACGCCTCCGGGATCCATCTCCTGAAGGAAAATGACGTCAGGATCTCTCAACTCGGGCACGCTGTCCAGTTCATGAATGGTTTGTTCAATGTTCTTCCCGAGCTTGATGTTATACGTTACAACTTTGACCTCCCCATCAAAGTCCGGTGGTTCCTTGGCTATCATGCCTACAAATTTCGGGCCTTCCGGATTATTGTAGGCCCTTTTGACAGGTGTGCAGGAGCACATCATGACAATAAGCAGCGCAAGGCCCGTGATTGATTTGCCTCTCATTTTATTCGTTCTAAATCCTGAATTGTACTGGACATTTAATTATACAGGACACGCAATCGGATGAACTACTGTCTCACGTCTCCCCGCGCTCCAGCTGGCTGAGGAGATCACGAAGACTGACATCCACAAATGCTTCTTCTAACGTCTTATCATACTGATCCTGCATTTTGCCGACAAGCTGACTGATGACATCCATTTTTTCGTGCCTTGGCTCTACAGCCCCGTATGTTCGGACTTTTTTCAAAATTTCTCTCACGTTCAATCGTTCCAGACATTTTGCTGGGCTGTATCGGATTTCTCTGCGACCGGAAGCTGTAATCAATTCTTGATCCAGCAAGACAACGAGCACTTTATCCACGGTGTGCACAGGGACATTCAAATACTCAGCAAGATCTGCCTGGGTGGGAGCTTTCTCATCCTGGCAGAATTTCTGGCTGATGACCAGCATGATCTTTAAGGCAAGTGATTCCTCCATGCGCCAGCTTATGGCCTTGAATTGTTCCCCCCAAACAACCTTATTCAGGTTTTGATGCACATAGGCTAATTCTGCTCCCACAAGTACGACTGTCCAACCATAAAACAGCCAGACCAGGAAGAGAGGAAAGACGGCAAAGCTGGCATAAAGGGCAGCCTTTGTACCGCTCTGGTAGGCGGTTACGATAAAATTGGCGAACACAAAATTTATCACCTGCCATAACGTGCCGGCTATCAGCGCGCCGTAAAGTGCCGAGACAAACCGTACTTTCGTATTGGGTACAAAGACATAAAGAAAACAAAAAATCATCCAACTGGCGATGATAGGTGCAACTCTATTAGCCAGAATCTCGACAAAAGGAATTTCGCCTAATTTCCTCACCAGAGCATAGTCTTGTAAAGAGGCGGTGATGGCAAGCACGGAAAAAACCAGAACAGGCCCGAAGATGAGAACGCTGAGATAATCCCCTATCCGCCTGTGAAAACTGCGCGTTCGCTCGACAACCCACACATCGTTAAAAGCGCGTTCCATGTTATTGATGATGGATATGGACGAAAGGAGTAAAAACAGAAAACCCAATGCACCCAATGCCATAACATTCGCATTCCTGACAAAATTCACGATCGAAGGAACAATCGTCTGGATAGCTTGTTCACCGAGAGGAGCAAACAGATTGTTGAGAAAAGGTTCGAGTTTATTATGGTATCCGAAGCCTTTGAGCAGGGAAAACATAACGGCTAACAGAGGAACGATGGATAACAGAGTGGCATAAACAAGAGCCGAGGCGCGCACCGGCAAGCGGTCCTTGATGAATCTTTTGGCCACCAGAAAGAGGATGCGCAAGTGCTTTAGTAGAAAAGCCTTAATCCCCGACAGCTTGCTGAAATCAAGCTTCCAGATGTCCCCCAGTAAAAACTGCCGCATCGATGTGACGAAATGTATGGCAGGTTTCAATGAAATCTTCATTTCACTTAGGCTTTATTTTTGAGTCAAAAAATCTTGTTTAGGGCTATATTTGATTGACAAATATCCCTAAACTTATCGCTAATAAAAATGCCCGATGTCCGCCTCCAATAAACATAAAAAGAGCTAAAAGCCAAGAGATCAAGAATTATCGAGCTGATATCCTTTTGAGTTCGGCGACGACCTCAAGGCTTAGTTCTTCGACCAGCCGGCTCATGACTGCGACAACGCTCCCGTAATTTACAGGAGCAGATCCCGGACCCGGCTGGCTGAGAGTTGTTTTTTTTCTCAGGATCTGTTCCGCTGTGGCGTTGTCAAATATGCTCCAGAACACAATAAGGGTGACACTTCCATCAGGCCCTTGAGAAAACTGCATCACTTCAAAGTTCACTTGATAGTGCACCTTGGCCGTAGTCTTCCAGGGATAGACATAGACGGACTCGGTGGGAATCATTTTTGACAGGTTCTCCGCCATGACCCGGGCAAAATTGTCATTCAACGGTTCGGCCCAGCGGTCATATTCCGCGTAATCGAGCTTGTTGGAGCCGGTCTGGATGGCTATCTGGGAACGGAGCAGGTGATCCGGAAATTTCAAAATGCCGATCCCGACAGAAATATCCGAATGGCCTCCGGACTGAACACTCCCGGCTTCCGGATCTGTTATGGGCGTCAACACATAAAACCGGGACGGTTTGGTGCTGCCACAGCCAAACTGGAATAGGATTGAAACCACCAAGACCATACCGAAGACTGTGAGGGTATTCGATTTAATCATGACTTCCTCCGGTTATTTCTTCCCAAAAATCAAGGATCGCGGCTCCCGCTGAAGATGATCGACCAGCAGACGCATGGAACGGCTGGATTTCGCCAATTCATTGAGGACGGTGTGGAGGGCATAGCGTTCATCCACAGCCGTGGCCTCCATTTGCGCTAAAACTTTTTCGCCCTGTTCCAAGGTCCTGGTCAAGGCCTTCGAAGAGTCAGAGAGGTCTGCCAGCAAAACATCCAATCTATCCTCCAGTAAAGGATCTAGTTGCTCATCTAAATCCACAACCAGTTTTCCTATTGCCTTCATGTTGTTCGAAACGGAGCTAAACATCTCTTTGAGATCAGGAGAGTTGACCAGGTTTTCGACTCCATTCAATGTGGAGCTGATATTGTCTACGGCTTCTTCCAGTTGGCTGGATATCTTATCAAAATCAAACTCCCTGATTTTATCCAGAGCCTCTCTCAAGACTATTTGGATCTCCTCTTGAGTGGTCCTGATAGAGGGAATCTCGAAGTAGTCTTTGTTAAGTCCAATCAGATTGAGGGGCGAATCAGGAAATGTATCCAGCTTGATGTATTTAACGCCGGTCAGAATGCTCTGGGACTCAAGCCTTGCCCGCAATCCCATTTGGACCATATTGCTCATGAATTCCTCAGCATCCATATGTTCGTAATATCCCATCGTATCCTGTATCATCCCCTGGTAGACCTTAATGAGCACCTCGATACGAAAATCACCCTCTTCATAATAGATGGGGGTGATCTTGGCGACGGAACCGATATCGACGCCCCGAACCTTCACGGGCGAGCCGGCTCTCAGACCCGTCGCATCGCCTTCGAAGAAAATTACGAATGTGTGCGTTTTCTTAAAAAACTCACCCGAGCCAAAAATCACGATCACAATCAGCACCAGCGCTATTGCACCCAGAACAAATCCTCCGATGACTTTGGGATTGGCTTTTTTGCTCATTTGACACCTCGCCTCAGGAATTCTTGGATTTTCTGATCCTTAGATTCGGCTAAAAGGATTTTGGGATTGCCTTGGGCAATCATGGTCTTCGTCTCCGCATCCAGAAAAACCGAATTGTCGGCTATGGCAAAAATACTCGGGAGTTCATGGGTGACCACAACCACCGTTCCTCCCAGACTGTCTCGCAGCTCCAGGATGAGGTCATCCAAGCGATGGGAGCTGATGGGATCCAGCCCGGCTGAGGGTTCATCGAAAAAGAGGATTTCCGGATCCAGAGCCATAGCGCGAGCCAGGCCCGCCCTCTTGCGCATACCTCCGCTTATCTCCGAGGGATAGAAATCCTCGAAACCGGCCAAACCGACCAAGGCCAGCTTATAGGAGACGATCTCGCGGATTTGGCGGGCGCTGAAATCTGTGTATTCTTCAAGAGCCAGGGATACATTTTCCGCCAGGGTCATGGAGCTCCACAGGGCGCCGCTCTGGTAGAGAATCCCTATGCGCCTTAAAAAAAGCTCCCGCTCTCCAGGATCGGAATTCCAGAAGTCCCATTCATCGTAAAGGATTCGCCCGGCAGAAGGCTGGATCAGGCCGATCAGATGGCGTAGGAGCGTGCTTTTCCCGCACCCGCTCCCTCCCATAATCACAAAAATTTCACCATGATTGATTGCGAAATTGAGGTCCCGCTGGATGACGTAAGACCCGTAGGCCATGGTCAGGTTCTGAACGGTGATGTGTGCCTCTGTTTTCTTCATCCCTTGTTGTTTCCTTACAATCCAAAGAGCGTGTAAATAATCGTCGTGACCGCGCTGGCGACAATGATGAGAACGATGGCATTGACCACAGCCCGGGTCGTGGCGGCTCCCACCGCGGCTGCACTCCGGCCGCTCTGCATACCGGTCATACAGCCGGCCAAGGCCACCAAGCCTCCGTATATAACAGCTTTAATGAGGCCTAGAAGAAAATGAATCGGGTTGAGGGCAGCGATAGTCTGGGTGTAATACAAGCTAAAAGAGACGTTCAGCATACTCTGACTGATGACGGCGCCTCCCAGCATTCCAACAAAATCAGCGTACAGGGCCAGTAACGGCATCATCAATGTCAGCGCCAATAGCCGGGGTGTGACCAGAAAGTCCATCGGCGAAATGCCCATTGTCTTGAGAGCGTCGACTTCCTCATTGACGACCATAGTGCTGATATGGGCGGCATAAGCGGCACCGCTGCGCCCGGCTACAATGATGGCGGTCATCATCGGCCCCATTTCCCTGACGACGGCAATGGCCACCAGGTCGGCGACATAAATTTCGGCCCCGAAAGCTTGAAGTTGGATGGCGCCGACAAAAGCAAGTATGATACCGACTAAAAAATTGATGAGCGTGACGATCGGAAGGGCCTGGACACCGGCCTCCTCGATGAGTGTCCATAAATCCGTGCGCCGGAAGCGTGCTTTTCCCCTCAGTAATCTCAGAAAACTCAAAAAAGCTTCGCCGATAAAGGCCTGTGAATCTGACCAGGTTTTAGTCAGACGAATCGATATATCGCCGATGCGCGTTAACAGGGAACTGGCCATGGGATCGTCGTGGGTATCTGCGACAGGAACGGCCGTGGCCAGTCGGAATAATTTCCTGACCCCCTCCGGAAGTCCGGCATCATCGATGGCGACATTCTTTTGACTGCAGAGACGCGCTATTTCCCTTAAAAAGATAACAAATCCACTATCCCAGTCAGAGACGTCCTTCGCATCAAAAGAAAGGGCTTTTACGCCAGAGTTTGACTCGAGTGCGGCCTCGACCTCTGAAACAGGATATAAACCTTCTTTAAGTGTCCATGGACCAGATAATTTCAGAAGCAACGCACCCGATTCAGAGCGCTCGATGTGAATCATCTGATCTTTTTTTAGATGTTCCATCCCTTTATTAGCCCTGTTCGGCTCTTATTATAATAGTTCCGATAGATAATTCAATTCACACTTTTCATTATTACCACTTTCTGCCACCCTCTCAGATAAGTGACGATATCGTGCCTTTCCTGCGAGTTCAGGGCACGGTATTTCTCCTCACCTTGCCCCCAAGAGGGCATATCTGTTCCTTCCCGGCCCTTTGAAATCGTGGCAAAAAGATAGCCATTGGTTGCGGCATTCAAGAGCTCTTGATTGTTCAAGGCCGGGGCTTGCGGACCTCTCCCTACTTGGCCATGACACAGCGCGCAGAGAGTTTTATAGAGTTGTTCTCCCTCAACCGCCGAGCCAAAACTGGGACCTGGATAGATGACATCGGGTGGATTCTGCACGGCGTGGCGCAGAAAAACAATGACATCAGCGATGACCTGTGGCGACAGTTTTTCCTGTTCAGTCACAGCTGTTGCCCAGCCGATCATGGCTGTGCCCTGACGACCTTTGGCAATCATCTCGTATAGGAAATAGTTTGAGGCGGTTTCAAGAAAATTGCCATTGATGATGGAGGGTCCTGTATCGCCCTGGCCGTACAGACCGTGACAGCGGGAGCAAATGTAGTGGTAGGTCTGTTCGCCGCGAGATGTATTACCATCATCGATTTTGAAATCACCTCTTCGCCTCGGCGTTTTGTCCCAGGATCCCAGGAATGTGAGCATGTCCGCCATATTTTGAGATGATAAGTGGCCCCATCCGGGCATGGCCGTATTCCCCCGGCCATTGACAATTGTTTTGTAGAGATATTCCTCCGAAGCCACAGAAAGGAGATCGGGATTGCTGATGGTGACAATAGACATACCCTTTCCATCCGGGCCATGGCACATTGTGCAGTTGGCGTCATAGAGAATTTTCCCCTCTTCAGGCCGGCCTTTCAATGTGCGCACTTCCTCGAAGTCGGAAGCTATAACTCGCCGGGACTTAATATAAGCAGAAAGCAACCGGATTTCTTCTTGCCAAAGCCCTGAAAACCGCGGCATCCAGGCCGCCATGTCCCGTCCTCCCCGGCCATGATAGATGGAAAAGACTATAAAATCCTGCGAGGCGACAGAGAGAAAATCATCGAAACCGATGGCAGGTATTCCGGTCTTGTAGGCTTTATAGCTCTTGCCTTGCCCTGATTTGCCGTGACAGGCTGAACAGACAAGCGGATAGGAATGAGTGCCGCTCAGCGTACTTCGCTGCCCCTTAAACTCCTTCAGTGTTTCGACCGAAAAATAATTGAAGGGCATATCCGGTTTTTTCATCCCCAGTGTGAAGGTGATGAGCGCCTGAAGATCGTCATCTTTGAGATCAATGGCCAACATCTGGGACCCGGGCGAGACCATCTCCGGATCCTTAAAATGCTGGGCCAGCCAGTTGACAACTGTCTGTTCGCCGACAACATTGGCAAAGTCGTATTCATGTCGGGTTTTTTTGCCCTGCTCCGTCAGGTCGGGCGCAACAGCGCCACCTACGCCTCGGGCTTTGTGGCAACCTAAACATCCCTCTTGTCGAAAAACGCGCAGGCCTCTTTGGAATACCTCTGTCCCTTCTAACGTGCCAGAATCATCAAAAATGGCCAGGTGACACTGACCGCAGGACGACTGCACATAATCGAGAGCCAGTAGAGGGTTGGGCCAATACACATCGTCCGTACGGGCATGCGCGTTTTTGACATCAACTGCCTGTCCTTGCCCGTCATGACAGACCGTGCAGCCGTAATCAGACGGAGGGTGGTGAAGGAGATGTTCCCCGCTGTGGGTACGATACGGAAGTTCTTTTTCTGTCATCCGAGCGTCGTCCAAACCGAGATGGCAGGTTTGACAGCGGTCGATCCGCTTCAAATCATCCAGAATGATCTGCCTGATCCCTGGTTTTATCTTTATCGCTGCCATTCGCTGCTTGTCATTCTCGGCTCTGTCGATCAAAACTTTTTTATATCGCTTCTGATATCTTTTCCATTCGGGATAACTTTCTCTTATGCCGGCCGCCACCAGAAAAAGGAGGAACCCTAAACTGCTGCCCAGAGTAATCATCTGAAACAGCTTTTTGTAACGCGCTTCTTTCATATTCGACTTTATTCTATTGGACAGGCCATTGTGATTTAAGCCAGAAGAACTCCCAGTTGGGACCACGGAACCAGTAGCCGACCGCCGTGAGAACAACAAATCCAATCACGGCGCAGGTAAAGAGCGCCATGGCTGCATAACGGGTTGACCTATACTTCCTCCAAATGAGATACGACCACACAATGTATGCTAAAACCAGCAACGTTCCGGGATTAAAGATAATCACGCCCCATTGGGGAGAGCCCGGGAACCACTCGCCCAGCCAGCCGTACTTCACGTTGATGACAAGTACGGTGATGGTAAAAACAGCCGCAAAAAGCATCGCATACAGCGTGATGTTCTTCCCTACAGCGCCGGAAAACCAAACGCCGAAATGTTGATCCTCCCGGTCTTTGAAAGGAATCGAGGCCAGAAAGATGATGAAAAGCAAAGGCACAATTATCCCTCCAGCGAAGCCAGAGAAGGAAACAAGTTCTTGCACGCCCAAAAAATACCAGGGCGATTTAGCCGGATTCTCGGGCAGCATAGGGTTGGCCTGCTCCAGAAGAGGAGCATCGAAGAAGAACGCTCCGAACATCAGGGCAGCACAAAGAAGCGTCAATATGGCCAGTTCCGCCCACATGAGGGTCGGCCAGGCTAATACGTGCGTATCCAATGGCTTTCCCGCTCCGATTCTTTGATCCACATCATCTAATTTCTTTTTTTCCAAACCTGTCTTATGTGATCCCGTTTCCCCAGGTGTTTTTTCGTTCAGCACAGCCCTGCTTTGGATCAATTCTTCCTCACTCTCGGGACGGCTAAGACCGCCGTCCTTCCGCATGCGCCAGAAATGCCAGCCCATAAGTACAAGAAGGAGCACAGGTAGAAATACGATATGCAGCATGTAAAACCGGGTAAGTGCCTCCTGACCGACGGTCTCATCGCCAATGAGCAGTTTTTTGACGAAACCACCGGGATCAAAAAGATGGGTTATGTTCAGTGTGTCTGTCAATTCGCGAGCCGAGGCAGCAATGTTGGACCCGATGGTCACGGCCCAATAAGCAAGCTGGTCCCAGGGCAGAAGATATCCGCTGAAGCTCAAAAGGAGTACGGCCAACAACATGCCGATACCGATGTTCCAGTTAAGGGCCCGTTTTTTAAGATAAGCCCCGGTATAAAAAGTCCTCAGAAGATGCAGGAACACGACAATCACCATGGCGTGTCCGGCCCAGCGGTGCATATTTCTTATGTACCGGCCACCTTTGACAACGAAGACAATGTCCTTCACCGAAGAGTAGGCTCTCTCCACGGATGGCGTATAATACAGCATCAGCAAAACGCCAGTCACGAGGAGAATCAGAAAGAGGAAGGCAAGCATAATGCCAAGACCATAGGTGTAGGTCGGTTTCAAACTATGAGGATGAACACGCGGGGAATGAATATGGAAGAAGAAATTTTTTGAAATCCTTCGGAGGCGAGATCTTTTTTTCTCTGTCTCAGATTTGAGAGATTCTGCTTCCCCATCAGGAAGAGAATTCTTTTTAAAATCTTGATTTCCGTCGTTGACTGACATTTTCAGATAGCTAGGACTATTCGCTTAAACCGTGGCCAATCCAGCGTAGAGATATCTTACACAAAATGACCTGCCCACGGCAATAAATTTGAAATCTGGAAAGCTATGATAATTCGAAGCAGTCTTCTTCGTTCATAGATATGAGTACATATGGGTACGGAAATTGCGTTTCACAAATTTGACAATACTGGTTATTTAGACTGTATTTTTTGTGAAACCAGAAATGATAAACATTGTAACTCTAACAGAGGCCAAGGCCAAGCTTTCTGAACTCATCAATCGTGTCACTATCCGCAAGGAGAAGATCGCAATTACCCGCAAGGGAAAACCCGCAGCCATCATTCTTCCCGTAGAGGACTACAAGAGCCTCATCAGCCAAAAAAGGCAGGGACTCCTTCAGGCCAAAGGTTCTCTAGCTGGGTTAGATGAGGAAATCGACCAGATAACCCAATTTATCTACGAAAACAGGGAAAAGGAAACGTCCCGAAAAATTTCACTCTAATGTATATTTTCGATACGGACACCCTCAGCAATATCGTCAAAAGCCATCCCTCTTCTCTTCTCCAAAGAAAACTGGCAGATCTCCCGCCGGAATTTCAGCATGCCACATCAATCAACGCTGCTGAAATCTATTATGGTGCGTACAGGTCGCCGAGCAAAGAAAGAATTCTTAAAGTTTTCCAGGACATAGTTTTCTCAAACCTCAAAGTTCTCCCCTTTGATGAGCACAGCGCCCTGGTTTATGGTCATCTGCGGGCTAAACTCGAAAAACGGGGTCCTACCAAAAGCGAGCCCGATTTAAGAATAGCGGCCATCGCCCTCCAACACAAATTCATTCTCATAACCGGAAACACGCGTCATTTCAGAGAAATTCCAAGATTGAAAACCGAGAATTGGATTGGATAGGAACTGTGAGATTATCTGATCAGAAATTTTTCTCTGAATGGCACTTTGTAGTTCGTATTGACTCGGAGTTGGCCATCTGGTGTCAGATCGACTCGGAAGCAAGCCAATGATCTCGGTGCCGGTCCGGAAATGACTCTGCCTTGCTCATCAAAGCGAGACCCATGACAGGGGCACTGAAAACCATTATCTGTTCGATCGAGCACACACCCCAAATGCGTGCACTCTGCCGACATGGCCTTCACGCCCTCATGGTCTCTCAAAATGAAGACCCTCTGCTTCGACATCAGTGTGTAGGTGTCTATCGGAAAATCATATAGCCGGCCGATGGTGAAGACTTTGTTGGTCTTTGAGAAAGGCGGAAATATTTCCCTTAGTGCGGCAATCAGGGCTACGAAACCTGATCCAATTGCCGCAACAATTGCTGCCTTTCCCAAAAACCAGCGTCTCGTTACTTTATCGTTTTGGTCTTCCACAGAAATTTTTTTTTACTTATTAGTCAAAAACCTGTTAAGAGATTGTTACCCGCCGCTATTCTATCAAACTGGATAGAATCAAACAATTCTGTAAATTCATTGTCGGATTTCCAAAATCGTAATAAGCTTGATTCAGGGTGCGACATCGGGAGATCAGAATGTGTTATGGAGAACACCGTTTAGGATCAAAGGAACTTGCCATTTCCTTTCTGAACAGCTATTGTTTAGTCAGTTGAAACCTCGAAGGTAACAAAGACATGCGTTTGAGAAACGTTCTGTGTACGGCCGTGACAGCGTGTATCCTCATCTGTGGAAACTGTAAAAAAAAGGACCAGGAAATACCAGAACAAGTCACCGCAGAAAGGTCAACGACAGAGCTTGAATATGTTGGCCGGCAGTCGTGCATCGACTGTCACAAAAAGCAGTACGACCTCTATGTCGGTTCTGACCACGACATGGCCATGGATGTGGCCACAGGAGAGACAGTGCTGGGTGATTTCAACGATGTGACTTTTGATCATTTTGGTATTTCCTCGCACTTTTACAAAAAAGCCGGAAAGCACTATGTGCACACCGAAGGTCCAGATGGCAAATTTGAGGATTACGAGATTAAATACACCTTCGGTATAAGACCTCTCCAGCAGTACCTCATTGAGTTCCCGGGTGGAGCTTACCAGTGCCTCCCCCTCTGCTGGGACACCCGCCCGCGGGAGCAAGGCGGACAGCGCTGGTTTCACATCTATGCCGAGGAAAGAATTTTGCCGAGCGACGTTCTCTACTGGACGCACATCACCCAGAATTGGAATTACATGTGCTCGGAATGCCATTCTACAAACCTCCGGAAAAACTTTGACCGGTTCAGTGAAACCTACAACACCACCTGGTCTGAAATCGATGTCTCCTGTGAAGCATGTCATGGCCCTTGCTCAGAACACGTCAAATGGGCCGAAGCCGCGGATAAGGGGCAGACATACCAGACAACGGGCTATCTCGGATTGGCCATTCGTCTCAAGGAGGTGGATGGCGCCACCTGGGTATTCAAAGACCCTGAAAAAGGCACTGCGGAACGCACCATCCCCCGGAATTCCAACGCTTTAGTCGAGATGTGCGCCCGGTGTCATGCCCGGCGGACGCTCATCCACGAAGAGTATGTCCACAATCGATCCTTTTTGGATACGCACATGCCGAGTGTCCTGGAGGAGCAGCTCTATTTTCCCGACGGACAGATCCTCGAAGAAGTCTACGTTTACGGATCCTTCCTTCAGAGCAAGATGTACACGGCCGGAGTAAACTGCAAGGATTGCCATGAGCCGCACAGCGGAAAGGTCTTCATCCAGGGGAACGCCCTCTGTTACCGCTGTCACCTGCTGGAAAAGTACGGAACAAAGGACCACCACTTCCACAAGGACGAATCCACAGGGGCACTCTGTGTTGAATGTCACATGGTCGAGCGATCGTACATGGTTGTCGATCCCCGCCGCGATCACAGCATGCAGACCCCTCGTCCCGATCTCTCCGACAAGCTGGAAACACCAAATGCCTGCATTCGGTGTCACGACCACAAAGACAAATCGAACCAGTGGGCAGCCGAATACTGCCAAAAGTGGTATAGAGATCTGCAAGAAGGACAAACCCACTACGGGGAATCATTTTATGACGGACGACGTGGCTATCCTGAAGCGCGAGCCGGATTGCTTGTTTTGGCCAGTAATGTAAACAATCCTCCCATGGTGCGCAGCACCGCCCTGCATTTGCTTCAGGGCTATCCCGACCGGGGTTCCCTATCCGTCCTCAAGGAAGCAATCAAAGATCCAGATCCTTTGATCCGCGCCTCAGCGGTTCAATCATTTGGCATGATCAATGAGGAAGAAAGATTCCCTCTTCTCAAAAATCTCCTAAGAGATCCTGTCCGATTGGTTCGCGTACGAACAGCTTTTGCCCTTGCAGGAACACCCAGGGATTCTCTTTCAACCGGCGAACGCACTCTCCTTGATCAGGTTCTGGAAGAATACAAGCAAGTCCAGTACTACAATGCCGACCATCCCACAGCTCATCTCAATCTCGGAGTCTTGGCAACTCTGCAAGGAAATTATGATGAAGCAGGAAACTCATACCGGAAAGCTATAGAAAAAGAGCCCGTTCTCCCTTTCGGATACATCAACCTGGCCGATCTCTACCGCGCACAGGGGAGAGAGGCTGACGGCGAAGCTATTCTCCTGAGCGCCCTGGAAAACAACCCCAATCTAGCGGATATCCACCATGCTCTCGGTCTGCTTTACGTGCGGATCAAAAAACAAAAGGAGGCCTTATCCCACATAAAAAAGGCAGCAGAACTGGAACCCGAGAATTCCCGATACAGTTATGTCTATGGTATTGCACTCAATTCTAATGGTCAAATTCGAGAAGCTCTTGCATTTTTGGAAATAGCTCTGGAACGCCATCCCTACGATCGAGAACTGCTCTACGCCCTGGCGACGATAAATCGTGACCAGGGAAATATCGAAGATGCGTTAAAATACACTAGGCGCTTGATCGAAGCCTACCCTCAAATTCCAACTTTCCGCCAGCTGGAACAGCTCTTAATCCAGAGCCAAGAACAGCGCTAAATAGGATTGAATCTTTAACACTTCAACGTTCTGAATGAATCAGGTTAAATTCAAATTGACATATTCTTTATTTTTTTGATAATATTACTAAGCAATTTGAATACTGTACTAATTAGAGAGATTTTCATAACTAAAAAAAAGCAAAAAAAATCATGAAACGCATAATTCTTACATCCCTTTTAGTTTCATTTGTATTCAGCTTACAATCTTTCCCATCAGAAGAATTACTCCCCTCATGGAACAACACACAGGCAGAAAAAGCCATTATGGCATTCGTGGCCAGGGTAACAAAGCAAGATTCGCCGAATTTCGTGAAGCCATCAGAACGCATCGCGGTGTTCGATAACGACGGCACACTCTGGAGTGAACAACCCCTCTACTTCCAGCTTGCCTTCACCCTGGAGCGTGTGAAGGAGCTGGCCCCGCAGCACCCCGAGTGGAAGGAGAATCAGCCGTTCAAGGGTGTGCTCGAAAACAACCTCGAGGCAGTGCTCGCAGGAGGCGAAAAGTCGCTCATCGAACTCGTCATGGCCACCCACGCGGGCATGACAACCGGGGAATTCGAGAAAACAGTCGAAGCCTGGATCACCACGGCTAAACATCCCAAAACCGGCAGGCTTTATACTGAGATGGTTTATCAGCCCATGCTCGAGCTGATGGCCTATCTGCGTGCCAACGGTTTCAAGACCTACATCGTCTCGGGCGGAGGCATCGAATTCATGCGTGTTTTCACCGAGCGGGTCTATGATGTGCCGCCAGAGCAGGTTGTGGGCAGCACCATCAAGACAGAATTCGATGTTCAAAACGGGCAACCTGTTTTGAGGCGTCTCCCGAAGATTGACTTCATCGATGACAAAGCCGAAAAACCTGTAGGAATACACAAGTTTATCGGCCGCAGACCAATCGCCGCATTCGGTAATTCCGATGGTGATCTTCAAATGCTCCAATGGACAGATGCCGGAGATGGACCCCGCCTGATGGTCTACATTCATCACACCGACGAAGAACGGGAGTGGGCCTATGACAGAACATCACACATTGGCCGTTTGGACAAAGGATTAGATGAGGCAAAAGAAAAAGGATGGATTGTTGTTGATATGAAAAAGGATTGGAAAATTATCTATCCCTTTGAACTAAAAAAATAGATAGCAAAAGAGTATTCATAACACCAGCGAAATCTCGCACTGTATTGCCAAAATCTTCAGCAAAAATTGACACAATAGCTTCATAAACAAGGCCCTATATCAAAAGGCTTCACTGATGCGGAAGTAAAAGGCGGAATCGTCTTTCCCCACCGCAAAATCGATCCCGATATTGATTCGGTACCGGCTAATCATCATGTAGCGAATTCCCGCACCAACGCTGGGAAGGGTATCTTCGAATCTGATCTGACTGATTTTATCCGCAACCCAACCCACACCGGCAAAGGCCACAACCCCGAATTTTTTGTAAAAAGTCCAACGGTATTCAGCCTGAAGGGCATACTTCTGATCGGCGCGATATTTCCCGCTCGTGTATCCGCGCAAATCTACGAATCCCATGATCGCTTGATCTTCAAAAGGCACATCTCCCAATCCCATCGCCGTATAAAGCCGCATGGCCAGGACATGGTTTGTCTTGAGTGATAAATACTTGTTGGCCTCTAAATCTAAAAGCGTATAATCCCGATCGCTCCCCAAAAAACTCTGGTTAAAAAGTGTTTCCAGTTCAATGAATGCGCCGGAATTGGCGTTGAAAATATTATCGCGCGTATCATACGAAACAGTGGGCCCTAGCCCGGAATAGGTGTTCTCTGGAGGTTCGTATTCTATCGGAATATCAAAGGTCGTTCGGCTCCGGCTGTAACGGTACTTCAAACCCAAATAAAAATCCGACAGGGCTTGAAATTCCGCTCGCAACAGACCGAATTTCGCTCCTGTATTGTAATTGATGAATATTCCTCCGATCCCCTCGGCATAGTACTGAAAATTGATCGATGCCCTCGCCAATGCAAAAGTCAACCGGTATTTGTCTTCCTTCAAATAGAGCTTCTGAGCTAATCCAAGAGCCCAGGTTTTATTTTCCGCATAGAAGCCGAACAGCATGGTGGAAGACGGCGGCGAAACCTCATCTGTCTTACTGACAGGATAGAAAAACCCGACAATCGCCCCTAAACCAAAACCTGTTGCTTCGTTGTAGTTGGGTATCGGAATTGCGGCGAATTTGGGCTTGTTTGTCTTTTTTTCAGACTTCGTATCTGTCTCCCTCTTTGATTTCTCCTCCATTTCATGTGCAGACAGGAGGTGTCCCATAAATGAAGTGAGTAATAATACAAATGCTAAATTCAAGAATATTTTGGCTTTCACGCTGTGTCTTACCCTCTTCAAAATTTGGGGTTAATATTTTATCATTCTAGTCATGGAAAAGTAAGATAAATATCAATTTTGAACCATTAGCCAGCCTAATCCACTTAAAAACTGCATCTTCACTAACAAATTTCATTTAAATGTGGACATTATGCATTAAAATCAATATAATACAAATTCTATAGGATTATTAAATTTATAAAATGGAGGAATCCAATGAAGAAATTGACACATGTAGTCTTGATTGCCCTATTTATGGTCATGGCGATAGCCGCAACAGGACAAGCACAAGACAAACCCAACATCCTGGTGATCTGGGGCGATGATGTGGGCTACTGGAACATCAGCGCCTACAACCAGGGAATGATGGGCTACAAGACGCCTAACATCGACCGGATTGCCAATGAGGGTGCGCTGTTCACGGACTGGTACGCCCAGCAGAGCTGTACAGCCGGGAGAGCGGCCTTCATTCTCGGCCAGCATCCGTTCCGGACAGGGCTGCTAACCATCGGAATGCCTGGCTCTCCGCAGGGAATCAAAGATGAAATGCCCACCCTGGCTGAACTGCTAAAGCCTTACGGTTACACAAGCGGACAGTTCGGCAAGAACCACCTGGGCGACAGGGACGAGCATTTACCCACCAATCATGGCTTTGATGAGTTCTTTGGCAATCTCTACCATCTGAACGCCGAAGAAGAACCGGAGACTTATTATTATCCCAAAGATCCTCAGTTCCATAAAAGTTTTGGTCCGCGCGGTGTTATCCACAGTTATGCCGATGGTCGAATCCAAGACACGGGGCCTATGACCCGAAAGCGAATGGAAACTGCGGATAAAGAATTTGTGGATGCAGCTCTTGATTTTCTGGAGCGCTCAGTCAAATCCGACAAACCATTCTTCATCTGGCTGAACACAACACGCATGCACGTCTGGACGCGACTCAGTAATGAATGGTACGGTAAATCCGGAATCAGCATCTATGCCGACGGCATGCTGGAGCATGATCATCACATTGGTGTGGTGCTGGATAAATTAGACGAATTGGGTATTGCCGACAATACCATCGTCTTCTACTCCACTGACAATGGTGCAGAGACCGTTACCTGGCCGGACGGCGGGACAATCCCTTTCTATGGTGAAAAAGGAACCACCTGGGAAGGGGGATTCCGCGTGCCGGCATTCGTCCGCTGGCCGGGAGTCATCAAGCCCGGGACAAAGCTCAACGGTGTGGTTTCCCATGAGGATATGATTCCTACTCTCATGGCTGGAGTGGGCGAAACAGATATCGTAGAAAAATTAAAAAAAGGCCACACGGCCGCTGGCAAAACCTTCAAGGCCCACCTCGACGGCTACAACATGCTGCCCTACTTCAAGGGCGAGGTCGAAGAGTCACCGCGCAAGGAGATATTCTATTTCGACCAGGGCGGTAATCTCAACGCCGTTCGTTACAACAACTGGAAGCTTCATTTCACGATGTTAGACGGAAATATCACAACGGCTTACCGCAAATCTCCGGCCTGGCCGAGAGTCGTCAACCTGAGAGCCGACCCCTTTGAGAAGGGCATGCACGAATCTGAGCTTTACATACGATGGATGGCAGATAACATGTGGCTGTTCGTTCCAGCGCAGCAGTACATCGGACAGTTCCTGGCCACCTTTAAAGAATTTCCGCCGGTAAGAGGATCAAGTTTAAGCATCGACAACGTACTTGATAGCCTCCTGGATCCTAAACGCTGATCCTGATAAAGAATTTTGAGGACTTATTGAAGTTGTCTTATCGCTAAATATTCTTTATGGGGAAGGGCCACGACAACTCGTTGAAAATGGCGCATAAACATTTGATTTAGCCTTGAAAATCGCGCTAACAGTGGATTTTCGAGGCCAAAATTGCGCTTCAAGCCTAATCTTTTCTCAGAGTTAAGAGCTTATTGCGATCCATAATTCAAGGGACCTCAGATTTTGCAGATTAAACTGCCTCTGAGAGTGGATCGGACCTTCCGTCGGAACATTCTCGTTTTGAGTATTAAAAGTCGAATCCCAGACTGAATACTATCTGGAAATCGTCTTTTTTGGGCATTGTCCCATCTGCCTTAGGTGTCGGAATCTGGGTTCGATCCCAAATTAGAGATATGTCAAAATCAAGCCACCCTGTTAACTCAGTCTCAAGACTAGTCATCGCATGATGGGTATACCTACCTGATGCCCGGTCAACAAACTGAAAGTTGAACTTAATGTAGAAATCTATGGTTCGACTTAGCTCTGTGTCGAATTTTGAACCTGCCGTTAAAGCCGGTGTTGATTTGTTCGAATTCTCCCCGGATCGGACACTAACAAATTGCGTATTCTGGTAGGCAAGACCGATTGCTATATCCAAATTTGTTTTGGACGTATCAATGAGTTGATAACCGATCCCTGCTCCTAAACTGAGACGGTATTCCAGGTTTTTAAACGGATCTCGATAATACTCGCCAAAAATCGGCCGGAAAAAGTATTTCCTGGTCTTAAACACATCAAAATAGCTGTTTATTCTTTGATTATTGACCGTACTTTCATCTTCCGTTCTGTTGATATTGCTAAAATACTCAAGGACAAAACGACTTGCAGGGCTGAGGCGTCCGATATTGGCTATGGCGTTATACTGGGTCTGATTCGTATTTCCTTTGGTAAAGTTCAAACCCAGACTCAACTTGGCTGACCAATAATTGATTTCTTTGGGTTCCCCGGCCACTATGGATATCAATTGACTGCGATCAAATTCGCGGCTCTCTCCATCGATAATGACAACCACTTTATTCTCTATAACTTGGAGAATGCCAGCAACTGTAATCGACCCTTCAAAACGCACGCTAAAAACATGAGGGCTTCTGACCTGCTTTACGTCTTCCCAATCTATGTGCTGAAGATCTAATTTATCACTATCAAACTCGAGTTTATCCCCCAAGAGCACTTTAAGCTCGCCTTTAAGCCACTCCCCTGAGACGAGCTCTATCCAATCAAAATCGTCATCTGAAGGATCCGGAGACTGCCAGCCCTGGTTGTGTTCCGTTTTTTCCTGGGTTTCATCCTCTAAGGAGAAATTTGTTTCGAAGTCTGCAGTCGAGGCAATACAAAGACTCATAGACTCAAATATTTTTTCAATACCCAGGCCGCAATGCATCTTTTTTCCCGGCTCATCTCTGGCAAATGCGTTCATCACAACCAGCCCCATAATCAAGAAAATCACTAATCCCGATTCTTTCAACATTTTGGCCATTTTAAACTCATTACCTTAAAAATTTTCACATTTTGGGGAAAATATCAGCATATATCCTCACTAAGGCTTCTGATAGGAAGTACTGAACCTGATCGAGTTGTACACAGAAATGTGCGCCACCAGCCAGCCAAGGTGGTCCCTTAAAAAACCAGTCTTTTCTTTGTTTTCAGTTAAGATTTGCTCGTGTCGTTTTTACCGAGGTATCGATAAACAAGTCCTCCAAGACCAGCCCCGACGATGGGTGCAATCCAAAAAAGCCACAGTTGTGAGACGGCCCAACCTCCGACAAAAAGAGCAACCCCTGTACTGCGGGCAGGATTGACCGAGGTGTTCGTCACCGGAATACTGATCAGGTGGATCAAGGCGAGTGCCAATCCGATGGGGATGGGTGCGAACCCGGCTGGAGCCCTCTTATCTGTAGCCCCGAGTATGATCAAAATGAACATCATAGTCATGACGACTTCGGTCACCAGACAGGCCAGCAAGGTATAGCCTCCGGGAGAATGCTCGCCGTACCCGTTGGAGGCAAAACCTCCCGCGACATCGAATCCCGCTTTGCCGCTGGCTATGACGAACAGAACAGCGCCTGCAGCTATTCCCCCAAAAACCTGGGCCACAATGTACGGCATGAGTTTCTTCACCGGAAACCTCCCACCGATCCATAGTCCGACAGAGACAGCCGGATTGATGTGACAGCCTGATATGTGTCCGATGGCGAAGGCCATGGTCAGCAGTGTCAGCCCGAAGGCCAGGGACACGCCCAACAGGCCGATACCGACGTTTGGAAAGGTAGCGGCCAATACCGCACTGCCACACCCGCCGAGCACAAGCCAAAATGTTCCGATAAATTCGGCTCCCAGTTGCTTCATGAGACTTCTCCTTTCTGTCTCCCACTTTAATTTTGAATCACCGGTGCTCATTTTTATTGATTAAACTCAATTAGTCAAATAGATTTTCCCCTCTTTTTTTCATAGGCTGCTAACATTTTTTCCCCCGGAAAACCTCTCAGTCTGTTACAAAAATTCTACAAATTCCCTATTCCATGAAGAAAAGATTAAACCGAATTCATAACGTCTGGCCGCACAGTATATGCTGAACCAAAGCTTTATGGACAAAATCTATTTTCCTCTGTTAATATTGTCTTCGCAACTTGAAACAATTCTCAACGAACTACGGAGGAAAAAGGAGAACCGATGAGGGAAAAAGTGCTTCTTCCCCTATGTCTTGTCTTATCCTTTATAGGTACATACGCCTCCCCTGCCCAATCAAATGCGCCGGCACAGGCTCCCCAGGAACAGGAGTTTGATACAGCACGGATTATGATCGATGATTATTTTGTGCTTCGGGTGAGAGGAATCAAGGCCTATCCGGCCAAAAGAAGAGCCCGCGAGATTGCTGCAAATATCAAGAAAATCGCCACAAATCGCCAGATAAAGACTGAATCTATTGTTGTTGTCGAGTCAGAACTGGCCTCCTACATCATGGCCGGAGAAGAGCGTATCTTGGCCGTTCTTGATGTTGATGCTTCTATGGAGCAAGTAGATAGAAAGGTATTGGCACAAGCCTATGTTTCAAAAGTCAGGGAAGCCATAGAAAAATACAGGCATGCCAGGGATCCGGATCGGCTCCTGAAAGCAGCGCTCTACGCTGTTCTTCTAACCGTCGCTCTCATCGGCGTGCTGTTCCTGCTCAAAATTCTGTACAGAAAACTATCCTCGTTTCTGGAGTCCAAGTACAAGAAAAAAATCCAGACTCTTCAAATTCAGTCCCTCGAGATCGTTAAAGCCGAGAGGATTTGGACAATCCTGACCAGCGCATTGCGGGCCATTCGACTGACCCTGATTATTGTTCTCCTCTATGCTTATTTTAACTCTGTCCTGAGCTTATTTCCCTGGACACGGCTCCTTGCCTACAATCTTGCCACGTATGTCTTCTCACCACTCCGGGAGATTGGAGAAGGCTTCTTAAATTATATTCCTAATTTTATCTTTATCACGATTTTCATCTTCATTGCTCACTATCTATTGAAGCTCATTCGGCTCTTTTTCGCAGGAATTGAGAAAAAGACGATCAGTTTCCATGGCTTTGACTCCGAGTGGGCACGTCCGACGTATAAAATCATCCGGGTGTTCATCATCATCTTCTCAATCGTTATTCTCTACCCCTATATTCCCGGCGCGAATTCCCCCGCATTCAAAGGGATATCCATTTTTGTGGGTGTCATTGTTTCCCTGGGATCCTCAACGGCCATTTCCAACATCGTCGCCGGATACACCATGGTTTACCGCAGAACTTTCAAAATAGGAGACAGGGTAAAGGTCGGGGAATTTACCGGCGACGTGACGGAAATGCGGCTACTGGTTACCCATCTGCGAAGCCTCAAGAATGAAGAGATCATCGTTCCCAATTCTCTCATCCTCGGCAGCTCCGTCATCAACTACAGCTCTATTTCCCGTGAACAGAGCCTCATTCTCCACACAAATGTGACCATAGGTTATGATGCTCCCTGGCGGCAAGTTGAGGCAATGCTCTTGACTGCTGCCGGAAATACAACTAATGTCTTGAAAGAGCCGAAACCTTTTGTTCTTCAAAAGTCCCTCGACGATTTCTATGTCAATTATGAGCTGAATGCCTACACTAATGCTCCCCAGGTCATGCCGCAGACTTACTCCGAACTGCACAAAAACATTCTCGATGCCTTCAATGAGGCGGGCGTCCAGATCATGTCTCCGCATTACGAGGGCGATCCGGCCAACGAAAAAGTTGTCCCCAAGGAAAAATGGTTCACGCCGCCAGCCAAGCGCCCGAAAGACCCCGGCACATCGAAATAGACACGGCGGAAATTCTCAGCGGGGCCCAGAAAAGAGACACCTTTTCAGGCAAGCAAAGCTCACAGCACGACAAAAATTCTTCATGCTTAAGCTTTATTTGGCCATATGGACAACACGCTGGGGGAAGGGAATTTCAATACCATGGGCATCAAATTGTTCCTTAACCTTGCGGGTCAAATCAAACTTCACATTCCAATAGTCTTCTTTCCTTACCCAAGGACGAACGACAAAATTCACGCTTGAATCTGCCAGCTCAGCCACAGCAATTTGAGGTGCTGGTTCCTGCAAGATGCGCTTATCCGCATTCAGAATTTCATCTATCGTATCATATGCTTTAGCCATGGAAGACGCGTAGCCAATTCCAAAAACCAGGTCCACCCGGCGGATATCGTAGCCGGAGAAATTCCTGATCACATCCCCGCTGATCTTTCCATTCGGAACGATGACTTTGACATTGTCGATAGTGGAAATGACGGTATTGAATATCCCGACCTCCTTCACCACGCCAGAGACGCCAGCTGCATCGATAAAGTCTCCTGCTCTGAAGGGACGAAAAAACAAAATCATGACTCCTGCGGCAAAGTTGGCGAGAGAGCCTTGGAGGGCAAACCCCACAGCAAAACCAGCCGCCCCTAGAACCGCTACGAATGAAGCTGTCTGCACACCGAATTTTGCCAGAGCCGCAATAACGGCAAAGACCATTATCAGGATGAATGTCAAGCTGGCTGCGAATGAAATGATGGCTGGATCGACTTGAGATTTCTGCAGGATTTTTCGCACAATCTTGCGAGCGATCCCAGCCAAGATGCGGCCGATGATCAAAATCAATAGAGCGCCAATGACCTTCAACCCGTAAGTCGTCGCAAAAATGATTAGCTGATCCATGAAAGTTTCCATGTCTCTGCCTCCTTTTTCTGTATATCACCTTTATGTTGTTTGTTATTACTCGCCCAACACGAATATCTCTCCATTTAACGAGTTGTCCTATATTACAAAAATGAAAAAAGAGAAATCAAGTGGCTTCAGTATTTTTGATTTTTGGAGTCGGGCCTCGATAATTAGCAGGAAATGAAGAAAAAACAACAATTGTAGCCATGAAAATCGCGCTTAGAGTGGATTTTCGGGGTCAAAATTGCTATTTAATACTCCTTTCTTAGGGTTAGGAGCGAGTTAAGATCCGCATTGTTGCATTCGCACACAGAATATTCTATATTCAATAACCCTTCAGCTTGTATCTTAAAGTCTATAAGGAGAGACCATGGCTCATTCAAACCATTCAACGTTGGACGCGATTAAAACGCTCAAGGATGAAGTCCAAAAATCCATTATCGGACAGGATTATGTGGTGGAGCGTCTGATTTTTGCCCTTTTGGCGAATGGCAATATACTGGTGGAAGGATTACCTGGCTTAGCCAAGACACGTGCTGTTAAAAGCATCGCCAAAGTGCTGGAAGCCGGTCTGAGCAGGATTCAGTTCACACCGGACTTGCTGCCATCGGATATAACGGGAACCGAAGTTTTTTACAGTGACGGTGGAAAAGAACAGTTCAAGTTTCAACCTGGTCCGATCTTCAACAATCTGATCCTTGCCGACGAAATCAACAGAGCTCCGGCCAAAGTGCAGGCAGCCCTATTGGAAGCTATGGAAGAACGCCAAGTGACCGTTGCCGGAAAAACATACAAACTACCCGATTTATTTATGGTCCTGGCCACTCAAAATCCTATCGAACAGGAAGGAACTTATCCTTTGCCCGAAGCTCAGATGGACCGATTCCTGATGCATCTCTACATCGATTATCCCGATGAGGAATCTGAGCAAAAAATTATTCGTCTGGTTAGAGGAGAGGAAAACAAGGCTAAAGACAAAGGTATGGAGAGCGTGAAAATTACCCAGGAGCATATCTTTAAAGCCCGGGAACAACTCCAAGATATTCATGTCTCTGAAAACATCGAGAAATACATTGTCGACCTCATTTCAGCTACACGCCACCCTGAAAAGTACAGCGAAGACTTGAAAAAATGGCTGGAAGTCGGGGCCAGCCCTCGGGGCAGCCTGTCTTTGGATAAATGCGCCAGAGTCCATGCCTGGTTTAACGGATGTGATCATGTGACTCCGGATGACATCAGAGCCGTCATTAATGACGCCCTGCGCCATCGTCTTATTTTGAGCTATGAGGCCAATGCCGAAAGCATCAGCTCCAACCATGTCATCAGCGAGGTCGTTAAGCTCGTCGCCGTCCCCTAGGGCAATGAAGACATCTCTAGAACCGTGATGTGAGGTTTATCGAATGATCAGAATGGAGATTTCGAAAACACGCCAATTTTCCCCAGCGCGGAAAATTGGCTCGGTTTCCGGGCTCGGCTCTCCTTTCCCTCCGGTCAAGGAACCATGCCCGCCTCGCACCTTCATACGGTTTTCTCCATCACACATTCTGATCACTCGAATCCAGAACCCGGAGCTAGTGCCATCACGGAAATATGGTTCTATTTTATGGAAATCAGCATATCGACAAAAGGATTAACGAAGTAAGAATGAATCTTTCCGTCTTTCCACGAGGTCGACCCCGGACCATCCCGCCGGAAGAAAAGGGTGTGTATGCCGATTTTGACGAATTGATTCGCATCCAGTTTCAGGCTCAGGGCTTCAGCTTTCTTCCCAAACAGCCCATACACAGTCTGCTTTCCGGACGACACGCCTCCCGCCTCAGGGGGCGTGGTCTCAATTTCGAAGAAATCCGTCGTTATTTCCCCGGAGACGACATCCGAAATATGGATTGGAAGGTCACGGCCCGGACCAAAAAACCCCACACGCGCGTCTACACTGAAGAGCGTGATCGCCCTGCCATATATATCGTTGACCAACGCCTGTCCATGTTCTTCGGCAGTGACGTAGCTATGAAGTCGGTCATAGCCGCAGAAGCGGCTGCCCTGGGAGCCTGGAGGACAATGAGCGCAGGAGATCGAGTCGGAGCATTGATATTCAACGACGCCCATATCGCCGAGATCAAGCCCCACCGCAGCCGAAAGAGGGTGATGCGTATCCTCCAAACTATCGTAGAGAAGAACCACCTCTTGAAGATCGGTACTGAAATCACACCGGATCCAGGCATGTTGAACCGGGTTTTAGAGAAAACCGTGCATCTGGCCAAGCATGATTACCTGATCGTGTTGATCAGCGACCTTAACGGAGCTGACGCCGAAACAGAGCGTCTCCTATCCCTCATTGCCAGACATAATGATGTGATGGTGGGCCTTATCTATGACGTTTTGGAAACACGCATGCCCAAAGGAGGAAAGCTGGTCGTGAGCGAGGGCGAGTTGCAGCTGGAAGTTGACACCTCCAGCGGTAAGGTGCAGAAAGATTTTGCCGAGATCTTCGACAAACGCTTAAAAGAAGCCAATGAATGGCTGGGGAAACGTGGCATTCCCCTTTTGCCGCTGAATACATCGGAAGGCGCGGCCTTACAGGTTAGGCACCTTTTGGGTTATTCTCCAAGGACACGGAGGGCTTGAATTGATGGGACCGCAATCAGCCGAGATCCAGCTCGAAGGGCTGATCGAGATTGTACCGCCACAGCCCGTCAGCTACTGGCCGGAGACTGTAGGCTGGTTTATCCTACTCGGTTTAATCACGTTGGCAGCAGCCTGGTTTGTCTACCGCCGCTACCATTACCGCAAAGCCAACAAATACCGCCGGTGGGCTCTGGTTGAACTGGAAGAGCTCAGCCAAAGGATGGAAGAAGACAAATCTCTCGGGAGAAGCCTTTCTGAACTTCCGGTCCTTGTCAAGCGGACCGCTTTACATTGTTTTTCCAGAGAAAAAATCGCTTCCTTGAGCGGGGAAAAATGGCTGGCCTTTCTAGATGCCAGCTACAGGGGCAAAGGTTTCTCACAGGGTCCAGGCCGCCTGCTCGAAGAGTTGGCCTATCAACCTGAGGGCCAGATCAAATCCTATACGAGCGAGATCATTCGGCCTTTGATTGACCTTGTTCGGACCTGGATCAAAAAACACAGGAGAGAGCCGTAGATGTTCGAATTTGCCTATCCGTGGATGTTCGGACTGCTGTTGCTACCTTTTTTTGTTCGGCTTTTGATCAAACCCTATAAAGAACAGCGAGAGGCTGTCCGCGTGCCCTTTTTCGAAGATTTGAAAAGGATTACAGGACGGACTCCAGGAAAGGGCGCTGTAATCCTCAGGCTCAGATTCTTCCAGAAGTTGATGCTGCCCTTGGCCTGGTTATTGATCGTGGGCGCCCTGGCCCGGCCCCAGTGGGTCGAGGACCCTATTACGCGCATCGAGGCCGGGCGCGACCTCATGCTGGCTGTAGACCTTTCCGGTTCCATGGAGACGCGTGACTTTCTGGATGCTGAAGGCAATCGTATCGACCGCCTGGAAGCGGTCAAACTCGTCCTGGATGACTTTATCACCCGCCGGGAAGGGGATCGTTTGGCTCTCATTCTTTTCGGGACAGCCGCCTACCTGCAAGTGCCTTTCACCCAGGATTATGATACGTTCCGTATACTGCTGGATGAGGCGCAGGTGCGGATGGCAGGCCCCCAGACAATGATCGGAGACGCCATCGGATTGGCTATCAAGCTCTTTGAACAAAGTGAATCGGAAAACAAAGTGATGATTCTGCTAACCGACGGGAATGACACCGGAAGCAAAGTCCCCCCCTCTCGAGCCGCGGGGATAGCGGCCAAAAACGGAGTGACCATCCACACCATTGCCATGGGAGATCCGACTACCGTTGGGGAAGACGAACTCGATGCAGATGCTCTTCAAGAAATATCCGAGATAACGGAAGGGCAGTTTTTTATGGGCATGAACCGGGAGGAACTGGATGAGATCTACCGTCGATTGAATGAACTTGAACCCCTTGAATTCGAGACGTTATCCTATCGGCCACGACAACAACTCTTTTTCTATCCCATCGGAATATTTTTGACGGTCTACATCCTTTACCATCTGCTTATGGCCGGACGCAGTTTGTTTCGGAGAAAGGAGAGGGTGAGCAGTGCTTGACCTGGGACAGTTGGCTAATTTCCACTTTATCCGGCCTCTTTGGCTGTTGATGCTGCTGCCGTCCGTTCTTCTCTTTTGGCTGCTGCATCGCAAGCAGAGCGCCTCACGTCAATGGGAGAGAATTATCTCTCCTCACCTGCTCAAGCACCTGATTGTGGGAGATGCACAAAAAAAACGGGTGCGCCCCGTAAACTTGCTTTTGCCCGTCTTCATCCTCTCCGCTTTAGCTCTGGCCGGACCGACCTGGATTCAGGAGCCCATGCCTTTTACCGAGGATGAAGCGCCACTCGTCATAGCCTTGGATCTTTCGGTTGAGATGAACGCCATCGATATTCAGCCATCGCGACTGGAACGATCCAAGCAAAAAGTGCGGGACCTTCTGGCAGAGCGAAAAGGGGCCCGGACTGCGCTGCTGGCCTATGCAGGGAGTGCGCATATGATTCTCCCGCTCACGGACGATCCCCAAATACTGGAAACATACCTGGCTTCCCTCTCTCCCGAAATCATGCCGGAGAAGGGCAAAAACGCAGCCGAAGCGTTGTCCCTGGCCGAAGCTATGCTCAGCAAAGAGATCACGCCTGGAACCATTCTCTTCATCACCAACGCCATCCCCGAGGAGACACGGTCCGCATTTGTCTCTCATTCCCAAGAGAGTAAAAATGCCGTGATGGTCTTAGGTATGGGGACCTCTCAGGGAGGTCCTGTTCAGACAGGAAAAAGCACCTTTTTAAGCGACGGGGAGGGAAACCGGGTGCTCAGCAGGCTGGATAGAGCCGGTTTAGAAACACTAGCCCGGGAGGCAGAGGTTTACATCACATCTGTCACCGTCGATGACAGCGATGTGAAACGGCTCAACGGTCGCATAAAACGGCATCTGACTGAAGTCATAAGCGAGGATGAAAACGCGCGCTGGAGAGATTTCGGCTATTTCTTTCTCATCCCCATCGCTCTGCTGGCACTTTTCTGGTTCCGAAAGGGATGGACCATCCAGTGGATATCCGGAATCCTGGTGTTTGCCTATCTCTTCCAGCCTGTACCGGCCGAAGCCCAGGAGTTTCGGTTCATCAACCTCTGGCTGACAGCAAACCAACAGGGGCGATACTTCTTTGAAAGGGAAGATTATGCCAAGGCCGCACAACGGTTTGAGGACCCTCTGTGGAAAGGTGTCGCTCATTATTTCGATAAGGATTATGAAGCAGCCATACAGCAGTTTTCCCGCCTGGATACAGCAGAAAGCTATTTCAATCTCGGCAATGCCTATGTCCGTATTCAGGACTACGAGAAAGCAGAAACAAGTTATTCGCAGGCTTTGAAACGAAATCCCGATTATGAGGAAGCCGAGAACAATCGTAAATTAGTTCAAGTCATCCTCGATAAGTTGGCTGAGGACAAAGAAAAAGATAAAGCCCAACCGGGATCCCTGCAGGGAGCGGATGAAGTCAAGATAGCCGACCCGGAAGACAAGACAAAAAGGGAAGAGACAGAAGGGGAACCCATTGAACTGCAGCAGGATATGTATAGCGACGAGCAGATAAACGAAATATGGATGCGCCGTGTTCAGACCAGCCCGGCTGATTTCCTTCGTTCGAAATTCGCCTTCCAACAATACGCCAAAGAAAGCAAAACAGAAAAGAAAAGGGAGAACCAAGACCAATGAAGCCATTCCGGACTGCTGTGTGCACAGCCCTTTGTCTGTTCGGACTGCTTGGGTTGTTTGCCATCACCTTCTCAGCTCAGGAGCCAGCGGAAACAAGGGAGGCCGAAGAACCCGCACCGGTCATGATTCGCTCGAGTGTGGAACCCGGGACTGGAGTTTACGTCGGCCAGAAGGTCAAATTGAACGTCGATGTCATGACCAACACCTGGTTCCCCAAGGCTCCTCAATATCCGGAACTCCGCATTCCCGGGGCGATTTGTCTGGAAATGAGCCAGTTCGGGATCAACTTCACCGAGCGAATCGAGGGCGAGACGTATGCCGTTCAGAGGAAAGCATATGTCATCTATCCTCAGAAGGCCGAACAGTATTCAGTTCCTTCCTTAACTGTAGAAATCGTGTATGCCCGACCTGGTCAACCTCACGGCAAGGCCAGTTTGAATTCCCCAATCCAAACATTCACGGCGCGGATTCCCGAACAGGCAGAAGGATTGGACTATTTTGTGACGACACCGCGTCTTCAGGTCGCAGAAGAATACGACCGCAAATTCGACGGACTGAAAGTCGGCGATTCGATAAAACGTTCCGTCGCCATGACTGCCGACGATTCGGTGGGGATGCTCCTTCCGCCCTTGGAGTTCTCCTCGGCAGAGGGATTGGCCATCTATCCCGCAGCTCCAAGAATGGAAGACGAAAGCAACAGGGGTGTCTACACCGGCCGGCGTATCGAATCGGTGACTTATTTGATGGAGAAAGAGGGTGAGTATACTCTTCCTGAAATTTCCATCTTCTGGTTCGATATCCAAAGTCAAACGATAAAAACCGAAATTCTGCCGGCAGTGAATTTTTCTGTCGCTGCGAATCCTGACTTGGAACAAGAGATGTTGGCCTTCCTGGACGAAGAAGAGGAAGAGCTAGAGAAGGAAAGCACGGCAACGCAAAAAAAACAACTCAACATCAAAAATGTTGTCTATCTTATTCTTGCCATCGGCATTGTCTTCGCGGCATTGTCGATCTTCATAATACCTTTTCTTAAGCGGCTCTTTGCCTGGCGGAGAAGACGAAAACAGCTTCAAGCCAAATCAGAAAAAGCCTATTTTAAGCACTTCCGGGCTGCTTGTCGGTCAGGGAATCCGAGCTCCATCATGAATTCCCTGATGGCCTGGCTGAACAGAACATACAAAGGATATGGAGCAGCAACTTTAGAGCGCTTCTTAAAAGAAGCAGATACCTCAGAACTTACCAAGAAGTCTGAACAATTGATGATGAGACTTTACAACCCAGAACACAGTGATACTTCTCATGAAGAATGGTCGAGCAAACTCTTCTTCAAATCAATGGCTCGAGCTCGGAAAAAATTACTGAGGGAAGAAAAAGTTAAGATCAGAGCCACAAGATTGAAGCCTCTAAACCCTTGACGGCTCTTCAATTTTTCATATGATTGACTTCTGGGAGTGTTCCCCGAACGATCCGCATTGATAAACACAGCAAATATACTGGAGGTATTAAATGAGAAACAAATTTTTCTTTAACATCACTATGGGATTCCTTCTTATCTCGATTTTAGGATGTGCTGCTGCCGGAACGACGGCAAAGGATCGGCCTAAACTTATTCTCCAAATTACAGTGGATCAGTTGCGCGGAGATATGCCCATGCGGTTTAAAGACAGATTGGGAGAAGGAGGCTTTAAGTTTCTCATGGAGAAAGGAACACATTACCTCAACGCTCATTTTGAGCATGCAGATACCGAGACACCCATCGGCCATGCTGCTTTGTTTACCGGAACATACCCCTCGCACAACGGCATCGTCGCGGGGAATTGGTTCGACATAGACAAAGGCCGGATTGTCTACAATGTGGAAGATGATCGTTACCCGATTATCGGCAAGGAACCAGAAAAGGGGAAAGGCCGTTCTCCGGTAAATCTTCTTTCCTCGACAATCGGCGATGAACTCATCCTCTCAAACAATAGGCAATCGCGGGTGTTCAGCGTGTCTGTGAAAGATCGGGGGGCGATATTGCCCGGAGGCCATGCCGGAAAAGCGTTCTGGTTTTCAAAGAGAAGCGGCGGATTTGAGAGCAGCACGTATTACTACGACAATTATCCGTCCTGGGTCAAGGACTGGAATGCCAGGAAACTTGCCGATAAATACAAAGGCACGTCGTGGAAATTACTGCATGATATATCGACTTATGTTTTTGGCGAGATGGATGACCGTCCCTACGAGCAGGATTACTTTGACATGGGAAGAACCTTCCCTCATCCTTTCGATGGTGAATCGCCATATTTTTACTTCGCTCTAGGTCTCACCCCACCGGGTGATGAACTTGTCTTGGATTTCGCAAAAACTCTCATCGAAAAGGAGCGTCTTGGTCAGGGAGCAGCGACAGATTTTTTGGCTGTTAGCTTTTCGTCAACCGACTATATCGGCCATATCTGGGGCCCCTCCAGTTTGGAGGCCGAGGATAATATCCTCCGTGTCGATCGCAACCTAGCTAATCTATTTGGTTTCATAGACAAGCATATCGGGCTCGACCAAACCTTAATCATCCTCTCCGCCGATCACGGCATGTGTGAGGCACCGGAATTCATGAATAGCCTGGGATTCGAGGTAGGACGATTGACTTCGGAAACCATTGCTAAGGGTACCGTAAGAAACGCCGTTCAGACCCGTTTAAATGTGCCCGGGAAAGTGATCAAGTTCTACGAACACCCCTATGTCTATTTAGATGAAAAAGAAATCAAAAAAACAGAGTACAGCGTGGCCGAGATAGAACAAGTGGTGGCAGAAGAAATCCTCAAGATTCCCGGAATCATCGGGGCCGTCACACGGACAGATCTGCTGAACGGGACCCTTGCCCCGACGCACTTGAACAGGATGATTCAAAATAACTTTCATTTCAAGCGCTCTGGTAACATCCATGTCATAGCCGATCAATTCTGGTTCTTCGCGTACATGATGGATGACGTTATTGAGATCGCTGCTATCCACGCATCTCCCTGGTCTTATGATACCTATGTGCCTTTGTTCTTTGCGGGAAATGGAGTTCCTTCCCAACGGATATCGCGCCGGGTAACGCCCTATGACATCGCTGCGACTATCGCAGCCTATCTCGAGATCAAGCCTCCCTCTGGTTCGATCGGAAAACCATTGGAAGAAGTTCTTCCACAAAGATAAGAAAGAACGTCAGCCAGATTTAAAATACTTGCTGAGGCATTATCTGATGATCTCATTTCTCTCATCCGCCTCGTGAGGTTTGTCGTGGCATTGGATGCAGGTCATTTTATGGTCGACGTTGGCCACCTCTTTTTCCGGACCGTGACAGATCAGGCACTCTGAGGTTGATGCCGGCATCACATATTCTGTCTGAAGCTTTCCATCCTGCTGCGCATTGAGGAGTTCGACTGCTTTGGCCGCTGTATCGCCGGCTACGCGGGAACACCTCTCCTCTTGTTCGGTCGAGCCGATCGTATACCCGGCTGCGCTGCACCAGCCGGTCACGGAGACATGACAGAGGGGCGAACCGCTCGTGTTCTGCGGGAGGGTTTTAATACCTTTATCTGCAGGAAATTTTCCATCTTCTCCGTACTTATTACTTTGATCCGAGGGCAAAAGCGCTTCGGTGTACCAACCCATGAGTTCGTTTATCACAGGGGTTGATGCTTTCCAATCCCGAACCAGCGAAATGGCTGCCGCCGTCCCGTTGAGCGCTCCGCATAAGGTTCCCCAACCCTTCACGCCGCCCCCTCCATAGCTCATCATCTCCAGGGGAATCGCCGTAAAGGGCTCGCCGACCTCCTTCTGCAAGAGGCCGATGATACCCGTGAAACCTGCATAACAACAACCGAATGTGTAGAAGGAATCGTGGGCCAGTATGCGGGCCTCCTCCGGATCCAGCTTGGTGTAGGGCCATGGCCATACCTTTGTTTTGGCTCTGGCTATAGCCTTGTGTCCTGAAAGAAAATTCAGACCAGCAATCCCGGTTGCTGCCCCGGTTGTGTATTTGAAGGCATCAAAAAGAAATTTTTTTCTTGTGATTCGTGTCATGGTTGCTTCCTTAGTGAGAATCTTTGTTTTTTCCTACAAAGGCGAAAAACGGAGTACTATAATACGTCGAGCTGAATAATGCAATAAAAAGACAGGATCAGAAAAGATGTTTATATTCGTGATAAAAGGGGAATCAGTAGGCTGCAGTGAAAATGATCAGCATGTTTGACGGAGGGAACGGTTCAAGTCATTCGGGCATGGGCGGCATGAACCGACATCAAGCGTACTGTTCCAAATTCACTCAGTGAGCGTACTTTGAAATGGTTTCCCTGAGAGCCTCGGCAACGGGGGGAGCTTCAAGGGCATCCTTGGACAGGATATCATTGACCTTAAGGTCAAAATTGCGATAGAACCGGGCATTGGCGTCTCTATCCATAGAAAGGACAGCGCCCTCGATCGAGACACCGGCAAACACACCCTTACTTTTCGAATAGGAGTAGATCTCCGCTTCAAACTTGATGTCTGTGTTGGCCTCGGCCTTGCGCCCCACCGGACCTGCGGCAAGGCCGGCATCCGCCCCTAGAGTGAATTTCCCTTCATCAATAGTCTTCACACTTCTTTTGTTCTTGAAGACCAGGATGATATCGGCCTTCTGGACGCCGATCTGGAAACCAAGGCTGCCCCCGGTCATGCTGCAAAAAACAGGATAGCTCCATTCTCCTTTGTCGTGTTTGACCACAATCACGCCTTTGCCGTGACGGCCACCAATGCCCCAGGCGGCCTTCCAAAAACCGGGGATGACGGCGATGGCTTCCGCTCTGTTCAGGAGTGATTTAGGGATTCCTTCCTCGGGAATTCCCATCATCTCTATGAAGACCTCATCGGCCTTTTCAACTCTTTCGATCTCCTTCGAATTCTGAGCACCGGAATGACCGATCAACACCGACAGCGAAATTATCAAAAACATAATCATAAAAATGGTGGATTTCTTTGGTGTAACGCCCATTTTGTTTCTCCTCCACTATTCTATTTTTCGGATTCTTTTAAATCCTCTATATAGGCAGAATTTTTCACGGCGCGAGCCGATCTGGCACCACACGTGAAATCTCCTATGAATCTAGTCCTGCATCAATCCTATGCCCACCGCACCAATCCCGTTGTGAACTCCGATAACAGGAGAGATATCCATGACATAGAGCGGCTCCATTTCGAGAATTTCTTTCAGTCTCCGGGCATACATTCGGGCTCTATCTTCATTTTGGGCATGGACAATCGAATAATTCCATATTTTTCCATCATCATGCATCTTTTGGATCATACGGGTCATCTTTTCCATGTTTTGCCGGCGGTTGAACGACTTTCCGTATCCGATAGCCTTGCCCTCCGCATCCAGTGAGATAATGGGCTTGAGATTAAGTGCCTTTGCTAGAGCTCCCTTCAAGGGGCTCACCCGTCCCCCACGAACCATATATTCCAGCGTTTCTATGTCGACCAGAATACGGGCTTTCTTAATCCACTCCTCAGCGAGAGACGTAATCTCGTCAAGTGTTTTTCCCTCTTCTATTGCCCGGGCCAGGCGATAGACAACAAGCCCCAGGGATACGCTGAGATGGCGCGAGTTGACGACACTGACCGGATAGTCATCGATAACAGAAGAGGCTTCCCGGCTCAACCGATAAGCCCCGCTCAATTGGTCTGAAATGTTGACCACCAGAATGGACTCATAGTGGCTTTTCAAAAAAGAAAACAGATTCTCGACGGATTTCCGTGTCGGCTGCGAGCTTTTGGGGTGCTCCGGATGTGTCTTGAGAAGAGTGTAAAATTGATCCGGAGTGATGGTCACTCTATCCAGAAAAAGGCTGTCGCCAAATGAGAGGTGGAACGGGATGACATGGATCTGGTAGTCGTCGATGATCTCCTGGGGCAAATCACAGGAGGAATCCGTGACTAAAGCGATCTTATACTTTCTTCTGTGGCTCGCCTCGTACTGCCGGACCATATCATCGGCTTTTATTTGTAAGATCGATCCATAATCTTTGAGTTTGAAAAACAGATCCGCAGGGTTGTCGGTGTGAATATGAATGCGAGCTTTTTCACTAGATCCGGCGACTATAGCCGACTCTCCATAAGAGAGAAGATCCTTCTTCAAATCACCGATATCCATGCTCTTGCCGACCAGGAGGGCTTCCGAGCAATATCTCTGGGCAACGGAACCGCGATCCGGGTGAACATGAGATACATTATTTTCGCCAATGCTCTGGGGCCTGGAAATTCCTTTGAGTCTTCCTTTCATGATGAAATTGGTGACTCCTTCCAGGAAATCGACGAATCCTTTGGCGCCCGCATCGACAACTCCAGCTTTGGCCAGTACAGCAAGTTTCCGTGGTGTTTCAGCCAGAGATTTTTTGGCCACCTGGAGAGAATCCCTGAGAAGTTCAGTAAAGTCCCGGTGAGTCTCTCTTTGTCTGTAAACGGCGTCGGCCCAGTCATTGATCACGGTCAACATGGTTCCCTCAACAGGAGAAACGATCGCTTTATACGTCTTCTGGGCTGCGTGCTTGACAGACTCACCGAAACTCATTGTAGAGAGCCTTCTGACATTTTTGACTTCTTCGCTCAATCCAAGGAGGAACTGGGCAAAAATCAATCCCGAGTTCCCACGAGCACCGGACAGAGCTGCATCAGCCACAGAACGGAGGGTTGAGCCGACAGAACGCTCCTGTATGGCTCCCTCCGAGATGGACCGCATTGTCGAAGCAAGATTGGTGCCCGTATCGGCATCCGGAACAGGAAAAACATTGATCTTGTTAAGATACGTTTGATCCTCTATGACGGCATTTCCCCCGACGAGAAACGCGTAATACAACCTGTATCCGTCCAGATAGCTGATCTTCAATGTCTCACCCTCATTATTGTATATTATCCCCAAAAAACTATTCTATGGAATTGAACTCCCATTATAAAGCCATAGAGTCAATTTTGCCAGTCAAAAAGTGATGATCACGCCTCCGACGACATACTGCAGGAGGGCAAAATTGTAGACTTCCTCCACATCAGCACCGCCTTCGACAATTCGATAGCCCAATTTGAGAGCCACGTTCTGGCTCGGATTGAAGAGCAAGGCCAGAAGCACATCTTCAGCCCTTCCCTGCCCACCCGGAGATGCCAGGGCATCCGCCTCGAGGAGCAAACCCATTTTGTCCACAAAAGCCCATTTCACGCGGAAATGGATAAGCGGAACAAAACCCAAATCTGTCTTTGATGAACTCTGCGTTGCGTCTTCCACCTTGATCTCCGCATCGCGGATTTTCGCCGTGAGGCCGATGCCAACCTGCCATTTTTTGGACGACACCAGTTCAAATCTGTACGTCAAGCGGTAGGAGTTGAACGTGTAAAGGGCCTGTAAGGAAGCGTTGGCGGGGAATGTGACTCCGTTAAAGAAGATATCCTGATCAACGCTTCCCTCGCCGTTCAGGCTTAACGGCGCATAGAGAATGGACAGAGAGTGGCGAGGATGCAGCTGATATCCAAGCCTCAACCTGAAGACGAGCTTGGATTCGAGGGAAAAGTCATCAGATAGGGAAAAGGGTGTCCCCGTGTCTCCGGGTATCCGAACGTCATTTTTCGTGCACCACACACCCCCTCCTTCGAAATCCAGGAACCAGTCGCCGTAGGAAATCAAAGGCATCATCAATAGCAGAAAGAATAAAATCACAAAATATTTTGCTCGCTTCATGGTTACACCTCAATATTTTATTTTTATAAATGGCAGTCCATTTAAGAATCCATTCACACCTAATTCTTCAATAAAACTCAAGACGAGAGACCGCAACATCAGCTTCAAATTCCTCGCCAATGGCAACAATGGCAATGCGGCTCAGGGAGCTCGCGTCCAATTTTCGCTGCAGATACTCCGGTTCAAACGCCTCAAAAGGAAGGTCGATCTGCAGCCACTCTGCACGCGCCACAAACTTTGCGCCGTAATAGTGCCACGGCAGGCGCGTGTGTTTGCTGCGGAGATGAATCGCATACGTTTTTCCATTGCCGCGGCCCCAGATTCTGATGCCGCGGAAACGGCTGGCATCAAATGAAACACCCTTTTTCTCCAGCGAAAGAGCAACCTGAATGAATCCGCCGTTGTTAGCCAGTGATACATTCCCTTTCAAACGGATGCAGCGTTTTTCATCCACGGTATCGAAGGCAAATGTCGCGTCCGAGATTCCTCCCATGACACGATCCGTGAACATCCGCCACTGAGTCCCCAAAGCAGAGGTGTTATCATCCTTTGAAAAATCATCAATTAAAAAACTTTTCTCTTGTTCCTCTTGTTCCTGGACAGGGATTGACGCTCGGGCAGGATCTCGGTCCGGGCGCAAAAGCGCCGCACCGATAAAAGGCAATGTCACGATCAATAGCACTAGCACTCTCATTTTTCTCCTCTCATGATTTCAAAAAGGGATGGAGACGTAAAACACAAGGCGCGTCCGGTACTCCTGTGCTGGACTTGAGTCTTCATAGATATTAACAATCACCTCTCCTGTCATGGCATCGTCTGGAGATCTGAAAAATGACAGCGGCCTTTTTCATGCCTACACGCCTGATCTTGTGAAGCTAAAACATATTTTACGGGATGGAGGGGGCAATATCCACCCTTCAAAGCGAGACAATTCCTGTCATCAAAATTACTACACGCCAATCAGTCAAATAACCAGATGACAATCACTTCTTCTGCTCTAAAATCACATCCACGTTTTTGATAATTTAAGATAAAAAGTGAATTATGGCGAAACAAAATCATTATTGCTCACTGAGGGGAAGCGTGATATGAAAAAATGGGTACATGTATTCATCCTTTCATCCCTCTTGATCTCCTGTGTCCCGAAGCTAGAGAAGCCGCCGGACCTGGAGATAGCTGCACCCCAATACTGGACCTCGCAAACCGAGACCATAGAAGGGACCATAGCCCAGTGGTGGACTGATTTCGATGACCCTGGTTTGAACGAAGCCATAGAGGCCGCTCTTAACGAAAATTACAATTTGAAAGCAGCTGCGGCAAGGGTAGACGCGGCTGTGGCGATGGCCAGGATTGTTGGTTCAGAACTCTATCCCCAGGTCAATCTGGGACTTTCCGGATCGAGACGAAAACAGAACTTCGTGGGATTTCCCTTCGGAGAGTCCAGCGATGGCGTACCCAGCGTGACATCCAGTCTTTTCGGTGTATCGTTGAATGTGAGCTGGGAAATAGACCTCTGGGGTCGTATCCGGGCCGGAAAATCAGCAGCGGTTACCGATTATGAAGCGACAATCGCCGACTATATCGGATTTCAGCTCTCCCTTGTAGGCCAAACGGCCAAGGCATGGTTCGCCGCCGTGGAAGCAGAGCGGCAAGTCCAGCTATCCGAAGCCACTCTCGAAAACTACAGAACGACAAATGCCCAGGTGCATCGGCGCTACCGCCTGGGCTTAAGGCCTTCTTTAGATGTCCGGCTATCGGAATCCAATGTGGCAGACGCGGAAGCCCTTCTCTTTCTGAGAAGGAATCAACTCCAGGGCATCAAGCGCCAATTGGAGACACTCGTGGGTCGCTATCCTGCCGGAAACATCAAGCTCAGCTCCTCTTTATCACCCGAGTTGAAGCCTGTCCCGGCGGGTCTGCCTGCCGAGGTTGTCAGGAAACGGCCAGATTTGATTTCAGCTGAAAAACGCTTGGCATCGTCCTATGCACGCGTCATCGAATCCGAGCGGGCCCTATACCCGCGCATAAGCCTCACGGCATCCGGAGGGACATCCACTGACGACTTGAAGAATCTTCTCAACGGGGATTTTTCTGTCTGGAATCTTATTGGAAATCTACTCCAGCCAATCTTCCAGGGTGGTCGGCTGAGAGCAGGAGTTGATCTGGCCGAAGCGAGAGAACTGGAAGCTCTTGCCTTTTATGCCCAAAGCGTTCTTTACGCCTACTCTGAAGTGGAAACAGCCTTAGAAGCTGAAACCTGGCTCGCAGAAAGGGAAAAAGCGCTCCAGACAGCTGTGGATCAGGCAATGGCCGCGAGGGACCTGGCACAGTCTCGATACGCTCGAGGTTTGACAGATCTGATTGAGGTTCTGGAATCGCAGCGGCGAGCTTTCCTCTCACAGAGTCAACTCTTGATTGTCAAACGTCAACGACTCGATAACAGGATAGATTTGTATCTCGCTCTCGGGGGCGACTTTATGAACGCAAAGAGCAATGAAACCACTCTATTTAGGGAGACCCCATCCAATGACTAAGAAAATTAGAATTATTCTCCCCTTGTTTATTGTTTTTCTGGGGTTTATGGGAGCTGTTCTCATGATCATGCTGCGGCCGAAAATCGAGCGAAAAGAAGTCTCATTCCTCCCCCCTTTGGTCCGTTCTCAAATGATCGGGCTTCAGGATTATCAACTCACGGTCACATCACAGGGAACTGTGAGTCCCCGCACTGAAAGCGATTTGGTGTCACAGGTCAAAGGCGAAGTCATTTCAGCTTCACCGCAGTTTGCCTCGGGAGGTTTTTTTAGGAAAGGCGACGTGCTGCTCGAAATAGATCCCCGGGATTATGAATTCGCGATTGCTCTGCTGAATGATGAAGTGGCGCAGGCCAAGTTGCGTTTGACTCAAGAGGAAGGCGAAGCACGTATTGCTCAGGAGGAGTGGGAAAAGCTCGGAGGAGGCGAAGAGGCGAATCCTCTTGTGTTGCGGGAACCTCAACTCGCCCAGGCTAAAGCGGCGGTGGTAGCCGCTGAAGCCGCTTTCAGTCAAGCTAAGCTGAATCGGGAGAGGACCAAAATCAGAGCTCCCTTTGATGGCCGTATTCGATCGAAAAACGTCGACTTGGGGGAATACGTAAGCCCGGGAGTCCCCCTGGCCACGATTTACGCCGTGGACTTTGCTGAAGTGCGTCTGCCAATTCCGGATGAGGAAATGGCTTACCTCGATTGCTGCATCGATTTTCGCTCTGAGAAGCCAGCGCTGCCCAACCTCGATGTCGAGTTGACTGTGAACTACGGCGGCCAGAATTACAGCTGGGCAGGAAAAATTATCAGGGTGGAAGGTGAAATTGATCCCATGAGCCGGATGGTTACACTCGTCGCGCGCGTTAAAGACCCCTACGGAAGGAGAGAGAGGAGTAATCGTCCACCTTTTGCTGTCGGACTTTTTGTCGAGGCCAAAATCAAGGGACGGAAAGTCGAGAATGTTGTACTCATTCCGCGATCAGCCTTGCGCGGGGAAGATCGTGTTTTGGTCATTGACAGCAACAGCCGAATACACTTTCGGACAGTTGAAATCCTGAAGAAGGATTCAAAGATTGTTATTATCAGCTCAGGCCTGGAGACCGGAGAAAAAATCTGTCTCTCGCGCCTGGAAATGGTCGTCGACGGCATGACCGTCAGGGAAATGGAAGAGGGGAATCCGGATAGCGGCGCCGAAGAGGAGATAAGCTGATGAGCGGTATTCTCGGCTGGTTCGCAAAAAATTCTGTTGCCGCCAATCTCATCCTCGTGTTCATCATCGTGAGCGGTCTTATAACGCTGTCAGGGATCAAGCAGGAGGTTTTTCCTGAATTATCCACTGATGTCATCACGGTCAGCGTTCCCTATCTTGGTGCAGCTCCGGAAGAAGTCGAAGAAGCCGTCTGTGTGCGGATAGAAGAAGAGATTCAGAGTCTCGAAGGGATCAAACGGATCCGGTCGCGGGCATCGGAGGGACTGGGCACGGTGAGCATCGAACTCTTGCCTGGAACGGATGTCCGCAAACTCCTGGATGATGTCAAGACGCGTGTGGATGCGATTGACACATTTCCCGAAGAGACTGAAAAGCCTGTCATTCAAGAATTGTTGAATCGCAGGCAAGTGATCAATATCGCTGTGGCCGGAAACACGGATGAAAAAACGCTCAAGACACTCACTGAACAGCTCAGGGAGGATATTCTTTTACTGCCGGGAATCACCCAGGCAGAAGTGGCCAACGTACGTCCATATGAAGTTTCCTTAGAAGTCTCCGAAAATGCGTTGCGGCGCTTCGATCTCACCTTTGATGAAGTCGCCGGGGCAATCCGCCGCTCTTCTCTGGATCTCCCGGGAGGATCCATAAAAACCGAAGGGGGCGAGATACTTCTCCGCACCAAAGGTCAGGCCTATATCGGACGTGAGTTTGAGAACATCATACTGAGAACGCGACCCGACGGAACGAGAGTTAAGGTGGGCGATGTGGCAGCAGTGATAGACGGATTCGCGGAAACGGATCAGGCAGCTCGGTTCGACGGGGAACCGGCAGCCCTCATCCAGGTCTTTCGGGTGGGTGATGAAGATGCGATCGAAGTGGCCACAAACGTGAAAAAGTTTGTCGCTGAGGCCCAACAGAGAGTGCCTGAAGGCATAAAGCTGACGATATGGAGTGATGACTCCGAAGTTCTCAAAGGCCGTCTGGATTTGCTATTCAGCAACGGGCGAGCTGGATTGATACTCGTCTTCCTGCTCCTGGCGCTTTTTTTACGTCTGAGGCTGGCATTCTGGGTGGCTTTGGGTATTCCCGTATCCTTTCTCGGCGCCATATGGATGATGCCCAATTTTGATGTTTCGATCAATATGATTTCACTCTTTGCCTTTATTGTCGTGATCGGAATTGTTGTCGACGATGCCATAGTTGTGGGCGAGAGCATTTACTCAGAGTATGAGAGGGGAAAGACGGGTGTAGACGCCGCCATCAGGGGTGTTAAGCGCGTTGCACTGCCGGTCATCTTTGCTGTCCTGACAAGCGTAGCCGCCTTCTGGCCGCTGCTCGTTGTCGAGGGAATTATCGGTAAGATCATGCGGTTTATCCCTATCATCGTTATATTGACTTTGCTCTTCTCACTTTTTGAGTCGCTTTTCATACTGCCTTCCCATCTCTCCCATTTGAAACCACCCACCAAAGACGTGCCTCTGGGTTGGAGAGGAGCATATACGCGATTTCAAAAAAAATTCAACATTCTGTTTCGTCGATTCGTCGATAAAATCTACAGGCCCAGCCTGGAATTTGGACTCCAAAACCGCTACATCGCTCTCTCAGGATTCATCGCTATATTATTTCTCACATTGGGACTTGTCGCAGGAGGATGGATTAAGTTTGTTTTCCTGCCTCGAATCGATGCGGACAATATCACCGCTCGCGTCACCATGCCTCTCGGCACTCCTGTTGAAAAGACAATTGAGGCCGTGAAAAGACTCGAGGAAACCGCTCTGATTCTTGAGAATGAATTCGAAACAGAAAAGCCCATTGTCCGCCATGTACTGGCCTCGATCGGAGAGCAGCCGAGTCTCAACCAGGCTTCAGGTCCTGCGCCGTCAACCGGAGGGTTTGTGGGATCCCACCTGGGAGAGGTAGACATCGAATTGACCCCAGCTGAAAAAAGGAATTTGAGCAGCACGGCCATCACCAACCGCTGGCGGAAACTGACAGGAGTCATACCAGATGCCGTAGAGTTAAGCTTCACGAGCGCTCTCTTCACGGCAGGGGCTCCTATTTTCATCCAGCTGGCCAGCTCGGAATACACGGCGCTTCGAGAGGCTGCCCAAAAACTCAAGGACAAACTGAGAGACTATCCTGGTGTGTATGACGTGGCCGATTCTTTTCGGGAAGGAAAACAAGAGATTAAACTGGAAATCACACCCGTCGCGGAATCGCTGGGCCTGAGCCTTTCGGATTTGGGGCGACAAGTGAGGCAAGCCTTTTACGGGGAAGAGGTTCAGCGGATACAGAGGGGTCGAGATGACATAAAAGTCATGGTTCGCTACCCGGTCCAGGAGAGACGCTCTCCGGCCAACCTGGAAAACAAGAGGATAAGAACCGCCGGCGGCATCGCTGTTCCCTTCTCGGCCGCAGCCAAAGCATCTCTTGGGCGAGGCTATTCTACGATCGACCGGACTGACCGACGCCGCACTTTGAACATCACGGCCGAAGTGGATGAAACAGTGGCCAATGCCAACGAATTGCTGACGGATATTACGAAAAATGTCTTGCCTCCGTTGCTGGCAGATTATCCCACTGTCACCTATTCCCTCGAAGGCGAGCAAAGGGAGCAGAGCGAGGCGCTGACGAGTTTGCGGAACGGTTTCATCATTGCCCTGGTAGTCATCTTCGCTCTTCTGGCCATTCCCTTCAAATCCTATCTACAGCCGCTCATCGTCATGGGTGTCATTCCCTTCGGCATCGTAGGTGCGATATGGGGACATGTTCTCATGGGTTTCAACCTCTCCCTTCTGTCCTTTTTTGGCATCGTGGCTCTGACAGGAGTCGTCGTCAACGATAGTCTGGTCATGGTTGACTTCATAAACCGATTCAGAGTTGAAGGCAAGCCGATTGAGAATGCCATCAGAGAGGCCGGGGCTGAGCGCTTCAGACCGATTATTCTAACGTCTATCACGACCTTTGCCGGACTAACACCGCTTCTTCTGGAAAAAAGCCTTCAGGCACGTTTTCTCATACCGATGGCCATATCTCTTGCTTTTGGCGTCGTATTTGCCACCTTCATCACACTCGTTCTTGTGCCGATTAGTTACCTCATACTCGAGGATATCAAACAATGGTTCTCACGGACTATTGGAATCATCAAACAGCCGCTATAATAGAGAGGCAATGAACGAATGGAAAAGAATTCCCCTGGGCGTTATCGTAATCGCTGTCATCCTGATTTTTGTGGCCTTGGCGACAGGCATTTTTTGGCTGGCAAAAATTGTGGGAAAGCCCTTTCCTGAGACAATGCCGGTCAGCCCAATCGTTTATAATGCCTTCGCTGCTCCAGACATCATCATGTCTCTTTTGTTGTGTGTTGGAGCCGTAGGGCTGCTCAGGCTTCGCAAATGGGGCCTCGTAATTGGACTTGTGGCTTTGGGGATGTGGCTGTTTGATTCTCTGCTGATCTTTGGAATCACCAGGCTTTCCCAAATCAACATCCTTGGCCCGAGTATCTTTTTTGCCTTTTTTGCGGTGGGGTATCTCTTGATTAAAAGAGACCTCTTCGACTGAGCGACACCTTTTAACATATACACTTCAAAATCTTCCGATTAAATCCATACGAAATGGTGCCAGGCACTTTTTTTCCCCATATAAAAAAAAGGTGCCAGGCACCTTTTTTAAAAAGCACTTGACACGGGTGGGTTTACCATGTATACTGTGTATATCTTATAGTCACACTGGATTAAAACATGACAATGTTCATCGTGATTTCGCCGCTGAATCCGGACCCGATGTACAAGCAAATCACAGACCAGATCAAGGACTCTATCGCGACCGGCGCATTGAAACCAGAGACAAAACTTCCCTCAATAAGAGAGATGGCCAAAGAGCTGAAAATAAGCATGATCACCATCAAAAGGGCCTATGCCGACCTGGAAAACGAGGGTTACATCCTCACCCGCTCCGGTATGGGTTCGTACATCGCAAACATCAACAAAGATAAATTGCGTGAAGAAAAACTGAAGGAAATTCGAGGCGAGCTGAACAAAATCCGTAATACAGCGGCCAAATTCGATATTTCCACAGAGGATATTATCCGGATCATCAAAGAATCAGGAGAATAAAAATGAAAAAAAGCAAAGGATTCGTTCGATTGAAGCTCTTGATCATATTGACCATTATCTTGATATTTGTTCTGTTTTTAGTGGGATAAGCTCTCAAAGGGCAACGATTAATACGCGAGGAGGTCAGCTATGGACAATATCATCGAAATCAAGGATTTGAAAAAAGAATACGAGGAATTTGTTTTGGATAACATTTCCTGGAATGTGCCCAGGGGATACATCATGGGCCTTATCGGCCCCAATGGGGCCGGAAAGACGACAACCATCAAACTCATCATGAATCTTATTAGTCCCGATGGTGGAGATATCCGCGTGTTCGGACTCAACCACAGCCAGAATGAAAAGAAAATCAAGAATCGCATCGGATATGTGGGCGAAGAGCAGTATTTCTATGATTACAGGAGCGCTAACTGGACGGGAAAATTCGTCAGCCATTTCTATAAGCACTGGGACATGGAGAAATATCACGGTCTGCTCGAGCAGTTCGAGCTTCCGAAGAAAAAAATGATTCGCAAGTTTTCGAAAGGAATGAAGGTCAAGCTCTCGCTGGCCATCGCCCTATCCCACAACCCGGAACTCATCATCCTCGATGAACCGACTGCAGGATTGGACCCTGTCATAAGAAGGGATGTTCTCGATCTACTTCAGGAGATCACGCAGGATGGGAGCAAAACCGTGCTCATCTCCTCCCACATCACCGATGATATCGCCCGCATCGCTGATTATATCACCTACATGATCAACGGCCGGATTGTCCGGACAGCAGCTAAAGATGACCTTCTGGCCAACTGGAAGAAAATCCATTTCACTAAAGGATCGCTGGATCAACAGACCATCGCCATGCTTGATAAAGTAGAAGATCACATGTTCGGCAGCTCCGGGATTGCAAAAAACTATCTGGCCATCAGGGATAAGCTCGAAGAAGGCCTGGCCACGGGGGATATAAAAATCGAGAGCGTCGGCCTTGACGACATTCTCATCTCATTGGTGAAGGACAAGTAGAATGATGCGTTTGATCCAAAAGAATTCCTTCATTTTCTTTATGTATCTTGCCGGTTATATGTTCTTGATCTTTCCGTTGATGAATTACGCTCGCTACACATCGAATGAGCCCTTCGACCCGATCTATGTCTTCTACCAAACTCCCTTCATTTTCTGGATTGTCCTGGGAGCCATCTGGACGCAGGAAAACCTGGAGAGCAAGATCAAAGGGTATTCCTTTTTGAGTATTCTTCCCATCACATTCAGTGAGCTTGTGATATCCAAATTCGGCGTCGTGCTGATGGCCCTTCTTGCCTATGAAGGGTTCCAGTGGTCAACCCTCTCCCTCTTTTCGACGCCGCCGGAATATGTTCCCATGATCCGATCATACCTTATCTTGTTTGGAGGAATCTGCCTCATCATCTCCGGTCTGTTCTACCTAGCCATATTCAAGCTTGGGTTTCTTCGCATGAGCAAATTCGTCTTCATCCTATGGATTTTGCTGTTTATTTCACCTCTTCCCATCAGAGAATTCTTCGCTCCAAAATTCAACCTCGAAATCATGGACATCATCCGATCAGCCGCAAGCCTGAACTGGATCCTGGTCACCGTCGTCAGCCTCATCATCTACGGTGGACTCATGCAGGCAACCATAAAACTCAGTTCATCGCCAAGATTTTAAAGGAGCCGAACATGTGGCATTTGATAAAACAGTTTTCGTTCTTCTTTGTGGTTTTTTTCATCATAATGATCGGGCTTGTTTTCCCCGCCTTCAACCACGACCGGCTCACCAGCCCGGATCCCCTCAATCTCACATTCGTTCTTTATCTCACGTCCTACTTGATGATGGTTGTTATTGGACCTATTTGGATTCATGAGCAGATGGAAAGCAAAGCCAAAGGGTATGAATTTTTATTTTCGCTCCCCATCGATGCCAAAGATATCGTTATGGCAAAATTTGCAGTCGTGTTTTTCTCATTATTCTTCTACATCATTTTTCAGTGTGCCGCCTTCTATTTTATTTCAAGCGATCCTGAATACCTGAATCCCGCATGTTCTATCATCATCATAAGCGGCAATTTCTGTCTCGTCATTTCCGCACTACTCTACCTGGGCATTTTTCGATATGGTTATGCCAAATTCGGAAAGTTCGTTATTTTTACCTGGGTAATCGTTGTCGTCTCACCCATACTGATATTTCAATTCCTTTTACCCCGTCTGGGGATCAGCCGGCTCGACATCATCGATCGGATGGTGCGCCTGAGCTGGCCCCTGGTGACCGTCATCAGCCTCGGCCTTTATCTTGGGCTGATGCAGTTGGCCATCAAAACCTTAAAAAGAGCAAAAGGATACGGAGGATAGAATGAAAAATTGGATTAAGCGTTTAAGCGTTCTGATTCTAGTCTCAGCAGCACTGTTAGGACCGACGCGAGGCGCAATGGCCTGTGATACCTGGGTGGCTCTGCCCAACGCCACAACCATTGCCTTCACAATTCTGGCCAAAAACAGCGATCGGCCGCTCTTTGACTGTCAGCCGCTGGTCTTTTATCCCCGGAAAAAATGGCCATCGGGAACCACATTGAACTTGGGCAGGATTTCCATTCCGCAAGTGGAAGAGACCTACGCCACCTTAGGCTCCAGCCCCTACTGGTGCTGGGGTTACGAGGAAGGCATCAACGAGTACGGGGTGGCCATCGGTAATGAGGGCATCTTTACCAAAACTCTGGACGAAGCGATCAAAGCTTATAAAGAGGGTAAGGGCCCTGGTTTCGGACCGACGGGAATGGATCTGTTACGTCTGGGATTGGAGCGCGGGAGGACTGCCCGCGAAGCCTTGCATGTGATCACAGGCCTCGTCGAAAAACATGGTCAGTTCGGCTCAGGAATTCCCGGCCAAGGCATCGATGGGGCCTACGACAACTCCTTCATCATCGCCGATGCCAAAGAAGCATGGATCCTCGAAACTGCCGGCAAGCGCTGGATTGCGAGAAGGTTCACGCAAGGCGTCACATCTATCTCTAACAAATTGAGCATTGGGACCGAATGGGATCTGGCTTCACCCGATCTGGTTAGCCACGCCCTCTCCAAGGAGTGGTGGGCAAAAGGCCAAAGAGACAGCTTCAACTTTGAGACAGCTTATGGTCTGGACTCGGGTATGTTCAAAATGCAAAACACGCGTGCCCAGGCCCGCCGGGCTTGCTCACAACGACTCCTCGAAGAAAAGGAAGGGAAGGTCACGCCGCGATGGATGATGCAGATAGCTAGAGACCGCTCCTCAAACCCGAGCATCGACCTGGACCAAACGGCCAGTTCCTGTGTGGCCATTCTTCCCAACACTCCGGACGAGCTTCCTGTGTTCTGGTGGTGCGCGGCCACACCCAGCAGCAGTTGTTACATTCCCTTCTTTGTCCATGGCAGCAGTCTTCCCGAGATCGTCTCCGCAGCGGGACCCATAGGGAAGGTGGTTATTCCTCCCAGTGAAGTTGAGCCTGACTCCTTTTCCGATCGGTCCTACTGGTGGCTGTTCCGCGACCTCTGCGACAACGTCAACCTGGACTGGAAGGAAAGAAACACTGTCGTCAGAGCCGAATTCGATAGTCTGGAAAAAGAATTTGCTTCCGGGATTCCGGCCATCATGGTCAAAGCCGTCGATCTCCGCAGGGCGGGAAAGAAAATCGATGCGGCAAAGGCGCTGGACGAATACACTGCGAAGTGTATAAAACAAGCTGTATCCAAGGTCAACGAGCTCCGAGAAAGGTTCGGAGCGATTGAAATTCCGCAAGTCTACAAGCCTTATGTGGGCACATATATCGCCAATTTCGGCCCCTATAAAAATGCCAAATTTGGCGTTCTGGTCAGGAACAACCGCTTGGCAGTTGACATTCCTGGCCAAACGGTCGTAGAACTCAAGGAACCGGATGAGGAGGGATTACGGTTTTTCACGGTATCCCCCACAGTCGCCGTATCCTTCATAGAGAATGCGGAAGGCGATATCGAAGCCTTGAAATTCCACCAGGCCATTGTCTTGCCCAGACAGAAAGCTGAAAATGATCTGCCTCCTGAAAATGTCCCCAAAGAGTTCAGAACCTATGTCGGGAAATACAAATCCCCGATGAGCGGTAATGAAATCACTGTTCTCTATCAAAAAGGACATCTCTCCGTCGATATTCCCAATCAGATTCTCGCAGAACTTGTTCCTCCGGATAAGAACGGCCGGTGGGCTTTCAAGATCGATGCCAGCACGGCCGTATCCTTTGTCATCAATAAATCAGGCCAAGTCTCGGCCATGCGCCTTCATCAGACATTCGAGCTTCCTAAGGAAAAAGAAAAATTAGCCGTGCCCACAGGCGCAGCGGAAGTGAACGTCAAAAAGATCCCTCCCACAATCAACCAACGTTTAGAACGACTGGTCCAGCAGCTCGAGGAGAAGCGGAAGGAACACCATATTCCGGGCATGGCCATCGCTGTGGTCAAAGACGACAAGGTCATCCTGGCCAAGGGGTTTGGCCTGGCTGACATCGCCAAGGAAAAGCCCGTGTTACCGGAGACTCTCTTCAGTATAGGATCGACAACGAAAGCCTTCACAGGTGCCCTCATCGGCATGCTCGTGGATGACGGGATGATGAGCTGGGATGATCCGGTGACGAAGTATCTTCCCTATTTCTCCATGAACATCAAGACCAAGTTGAAAGACGCTGTCGTCACTATTCGCGATTTGCTCTGTCACCGAACAGGTTTTACCCGAATGGGCATTCTGTACGCCAACGGAGCAGTCCCCCGCGAAGAAATCCTGCACACGGCGGCCGAGGCCGAGCCATGGGATAGCTACCGCGCTAAATGGCACTACAGCAACATCATGTTTATGGCTGCTGGGGTTGCAGCCGGAAAAGCCGCCGGCAGCGACTGGGATAACCTGATTAAAGAGCGCATATTCGCACCTTTAAGAATGAAAAACTCAACAACCTCCATCAATGATATCCAAACAAGAAACGCTCTTTCTCTGGGCTATCTTTGGGAGGAGGAGCTGGGGACCTACAGAGAGCTCCCCAGACGCTTGGCGGATAATGTCGGACCGGCCGGTTCCATAGTCTCCAACGTGCTCGACATGGCCCGATGGGTCAGATTCCAGCTGGGGCGCGGTGAGTTTGCGGGTAAACGCCTCCTGAGTGAAGTCCAACACAAGGAAACCTGGAAGAGACAGATGAAAATTGACGGTGGCACTGGTTACGGATTCGGATGGATGCTGAGCCGCTGGGAGAAGCAGCGTGTCATTACCCATGGCGGCAACACGGATGGCTTTGCCGCTCAGGTCGCCCTATTGCCGGAATCGAACATCGGTTTTGTCTTTCTCGCCAATGTCTCAGTAACACCCCTCCAGCAGCTCTCTTTGAACATGGTCTGGGAAAGTCTGTTGGGTGAGTGGGCGGATGAGGACGCCGAGATGGCCAGTAGCGAGCTTGAACCATATTTAGGGAAGTACAACGCTAACTTCGGCCCGCATATAGATGTCGAATTCACAGTCTTTGTCAAGAAGGGAGAGCTGGCTATCAACGTTCCCGGACAGACGGTCTATGAGCTCAGATCGTCGGCCGAAGAGGGAAAGTGGCATTTTGCGGCCAGCAGTCAAATCGGCGTGACGTTCGATCGTGACAGGGAGGAGAGGGTCATAGCCATGAAAATTCATCAACCTGGAATCACGCTCAACCTGCCCCGGATCGGCATCGAGAGGGCACCGGAAATTCCACTTGATCAGCTCGAAAAATACCTCGGCAGCTACTACGGCGAAAAGATGGATGAGACGGTTATGTTCGTGATCAAAAACAACAGTCTGGCCTTGAAAATACCCGGCCAAAAGACGTACGAACTTCGAGCGCCTAATGACGAAGGAAAATGGCTGTTTCTGGTCACCGACAGCACTGGAATTTCATTTAAGGAAAATGAGACCGGAGAAGTGGAATCCATGACTTACTATGAAGGAGGGCAAACTCTGGAGTATGTCCGGATTAAAGATGATTCCCAAATGCACCTTCCCACCATTGAGGAGATACAAAATCTGAGAGAACAGCAAAGCCGCAAGAAGGCCTTTGAAAAGCTGAGCGGTATCCGTCTCTCCGGAACGGTGCACCGCCCGCATTCTGGCCTGAGTGGAAAGATCGTCTGGCACATCGACGGACGCGACTACTTCCGGGAAGACCAGGAATACGGCAAGTATGGAAGCTTCCACGAAACAATCAACCTGGATATGGCTATGGTCAAATATGCGCATGGGCGGATCGATGAGCTACGCGGCAAGTTCTTCGAGCAAGAAAAGCACAGGCATCCGGCGGTCATCTTTGGTGACTGGAACGACTTTTTCCAATCCGCGGAGGTCCTCGGTCAAAAGGATGTCGAGGGACGCAAGAGCTTTCTCTTAGAACTCAAAGGAAGGGAGGCTCCATCCTACAGGGTCACGTTGGATGGGGAAACGGGCGACATTATCAAAGCCCAGACGACAGTCATGATACGCGGCACTGGCCAGCAGCTGCCCATTTCCTTCCGGTATAAAGACTACCGTGACGTTCACGGCCTGCGGATTCCTTTTCGTGTCATAAGCGAAAGCGAACAACAGGGCAATATAATTTTTGAGTTCGAAAAGTTCGAGACCGGACTCGATATCCAGGACAGTTTCTTCGATCTCAAATCCGGGGCTGGAAAGTAAGGAGGCGAGACATGCTGCGTTTGATAAAGAAAAATGCGGTTGGTTATCTTAGCGTAGGTCTTTCACTCATGGTTCTTGTCATGTTTTATCTACTCATTCGCCGTGGCCCATTCGATCCGGCCATCATTCTTTTCCAGGGGCAGATGATGATTTACGGCATCGGTGCGGGCTTGCTCAACTCGGAACAGCTAGAAGAGAAATCCCAGGGGTATAAATTCTTGCGGATTCTTCCCCTCAGCGACAGGGAGATCATTGCCTCTAAGTTTGCTGTTTTGTTGATCACCACAGTCATTCTGGTTTGTTTCAACTGCATGTCCTATTTTTTGATCAAGTGGAGCGCAGACCTGTTCATAGTCGGCCGCGTCTTTATTCTGTTCTGCGGAAACCTGAGCCTCATCATAGGCGCTTTCCTTTATATATTCATCTTCCGGTTCGGAGCGGCCAAATTCATCAAGATAGGTTGGATCATTATGGTCTCGGTCATGATTGTGCCCATTCTCTTTATCGAAATTGTCCTCCCCGAGATCAACATCGATTTTCAAGGCATGCTCCAGGCCATGTCCGATCTTCACTGGATGCTCTGGGTTTTGATATCTCTGTCGGTTATCACGATTTACTATAGACTTATGGTTTTGGCCGTCAAAGCCAAACAGGCGGAAAAATACTGACGATGAGGATTTTGTATTCAAGTGGAGGCACGATTTGCTCATAGTCGTATCGCCTCTGAATCCGGACCCGATGTACAAACAGGTAACTGACCAGATCAAGAACGCCATTGCCAGCGGGTTGCTCAAGGCCGAGGAAAAACTTCCATCCATCCGGGAAATGTCCAAGGAACTGAAGATCAGCATGATCACCATAAAACGATCCTACGCGGACCTGGAAAACGAGGGATTCATTATCACCCGGTCGGGATTGGGATCTTATGTGGCGAATATCAATAAACAGAGATTGCGCCAGGAAAAATTAGCTGAAATAAAAAAAGATATTGCGAAGATTATTCGGTCAGGTCATAAATTCGGCATATCAACCGAAGAGATCATCGCCTTACTCAAAGAAAAGAAGGAGACCAGAAATGACTAACGCTGTTGAAATATCTCAACTGAGAAAAGAATACAAAAGCTTCACGCTGGAGAACATCTCCCTCAACGTGCCTGAGGGCATAATTATGGGTTTTATCGGACCCAACGGGGCGGGAAAGACAACGACCATAAAAATTATGATGGACATGATTAAGCCAAAAGCGGGAACGGTTAAGATCTTCGGGCTCGAACATCGAAAGCACAGCAAAGAAATCAAGAAACGCATCGGCTATGTGGGCGAGGACCAATTTTTCTACGGCGATAAAACCGTGGCCTGGACCGGGAAATTTGTCTCCGAGTTTTACGACAATTGGGATACAAACACATTCCAGAGGCTTTTAACCGAGTTTGCCATAAGCCGGACGAAAAAAACCCGCGAGCTGTCCAAAGGAATGAAAGTGAGACTATCGATGGCCCTTGCCCTTGCCCATGATCCTGAACTCATGGTCCTCGACGAGCCCACGGCAGGGCTCGATCCCGTGATCCGGCGGGATATTCTGGAACGCTTCCGGGCCTTTGCCGAGGATGGGAGAAAGTCAGTTCTCATCTCATCCCACATCACAGATGACATCACTCGAATCGCGGACTGTGTTACCTTCCTGGTTGAAGGACAAATCGTCCTTTCTGAAGCGAAGGACGAACTGCTCTCCAAATGGAAAAGGATTCATTACAAAGAGGGAGCTCTCGATGAAAAAATCGTGAAAACCTTGACCAGCCGCAAAGCACACATGTTCGCCCATTCCGGAGTCACGAATGACTATCCTTCCCTGAAGGGCATACTTGCAGAGGGCATAGCCAAGGATGCCATCAAAATAGAAAACGTAAACCTGGATGATGTGCTCATCTCCCTGGTGAAAGGAGTATAGACATGTGGAACATAATTAAAAGGAATATAAATTCATTCGCTATCTACTTGACCGTTGTCTTCATATTTACAGGTTTCATCGCCATAAGCCTGAACAATGAACTCAAAGTGGGCTACGTGATTATCAGCGGATTTCTCGTGATTCTTCAGGTTGTAGGCGGGACTTTCATTAACGAACAGTATGAGGAGAAGCACAAGGGATACGTTTTTTTAAGCATTCTTCCGGTGACAGAGCGAGAAATCGTCGCAGCAAAATTTCTTCTCGCGCTGATAACGAATGTCATTTTTGTCGGATTTCTCGTTCTTTTGTTCTCCCTCTCCCCCAGTCCTCCTGAAGAAATTGCCCTGGCTCAATCTTTTGTTCTTTTTATGGGGATTGTCAGTCTGGCACTGGCTGGCTTAAGCTACACCGGCATCTTCAGCATCGGTTACACAAAATTCGCGGTCATCATTTTGAGTTTTCTCGTCGCTCTGGGTTTGATCCCTATGCTCATCATGAAATCTTACCAGGGCAGGATGGATGTTCTCGCCGATCAGATTCTGGAATTCTATGCCGGACTCAACTGGTGGATAATCATTCCGGTCACTCTGATTGCTTACTTCGGATTGATGGCCTTATCGGTCAGGATCAAAAGTTATCGAAACTTAGTATAGATTAAAAAAACGGAGGAGATGTATGAGGTGTTTGACCGTTATTTTTTTGTCTCCATGCTCTGCACCACACCCTTGTCGAAAGCTCAGGAAATGGAATTATTTTCTCTTTCGACAGTAAAATCATGTGCCAATTCTAGACCCTCACGGACCTCAAGGGGAAAGGAGATAACTCGCGATGAGAGTCAAGCTTAACAAAACCTTTTTCGCACTCACGGGATTTTTTCTGGTCACCGGGCTGTTCCTCAGTGCCCAGGAAAAAGCTAGAGAACAGAGCAAAACATCTCCAACTATCAATCCCGAAGACGTCGAAGTCGTGGTTCAATGGCTCAGTGGGAATTCATTGCCACTCGAAAGCGTCGAAGCAGAACACGGTTTTAATGACTTACAGCCACTCAAGAAAATATTTAAAAATGTTCGGGTGGTCGGTTTGGGTGAGTCCACGCATGGATCTCGTGAATTTTTTCAGTTCAAACACCGTATGCTCGAATTTCTTGTGGAAGAGATGGGATTCCAGATTTTTGCCATCGAAGCCAGCTATGCGGGCTGCAACAATATCAACGATTATGTCCTTTATGGAAAGGGAGATCCTGCCAAAGCTCTGGCCAGTCAGAAATTCTGGACCTGGGACACGCAAGAAGTCCGGGACATGATCCATTGGATGCGAGAGTACAACAAAAAAGCCTCCGAGGACAAGAAGGTGAAATTCCTCGGATACGACCTGCAGCATCTGGAACAGGCTATGGATTTTGTCGAAGCTGTTGTCAAGAAGCACATCCCAGAATATGCCGAGACAATATCCTCGGCGATTTCCCCACTCCGGATTGACCCCTTCGCCATCGCTGATCTTCCCAAAGCCGAGCCGGAAGAAAAAGCCCGAATCCTATCCAAACTGCACGAAATGATGGGAATACTGGCTTTTCATGAGGTCCCCCTTAAAAGAACATCTTCAGCCGAAGAGTATACGTTTGCTCTGCATAATGCCCGATTGGTTACTCAATTCTATGCAGCCTACAGCCAACCCATGATGGGCTCAGATCCGGCCAAATCGGCCGCCGCCCTCAGAGATTTGTACATGGCGGAAAACATTGAACACATACTGAACACAGAGAGGCCTGATACACGTATAGTAGTCTGGGCGCACAACGGCCATATCTCGAACGCATCCTGGGGGATGAGCTTTCCTGCCATGGGATCACATTTAAAAACAATATTAGGGGATGCCTACTATGCTCTGGGTTTCGCCTTCAACCAGGGTTCCTTCCAGGCCCGCCTCATGGATCCTAAGAGCGATCAAAATGGAGCCCTGATAGAGTTCAGCGTAGGTCCTGCTCCAGAGGAATCCGTCGAGTGGTACCTGGCCAAGCCCGGAATTGACAATTTCATCATCGATTTGCGAAGCGCACCAGAAGATGGAATTGTCCGAAAGTGGCTGGCATCTGCTCATCCCATGCGTTTTATAGGCGCGGGTTTCTCCCCCAAATTCGGGGACAAACAGTATATGGTCCCCATCGTTCTCAATGATCATTTTGACGGTATCGTGTTTTTCGAACGGACATCCCGAGCCCGTCCCAACCCAACCGGAGAAAGAGGGCCCTACAAAAAACGAGAGAAAAAGAAATGAATTATTTTCTTCCGAATAATTTCTTGATATCGAAGTAATCGAAATAGTAGATGAGTTTTATGGAAAAGCTGTTTATCTGCGGTGATTGGAGCGTGTTTTTCAGGTTAGGCCAGAATGGGTTGCCCATCTGGTCGTCTGTGGTGTAAATGGCGTTTTTCCAGTTTATAACGATCTCGCTTCCCGGTGCAAAATTCCATCGGTAGGTTAGGTCGATGTTAAAGGCATTGTAATTGACATCATGGTTACAGTCACAGCGAAGGGGTGATAGACGGCCATTCTCACAAAGGTCAAAATAACTATCGTAGTCCACTGTGGACCAGTAGTGACGGAGCTTGAGGTCAAGAGTTGATTTGCTGTTAAAGGCATAAAACACTGTCAACATATTAACGATGGCCTGCCGGTTCCTCTGTCCAAAAAGTATAAGGTCCGTATCCGCAATCCATTCGACAAACCCTGGTTCGCCGAGATATTTCTCAATGGAGGACTCGAAGGTTATGCTGAGTCTATCCTTTAACCATAAGGTCGGTGACAGGGCTAAATACCATGAACTGAAGTCAAAATCATAGTCATATGAATTCGTGTAGCTCCCTTGAAACCTAAAGGCCATGGATTGTCTAGAATCTGTGGCAAGGGTTACAAGGCCCTGGTAGTATTTATGCCTGATAAAGTATCTGTTTGGAGCCCGGGGTTCGTAGTAGTCATGACCTTCAAAAGGGACAAGCGCTAATTGGATTTCACAGGAATAGTGATTTTTAAAACTAGATGAAAATGTGTACCGGACTGCAAATTCAGCGAAATCGCTCGGGCTATAAAGCCGGCCATAGAGGATATCAAATCCATTCCGGATGCTGAGGAATATTCCCCTCGGTTGAAGAATATTATAGTTCAAAGAGAACCGGTTAGTTATCTCATTGCTGCGTCTGAGATATCCCAGGTCATTCTGGTCGTAGGTATCATTTATAACAGAAAGATAGTAGAGATACTGAAACGCACCGCCAGTTTTTCCTGTCTCCAGAACGAGCTTGTACCCAGTAGTAGCAGCACCATCTTTACTGAGATGGCTCAGAGCACCGGTACTCTTGAGCTTGTAGAAGTTGTTTGCATCGGCCAGCTGAAATTCTGCTGCCGTCACATTTGCCATATAGCCTTCTCTCAAAACGTTGGAGTTGATGAAACTCAGGTAGGAGTTCGCAAAAAGGCTCTGATCGAGAACAAAAAGATTGAGATTGGTGAAGGATTGGGTGAGAATATCCCATTTCTCTCCTGTCTGCACGTTCTGTACAGTAGCAAAGGTATGATCTGTCATGGCGTTTAAAAGGCCAATTCCAAGTCCACTGTTTGTCCGTCCCGAAATTTTAGTGATGTTGAGAAGCCGGGTTTCTACTGGATTATGGAGAACTCTCTCTGTCTCCCCGATTTGGGCAGAAATGTTGTCATGGCCGACCGGCTGCGCTCCGATGCGTCTTGAATAGAAAATCTCTCCTTTCTGAAAAAGCTCCATCCCCTCTGTAAAAAACTGGCGCTTTTCATTGTATTTTATTTCATAGGGTGTCAAATTGAGCACGACTTCATCAGATTCGACCTGGCCGAAGTCCGGGATAAGGGACGCATCGAGCGTGAAGCTGTTCGTTAAGCCGTATTTGAGGTCCAGTCCCCCGTTAAAAAAATTTCCCCATTGCTTATCTGTGCCGTTTACGGCATAGGCAGAAAAGAAGGGCATGAAAGACAGACGAACCGGAGGAGAGACGTTGCTTATTCCATGAAGAAGACCTGTATCTTTCCACCAGCAGTCGAGTTCGTTGCTCACATAACTCCAGCATGACCATTCCCTATCTCGGGCGATCCATCTCCAAATGTTAAAACCCCAATCCTGAATCGCCCTATTGGAAAATCGGAGAGCAGAAAACGGGATTCTAATCTCGACTGTCCAACCTCTATCGGTTTTTTCCACTTCACTTTCCCAAATAGCATCCCAACTGGTTACTGCCTGCTCCCCGTAGAATTTGACATCCCGCTGGACTCCGGCCAAAGAGACATGGAAGAAATAGGAGTTTACCCCATCGTTGAAAGGGCTGATGTGGACAGCAAATGACTCTGCGTTTAAAGCAAAGGAGTCGCGGACACCGATCTCGGCTCTCATATTCTTTGGGAAATCATCGTAGCACATACCACAGATATAGACAGCTCCATCATCGTAACCCACACGAACGGAAGTCTGTTGAGAAGGAGGATTTCCGTTGTAAGGTCCCCATTGGATGAAATCCTCAAATTTCGGGAGTTTCTTCCAGCAGTCATCGTCGATTTTCCCATCGATCTTTGGAGGATCTAATATTCTTTGGGCAGGCGAAGTGCGTCGACTTGCTTGAGGGATTACGAGGGCAGGATAGTAAAGAAAAAGCAGGATAACGACCTTAATGCTTGCGGTTGTAACCAGATTTTTTTTCACTCGCTTGACTGAGGAAATCTTAAGCAAGAATTATGCCAGAAAAATCCTCCCGGAAAAACTCTTTTACTGTAAGCTTATGTGTAAATAAATTTTAAACAGCCCACCCAGCACACAGCTTTGCTGGCAGAATCGAAGAAAGGTGCATTTTTGTGTCCGCAATGACGGAGAACCAAATCTCCAGTTTCACCCTTTTGAATACGCAAAAATCACCTTTGAATTCATCCCTAAAGGCGATTGTGCTCTTAGACCGGATAGATGAAAATTATGTAGGCTGGTTTTAGTGTGTCGAAAACTTGATCAGAAATTTTCCTGTTCAGAGTCTTTGAAACGGAAGTAATATTATGAACAAGGAGTTGAGTCAAACAGAATTAGAGAGCCTCCTCTATACAGACGAGCTAACCCGCATTCGCAACCTGCGTTATTTAAGGGAACAGATCCCTGAATACCTTGATCAGGCCAAAAAACAAGGAGACTCGGTTGCATTCCTTTTGTTCGACATAGACGATTTCAAGGACATCAATGATAACTACGGACATTTGGTGGGAGATAACGCTCTGACGCATTTTATTCACATAGTGGGAGAGAAAGTCAATGACAAGGGAATTCCCATCCGTTATGCCGGAGACGAGTTTATCATCCTTATGCCCAAAATGGACAAACGGATGGCCGAACAATTTGCCATGGAAATCCAGACAAGCATGGCCAAGACACCTCTGGAAGTGGATCACAGAGAAATCACGATCGGTTGTAGCATAGGCATTTCGCTTTATCCCCAGGACGGGGAGAGCTGGAAGATCCTCTTTGAAAAAGCCGACGAAGCCCTTTATGCAGCCAAAGAACAGGGAAAAAGCAAAATCGTCATCAATCCTGATTCAGGAAAACTTCTCACGCCATCTAAACTCAATTCCATCCTCGATGCTCCTTATATCGTCGGTAGAGATCGATTGATCAAGTTTCTCAAGGGCCATCTTTCCAGGGAGGGTGATCCCGAATCATTTCCCGTTCTCTTAGGTGCCGAGGGGACCGGAAAAACACGACTCCTGAAGCTGGCCAGAGAAATGGCCGAAGAAAAATTGGCCTTTACTCTCTATACAAAGGGCTATCCCTATTGGCAGAGTGATCTTTATGGGGGTGTTTTTGGAGCATTGAGCAACCTTTTTGAACATAAGCGCCAAATATCTGACCAAGTGTTTTCTAAGCTCGACGACAAGTACAAGTTCCTTCTCACACCCCATATTACTCCCTGGTATGTCAACGATCCGATTATGACAGCTCAGGCCGGCGATTCCGACAGCGTGGCTCTCTTTGAAGCCCTGACTCAAGCATTCTTCATTCTTCGCGGTTTGGGAGACGGCGCTGTTCTGCTTGATGACGTGGACCAAATTGACGGGCCATCCCTGCAGTTTTTTGGTTCCCAATTCGGACATAGCGAAAAAAGAGGAAATTTGCACTTTGTCTCCTCAATTTGCAGTCCGGAACTGACTTCAGGCGAAGAAAAACTGCTTTCTCTCCTCGACTCCATGCCTGAACTGACATCCGAAGGAAATGTCCAGAGATTTGAGCTTGAGCCGCTAAAAGATAAGGATGTCCAACAATTGGTTGCCAAATTGTTTAATGGCAATGAATTACCTGCTGAAACAACAGCAGCCCTCATGAACAGTTCCGGAGGAAATCCCCTGTTTATCGTGGAAGCATTATCACTTCTTCTTCTGGAAGGCAAGGTTTTGGTAAAGGAGGGTGAATGGGATCTGTCCTCGACCAAGCCCAAGGATATTCCCAGGATCCTACCCAATATGATCAAAAACCGTCTGCGAAGGATGGATGAGGAAGCCATTCACGTTCTCAAGATGGCTTCTATCCTCGGAGAGAGAATCAATCCACTACAGCTTGCAGAAATTTCAAAACTCAAACTCCAGCAGGTTCTAAACGCGCTCAGCAATGCACAAAGAGCGCTTCTTATTGAAGAATGCATAAATCCAGGTGAGTATGTTTTCGTCCATCGAATAATCCGTTCCATCTTGTATTCTCTCATGAGCGAAGGGGAACGCCGCCAATATCATGGTCAGGCAATAAAAATAGAAAAAAAATATGCAGCCCGATCCCCCGAACAAATCGTCGGAAAGTTGGCCTACCATTTCTATAACGCCGGACAGTTGGAGAAGGCATCTGAGATGTTTTCTGCTCTAAAAAATCAAATGGATTCTGTCCATATCTCGAGAGGCTCGAGAAATATATTGAAGAAGAGGATTCATTCGGTTTCTATGGCCAAAGAGTCCCCTCTTGAAACAGAAGGCCTTTCAGAAGCCCTTATGATCGGAAGAACTTTTCGATCTTGCATACAAAATCTCCGGCTCTATCCAAAAGAAAACGAGAATGTTAAAAATTCTTTACAACAACTCATGAATCATCTCAGCCCGTTTCTCGAGGAGAAGACAGAGGCCCTATCCCTTTCTGTCACACTGGAAGCAATTCTTTTCAACGGCACTCCATTACCTCCCTATCTTGAAGACAAAAGGTTAACCCAAGATCTATATGTGACACTAAACAGCTACGGACTTCAAGGAGTTCTGTTCATGCGCGGGATCAACCAAGAAGAAGTTGTGCGGTTTCTAGAAATTTTCAAGAGACTTCCCGAAGAGGTGATCGACCAGTGGGATCTGCTGCTGGAACAGCTGGGCATATCAAACATACTTCCCGACCGAAAGATCTTTGTGGCTGTGAGCGAACGCAAAGTTATTCGTGAAAAATTAGGACTTCTAGCGGAGCCCGTTGATGAGGAGGATAAGCATAGAAAGGTCTCTTCCGATTCAGAGGGAAAACAGTTGTCCGATGAGCAGATTGAGCAATTGAAGAACATAATGAACCAGTTTTCAAAACAAAAACAAGAGTTGATCGCTGCTCTTAAAACGAGTGAGATTCGCGAACAGGATCTTCAGCAGCTTGTACATATGCTGAATCAATCGAATATTGCACAATTGGCCAAATCTGTTCAAACCTCATACGAAACCGAAGGCTCGTATGGTGAAATTCATCCTCAGAAGGATAAATATGCTCATATGGAGCACGATATGGAACTTTTGAGAGACACGGAAGAAGACATCTCTTCAGCCCTTGAGGATCTCAGTTCTGAGGATTCGAAATTACGGGCTCAGGCAACAGCTCTTTTGCTTAAGCAAGAACCGGCAAAACTTGCCGAGGCAGGACTGAGAGAGATCACATCTGATATCCCGTTAAAAGTACGACGGATCGTCGCAAGGGTCATAAAAAAAGCGGGAAAAGATGCCGTGGATGCATTTTTGAGATCAATACATATAGGGATGCATAACGTTTCTCTTGTCAAAGTGATCAGAATATGTGACATCTTCTCCGACCACCCTGGTATAGTCCGGGTGTTGCGCGAGATAGCTCTTAACGGACCGGTCGATACAATATCTCCAACTGTGAATGTTTTAAAACAAATTCCAGGAAAGGAGGTTGACATGCTTCTCCTTGAGATATTTGAACGAGCTTCTGAAAAGATGAAAAAGGATATCATTCCTTTATTCGCAGAACGAAAGACACTTGAAGCCGTTCCCTCACTTCTTAAACACATAAAACCCGTGAAGATATGGGAGACCGAACAGAGTATTTCGTTACAACAAGATGTGTGTCGGACATTAGGAGTATTGCGGTCGCTCGATGCGAAGGAGGCACTCCTAACAACAGCCCAGGCTTACAAATTTTCAACGATGTATAAAACCAAACCCGATTCTATTCGAGCGGCTGCAACATGGGCTCTGACTCAGTTGCCAAGCAATAAAGAAATTGGGGAGACCTTGGCCAAGCTAAAAAATGACAGATCTCACCTGGTCAGAAAAGCTGTTGAATTAGCCGAGATATTGCACAAATAACCTGCTCATAATCTTGTCATTTCTACCTTCTGACCGCATCCAAGTATTCTTGTCCTTCCGCGAACGGATTTAAAGGAGCCGCTATTTCGATTGTTTGTCTCTCCGCTTCCATGTCAATGAATCTTTTTTTCTCGGGTGGGAAAATAACCTCGACTTTTGGACGGAAAATATCACCTTCGTTCACTTCTCTGACCACGGCAATGCTTTTATCTGTTAAAGAAACGATAGCCCCTACCGGCCAAACGCCTGTAACTTCGAAAAACTTATCCAGAATTTCAGGATGAAAAAGCTTACCTCGGTCTTTGATCATAATTTCATAAATCTCATTCGGAGGCGTATCGTTTTTATATGTCCTTTTCTGCGCAAGGGCATCATAGACATCACAAATAGACACAATATAGGAGGCTATAGAGGGCTTTTTCAGATAAGTCACCTTTGGATACCCAGTCAGATCATGTCTCAGATGGTGCTCGAAAGCGACGACAGCCGGAAGAATTCCCATTGTATCCGAATATTCATTCAGAATTCTCGCTCCAAGAACGGTATGATCTTTGATTGTCGAATACTCACGCTCTGTGAGTTTTGATTTTTTTTTGAGTATTTTAGATGAGATATACATTTTTCCAACATCATGAAAGAGAGCGGCTACCCCGACATCAAGCACGTTGTCTTTGGAATACCCCAATTTTGCGGTTAAGTGCATGGCAAGAATGGCGACGTTCATAAGATGAACGTAAGTCAGGAGATCCTTATTCTTTATTGCAATCAGGCTCATGATTTCTTGATGTCTACCGACAAAACTTTCCATGACATTGAGCAGATTGAACCGTAGATCGATATAATCCAAGTCCTCCAGGTTTAAAACACTTTCCATAGACCGGACATAAGCGTCAACAGAAGTTTCGTAGCGATTTTGCAAAATTTGCCAATCTTCCGTTCCTTCGACCAGAAATGGAGAATCGTCTTTGATTTTTCCTGTTTTAATATTTCGGATACCATGAAGAGCCAGAACCTTTTGAGAATCTTTGGAGAGTTCGCTTTTGGACGATGACAAAAGTGTGGCAAATTCCCTTAATTCATCCTTATTCACCGCTTTGTGAATATAGATCTTCTCGATGTTTCTCTCCGACAGATAAAGAATGGAAGACTTTAATTTTCGACTCAAGTCAAAGTAGATATCTTCTTCGCAGGCAAGCTCTCCATCGACCATGCCGACAACGATTTCAGTTTTATTGGTCAAAGCATCTTTCAGGCTTAAATAAGTCTTCTCAATGGTATCGTTGAACAGAGGATGGTCCCCTGAATAAAGCTTGGCTGTCTTAATTGCTGAGAAGAGATGAATGATGGCCTTTTTACGTGCTTTCAGCATTCCAGATCTCCAAAATTCTTTTGGTGCGTGCTCTTAGCTTTCTGTTCCAGAAATTTTTTCTCTTATTCAAGGAAAGCAAGTAGGGTTTTGCTTCTTTCACTTCTTTCGTTTCAACAATTTTCACATTCTCCAAGAGACGTTTATTTTTGATCCCAAAGGGTGATGGAATAGAAAGCATTTTATTCAGAATATTCTCCTGATTATCCTTTTCTTTAATCAAAATGACGAAAGCTTCGGCCTTCAAACGCAGGTCTTTTTCTTTAAGTATAGGAAGAAGAAATTTTGTGTCGTATTCAATGAGATTTTGCATAGCTTGGAGCACACCGATCTTTACCCGTCTATCTCCGAGGGGATAAATATTTTTCAGTATCACGAGGGAAATTGGAGAATTTATCAACCGCAAGCTGTCGATCATCTTCTTGATAAGTTGGCCATCTGAAGAATATTGCTCTAAATTCATGTTGAAATAGAATAAATAATCCTTAAAAAACTTGAAAAAAGCACCTAACGTGTAAGGAGTGATATTGCCGTCCGTGAAGATTTTTTCCAGGTATACATTCACATCCAGAGTGCTTCTTTGGAACGTATTGATAAAATAATCAAAATAGAAGGAAAGCTCGCCTTGAAGTACCTCGCTTTCGATGAATCCGATTATATTATTCTTGAATTCTTTATATATAGGTTCAGAGGACAGCACTTCCTTCTCTTCGATCAATTCGTAGATCGCTTTTAAACATTCGTAATCTTTCATTTCAGCGATGTTGTTCCATTCCCCTTGAAACTTTTGCAGAAGCCTAACTAGTTCGTCTTTATCCGTTTCTCTCTCAATGAGATTGATAAGCATAAAGCGGTAGTTCGCAGATAAGGTGGCGGTATGGAGGGTTAACTCCTCCTTGAAGGTAATTTCCTTAAGGAGGGTAGCAAGGGTATTGCGATAGATTTCCGAAATCATGGGGCTTGAGCTTTCCACTAACAATTCTTCCATCTTTGCGATGACTTTCGAATTGGATTGTAGCGTTTCATTTTTTCTAAATATATTTGTCATAAAATGGGAGACGCCCTCATGCTTGTCTTTTTCCACAAGTTTAGTAAAAATTTCGAAGTTGAGAGAGTCAAAGCCATCGTCTGTGAGTATTTCTTCCCAGCAAGTGGCAGCGAGGTCTTTCTCCCTAAACTTCCCGGCAATTTTTTGTAAGTTCTGAATTCCTTTATCCGAGAATGTTTTTCTGTTTCTCATCATCGTCTGAACGAAGTCTTTTGCGCATTCCCGATATTTTTTTGAGTCCACGTTCTCCAGTTGGCCCAAAAATTCTGATAGGATTTCGATAAACTCGCCGTTCTCGACGATATCTTCTGTCTCAAAGGCCTTTATGACTTTCTCGAAAGAGTCAGCCAATTCTTTTATTTTCTCCTTATTTTGTGTCTCTAACGCTTCGTGCAACAATATCACCCAGATGTCCTTTATCTCTTCTCCTGTGCCTTTCAGAAGATCAGAGTAATCGAGTTCCTCGAAGACAATATGGGCAAGTATCTCTTTATCGAGTAGATTGTTCGGTCCGCCATTTTTTATGATATCCTTAGGCGATGCTGAAAGTGTGGCAACAAAATGCACAAGTTCATCAATAGTCACTCCCTCCATGATTTCAATTTTTTTTAGTTTTCGAAAGTGGAAGATTTTTGCTATTTCCTGATAAAGTTGTCGCTTTTCCCAGTATCTGCCATCAATATACAGAGATTTTGAGGTGAAGCCGAGGGAGATGGGGATTAGAAACTCAAAAAGTTTGGAAGACTTTTCTTTGAGTTTATTTGTCGATTCTGAAAATGCTGGATGCTCGACACCGTAAATCGAAGCGTTCTTGAAAGAAATCTTCAAGGTGTTGAGAAAATCCTTTATTGATTCCTCTTTACTCATTCAGCGAATTCCGATGCTGAGCCAGGCATCCCCTCTAAATAGAGAAATTATTAAGAATAGCTGACATATTTGGCTGAAAAATTATCCCTTCTAACTACAAGAATTGTATAATAAAAAGCCATGAAGAACAAGTCTGCAGGGGGAACTCTATTCTAGTTATTTTCCCTCGGACTGAACCTTTTTGGGCTTCTGGAAATGCTCGGCCGTCAGCGGCCTGCAGTAGCCAGAATACTGGATGACCGGGACTCTGAGTTCGGGGATGGGAACCCACTTCTCTCCCTCGTAATTGAGAAAGCGGATATTCCAGGTCATACCCTCGAGGACAGACACGACTTCTCTCGCATTGGTAGCCTGTCACTCTCGAACTTGGTTAGAGTGAAATTTTATCCGGCCTTATCCTGGCTGGTCTTCGTCGCCTGCCACTCTTCGTATTTCCTCCCTGTTCCTTGCCGTACTAGAAGGATATCCCTCTGTTGGTATAATGAAGGCTGTTTTCTTAAAAGTTTCTCTCCGGCCACTTTTTCCTGGGAAAATCCAAAAAACATGCAACCGAAGAGACTCAAGCTGAGACCAGACCGATTTTTTTAGTCATTCCTCTTATCCTCCTTTTTTTGCACGGCATCATCCTATCCTCCGAATGGTTATCATCATTGGTGTGATTGATTCCCCGGGCCTCTTATTATCATACCTGCCAGTATCCCGGTGTTTTCCCCGTTCTCGATAACCAGCTTTCCGTTCACGAGAACATAGGGTATGCCCCCGGGGTACTGATGAGGGTTGGCATACGTCGCTCGGTCCGAGACATTCTTCGGATCGAAAATGACGACATCCGCTCTCATTCCTTTGCGCAGAAGCCCCCGATCCCTGAGGCCCAGTTTCGTGGCGGGAAACGAGGAACTCTTTCGGACCGCATCTTCCAGTGTCAGGATTGAAGCCCCGGGCTCTCTCGGCTCCTCCTCTCTGGTCTCTCCCCTCACGTATTTTCTGAAAACAAGGGGAAATGTGCCGTAGCAGCGGGGATGAGGGGTTCCTTCGCTCAAAGGTCCGTATGTGGCCAGGGCATGACCGTCCGTCTCGATCATCGAAAGCGGGTGACGGACCAGCATCTGCATGTCCTTCTCGTAGTGATGCTCCATGACGATGCTCATCTCGGCGCCTTCTTCGGCAATGACATCCAGCACAGCATCCAAGGGGTCTTTGCCTCTCATTTCTCCAATCTCGGCAAAGTTTTTGCCCGAGCACTCGGGATTCTTTCGACTTCGGACAATCCAAATATTTTGCGGAAAGCCGTCGGCCATCAACGTCGATGTGGGCATGACATGTTCTGCCTTCTTGGTCATGATCCATTGTTTGATCTTTTCCCGCTCCTCCGGGTCATTCAGCCTCTCTGTGATTTTTGATGTGCCCCCGTCAAGCGCCCAAGGAGGAAGTAGAGTCGAGATATTCGTCTGCCCGCAGAGATAGGGTGGAATATCCGTCGTCACGTCCAGCCCGTTATCCCTGGCTTCTTCGAGGAGACGGAGGATTTTGGCCTCATCGCCCCAATTGGGGTAATGGCTTTCGAGGTGGGAGATCTGCAGTGAAACGCCTGATTTTTCGGCTGTCTCAAGAGCCTCTCGCACAGATTCCTCCCAGGTGTATCCATCCGAGCGAATGTGGGTGGCATAGAGCCCTCCGTACATAGCGATAACCTTGCAAAGCTCCACCATCTCTCGGGTATCCGCGAACATGCCAGGAGCATAGGCTAAAGCAGAGGACATGCCGACAGCCCCCTCTTCCATGGCTCGAGCAATGGCCAACTTCATCCGCTCCAGCTCATCAGGAGAGGCCAGCCGCCCTTCTTCACCCATATAACCATCGTTCTAACTTGCCCGTGTGGCACAAGCGCAGCCACATTGCACCCCACGCCCGTCTCCTCCAACCGGGCAAGGTAATCCCCGAAGCTCGGCCATTGTTCGCTCGGCGCGGCGCCTTCTCCGCAGTTCCCTATGACAATAGTCGCGACTCCTTGTCTGACCATGCTCTCCGCTCTGGGATCGATGGTCAGATCGATGTCTGAATGATTGTGTATATCGATGAATCCCGGCGCAACAATCAGTCCCTTAGCATCGATTGTTTTTAGGCCTTCTTCGACAGAAATTGTTCCCACCTTGACTATCCTGCCATCCTTTATGCCCACATCAGCCAGATACCAGGGATTGCCTGTTCCGTCGACAACCTGACCGTTGAGAATGACAATATCGAGCAGGTCTTGCTGAGTCGTTGCTTTTGCGCATGCAAACAGGGTAAAAATCACCGTGCAAAAAACGATGAGACTGATCATGAAAGGCCTGAGTTTTTTCATCGGTCCTCCCCTAAACGCGCATTGAAATGGGCTTTTATAATTGAAAATGCTTTTTGAGAAAGCTGAAGTCCGCCTTTAAAACACGTGTTTTTCCTCCGGCTTATCCCTATTCGGTCAGTTCACGTGCCTGGCTTATATCATACTCAAAGCGAGGGAATCAATCCAGTCAATAAAGGGAGTTGCCACAAGGCAATCGTGGTATTTTCTAACCCGGGGAAATCTGCCGGAGATTGAGCACAATATTTCTACAGCTGCAATCAAACACGAAAAAAGGATTATCGGGGATTAGAGGACAGCCGTCTATTGCGGCCTCGTTTAGTCTTTCTCTTTTTTGCCCACGATTTCGATGGGGACTAGAATATCTATGGGATCACCACCACTGACATCAGCATAGACTTCAACCTCAAATCTATCTCCAGGCACGGCATCGGGAAACAGGCCGATGGCATCCTTTTTAGAAAATTTGGCCGAAAAGAGACTGCCCCCGAACGAGGTGCGAAAATCCTCGATCATATGCCCGTCATAACTGATAAGAACAGAAGCCGGATCTATCAGGTCAAATCCTGTTCCCCTGATTTGCAGAGTTACCTGCCCTTCGCTTGTCTCTCTCCAAGATGTGTTCCACTTTTTGGGGCTAATTTTCACATCGAAGGGTACTGCTTCTCCATCATCGGTTTTCTGGCCGACAATGGATATTGAACCCGGCAGGGGATCCTCAACCGGGGTGCCGTTCACACTGAACGCCACTCTGAAATGATAGACTTCCCCTCGCACCGCATCCGGCGTTAATCCGATAGCATCATTCTGTGTTATGAAGACCTTGAAATACACACCCCCCAGCTCCCATTCATAATCAGGCCAGGCGATCGACAGGGTTGACTCGTCGCAGGTAATGACCACAGATTCGGGATCGATGTCGGCAACACCGTCACCGTAGATTCTGAAACATGCCGTCTCTTCCTCGGGACTGTTTTCCCAGTCTATGTTCCATTTCTGGGGTCGGATTTCAAGCTGGAGTTCTGATTCGGCCTTCCTGTTTCTCTCCATGTGACACCACTGGGCCGTGTATTCATCGTTGATTGCGATTTGAGCTTTTATCTCTTCCCTAGACTGGACATTGTCAAGTGACAGGTTAGATAACGTGTTTTGCACATTGACCTCGACCGTCAAGTTTCCCGAAGGAAGTTGGGTGAGGCGGAAATTGCCTTGCTGATCGGGCTGGGTTTGTAGATTCGTCCCCTGAACACCAATCATGACTTGACTGAAATCAAGGGAGTTCGCACCCGAGGCCGTGACGCTGCCGGCCAGCGTGGCATCACCCGCCTGGGACGCTGCCGGCATGCCCGGAGATGTCGGCCCAGAACTCTGGCCGCACTGCATGGCAAAGACACATAGTCCGGCTATAAAGAACAATACAAAAAGCTTGTGTCGCATTAAAGCCTCCTTAGCCTTTAATACTATTGTCGCTCCAGAGCTCTAAATAGAGAACTCTTATTCAATAAATTATTAAATTATTCAGAACTTGTCAAATTTTCTCTTTCTGCACTTTTTGTCTGTTACGGAAAAAATTCAACGAAAATTTTATTTATCCGAGAGTGTCGTCATGAACAGAACAATCAAATCTTCTTCCTCCGGAGTTAAGCCCAGGTCTCCCATCTCATCGACGTTGACGTTGGCAGCGATTTCCGGAGGCGGCCAGTTCGCTCCCTCAATGTCACGGGTGTTGTAAAAATTAACGACCTCTTTGAGGGTTTTGAAATATCCGTTGTGGGTGAAGGCCTTGACAAAGCCGTCATATGGCCGGAGATCGACGTTGCGGAGCGTGGGGACTTTCTGCTTTCCCATATTTTCTGGGGCAAACTGTTTGTATTTCTCGGTCGTTTCCAGGAAACCACCGAGACCCTTGTCCACCCACTTCTCCTCATCCGGATTCCACTTTTTATCCATTTTGTAGAATGGATTGTCGGGATTCCTGGGAACACCCAGGTTGTCATAGGTAAAGTCGGTGAAGAGGGGTGGATTATCGTCTACCGAATCCAGCACATGGCACTGGGAGCACAACCCCGTCGTGTTGAAAAGGGCAAAACCTCTGAGTTCGTCTTCACTCAGCCCCAGGTTTAGGAACCTGTCTATGTTGCCCTCATCAATGGAAGCCACTTCCAGACCCGCCCTGGTGGCATTGCGCCAGAAATCATCAAATTTCGAGGTAAACTTCGTCATGTCTGTCGAGCGCTCGTAGGCGGCGATGGAACGGGCAATCTTTTCGTATGTGGCTTCCGGATCTTCAATATCCAAAGAATCCTCTCCCCAGACTTCCCGGAAAAGGTCGGCATAATCGGAATCAATAACTTTCCGGATGATGGCTGTACTGTCCGGCATATTCTGCTCCAGAGGGTTGAGGAAGGGCCCCATCGCCTGCTCGGCCAGAGGATCTCCCAGAGTCCAACCAGTGGCCCGGCCATCCCAGAACATTCCGCCGACGAAAATTCCCTCTTCGTCGCGGTGAAGCTCCGGATTGAATCCGGCATAGGCCGATGCGGGAGGCTTTCTGTTTCCGAAACGGGGCTCCAAGGCCCCCGGATAAACAGAACCCGCTTTGTTCAAGGCCTCATCCGGGCCAGTCCAGCCAACTGTCGGTCCGTGACAAACAGCACAGGCTTGCCCCTCGGGCTCGGACAACCGGGTATCAAAGAACAGCCTGCTCCCCAATTCTTCTTTCGGAGTTAATTCTTGAGCACTCAAAACTTCGACCTCCTCGGCCGCAGCGCTCTCCTCAGCCCCGGGTTCTTCTTTCTTTGCACACCCGATGATGAGGGCCAAAGATAGAATAGTCAAGATAACCAGTGTTTTCTTCATAATATCCATCCCTTCTTCTCCTTAAAATTTAATCTTACAGAGTAAGCTGAAATTTATCGGTAGCAAGTAATATACTACTGCTTTAATCAAAATGGCAAGATTATTCCCTTTGCATGCCGACTCTTGTGCTCTCACGAAAAGATAGAAAACGCAAGGTCTCCTCATCCGAACTTCATCCTGTTGGGAGGAACGAACCAGAGCGAATCCACAGCTGCCAGAGGGGCAAGAGATGGCCAGTTTTTCTCCGATTGCAGATAATGGCACCCTCAAACATCGCTTCAGCTCTCAACGAACATTGTCCCACCTGGAAATGCATTCATTTATATCGAAATCGGGTTTCCGATATTCAGATGAAGATCAAGAGGATTTCAGCTTGCAGTCATGCTTTCGACCTGTTTCTGACCAGAACGAATATCAACAGCATGACTCCACCGGCTTTCAGCCAGATTGATCCGGGCCAAAAAAGGGCCGCAGCGATGCCCAAGAGCACCACCCTGTGCAGGATGGAGAGCGGCCGGAAGAAATACCCGACAAAGGACAGAGCAAAGGCAAAAAGACCGAGCAGGGCAAAGACAAACACAGTCAGACGCCCGAGCCAATCTCCGCTGATCAAGTTGGTGTAGGCAAAGAGCAACGGCATAATGTACAAAGCCTTGGCCAGCTTCCAGGATGTGAGCCCGGTGGCCATGGGACGGGAGCCTGCGATCGAAGATGCGGCAAAAGCCGCAAGACAGACTGGCGGAGTGACGTTAGAATCCTGTGAAAGCCAGAAGATGATCATGTGTGCGGCCAAAAGAGACACGCCCATCTCGGATAGAGCCGGCACGGTCAGGATGGCAATCATGATGTACGCGGCGGTCACCGGCAGTCCCATGCCGAGGAGGAGAGAAGCTCCTGTAACCAGTAGAAGGGCCAAAATGAGAGAAGTTCCGGACCATTCCACGATCAAATGCGAAAAGGTGATGGACACGCCGGTCATGTTGATGGCACCCACTATGATTCCTGCCGTGACGAGCAAGATTCCCGTGGGAATCATGTTTTTCGCTCCTGTTGCGAGCGCATCGACGATAGAATAGAGACCCATCCTGTTTTTCTCACTCAACCAGGAGGAGACAACGACGGCCAGGATAGCGAACCCGGCTGAATAGGTGGGCGTGAATCCGGAAGCCAGCATGACAACGAGCAGAACAATCGGAACAAGGAAGGGAATTCCTTCCAAAAGAATTTTTCCAACGGCTTCTGAATCGGTTTCCGGGCTCTTCCCCAGCCCTGCCCGTTTTGCTTCGAGAAAAACGTAGAAGGCCACTGATGAGAAATAGAGCACAGCCGGCAACAGGGCGGCAGCGATGATCGAAGCATAAGGAATTTGTGTCCACTGAGCCATGATGAAGGCTCCGGCTCCCATTATGGGCGGCATCAACTGCCCTCCCGTCGAAGAGGCCGTTTCGACGGCGGCGGCAAACTTCGGTGAAAACCCCGTCTTTTTCATCATCGGAATGGTGATGGCCCCGGTGGAGACGGTGTTGGCTACTGCGCTTCCGGATATGGTGCCCATCAGGCCTGAAGCCAGGACTGCGACCAAGCCCGGCCCTCCGGCTATTCTTCGGGTCAGGCTTTGTGACAGCCGGATGATGAAATCACCGCCTCCTGATTTCAAAAGAAAGGCAGCGAAGAGAATGAACATGAACACATATGTGGAAGAAATTGTGGCGATCATTCCGAACAGACCCTCATCGGTAAAAAACATCCTGTAGAGCACGCGGGAGAGATTCATTCCCCTGAAGTTGAAAAGGCCCTCGACAATCCTCCCCCACCACAACACATAGGTCAGAAGAAAGATGGCCAGAGCAGGAATGATGTAGCCCGAAGTTCGCCTCGCCAGCTCGATGGCCAAAACGACAGCAATCCCGGCAAACACCAGGTCAAAGACGTTGGGAACTTCGTTTCGGCTGTGGAGAGCCTCCTCAAAAAGAATCAAGTAGGCGCTGGTGGAAAGAATAACTGCTCCGAGCACCAGGCTTATTGTCTTTCCGGCCTTTCCCATCTCCTTTTTTCTAAACCAAGGAAAAAGAATGAAACCGAGGAGGCCTAGAAGGCTGAGATGAAGAGAGTTCCGCCAAAGATCGCTCAAGTTGCCGAAGGTATTGGCCCAGATGTGGAAGACGGCCACAGCAGCGGCGATCCAAGTGATCCCCCTTCTTTCGGGAGGCTTTGCCGAAACGGACTGGGAATCAACAGACTTCTGTTCAGGATCGCTAGCGGACGTGATCATGTGCCTAAAGGATAGGCAAAAACGGGAATCATTTCAACAGGAGATGACCGGGAATCTGAAGCCCCTTTTCCCTATAGTACTGAACCGCTCCAGGGTGTAAAGGAACTGACAGACCTGAAAGAGCCCTGTCAAGAGACATCTCTTCTGTTGACCTGTGGACCCGCCGTAAAAATGTCAGGTTTTCGTAGAGGTTTTTCGTGATCTTATAGACGACATCCGGGGCCAAGTCCTGATGGACCACCAAAAGATTGGCTTGAGAGATCGTTCGAATGTCCCCCTCCTGACCGGGGTATGTGCCCGATTTTATGACTGCCCTTTTCCAGACATCATAACTGGAATTGACCTGTTCGATGTGGCCATCGGTAAATTCGAGAATCCGAATCCCCTGAGACCCGATGGTGGCATAAGCCTGGGTAACCGCACTGGCCGGAGGCCCTGCGGGGATATTCATACCTACGATACGGGCGTTCTGAAGAGCACCCGCGGACGGATTATAGCCCAGGTATTTCAATTTAAAGTCCCGGCCGGGATTATATCCCAGGGCCTCCAGGATAACCCTTCCAGAGGTCTCCGTTCCAGAGCCTCTTTTTCCGATGGAAAAGTTTTTTTTGCGAATATTTGCAAAATCCGACATATCACCCGCTTGAGTATACTTGGCTAAGATGACAAAATGTTCGACATTTTCCCAGAGCACGGTGATGGATCGAATGTAGCGCTGTTCCTTTCCCTCGTATCGGCCTCTCCCCTGCCAGGCCATAGCACCATACAGACTCTGGATGATGGCCAGGTCTGCTTCCCTGTTCTTCAAAAGCTGGATGTTCTCGCCTGAACCGGCCGAAGTGATGGCGGTCATGGATATGCGTTCAGAGGAATCCAGGTTATTCGTGGTGATAGTGGCTATGGCCACCCCTACCGGATAATACGTCCCACCTGTCGTGGCAGTGGCTAGGATGAGGCTGACCTTCTCCGCTGCAAAAAAAACGCCGGCCACTGCCAGAAGCCCAGCGATAATCCCTAAAATGCAGCTCTGACAAAAACATCTCTTCCGGTTGAATCGAATCGATTTGAAAGGCATCATCCGAATTTTTCTCTTGAGGATCGAGACATCAAGAATCAGCCCTCGCGAATTCGAGTGATTTCAAAGACCAGAGGATTGAAGGCGTCGGGGCAGGCATGGGTTTTCACGTCAGGATCTGCGAGCCAAGGGAATTGAGCCTCGAAAAGCATGGCGAAAACGGCGGGCAGCATGCTGTAGAGGGCGTGAATGCAAATTTTTCCTTCGACTCCGGATTCGGTGAATCTGACCACATCACCGACCTTATGCCCCAGGGCACAGGTTCCCTTTTGACTGATGACTTTGGCTTCAATGGCCTTGATGGGTTTGGCCATGGATGACTCCTTTATTCCGGACATACCCTTCTCTGCTGAGACCTCGCTTTGGAATCTACACTGATATCCTACATGTAACGGTGGCAAAAAGAATCCCAGAGCAATCCAGGATGCTGTTGTACAGAACTGTCTCCGATTGAGTTCACAGGACAGTTTTATTGGTGTGTTCGGACGTTTCTTTTGATCACTCAATGTTTTATCTGAATCAAGTTTATACTATTTTTTTCTGAGATCATAGTCCTTTCCGAAGAATCTCTTTCAGAGGCAGGCGACTCGTCCAACGATCCAGAACAATTGCCCAAATGACAGCGCCATGGGAAACAACCCGCAGGCAGTCTTTACTTTCATTGACTCATGTTATTCCCATTTTCTTATTCCCAAAAAAACGGAATAAAAATCGGCGAATCGATGTCTAATCATTTGGGTATCAATGGAAAGAGTGCTGACGTATGATAAATTATGGTTTGCACAGGAGACCAAACTGAAAGAGCAGGAATTGATCGCAAATGTGCTGAATGGTGATAACGATGCATTCAAGGAGATTGTCAAGAAATACGCGTCGCGCGTTGCAGCCACGGTGATCGGCATGTTAGGACATTGCCCAGAAGCAGAAGACATCGGACAGGAAGCTTTTGTCAGGCTCTACCAGTCTTTACACAAATTCAGAGGAGAGTCAAGTTTGGCAACCTATCTAACCCGGATAGCTATCAATCTCTCTCTGAATGAGATCAGACGGCGCGGCCGTCAGAGAAAACTCTACCTGACGAATTCAGAAGAGAAGATAGATACATTTGCTGACACCACAAACCACAATGAACAGAAAGAAACGAGCGAATTGGTCCAGAGAGGTCTCCAAAAGCTACCGGTAAAATTCAGATCTGTGATCGTGCTCAGGCTGATCGACGGCTACTCCACCGAGGAAACAGCGAAGATCCTCAACCTGCCGGTCGGAACAGTGCTTTCGCGCCTGTCAAGGGCCCAGATGAAATTGAAGAATATTTTGACTCCGCTGTATAAAGGGGAGACATGATTGATAAAGGGAAGGCCATGAATAAGAAAATTTTAAAACTGCTTTACCGGTCCCTCGATACGGATCTCAGCGAAAAGGACCAAAAAAGACTGGACGACGCTCTCAAAAAGTCTGGTGAACTCCGAATGGAAAAAGAACAAGCTTTAGCCCAGCGCCGGGCTATATCAAAGAGTGGTACTCAATCCTTCAAGCCGTTCTTTGTCGAGCGGGTGATGAGGCAGATCCAGTCCTTAGGCCCGACAAAGAAAAACGGTTTCGAGATTTTTTACGAAACGTTTAAAGCCATGTTTTTGCGGCTGGCCATCGCCAGCGCTGTTGTTCTGCTTGTTCTGGTTTCCTACAACTTGATCAAAAGCGATATCATTCCCCAGGATGAGATCATCTTCGCCTCCGATACAACCATGGAAGAAATACTCGATCTTCCCTTATTTTGAGAATGGAGCCGAGACAATGAATGTAAAAGTCAAGACCGCTTTGATAATCCTAATCACTTTGATCATCGGAATCTTTCTGGGAGCCATGCTCAACAGGGCTTTGCTCCGTTATAAGATCCGGAAAACATTCTCCATGCACCAGCCCGACCGGCTCGCCTTTTTCATCGAAGAGATGATCCAGCCGGCGCCTGACCAGAGAGCTCAGATCTGCGTCATTGTGGAGAAACATGCCGGCCGGATGGAGGAGATGCGCCAAAAATTTTTCACAGAGATGCAGGTTGAAAGGGAATCATTCCTGAAGGAATTGAATCCCCTGCTCACTCCTGAACAAAAGGAGCGCCTCAGGAAAGGACCTCGCGGTTTTTTCCCGAGACGCCGACCCTTCCCGGACCGCAAACCTCCCTGGCTGGACCACGACCGCCCTTGGCCAAAGCACAAGCGTCCGCCAGAAGAAAGGTACCCGGATAGTCCGGTTCCAAAGGAAAAGGAATAAAAGAGCCTTTTTCATACTCCTCCTTCCCCCCTCCCTTTAAAAAACCAGGGTCTAACCCAGAGTCCTGGATGATATCGTGCTCCAATCCCTCTGTAAGGTATTTGCCAGTATAGTGCTTTATCATCAACCGTTGGAAATAATGGATCAATTGTGATATCCATTCTTTGACTCATTTCGTAATGGCACCACGGTAGCCGTAATGACAGGATAGAAAACCAGCGAGGCAGTCAACATCGAATGGGTGCCTATTTGAAGGTTATCAATCTCCCTATCTGTCATTTTGTTCAGAATCATGACGGAAAACATGGTCACGAATTCTCCGACCGCATAATCCAAGTTCATTGCCTTCGCTCTCGCTTCGGTAAGCCCGCTTGCGCCAAAGACAACGCCGCCAATTTTCATTGGAAAAGAATCCCAAGATACCGATGAACTTGCGCATCACTTTGATCTCAAATAGATTGGCACCAACCAACCGCCCTTCGGCCATAGCTGTGGATGCAAGCATGACATCGGTAAATTCACCCGTGAAGAAATTGTATTTCGCCGCGCAATCCCCAATGGCAAAAGCGTCTTTATCTTCCGTGCGAAGGTATTCATTAACCCAAATTCCATGTCTGGGATGGGCAGTTAATCCGAACTTTCCTGCCAATTTCAAGTTTGGCCTTGCGCCTGCGGAAACAATGACCATGTCGGCTTTCAATTTTTCTCCATTATCCAGCTTCACACTTTTGCCTATTCGATTTCCGAAATTCCCTCTACTCTATGGCCGACGAAGATCTCTCCCCCACGGGCTTCAAGTATCTCTCTGGATTTATTACCGAACTCAGGATCCACAGTATTTGGAAAACGCCGATCCAGCATCTCGACGATGGCCGCATTTCTCCGTTTACTCAATAACTCATCGGCCATTTCCACACCGACATAGCCGTCACCTATGATGACAACATCGTATTTTTTCATTTCACTCTTCTGATAAATAAGTATTTATACTCCTCAAGCTCTGATCTTGGGATAGCTGCCGCTCATAAATCACCAAAGATAGTGCCTTTTCGATTGTTTTTGTCGTAAAGGGCTTTTCTATAAAATCTTGAATCCCTATGCTCAGTGCTTCTGATATCAATTTCTTATCCTTATACGCGGTTATGAGTATTTTTATGGTCTGAGGATGAGTTACCTGGATGCGCTTCAAAAACTCAAGCCCGCTGATTCCAGGAAGCCTGAAGTCAACTATGATAATATCGTAAGAAATTTTTTGGAGTTCCTCCAGGCCTTCCTCTGCTGTCTCCAAGGCCTTCAATTCGATTCCTTCTCCCTCAAAGAACAGAATCAAAGAATTCCTTATCCATTCATCATCATCGATAAGCAGCATCTTCATTTCTCTTAACTGATTGAACAAATTCATTGTCCGCTTACCAGTTTAAACCATGGTCCTTTCTCAATGTTATTATTCAAGCAAAGTAATAAAGCAAATTGTGTGCCAGGTGGAGGATAGAATACAAACTATTCAATATCAATAGTTTAACAAGGGTAGATTGATTGAAAAAAACTTATGAACGGAAGAATTTCTAAAATTTTCTATATGAACTTAGAAAAATTTCAAGTTGGCAAAACACATTGCCACGTGTTGAAAAGGACAATGATCAGGCCCGCCGGTTCAATTGTTGTTCGCGTCTTGGATCTATTGCTCTTGTTTCAGGGCTGGTTCTCATTCCGTTCTCAGAAGACATTACAGGAATAATTTCAGAAGTGTGCGTGCACCTAAAATTAATGCGATGGTGCCAACAATCTACCTGATACGTAAGGCCGGAATAATCTTCACCATATAAGCAACAAAGGGAACGGACAAAATGGCGCTGAAACAGATCGAATTCTATGCCCAGGACCAAATTGCCCGCCTCGGTGAGAAGGGATGTGTTTTTTAGGCCGGAATATTTTCCTGATTAGCCGAATTGCCTCAGGGATCAAAGAAAGTTTTTGCCAACTCAGTCTCTACCCTAAAGATCAAATACTCGCCGTCTCTTGCGGAAGAGGAAAGGATGATTCCAAGGGCTGGCATCCCTCTAATTCAGTTCGAATTTTTCATTAAAAAAAACGGCCAATGCTGCAGAATGGAAACCTTTTCAGGAAGATAGATTTTCAGTATTAACGTTTATTATGGCGGCCGGATTATCGCCACCCTCTCGCAAACAAATAAGGAATCAGATAAAGACCAAAGGATCCTCATCATCATTGACCCAAAGGATAACAAGGCAGAATACACAGTGTTAAATGGCCACATCGGAACAGCAAAAGACTCTTAAGCTACGGGCCTGAGGATTATCACCTGCGGGAGCGAGTCCACCCAAAAACATTCGCTCAAGATATGGGGAACAGGATTTAAGTGAAGATGGAGTTGAGCAGACTTGTACTTCAGACCTGAAGATGATCTTTGCGAGAAGACGCGTGGAGCAGCCCCTGGCTTTGATGACTCTCCGGCTTTATCGCTGAATTCAGGATTTATTGTATTCGGGTGTTATCGTTCCGGACCCTTGGCAGTCGTCCCATCTTTCTTTTATTCCATTTACTCACCCGCTACCTCTGCACCAATCTGGCCTCCGTCAACAATCACGATATTCTCAGATTCATCCCCTGGGCCTTGACAACGTCTAAATGATAAAACTTGGAGGAAACCCAGGCGAACGGGTATGAGTCATTCTGCATTAAGTACAGCAGCAAATCCAATCCCCTTCATAAAGACCTGGGCTTCCTCACAAGCTTGATGGAGGGTGATTCAGTTTTCTGACATAAAACTTGCGTTTTTTGTATTCGACCTCAATTAATTTTTCTCTTTCAATTAAATCCTTCACTACACTCCAACCAACCTTCGCTTTTTCCAAGAGTTTATGAACCGCATCTTGTCTCATCGGATGTACAGATGTGATACTCAGTAGATCCTCTTCAATATTTCCTGTGAAAGCAAAGGCATTTCCTTCGTAGCCTATCAAATATTCCGTTGGAATCATTCTCTCGTTAAAAATTTGATAGGCTCTGTTTACAATGTTCTCAGGAGGCACTTCAACATATTTCTCAGCCGGGGGTCTTGTGGGAATTGCAATATAGCTTTTGTATGGCATAAACTTGCCGATAAATTCAGAGATAAGTTCAATCTCATCAGGATCGTCATTGAAATTCTGAATGAGCATTGTTTCCGTCGAGAGCTCCCCTTTGTAGGAAGACGCAAATTCTAAAATTCCGTTTAATATTCTGTCGAGATTCAAGCTTCCATGGGGCCTGTTGACTTTATGCCAGGCACCCTGACTAACAGCATCAATCTTTACAGATACCCAGTCTGCTTTTTTTAGATCATCCCGGACATCTTTTCTCCCTATCAAGGAGGAGTTAGTTATGACGGCTACACTGATTCCGGTTGATTTCAATCTTTCGATATCTACGCCGAGGTTCTGATCGAGAGTGGGTTCCCCATCTGGAACAAAAGTCAAGTAATCTATGGGTTCGTTTTTTCCTCTTGATTCCCTAATTTTTTCCTTTACAGCTTGAAATACGTCTTCTGGCTTGTAGAATGCCATTCGTTCGGACTGCATATTCAATGTCCGGCCTACCTGACAGTAGACACAGGAATATGTGCAGATTTTTGGTGGAATGTTGTTTATTCCCAGACTCTGTCCCAATCGCCTTGACGGCACGGGGCCAAAGGCCAAGTTTTTGATCGGATTGTCCATAGCAGTACTATCTGAATCCATTAGTTAAGCAGGCAATTTCTGCTGTAAAAATATTTCACGCGTCTTTCGACCTCATGCCGGAATCTCTGCCAATTCTGTCTAAACTGATTCTGCAAATCCAAAAGAGAAGATCCTTCGTTTTTAGGAATTTCATACAATACAACTGTCGTCGGCCCGGGATGAAAATCAACATCACCCGTGACAATATTGAAGCCTATATACCCATCATTTCTATAGGCCTTTTCCACCCATTCCGATTCATTCAATTCTCTTACTCTTCGAATAGATTCCCTTTGGCTGAGACATGTCATTATTCCATTCCCTTGAATCATGATTTTCGATCTCTGCATTATCTCCACGTTTTAGGTCGCATAAAGTGTGGAACAATCACGCAGGTGTTGATTGCTTCAAGGTTTCGGGGGATTGCTGGACCTGGGCCACAGCAAAAGAGTAAGCCAGTTTATGGTCCCTCATCTCGCCCTTTCTCTCAGCATCCACACCCCTGAAATGTTCTTCCCGTACGGCCGCTTGATCTCAAATTGCATAAAAGCGGTTGCTAATTTCGCCAATTCCTCTTTAGCTCTTTCCATAACTCTTCTTCTCCAAAATGTTATTCAGCAAGAAGCATGCCAACAAAATGGTCCCGAATAACTGTATTCATTTCAATAGGTTAGTTATAACCCCACTCAGGAAATAATGTGATCGGCGGATGAATTTAGAAAAATTGCGAATTTAATTAGAACATTTTCAAATTACGACCATTAAAAGGCTTGCTAGATGAGAAATGACAACACTCAGATGAATATGATTGACAATAGGTCTGCATTGCGTTCAAAATTTACTCTCATCGAATTCAGACCTTATGAGGTCTTGGGAAGAAGGAAAATAACCATAATGGAGAGAACAGAAAAGGCTTCATTCTTATCAAGCTTAACAAACCTGCTGCTTTTAGGATTCAAATTTGTTGTGGCTGCCTTGTCTGGAAGCATCGCTTTAAAAGCCGATGCTGTTCACAGTTTGACCGATTCCATATCTTCGTTGGCAGTGTTTGCAGGTTTAAAAATCTCAAAAAGAAAATTAAAAAAATACCCTTATGGACTCCATAAAGTCGAAAACCTGATTTCTCTTTTCATAGCATTTTTCATATTCTGGGTCGGCTACGAAATTATAAAGGAAGTCATCTTCGCTTCCCCAAAAGAAATAAAAAAATTACCCCTTGCCCTTCTTGTGGCAGGTGTTTCTTTTTGTGTTTCTTTTCTATTGTCTATTTATAAAATAAGGGTAGGCTCAAAATCCAATTCTCCCAGTCTTCGTGCTGACGGATACCACTCCCGGATGGATGCTTTTTCATCGTTAATCGTTCTTGCCGGCTTGAGCGGATACCTTATCGGCCTCAAAATAGAAAAAGTGGCGGCAGCGATTGTGGTCCTTTTCATCCTAAAATCAGGTTATGGAATCCTGATTGAATCCCTTAAAGTTCTGCTTGATGCCTCATTAGACTATAAGACCCTTGACCAAATCAGAAGGACCATAGAAGAAGAAAAAAGAGTCGCGCAAATAAAGACTCTGATCGGAAGAAATTCAGGTCGCTACAGATTTGTCGAGGCTGATTTGACGCTCAAAGTAAAAGAACTGGATAAAGCTTCTCACATCGTCGATGCGTTGGAGAAAAAAATTAAAAAGGAAACTCCTTTTATCGATAGCATACGCATTCATTACGAACCTATGAGGAAAACGACCTTTAAATACGCTGCGCCTCTAGAAACTCCAGAAGGCCGACTGTCAGAACATTTCGGCAAAGCTCCCTATTTTGCTCTCATCGAAGTCGATGTCAACACGAATAAACTCGTAAAAAAGGAAATAGTGTCCAATCCCTTTCATGCTCAGGAAACGGGAAAAGGCATCGCCGTTGCTGAAGATCTAACAAAGAAGGAAATCGACTTTTTGGTGCTCAAGAAAAAATTTGAAGGAAAAGGCCCTCAATACGTTCTTGCTGATTCTTCCATCGAAATAATGATCGTGGAGAAAAATACATTTCAGGAAATCCTGAACGAGCTAGAAATAGAATAGGAGATGGGTGCCCCAGAGGCGCTGGAGTCCGTGACATGCCAGATTTTTACGGCGGCCATTCGAGGTCACGTATTGGCCGCATTGACAGTCCTAACAGGAGGGAGGTGCGATTTGCTTTTAAACTTGCCCGAGTCCATGTATCATAGTTTCTGGAGGGCATCATGGTAGATAGAAGTGTAAATTGTAATTCAATGGAATGGCAGGACGCTGGAGATTCTTATCAGCGAGGCACTAAAATCAAAGTGCTGCGAGACGACGAAGGAGGCAAAACGATCATCCTTCAACTGCCAAAGGGTTTTAAGATGGAAGACCATTCCCATATACGAACGGAACAGCATTTTATTTTAAAAGGCCAATATGAGATAGCGGGGAAGGCTTACAGTCAGGGAACATACCGCCTTATTCAGTCCAAAATGACGCATGGCCCCTTCACTTCTGAAACTGGCGCTGAAATTCTTGTGTTCTGGCATCAATAAAAGAGCGCTCACCTGCCGGCACATTTCAAACAAGATAGAGGAAAATTCTTTCTTGAAAAATGTATCAAAAACAGCCCCGGTCAAACGATGGCTGTTGAATGTGGAGCCAGCAAATTTCGAGTATGAAAAATTGATCCCAACCAGCACGTGGAAACTTCGGGCTTCTCGAGACAAATTCTAAGGAGAGCAGGTTCGAAATAGAATATCATCTTGGAACATCGGGTTGGAGCTATCCTGATTGGAGAGGCCGGTTCTACCCTGACGAGGTCATGCAAAAGGACTGGCTTTCGTTTTATGCCTTGCACTTCATGACAGTTGAGATCAACATGACCTTTTACTGGTTTCCGATACCTCAAATTCTGCGAAGATGGGGGGCAAAACGCTTCCTGACTTCAGATTCGCTCTGAAGGCCACCCGCCAAATCACCCACAGAATGGAATCCTCCCTTTTCGTTCAGGGAAAATGCATCTCCTCGATGAGCTTTACAATAATAGCATCTTGAACACCACAACCAGTGCAAGAAGTATAACAAATAGTGAAAGCCCCAATTCCAGCCACACAGGTTTGGTTTTTAGAGAGACTAAACTCCCTATTCTTGCTCCAATCATTGAGCCTATAATCACCATTAATGCTGGCAGCAAAATTATATCCCCTCGATACCAATAGATAGTCACCGCAGCAATTGCTGTAAAAATTGTCGCAAACAAGGATGTCGCAATGGCTTTATGCACATCCATTTTCATAGTCCTTAAAAAAGGAGGAAATAAAGATCCTCCACTGCCTCCACGCATACCAGTAAGCAAATTGAGAAAAAATGTTCCGCCGATAATAGTCTTGGAGTTTGGGTTTATTTTTTGGGCAAGCCTTGGGCTGACTCTTTCCAAATAGATTCCCATTATCGTGATAATGGATACAATAACAAATATGATCCCCAGTACTAAGGCCGGTATGAGGCCTGCCAAAAATGCGCCTACTACCGAACCGACCGTGCCTCCAATCACGACATATGGAGCAAATTTCCAATCTATATTCTTTCTCTGACTTATAGCCCCCACAAGAGAAGAAAATGGTATGACTAGTAAATTGATTCCAAAAGCACTTAACAGAGGCAATCCAGCCACATAAAGCAATGGCGTTCTCACTGCGCCACCACCTATTCCTAGCATCCCGCTCATAAATCCAGCAAAAAGACCAATGAGCAAGTAAATCAATAACGCGATTATGTTCATTTTGCCTTACTTTTTTATATTTTTATAAAAACAGATCCCGCGTTTCTTTTTCTTTCCCCCTCCATTATGTCCAAGACGGCATTATTTCCCTTAAGCCTCTTCTGACCACCGGCCGAGATGAAATGAGACTCTCCCATTTGGCTTAAGGACACGATTCAGTTCACGCAAAACAGGTTGAAGCCCCCCAGTCACATGGGGCACTCCAATAAAGAAAGCGAGGTCGATAGGATTTTGAGGAAGATTCGCCTCCACAGCGTTTGCATGATGAACTTCAACGTTATCAACACTTTTTTGCCTGATCTTTTTGGAAACATGCTTGACGGCGAATGGATTCACATCCAGGGCATAAACGCAGCCTTCAGGCCCAACTATTTGGGCGGCAGGGAATGTGAAAAAGCCCGGACTACAGCCGACTTCCAAGTCTTTCTGTCCTCTTTCTAAAGCCAGTGATTGGAGTATAAGAAAAGGATTTCGGAACCACTTGAGAAGAAAATTGGCGTGCATGAATTTTATCATCGCAAATGATAACTTTGCAGTCCAATTGTCTGTGTACGTTTTATTTTTTGCCATCACAATCTCCAAATTTATTATCTGAAAATCGATCCCTGGGGTAGAGGGCCCAGATACGGGCCAGCTCATCCTCTTCGCAGTGGATCTCTTTGTGGTGGACAGAGCTTCCATCTTGGAAAATGCGCACTCCACTCCCCTCGGTGACTCTGCCCACAAACGCAAATTTCACTCTGCGTTCAGTCAAGGCCTGACTCACATTGTTCACTCTCTCGGACAAAACAGTGGCGGCCAGGGTTCCAGAGGAAATCATCTTCATTGGATCGAACTGGAATGCCCGGGCAAACCGAGCAACGACTGGGGGTATCGGGATCTGAGAGCCATCGATCTCTAGACCGACGCCTGATAGACTGGAAATCTCCAAAAGCGTTTCCAAAAGTCCTCCCCGTGTCACATCATGCATGGCCGTTACTCCTTGATCTGCGATCACCATAGCCTCTGGGATAACTGATACATCCCTCATCAATGATCTGGTCTCTTTCAGGTCCTCTTTGCTTAATCCCAAACTCAATGCCACATCATCGAAATCCTGTGCCAGAATACCCGTCCCTTCCAATCCGATTCCCTTGGTCACCAACACGTGATCGCCGATGTTAGCCCCACTCGTCTTAATGATTGCTCGACCTGATGCCGTTCCCAACGCCGTCACGGCAACAAGAGGCCGGGAGAGATTTATGGAATATCCTGTATGCCCACCGATGATAGAAACGCCAATTTCGCGGGCTGCACGGTTCGCATCACGCATGATCGTCTCCAGGAGTTCCTCATCCTCCATCCGAGGGACCAGGACAAGCAGCAATATCCAGCGGGGAGGGACCCCTGTTGTCGCAATATCGTTGCACGCCACATGAACGGCCAGCCAACCGATATTGCCTATGGCGCCTACGATTGGATCCACATGCGAAACCAGGATGTCATGCCCGACCCGGGTCAGAGCCACATCTTCCCCAAAAACAGCTCCCAATATCACATCGGGATCTTCAGTCTTGGCGTGGGGAAAGACACGTTTCTTCAGAACATCAAGGGAAAACTTCGACATCGTGACCTCCTTCCGGTTTCCCAGACGTTTTTTTCTCTAACTCCATTCCATTTCCGGTGATATGTTGTATACCATATTGAATTTTCGTGGTTCTTTTCAGGTTCTGATTGCCTCATAGCTTTCAGACGACACTGCAGCCAATCACTGTTTCGTCTGTACTTCAGTTTAATAGGGTTTCAAAAACAAATGAGCAAGAAATATGCCAGTGAACAGCAGCAATGATATCTTTATTTATTTCAAAAGGATAGCCTAAATTTTTGCCTTATATTTTATTCTGATACAGGCAGAAGTCAGTAAATTTAGAATTTTTTCTAACTCCAGAATTGAAAAATTTCCAAAATTCAGAAGCAAAAGCAAAGACGGCACATAGTTTTTAAGGATAACCTCATGAATTCAATCATTCTAAAAAATTATTTGGTCTAGAAAAACGCAGATGTCAAGTCCAAAAAAACTGCCAAAATTTTGTGATGGTTGTCTGAAGCAAGAAGGCTTATCCAAAAGAGCAGGGAGATTTAATCCCCCAAAAGTTTATTTTTTCGATAACGAAAAGTGTGGTGATTCATATGGAGGAGGCGTGCGGCTTTTGATTCATTGCCATCCGCAATTTTCAAGGCTGCTTTGATGTAAAACCGTTCCATGGTTTCTTGAGCAAATGTTAAATCGATTCCTTCTGAAGAGAGCGACGGAAAGGACAGCTTCGGCCCTCCCCGCATAATAAACCTCTCAGTTTCTGATTTTTGGATTAGGCCAAGGTCATGGAGCAAGAGTTCCGGACCATCCCCCACCAGGACGCCTCGCTCAATAATATTCTTCAATTCCCGAACATTGCCTACCCAATCGGACTCTTTCAGCCTCCTTTCTGCCTCGGCAGAAATGCCTGTGAATTTTTTCCCGAACTTCCGGCTGAATTCAAAAAGAAAGTGTTTGGCTAAAGGAATGATATCTCCAGGTCGTTCGTTCAAAGCAGGAACCTGAACTTTGATGACTCCCAACCGGAAAAAGAGGTCGTTTCTGAATTGTCCATTTCTGATCATGGCGTCAATATCTTTATTGGTAGCTGAAACCACTCGGGTTTGGACAAACAGCTTCTTCGTTCCTCCTATGCGATAAAACTCTCCAACTTCCAGAAAACGAAGAAGTTTCGCTTGGGATTCCAAACTCAGGTCTCCCACTTCATCCAGAAACAGTGTTCCGCCGGCTGCTTCTTCAATCAACCCCCTTTTTCCCGATGCCCTCGCGCCTGTGAAGGATCCTTTTTCATATCCAAAAAGTTCACTTTCGATAAGGTCCCTGGGAATTGCAGCACAATTTACGGTGATAAAGGGGCCTTTGAAATTGGGGCTGTGAAAATGGATCGCCCTGGCAATCAGTTCTTTTCCTGTTCCTGTTTCACCTATGATGAGTATGGGCGTGTCTGGACTTTTGGCAACTTTTCTCATAAACTCCATGACATCTTGAATGGCATTGCTCTCTGCAATGAAGCAGGGTGTGTTTTCTTTCAAGAATCTTTCTTGGAGGAGTTGAACCTCCTTCCTCAAGCGAACAGTCTCAAGCACATTCTTGATGGTTTTCTCGAGTGCGTCCATATGCAGTGGTTTTATAATGTAATCATGCGCACCCAGTTTCATAGTCGAAATAACCGTGTCAATATCTTCAAAGGCTGTAATCATAATGACCGGAATTTCCGGATCAATTTTTTTGATTTCTTGGAGAGCATCTGTCCCACTCATTCCAGGCAGTCCGATATCGAGCAAGACAAGGTCCGGGGATTTCTTTGGTATGGCTTTGAGCGCCTCTTCAGCTGTGGGATAGGTGTCCACATGATAGACGGCTTCAAGAGCAGTGGATATTCCCTCTCTGATGTGCTCATCATCGTCAACTAGGCAGACATTAAATTCAATCATTTTTTTGTCCATTCTTGGGAATTGGCAAGGCAATCGTGAATTCCGCACCACCCAGATCGCTCACATCGATATCAATAGATCCCCCATGATCAGATATGATTCTATGAGATAAACTGAGGCCAATACCAGAGCTGTCGCTCTTTGTCGTAAAAAACGGATCGAATACCTTATCTCGAATATGCTGGGGTATGCCTGGGCCGGAATCAGCAACTTGGATAAGGACGTTGTTTTGATCCTTCGATGAGACAACCCGTATTTTTTTGCTCTCTGTTGTGTCTCTCATCGCATCGGCCGCATTTGTAATCAAATTCAAAACAACCTCTTCGATAAGCGGAGGATCTATATAACAAAGGGGGAGGCGATGATCTAACGCGTTTTCAATGTGTATCCCGCTCTTACGCAAAGTTACCGATGACAGATCGACAGCTTCCTTAATGGGCTCATTGATATCTTTTAAGATCAACTCGAGTTCGCCCGGTTTGGAAAAATCCATAACCCGTCGAATAACAGATTCTATTTTGAGCGAAGCGGATTGGGCCCTTTGAATGATTTCTATTTCTTTGGCCGTGTTAGCCTTCTTACGGAATATCCTCTCGAGTGTGTTCAGGTAAATATTAATCCCGGAAAGTGGATTTCTAATTTCGTGAGCAATCCCAGCCGCCATATGTCCTAAGGAAATCATTTTATCTTGAATCAACAGAAGGTGTTCGAGCTCTTTGGCTTGAGTGATATCCAGGAGATTGACCAGAACCGCTGGCTTGCCTTTGTATTCTATCAAACTCGCTCGACAGTAGACCCATTTCATTTCGGCCTTGCTGTGCATTTTTCCTGGCGGGTAAAACCTGTAATCTGTTTCCAAAGTCTTAGCCTGGCCTGATACCAAATTTTGGTACAAGTTCTTGACTTTTTCAGCATCATCCGGATGTATGTTTTCAAAATTAAAGGGACTTATTTTCAATGATGATGAATTTAAAAGTCTCTGTTGCTCAGGATTTCGGTAAATGACTTTATCATCTTGAATTATGCAGATGCCGACAAGCGAATTTTCGATAAGATCGCGAGTTCCTTTTTCGCTGTCCCGCAATGCTTTTTCTGCCTCTTTACGTTGAGTGATATCCATCCACGAGGCAACACTTCTCCTTGTTCCAGCTATCATTCCGATTTTACAGAACATATCCTTTCTATTGCCCTTGCAGTCGACAAATTTGAATTCGTAATCTGTCGGTGCGCTTTTTTCGTCCTGTCTTCTCTGTGCATGGTAACTCCCCATTCTAGTCAGGTCCTCGGGGATAACAAAATCTGTCCATTTCATTTTCTTCTCTACCTGTTCCTTTGAAAAACCACTTAATTTCTCAAATTGCGTGTTAACCATGGAGATTTTCTTATCGTCTTCAATAATAATCGTGGCTGTTCCCGTGTTCTCAAAAACGCTTCTGTATCTTTTCTCAGATTCCCGGAGAGCCTTTTCTGTTTTGAGTTTTTCTGTCTCAATTTCGATTCTATTGAGCGCGTAGGCAATATCACCGGCTATTTCACTAAAAAGTTGCTGTTCTTCATTGTCATGGGCAAAATGTTTCGGGCTGGAGACAGTCAATATTCCATAAATCCTACCGTTAAACGCGAGACGGACAGTCATGGCAGCTCTTCCGACATAATTTTCCGACAGGGGACAATCTGTGCATTCCGATGAGGGATCTTCCGTAACAAGGACCGTTTTTTGAGCTAATGCTCTCCGAGCACAATTTGTCAATTGTCCTTTTTCGAAAAGCTTTTCCAGGGGGGTAAATTTCTCCTCTAAGCCGTGTTGCGTATGCTTCACAAAATTCATATCTCTATTGAATACGGCAATCCAGGCATTATGATAGCCCCGGTTTTGGGTTAAATTCTGACATATCCCCTCGAGAAGTCTATCGATATCTCTCTCTTTGACGAGAAGCCTGTTAACGTTCCGGACAGTACGCAGAATAAGATTAAGCCGTGCGATTCTCTCCTCTTTTTTATTCATCTTTGCCCTTCTCTAATTAGATTAACACGAAATACGAATAGAGAAAACAGCAACTCACCGCTTCCCCAGAACAAGAAAAGCACAAATGATATTAAAAAAGGAATGCAGAAATTTCTGGAATAAAATGGAATAATCAGAAAAAACATACGCGCTTCAAATTGATGTCAAAATTTGAAGCGCTTTGTCATTTTGGCAGAGATTCAATCACTTGATGGACTTCCCATGCAGCTGAGGTATACGCAAGCTTGTAACCTTCCATTTTGCCTTTCCTTATGGCATCGACACCTCTAACATGTTCTTCTTTGGCCGAAGTTTGATCCCTAAGTTTTTTGAACTCCTTTTCAAGTTGCCCAAGTTATTTAATTGTCTGTTTCACAATTTTTCTCCCCGTATTAATAAATTCCAGCACACCCCTATTCAATTTGTAGCTGATCTCTCGATTTTTTCCCCTTTTTCTATCGACATCGCCTTTAATCATTTTCGCTGTCTCCTGATGCTGTTTCCAGACTGTGTCGATTTTGATAAATCTATCATCCAGGATAATCCTGAGAATAGCCAGTTATTCAGCCTCTCATGTATCTATACTATCGATGCGCAAAAAGTATGCCATCAAAGGCCTTATTTTATAATTTTCGTAATTTCTATCATTTTGTGATCCAAAAGCAAAATCAAATAGCAGAAATCATTTTTTGAAAATTTGCAAAATAAAATTTAGAGATTTCTCTAATTTACAGCCTTAAAAAATCTCTCACCCAGAGGTTATTTTTTTTAAGTTATTGAAATTAAAACAGTAGTAGAAAATTTTGATTATGGCATGCAATTTGCTCTACAGAATTACAAAAGGTGTATTTTACAAAAAGGGTTTCATCTTCCCAAGTATGTGTTTGAGGAGGAAAGAATGAAAAAAATGCTTCCTTTAAAAAACCCATTCATCTTTGCCCCCATCAAAACAGGTTACAGCGACGGAAGCGGCACAGTCAATGACAGGCATATTGCCTTTTATAAAAGACGATCCCAATATCTAGGAGGGATTATTCCTGAACCTTTTTATCTGGGCCCTGAACTTCGGGAAATCCCGACACAGATGGGTATTGATGATGACAACAAAATTGAAGGATTGAAAAGATTGACAGATTCAATTCATAAATCAGCAACAAAAGCTATTGCGCATCTCAATCATCCGGGAAGAATGGCCAATCCGAAAATACCCGGCAATTATTTCATTTCCTCAACACATAGACCCTGTGAAAAAGGTGGAGCAACACCGCAAAAAATGGACAGACAACAAATGACAAACGTTATTGATCAATTTGTAAAAGGGGCAAAGAGAGCCGAACAAGCAGGCTTCGATATCATTGAGATGCAGTTTGGGCATGGCTATCTCCTGGCCCAGTTTATATCTTCATTCGTTAATGATAGAGCCGATGAGTTTGGCGGAAGCTTTGGAAACAGGATAAAATTTCCATTGGAAATTTTGCAGGCCGTTATGGATTCTGTGCATTTACCAATCATTGTCAGAATAAGCAGTAATGAAATGATTCCGGATGGCATAAAACTACCAGAGATGGTTGAGCTTTCCAACATTCTCGATAGCCATGGCGTAAGGGCCATTCATGTCTCAGCAGGCACAGTGTGTTCCTCCCCACCCTGGTTTTTCCAACATATGTTTGTTCCAAAGGGAAAGACTTGGGAGATGGCCGAAAGGATCACAAAGGAGATAAATATTCCAGCGATCTTTGTGGGTCAGATAAACAGCCCTGACGATATTGAGGCGCTAAAACGTGAATATTCAGCAGATTATATAGCCGTTGGGAGAGCCTTAGTTGCTGATCCGGACTTTATTGGAAAATATCTCGGTGAGGTCAAAGGGCCAATAAGGCCATGCTTAGCTTGTGTCGAGGGATGTTTGGGAGGAGTCAAATCAGGACAGGGCCTTCAATGTCTAGTCAATCCAACGGTAGGGCAGGAAACACAAACCGTCAAACCGGCACAACGACAAAAAGACTACGCTGTGGTGGGAGGGGGTTTAGCAGGAATGCAGGCGGCCATAACGTTAAAAAAGAGAGGACACAACGTTGATCTCTATGAAAAAGATGGTCTGGGCGGACAGTTCAAATACGCACCCCTAACGCCCCATAAGAAATCCATGTCAAAGCTCATACCCTATTTTCAGGATGAATTAAACGAAAGTAAGGTGAATATCGTTTTCAAGGAGGCAACACAATCAGATCTCCTTACCAAATATGATGCGGCTATCCTGGCCACTGGTTCCAAGCCGGCTGTGCCATCGATTCCCGGACTCGCTAAATTTTACTGGGCTGAAATCTTGTTAGAGGAGAATTTGCCTGAGAACAAAAAAATATTAATTATCGGGGGAGGACTTATTGGCGTAGATATCGCTACGGCGTTGATTCCCAAAAACAATAAGGTGATTATTGTCAAAAGGACAACCGATTTTGGCGAAGACATGGAGGCCATTGCCAAAACACTCTCCCTCAAGATGATGAAAGATAAGGGAACTGTATTCAGCGATCACACATACATCAAAAAGATTGAAGGACGCACTGTCTATGCGAAAAAAAATGGAAAAAACATCCGTTTTGATGATATCGATGTTATTGTCATTTCCACAAGCATGACCAGTTTTAATCCCTTGGAGAAGGAATTATCGGGGGCATTGCCTGTCTACGTCATCGGGGACGCAAAAAGAATAGGGAATGCCCAGGATGCAATCAAGGACAGTTATGAAACAACAAGAACAATCTAGTCAATCCACTAAGAAGGAATAAAAAATATCCTGAGGTAATTCTTTAAAAATATTATTTGGGAGGCACCTATGAAAGAGACGGGAAGCATCATGGATAGAATCGCCGAGGCAAACAAGTCTGTAACCACTGGAATCGACGAAAAAGATATTGAGCATTGGGTCAAGATCCATGTCATGGGGAAGGCCTACAAAGTTCCAGCCGGACTGACAATTATGCAGGCGATGGAGTTTGCAGGATACAGGTTCGTCAGATCTGCGGGCTGCAGGGCGGGATTCTGTGGAGCCTGCGCAACAATCTACAGAAAAGCGGGGGACTATAAGCTTCATGCTGTAATGGCATGTCAAACAAGAGTTGAAGACAGCATGTTCCTGGTTCAAATTCCGTTTGCCCCGGCAGATAAAGCTATCTATGACATAAGCAAAGAAGAATATCGTGTCAATGTGTTGTACAAGCACTATCCAACACTCGCCCGCTGCGTAGCCTGCAACACCTGCACAAAATCATGTCCCCAAGGCCTTGAGGTTATGGATTACATTCAAAATGCCATCAGGGGTGATTTTAAAGCCGTGGCCGACGAATCCTTCGACTGCATCCAGTGCGGACTCTGTGCGGTGAGATGTCCTGCGGAGCTTGTCCAGTATCACATTGCCCAGCTAGCCCGAAGAATGTACGGCCGGTATGAATGCCCCGAACCTCTGCACCTTAAAACCCGGCTAAAAGAAATAGACAAGGGCAAATATGAAGACGATTGGAATAACCTGCTCAAAGGTTCGACCAAAGAACTTGAACAATTGTATGCCCAAAGAGAAAGGGAACAAGATTAAGAAAGGAGGATGAAAATGTCTGAAATGAAATATATCCGAGGCTATCCGGAATACATGCGCGATCTCATAGATGTCGTGAACGAGACAAGGATGAAGAGGAAAGATTACACTCCCGCTGCCATGAATAAAGAAGGCAGAGAAGACATGCTCAAGCTTCATCCAGATTTTGCACCTGGCGGCAAAAGAAAAATATCCATAGGCCAAAATAAGGGCGATATAGGACCCAACGAGGTGGTTGACCTCCTTGAAGCTTATCCTGTCATTGAAGATGATGACATTGATCTTTCAAAAGCCGATTATAATCCAGATATTCTGATAATTGGCGGTGGCCTGGCTGGGACCTCAGCGGCCATCTGGGCAAATAATCAAGGCGTCCCGGCTGAAAAAATTCTAATCACAAATAAACTCAGGCATGGTGATGCAAACTCGATAATGGCAGAGGGAGGGACGCAGGCCGCTGACCGTCCAAACGATTCGCCTCTTATCCATTATTTGGATGCTCTGGGAGGAGGTCATTTCGCCAATAAACCAGATGTTCTCAAAGCATTAGTGGAGGATGCGCCCTACATCATGCATTGGCTCTTGGAACTAGGAGCGATAATTGATAGAGAGGACAACGGCGAATTCACAGAGAAATGGGGAGGAGGCACATGTCGAAGGAGAATGCACGCATGCCATGATTATACGGGGCTTGAGGAATTTCGAGTCATAAGAGACGAATTCCGAAACAGAAAGATTCCGAGCTTGGAATATTATCCCGCCATCGAACTGCTCACCACCGGCGAAGGAACAGTCACAGGAGCAGTTCTCTGTAATCTTGAGACAAGCGAATATGAAATTGTGAGAGCCAAAGCCACAATTCTGGCCACCGGAGGATTCGGAAGGTTGCATATTCGAGGTTTTCCCACCACAAATCATTATGGCGCCACCTGCGATGGTGTTGTCCTTGCCTATCGGGCTGGGGCCAAATTGAGGGATACAGATACGGTTCAATATCACCCTACTGGAGCTGCATTCCCGCCTCAGATAATTGGCCTCCTACTCACTGAAAAACTCAGAAGTATGGGAGCTCAGCCTGTGAACAAGGATGGAGAAGCATTTGTCTTTCCACTGGAACCAAGAGATGTGGAAGCTGCATCGTTTATTCGAGAGTGTTATGTCAGAGACAAGGGCGTTCTGACCCCCACAGGTATGAGAGGCATATGGCTCGACACTCCGCTTATTGAATTAAAAAACGGAAAAGGAACTATCGAGAAGTCTTTCCCGGGAATGAAAAGAATGTTCGAAAGATTTGATATAGATATGCGAAAAGACCCGGTTTTGGTTTTTCCCACGCTTCATTATCAGAATGGAGGAGTGGAAACAGATCCTGAAGGAAAAACAAGTATCGAAGGACTCTTTTGCGCGGGAGAAATCTCGGGTGGAGTTCACGGAAAAAACAGACTCATGGGTAATTCGACCCTCGATTGTATGGTATTTGGGCGGAGAGCTGGAATCTATGCCGCCGAATATGTGAAAAAGACGAAAGGAAACGGAAGCCTCACGCTGGACCATGTCAAAAAATATGTGGACATGCTCAAAAAGGAAGGCATAAAGCCTGAAAGAAAAGCGCCTATTCTCTTGCCGGATTACAGAGGAAAAGCAGTCCTGGCAAGAATGATCGATGTCTTTAATTGATAACTGCAGGGAGAGCTTCAACGCAAAGAAATTCTATGAAAAAAGATGCAGAAATGTGGATAAAGGAAGATGGCAGAGAATTTTTGCAGACTATTGGTATTCAAAAAGGAGATGTTGTATTGGACTTTGGCTGTGGAGAAGGTCGTTATGCCCTTCCCGCTGCTAAAGCTGTTGGAAAAAGGGGCAGAATATATGCTGCAGATAAAGATAAGCAGGCTTTGAATCAACTGATGCAGTTTATAAAAAAGAACATTATAAAGAACATAGAAGTTATAAATGTGGAATCAAAGACTTTCTTGAAGAGCAATTCTGTTGATTTCGTCCTTTGTTTCGACGTTATCCATTATATAAAAAACAGAAAGAGAATTTATCAAGAATTCTATAGAGTGTTGAAACCTAAAGGAATTTTTTCTCTTTATCCTAAGCATCACAAAAATGACTATCCTTTAATGGAACTAGCTCATATTAAATTGGAAGATATTATAAAAGAGGTGGAAAAAGCGGGGTTTTCATTGCAGGATAAATTTTTTAAAAGGCTTCTTCACGATGATTATTATAACGATGGGTACATACTGAATTTTGGCAAGGCCTAAACATGGAAATTTCAAAGCTAAAAAAACTAAACTCAAACGAAAACAAACACAGAATATAATGTCACTGCTAAACTCACAACGAGTTAAAGGATAACTGAGGTCCGAAGAAATAATAGATAAGGAGGCTAAAAATGCGGTACCGAGACGTAGCCGTGATTGGCGCAGGTCCAGCAGGCCTTGCAGTGGGTATTTACCTGGCTCAATATGGCTTCAATGCAAGAATTTTTGAAGAAAAGATTGCCGGAGGATACGCGGCTGAGATTCCATTTCTTGAGAACTATCCTGGTTGTAACGAGGGAATTAGCGGGAAAGATCTCGTTGATAAAATGATCCAGCAATGTAAAGAAACAGGGGCAGACATCCATCAATTTGAGAAAGTTATCGGATTAAGCTTTAACGGCAAGAATCATAACATAAAGACAGAAAAATCTGACTACTCAGCTGAGGCTGTCATTATTGCATCAGGAAGACATCCTGGAGAGCCTGGGGTGGCAGGCGAGAAACAATTTCACGGTAAAGGTGTCAGTCATTGTGCAGTATGCGATGGATTCTTTTTCAAAGACAAGAAAGTTGTTGTTGTCGGAGAGGATAGGAGGGCAGCAGAAATTGCCATATTTCTATCTAAATTAGCTTCTCATGTGAAACTGGTTTGTGGGAAAGTGGAATTATGCGCAGAGAAGATTCTCCTGGGAGAACTTGAAGAACAGAAAGTCGAAATTTTTAGCAGTATGGAGCTCAAAGAGATCAAAGGAGATATAAAAGTCAAAAATGCTATTTTAGCTGACAAGGTAACCGGAGACATAAGAGAAATCGATACAGACGGAATATTCTTTCAGTTAGAAGGAATTCCTAACAGTCAGATAGCGAGAGAATCTGGTATTGAAGTTGACAAGGATGGCTACATTCTCGTCGATGATAAAGGGAGGACAAACATAAATCGCGTATATGCTATTGGAGATATAACCGTTTCGCCTACAAAGCTGGTAGTAACAGCAGTGGCGCAAGCTGCTACCGCAGCTTTCGATGTCTTAAATTGTTTTTAACGACGTATTTTATATTGAATGCAACTCACTTTTTGACTTAAGAAATTACCAAGATAAAAATGGACGAAAAGAGAGAAAAAAGGATTGGTGTTTTTATCTGTCATTGTGGAAAGAATATTGCAGGAGGCTTGAATATCGAAGCATTGTTTGGACATACAAAACAAATATCGGAAGTTTCCTTTATTGTCGAGAATAAATTTTGTTGCTCTGAAGATGGTCAGACGGACATCCAAAAGGCTATCCAAGATCAACAATTAGACAGAGTGGTTATTGCGGCATGCGATCCCTCTCTGCATCTCATGACCTTTCAGCACTGCGGAGAAAAGGCGGGAATCAAATCCCAATTTGTGGATTTAATCGATATCAGAAAATGGACTATGCACGGAAGCCCCCAAAAACTGGATCCTATCGAGGCCTTAGAAAAATCAAAAAAACTCCTTGAGCTGGCCGTAAAAAGGATAAAGTTAAAGCGGTTAATTCCTTTAATCGAGGTCAAAACAGAACCATCGGTTTTGGTGATTGGAGGAGGTGTTGCTGGTCTGGAATCAGGATTAGATTTGGCCGAAAAAGGTTATGAAGTTCATGTTGTGGAGCGTCTCCCCACAGTGGGGGGGAAAATGGCATTGCTTTACAAGGTCTTTCCGACAAATGATTGTGCGCCCTGTATATTGGCTCCTAAAACAGCGTACGCCAACATACATCCTCATATAAACTTGATCACCAATGCAGAAGTTGAGAATGTAGAGGGTTATATAGGGAACTTCAATGTCAAAGTTGTTCAAAAACCCAGATATGTTGATACAACAACGTGCACCGGATGTGGAGAGTGTGTTGAAAAGTGTCCAAGCAAAGTTATGGATGATGTCTATTCAGCTGGCATGGGAGACAGAAAGGCCATATATATTCCTTTTGATCAGGCCATCCCCAAGAAGGCTGTTATAGATGCGCAAAACTGCCTTTATTTCCAAAAAGGAGTTTGCCGCCTATGCGAAAGGGAATGCCCTACCGGTGCGATAGATTTCGAGATGCAGGCCACGACAATGAACTTGAAGGTCGGGGCTATTATTGTCGCGACTGGATTTGATGAATATAATCCTGAAGAAAAGGCTGAGTATGGATACGGGCGATATGTAAACGTTGTTACCCAATTTCAATTGGCCAGACTTCTGGACATAGACGGTCCAACAAAAGGTCAACTTGTGAGGCCGACGGATGGCAAAGAACCAAAAAAAATTGCAATGATTCAATGTGTGGGTTCGAGGGACAAAAGCACAAACGCTTATTGTTCCAACATCTGCTGTATGTATGCATTGAAACACTGCCAAATAATCAGAGAGATGGTTCTGCCTGATTCGGAAATCTATATTTGTTATATAGATATGCGCACGACAGGAAAAGGTTTTGAAGAATATTACAGAAGAACCAGGGAACTGGGGATTAATTTTATCCGCGGAAAACCCAGTTCGATTATCGAAGACACAGATACAAAGAACCTCATTTTGAAAGTTGAGGATCCTGATATCGGTCATCTCCTGAAAATTGAAGCAGACTTGGTGGTCCTTTCCTGTGCGACCATCCCCTCTTCTGGCACCCGAAAGCTCTCACAGATTCTTGGGATCGAGTTGGATGAGAACGGCTTTTTCAAGGAGGTGCATCCGAAGCTTCGTCCTGTTGAAACAAATGTCCGCGGGATTTATATCTGCGGCGCCGCCCAAGGCCCCAAAGACATTCCCGATTCGATAATCCAGGCCAGGGCAGCCGCCTCACATGTGGATAGTGAACTCAGGAAGGCGAAAATAAAGCTTCCTGAATTTATGCTCAAAGCAAGATTGGGCAATCAAGGAGAGTCGTAAATCATGGACGAGGTCTACATCGAAGAATTCATGTCCCCAGGCTGTGTGGGATGTCCGGCAGTCAAAGCAATGCTTGAAGAATTATCCACTGAATTCGAAGGAAACCTCATCATTGAGGAAGTCGATATTACCCTGGACACGACACGCGCAGTGCAATACGGAATAATGTCCGTGCCTGCCATAGCTATCAACGGAATTCTTAAATTTGTTGATGTTCCCGGTAAGGAGGAATTAAAAAAAGCGATTAGGGAGGAGATCAACCGCGAATAAAATGAGTCAAAATAACAAATCTAAGGAGCCGATCCACATATCCAACCTTGATGTAAAATTCAGGCTGGAAGTCACAAGCCACCAAGAAGCAAGCGCTTTGAATGCCTGTTTTTCTTGTGGAACGTGTACGGCGGGATGTCCTATCAGTGAATTTTTCCCTGAGTACAGTCCCAAAAAACTGGCTAAAATGGTGAAACTGGGAATGAGACAAAGCGTGTTGAGAAATCCCTTTATTTGGTATTGCACGACATGCCGCAGTTGTGACCAACACTGCCCCCAGAATGTCAAATTTTTTAACATCCTGAATGTGCTGAAAAATATGGCAGTCAAGGAAGGTTATGCCCCTTCCCCATGGGTTGAACAGACTCGGCAAATTATGAAAACAGGCCTCGTTGTCCCTCAAGATGAACATTTGGCTGAGAAAAGGGCCGACTTTTCTCTTCCAGCGCTCAAAAATGATGGGATACAAGCCAAAAAATTGCTCGAATTGACGGGCATTGATAAGATTATTAAAGCTGGAAATGAGCGGTAGAATAACACCTTACGCCTTATTTTTAGGCTGTACCACCCCAACCCAAGTGATTCAATACGAGCTCTCCTCTCGATGGGTTTGTGAACAACTTGGTATTGAACTGGTTGATATCAACGATTTTGTTTGCTGTGGAATCAACCAGATCAATTTGAGCCGAGAGGCAGGATTGTTGTTAGCCGCCATGAATTTGGCTCAAGCCGAGAGAAAAGGACTCGATATTCTAACCCTCTGTGCGGCATGCACAGGAGCTTTGGCAGAGGCTATAGAACAATTGAAGGACCAGGCAACAAGAACCAGAGTCAACAGGAAACTGCAGGCAATTGGCCTCGAATACACTGGGGGGATTCGAGTAAAACACATTTCAAGGGTTTTATACGAAGATGTGGGCTTGGATAGTATTGAACAAAAAGTCCAGAGAGACTTATCAAAGCTGCAAGTCGCTCCCCATTATGGCTGTCACTATCTAATGCCCGAATCGGCATTCGATGGATTTGATGATCCTGATAATCCCAAGACCCTTCATCAACTCATCTCTGCGACAGGTGCCTGTCCTGTTCAATACGAGACACTGAATTTATGCTGCGGAGGGAAGAGTTTCCCCATTTCCAGAGAGTTGGCATTTTCTTTAATACAGACAAAGCTTGATAACCTGACACACAAAAAAATAGACACCTTGGTGGTGCAGTGCCAGACCTGCTATCTTATGTATGAGGATCAGCAAAAAGTCATAAATAGACATTATAGAAAGGACTATAGTGTGCCTGTTCTTCTTTTTCCACAACTTCTTGGATTGGCCCTGGGTGGAGATCCGAAAAAGGACTTGGGATTGCATTTGAACGGCATCGCTTTACATAACCTGCTTTTCAAAGCGGGACTGCATGCGCGGCTTTAAAGATATGAGTATACATAAATGGACCATGAAAGGAGAAAATGGAAAATGTTAATCAATTCCCAATCCAGAGAACTCTTGGAAAAAAAGTATGGGCAGGAATTGAAAGAGGATGTGGGAGTCCAAGTTTTCACTCGAGAAGTCATTATCAAAGGTGAAAATCCTGAGTATGCTCAATTCAGCAAAGAATTTACCAAAGAGCTCTCTCAAATAAGCAAAAAAATTAAGGCCAAATATTTAAGCTTTGGCGATGACGCAGCAAAAAAACTGGATTTGTCTTTCTCTCCGACCATCGTCATCGGTGAAAACAGCGGCTATTCCATTCAATATTGGGGAGCGCCCGCAGGTTATATTGCCAGCTCACTCATTGAAACTCTGTCTCTCGTTTCTCAAAGACATAGCGGCGTCAATCAATCTCTGAAAGAAAAATTGAAACACATCGATAAAAATGTTCTGATAGAAATTTTTTTTAGTTTGGACTCTCCGACATCCAGTCAGGCGATTCTCTTGAGCAACCGAATAGCCATTGAAGTGCCGGAAAAAGTTATGAGCCGTTCTATAGATGCAGAAGAAGCCACAGAAAGGGCAAGATTATTGAACATAACAACTCTGCCATCTGTCGTCATAAACGAAAACCACGATTCATTAATATCCGGCTTCATTTCAGAAGAAAAGCTCATCTATCAACTTATCCTTCACGGCGCTTCAGATAAAGATGCTCTTCTAGCTCAAATGGAAAATGAGGAGAAGAGAAAGAAAATGCTCGTGGATAATCCCGATTATCCCCTGATTTTAACCACGGCCAACTTTGATGAAGCAGTCAAGAAATACCCCTTTCTGGTGATAGATTGTTGGGCAGAGTGGTGCTCTCCCTGTCTTATGGTGCATCCGATAATTGAAAATCTTGCCAAAAAATACAAGGGAACCATTGCATTTACAAAATTAAACATAGACCAGAACAAAGAAATTGCCGATCGTTTTGGCATTATGTCTATTCCGACGCTGCTCATATTCAAAAAAGGAGAGAAAGTTGACTCTATCATAGGGGCTATGCCTCAAAATGTACTAGAAGAAAAAATCCGAAATTATTTGCAGTGAAAACAATCTCATTTAACTGTAACTGTATAATAGGAGTGTAGGATTAATTACTTATACATTGGGGATTCTGTTCCTTAAAGAAAAGGGCTTATAGTCTTTCTGAATTACAGGGTAAGAACATTTCAGGCTAAAATGTTTGGTGTATTTCAATTAAATCACAACTGAGTCATGCATATCAAAGATTTGGCTGACAATTTGGATAGACCATTAGTCATCCCGTTGATGGGATACCCGGGAATTCAGTTGACCAAATCCACCATCAAGCAGAACGAGTTCAACTGGGGTTTACATTCCTGGACCATCCATGAAATGGCCAAGCGGTTCGAGCCCGATGCGATATTTTCCATGATGGATCTTGCCGTTTTGGCTAGTGCTCTGGGTTTGCCAGTCCGTTTTCCTCTGGAAGAGTCTCCTACCGTAGAATATCCGTTGGTAAAACAACTTCCAGACCTGTACCGTTTTCTGCCCTTGGATCCTTTAAAGGACGGACTTGTCATGGCCTTTATTGAAACCATGAAGTTCATGAACAGGACTATCGACATTACCAAGGGAGCATATGTAATTGGGCCCTTCACTTTAACGGGCCTCCTCATAGGAGCCACTGATGTGGCCGTGGCCACAATAAGGGATCCGGGCTTGGTTATCGGCGTGCTGGAATTTTGTACAGGCATGATCAGTCGCTATGTCCAGGCATTGGTAAAAGCAGGTGCTGACATCATTGCCATTTTGGAGCCGACGGCCGTGATGCTTTCTCCACGTGCCTTTTGGGAATTTTCTGGCCAATTTGTGAAACGTATCATAGAAAAGATTCCTATCATACCCATGCTTCACATTTGCGGTAACACCACTCATTTGGTTCCTTCAATGGTTCGAACAAACGCAAAGGTGTTAAGCCTGGATTCCTTAGTGGATCTTCCATCTGTAGCCCGAAGTGTCCCTGAAAGCGTGTTCATAAGCGGAAATATCGATCCTGTTAGTGTGATGCTCAAGGGAACCCCGACACAAGTTCGACAAGAAACGTCCCGATTGTTGGAACAAATGGCCCCATTCCCCAATTTCATACTTAGCACCGGCTGTGATTTGCCGCCGGAAACACCCTTGAAAAACATTGAAGCTTTTATGGATGCAGGAAAGAGCTGGAAAAGAAAATGACAGAGAAAATTGTAGACCTCTATGATTCGAGTTACAGGACATATGATAAATGGTACGATGACAACAAATTCGCCTATATATCCGAGGTCGAGGCTTTAAAAAGAGTTATTCCCAAAAAAGGAGAAGGTTTAGAGATCGGGGTTGGTACGGGGAGGTTTGCGGCACCGTTGGGTATCAGGTATGGCATAGATCCTTCGAGGAAGATGATCCAGCTGGCAAAGAAAAGAGGCGTTAAAACGCAGCTGGGGTTCGGTGAATGCCTTCCCTTCGCTGATGCGTGCTTCGACTACGTGGCGATTATCAACACATTGTGTTTTGTCGAAAATCCTCGAAAAACAATTGCGGAAGCGCACAGGGTCATAAAGACCAACGGCAAGCTTATTGTCGGTTTCATCGACAGAGATAGTTTTTTAGGCAGGACTTACAGGACAGCTCAAAGCCGTTTTTATGAACATGCGAATTTCTTGACGGTCGAGGAAATGAAACAATTGATTGAGGGCGTTCAGTTCAGCCTATTAAGTTTTTATCAGACCATTTTCCAATTGCCAAAAAAAATTCTCTCTGTAGACATGCCAAAAAAGGGCTACGGAACAGGTGGGTTTATCGTTATCGCCGCTGAAAAATAAGAGATGACCCGGAAAATGATACCGACGATGATCCGCGCGCAGGAAAGATTACCGTAAACCTATCTTAGACAAATCCAGACACTTTCAGAAGTCCTTGACCTCTTCACAGCTCCTGGCTTATTCTTTTATCTTATGATCGAAAGGAATTTGAGAGTCAAGATAATTATTCAGCCGTTGGAGGTTTTGCTATGAACAATACAAGAATCGTGTCTGTTTTTCTCGTTATGTTTATCCTTGGAGGACTTTTCATCTTCGGCACACTGGACGAAAAACCAAATAAGATTGCCATTGCAGCCGACGGTGAGACAATCGACTCACAAGTTGCTGAGAAGGCGGCCCGCTGCCATTGGCTGCTCTTCTTCGACGAGGAAGGGGAGCTTACAGAGGCACTCGAAAATCCTTACCGAGAGGAAAGAGGGGGTGCGGGGACCAGTTGCGCACAGCTCCTCGCAGACAACAGGGCCACTATTTTCGTTGCTGGATTTGTGGGAAACAAAATGGCTGCAGCCTTGGAGGACAGTCAAATCACTTTCATCTCCTTCACAGGAACCGTGAAGGATGCCATCGCTCATGTCCTCGAAGACATGACCGGAAAATCCTAATAAGATCTCGTGCATTCATCTCATGGCATGCGTGGCTACATTATCTTAAGTATTATTCTGATCGTCGCTGTTGGCATCTTGGCCATTCTGATCAAATATCCTCCCTATGAACAACAACAACCCGTAACCATCAAAGAAAACATGACGCTCCGCCACATTGCTGAGCGCAATGATGTGCCCCTTCATGCCCTGGTCTCTCTCTTGGATTCCGAAGACCGCAAGGATTTCATCACCACATTCAAAAATATTCACACGCCTCTACACAACCAGAATATCGATAAGGATAAAATCCGCTCGGCCATACTCGAAGAAAGGGCCGGCGGAATCCCGCCCAAGGACCTCATCCGGTTCCTTCTGTGGAGCATAGCCCTTGCTTTGGCCGGCCTGTTGCTCATTCGTAAAAAAGGAATCCCCGGTATTCGACGCCTATGGATGATGGCCACATTCACCCTCTTCGGCATCATACTTGGAGCTTCTCCTAATCCCATGGAAGCAACCGTGCGACTTCACAAACTCATCAAAGGAATACCCGGAAATCCTTTGATACTGGTCTCCTTGACTTTTGCTACAGTCACCTTACTGTCTCTTCTGGGAGCAAGAATGCTGTGCAGTTGGGGATGCCCTCTGGGAGCCATTCAGGAGAGTCTTCACAACATCCCTGTTTTGCGGCAATTCAAGAAGCGGCACAAGTTTTCCTTTGCGGCCTCTATCGCCGTCCGTATCACTTTTTACCTGTTGTTTGTCTTGCTGCTTTTCCGCATCTTGAATATAAACCAAGGAGGCCCTGGTTCTATCCTCTATCATCATGTCAACCTGTTCAAGATCTTTGATCCCTATGAGTTGGCCCGGTTCACTATAATCCTTATCCCGATTTTCCTTATCGCAAGCCTTCTTGTTTTCAGGCCTTTCTGCCACACCATCTGTCCCTTCGGCCTCTGGGCTTGGGTTTTCGAGAAAGCCTCGCTCTACAAAGTGAGGAAAGTCAATCCGGATGCCTGTGTGGATTGCAGACAGTGTGAAGAGGCCTGTCCGACTGAGGCCATGAAGGCGGTAAATGCAAACAAACGGGGATTTTGGAAGCCCGACTGCTGGTCTTGCGGAAACTGTCTAGCTGCCTGCCCACATGGAGCTCTGGAATTCGCCAGGACTTCAAGAAATGTGACAGTTAAAGAGAGAAAAATCCTTTCCAAATCAGAAAAAATACCTAGCACGTAACTCCAGACGGAAGCTGTTGGGCTTCTCTCCGAACTCTTCTCCTCTTTTGCCTATCAAAACAAAGGCCTTCAGTCTCAGTTCGAAATTGGTGAAACCCTTGTAAGTCACTTCAGGCGCTAAAGAAGCACTCCCGTCACAGAGATTGGTAATGACTGTTACAGCAGGAAAAAAATAGAGGATTCCAAAGGCATCCTTTTGGATGACCCTCAAAAAGAGGTAATCTGTCATCGGTGAGAATCCAGCGTAAGACCCGAGCTTAGCTGCCTCCTTCAGATGAGAATCATCCCCTGACAGTAAATATCTCTCATAGGCTCGATCCACGAAGGAGTAGAAGTCCGTCATTTGTAGCGAGTCAAAGCCGGTGCCGTTGTGATAGTACTCCAGGATGTAGGTGATCTCGGCTCCGGAAAGATAACGCAAACCCAGGAGAGACTGTGTTGCATCAGCCGTGTCTTTATGGATTTGGCCCTCACCATCCATCCTGCTTCTCTCCAGATCGTTGAGAAGAGCAATCTCCCCGTGAATCTCCCAGTTGGAACGGAGGTTCCGGGAGAAATCCAGCCCGAACCGGACAGACTGACTTTTCCCCGCCAGGAGCACCAGATCTATATCGGTATCCAGGAACAGGAGGTAAAGTTTCCCGGCAAAATTCAACCCGTCTTTGCTGCTGAAATTGGGATTGACCGACTGCGACACCGGGATGATCACCGGTGTGAACGATAATGTTTTGAGGGCACCTGTGAAGCTTTTTGTATAGTCGGCTGTGATCATCCAGTATCCTTCACGGGCTAAATCCGGCTCATTGGGATTTTTCGGCCGCTCTACCAACGCAGTCGGACTCCAGGCATAGCCCTTTCCCCAACGCATTGTCCTTTTACCGGCATAAAGGGAGAAGGAAACCGACGGTTTCAGCAAAACATAACCCTGAAAGAGGTTGGCTCTGGCCTCCTTCTCGTAAGGGGATATCCCATAGTCCAGATAGGGTTCGAGGAGTGCTTCGAAAATGCTTTTGCGGTATGAGAGGTCCGCCAGCAAGGCGAAGTATCCCTGCCCCAGGATCTCCCGCCTGTCCTGGTCATAGTACCTAAGTTTGTACAAGGACGAATTCTGGCGTAGCCAGGCGAGGGACGGTCGGAATTCGAGATACCCATCCAGGGAATAGGCCTTCCTGGTGAACGCATCGGCATCGAATGTGAATTCTTCCTCCTGACCTGATGCCGCGGCACCGATGAGAAACAGGCTCAGAAGAAACAATACTGGAAGGTGAGCGTTGCGGCGTTTTGTTCGTTTCATCCCATCTCGGCAGACAAATCCGCGGGACATTTTTCCAAAAACTACGACCTACCTGCGCAAAGAGTCGAGCTGCGGAAGAAAGGTCAGGGTAAAGACCTCATCCTTGAACTCCCGGGCCCTGATATTGGCAAAGACCATCACGGATTTGTATCCCTTGTACAGAGGGCTTACGGTCTCGATGACAGAAGGACGCGCGATGCCTCCACCGAAATTCTTGACGTCTTTAAAGAAAAGGGTCTTGATGAGCATCTCGGCCGCTGTCATGCAATCGATCTGGACAGGCAAGAGCGTTGTCTTCTCCACCCGGATTATCAGACGGTCATAGGCGACTGTCCTTGTCCTGGCTTTGCAGGTCAGAACGTATTCTCCATCCCTATCCTCTGTTTTCTCGACAGTATATTCCACAGCGTAATCCAGGCGGAGGATGTCGGCGTTGTTGAACACGCCGCCGACTATGGACTGGAGGCTGGTGATGCGAATGGGCTTGGCCACATTGGGGATGTAAAGCCACATGTTGTCCTCAAGTCTGAGAGTACTTCTCCCTTTCTCGCTGGCCGGAGACAGGAACAACGCGGCGACTTTGTCAATTCCCTTCTTGACTGTGTAAAGCACGAACTCCTTTGTCCTCCCGTTGGGTTCGATGTTGATCAATTTACGGTAGGCTTCGAAGGACTCGGGATTCAGGTTCCGGTCCATCTTGGCCAGCAGGGCGTTTCCGTCGACATCTTGGCCCGGCAGAAGGACAACCGAGGCAAAAAAGACAAATTGAATCGATGCCCCCAGAGCTATCATGAACGCTGCCGACTTTCGCCTTCTCATGACTTCATCTTTCTCGGCTTCATCCTTTTCAGCACATTTCCTCTTTCAGATGTGCCGTAAGGCCTCGATCGGTTCGAGCCGTGAGGCCTGGAAGGCCGGCCTGAAACCGGCCAGGACGGCTACGGCTACGACGATCAGGCCGATTGTCAAAATATCGACAGGATTGAGACTCGCATTGAGGATCAATCCCTCTGCCCGACCAAAGTTAAACCTGATTTTGAAGGCATTCATGATGACAATGGCCAAACTCCCCAGCACCGTCCCGGATACCGCACCGAGAAGACCCAAGCTTAAACCCTCGATAACGAACATGGAGAGAATTCGGCCGGGCAGGGTGCCGATGGCGGCGATTGTTCCTATTTCCCGGGTTCTCTCGTAGACGGCCATAATCATCACATTCATGACGCTGATGAGGACAATGGCAATCAACATGAGCTTGATGAAAAAGGTCATGATATCAATCATCCGGACGACGTTGAAGAATGGAGTCAGTTTCTTCCAGGTATGAATTTCGAAGGCAGGCTTGCCCTTTGGATTTTTCTCTCTCCCCAGGGTTTCTTGCAAGCGGCCTTCGACGCTTTCAAGGGCATCCAATTTTTTTAGACGGATGGCCACCTCAGAGATTTCCGGCTCTTCCAGGCGCAGGATCTGACGTCCGTCCTCGATATGGATGTAGCCATCCCGACCACCGGGACCGGTGACGCTGCGCACAATGCCGCCTACGGTGAACTGGTAACCGTTCACTGATCCGTCTTCGTTGGTAGCCACAACGACGGCGACATCGCCGACTTCGACATTCATACCTTTAGCCAGGAGCTCGGGAACAAGAATCTCGCCCTGCCTGATCGTATTGTTCGCACTTCTGAACCGCGAAGCGAGGAGAGGCACAGTAGCCAGCTCTTTTTCCGGGTCGACGGCATTGAGTCGAATATTGGTCGACTCGATGAAATTACTAAAAACACCGCCAAATTTGATGCGCGGGGAGTAGGCTTCCACTTCCGGCATATCGGTCAAAACCTGTTCCACCTTGTGCCATGATCGAGGATTGAGGTTAAGGTTGAGAGGGAGGTTGTCAATCGAAGCGACATATCCCTTCCTGTGAATCTGGATATGACCCAGCATGGAATCAGTGATCTCCCCGACCATCATCGCCTTGAAGGAGGCCGTGACGCTGACAAACACCAGGACAAAAGCCACGCCAATCGTGATCAGCGACATGGTCAGGAGTGTTCGCCGCTTGTACCGGAAAAGGTTGCGAAGGGAGATCTTAACCAGCTTCAGCATTTTGCTCTCCCTTCTTTTTAGCGTTCGTCTTTACAGTACTGGTAAGCTTTCCGTCCTGGAGCGTGTGAATAACCTCAGCCGTATCCACGATACGCATATCATGAGTGGAGAAGATGAAGGTCGTCCCCAGGTTGTCCCGCATCTTCTTCATTAGGCCGATGATCATGGCGGCCGTGCGGCTGTCCAGGTTGGCGGTCGGTTCATCAGCGAGAACAAGCCCAGGTGAAGTGACCAAGGCCCTGGCAACAGCCACTCGCTGCTTCTGGCCTCCGGAAAGCTGATCCGGATATTTGTTCCGTTCGGCCCCGATTCCCACTTCCTCGATCAGCTTCGTGACTTTATCCCTTCGATCCTTGATATCCACTCCTCGAACCATGACCAGAGGATACTCGACATTCTCGTAGACGGTCAGAACAGGGATGAGGTTGAAATCCTGGAAAATAAACCCAATGTTTTGCCCCCTGAAAAGTGCACCGCGCCGCCTGTCGAGACGCGCAACATCCGTTCCCGCTACGCTAAGAGTTCCCCGTGTCGGGCGGTCCAGACAGCCTATCAGATTGAGGAGTGTCGTTTTCCCGCTCCCCGATGGGCCGACAAAGGAAACGAATGAACCAGCCGCAATGCGAAAGCTCACCCCCTCCAGAGCCCGGACGGTAACCTTGCCTGCGGCATAGTCCTTGCCAACATTCTCAGCAGCCACCACATCCATTGCCTATTCCTCTCTTCTTTTAGCCTTCTATCATAGCACAGCCAATCCTTACTTTGTCAAAGAAACTTAGGCCTGATGCAGGTATTGTTTGTCGAGCCATAGCCGCTCGTGGGATGCTTCTCGACTGTCAGCGGTTGCCATCCTTTTTTCGCCAGTTCGAAGGCGATGGCCGCCTCTAAGATCCCTGCCTCGATTATGATTGCATCTGCCTGTTTATCCACTCTTTGTTTCCCCCTGCCTGCAGATTTCCAATTATTCGCCCTCCAATTCCTCGATGAGAGCGCTGACCTCCGTGTTCTTTGGGTCTAACTTCAAAGTTTTTTTGTAGCTTTTGATGGCTTGCTTGTTATCACCTCGTTGAGAATACAGATCTCCCAGCATCTTGTGCGCGGACGGAAGCTTCGCGTATTCCTTGGTACATAATTTGCAGATTTGGAGAGCATCATCAATCTGTCCTCTTATCCTCAGCAAAAAGGCCAGCTTTCCGAGCTGCCCCGGAATTTCGGAATATTCATCTTTGGATTTGCGGAATTCTCTAACGGCGGACTTGATTCCATTTTCCTCGATGGCCTTTAGAAGGACGGTGGACAGCTGTTTGTCCAGGCTCTCCTCAAAACGGATTTGCGCATTTGTCTTTCTGGAAAAAAGTTCGGTCATCGTGTACGTTCGCTCGCCTTTTTTGAGCTCTTCTTCCAGGTTGAACTTCACTTCATCTTCGAAGTTATGGAAGTTGTAGATGTAGATGTCTCCGTTTGTCAAATCGCAGATGTTGGAATACACGGTAGGAGAGGAACCCTCACTGTGCACAGCCGATAAAATGCCGCGGAAGTACGCGACAGTAAGATTGTCCATGCTTTCGAGCATTTCGGTAGCGATGTTGTATCGCGGACAGGGATAGCTATAACCGCCGAACTCGGGATTGGCCGGACTGAAGTTTGTCGACACTTGATATATCCCTTTTTTTCTGACGACAAACAAATCTCCGTTTTTATCGGCCCCGATAACAGCCGCAGCCCCCGTTTTGTCAGCAAAGTGGCCTTGACCATTACTGAAACCCTCCAGATTGTATCTGGACATCAGTCCGACCACATCGTCCACCGTTGCGCATTCTTCCATAATCATCATAACCAGATCCCTGTCTTTGGGGAGGGGCAACTTATCCGGCTGAGGTTTCATCCTGGCGTACTTGAGTGCGTTCCCATCAAAAAACAAACCCTGGTCGTTCATGGCGCCCTGCTTTCCGTAGTTTTCAAAGCCCACGTACACAACGCCGTATTTCCCATTTTTTCCGGGAATGAACCAGACTTTGGTGTCGGTCGAAAACATGTCCTCATTGTTGCCTGCCAAAACCTTGCCATTTTTGGCTGCGTTAAAGATTGTGCACGGGAACACCCGGATGACGGCAAAACAAAGAAGGACAATAACAGGGAACATCAAGAATTTTTTCATGAGCTTCATGAAGACCTCCTTTTCAAACACAGATCGGATGGACCATCTCAACCTTGTCTTATACACTATACGGAAATTTTGTGAAAGACTTGAATAGGATTATCAACAGAAGAAAAGGAAGGCGGGAGGGACCATTCAACGGTTATGCCAACTAACAGTTGACTCTGGAATGAGCCCTTTGTTAGAATCGGGGAGAGCAAGGGTTGAATTGCCCGGCTGCCGAGTAATTCAGGGCGCTCAATGGCTTTCTCCCGCTTGCGTGGTAAACGCCCGTATGACTCAACGAAGCACTCAGAAACAACAGCAACCCCCATTATCCCCTTCAGTGACCGCTGAACAACACAACAGGTCAGCACTATCTGACGGACTGACGGCCGCAAGTCCAGCAGCCAATCTGGGCATCTCAGGTCATCCGGAACGACATCCATTTCTGCAGGAAGGTTGGGTAATCGCCAATCACATCCTCGTTTCCTTCCATGTCGCTTTCATATCATCCGTCTTAGCACTGCCCTCATCCGAGATCTTCAAAGGGGAAGTCCTCAAGTTTATCTTCGTCAGCCCGGAGACAATCATCTCTGCGCTCTTCATGTATATCAGCTTCCACTCGGGAATCGCACTCCACGAAATGGGTCATTTGCTGACAGCAGCAAAACTCACTGCCCTTAACGACAGTTCGCAGGAAGCGGCAGACAGACTCTTTAAGGGCCCTGCATTCCAGCGAGTCCTGGGGCTGATCCGTGTTTTCCTCCGTGCGCCTTTCGGAAAGGCGATCGGAATAAAGCGCGAGGGACTCAACTACTATCCTGATGCACCTTACAATTTAGCCGTTGCAGCTTCAGGCCCGCGCGTGAGCCGCAATGTGGCAATCGTCTTTTTGCCTCCAGCCTTGATTTTTCTGGCCGCAGGTTTGTATTTCAATGAAATTCTGGCCGTCTATATCGGACGGCTTTGCCTCGGGATCGCGGTCGTCTCCCTACTTGACTTCTTTTTCGCCGATTCCGGTAAATACAAAGAGTTTCGTGAGCGGGAGCACCGAGCCCAGGATAAAGCGGCATCAGTGACAAGCGGCGGGGCCTGGTGGGAGAGCGCATCCGCAGCCAAACGCCGCATGCTCTCTGGCCGGATCCAGGAGATCACGCATCCCAAATTGGGACCGGTTGCCGCACCATGGCAGTTTCGCAATTGCGGCATGGGCGGGCGTCACACCGAGAAAGAATATCCCGAATCCAACATCAGTATGCAAGAAGCGATGTTCCTTATACTGGGTGCAGGTGATTACCAGGAAGCTCAAGAGATGACAGTCCGGCTCCAGAACCGACTCAAGGAAATCATCGAAAATGCCGAAGGCTGCCGCGTCATGGGCATAGGGCTCGAGGGCGGTTTGGCACCCTATATCGAGCGCGGGAAATACCCGCTTCCCGAGATCCGGTTGTGGGCTATGATGAAACAGACTATAGAGGAATGTGGCTACCAGCCCGGCATCGATGTGGCCATTGCCTTGGACCCGGCCATGTCCGAGCTGGAGATTGCCTACCGCAAGCAGTTTAAAGTGCCCGACAGTGTGGGGATGTACCTGTTCTGGCGAGATAAGGCACAGACTGTGATGGATCGGGACGGCATCCTCGATCTCTATGTTAAAGCCATCAAGGAATACGACATACCGATCCTCTCCATTGAGGATGGATTTTCAGAGGATGACTTCGAAGGGTGGAAAAAACTTCTGTCCTCACTCGGAGAGCGAGTGTTTGTGATCGGTGATGATCTGGTGACCACGAATGATGCCACGATCGAGCTAGCCGCATCCAAAGGGCTCATCAACACGGTCTTGATCAAGGCCAACCAGATCGGTTCGCTGTACGAGACCATACTCGCCATGCTGGTCGCGCTTGGCAAGGGAATGGAACTGGTGGTTTCTCACCGATCTAAAAGCCCCAATGATGACATGGAAGCACAGATAGCGATGGCTGTCAACTCACTCGGTCTCAAGGCAGGCGGCGGTGCCAACACTGAGCGCCTGATCAAATACCACGCCGTAACCGAACTCATGCAGCGTGGCTTGGTCGGAGACGAGAAGAAGGGATTGAAGGCCGGTCAGAATCCCGTAGTAAGCACCATATATGCTTACGAAGAGCCCACAAATGCCGGCATCCCTACGGTTGGTGCGGCTGTCGAGCTCTCTGTGCCGGATGCGGGGATATCCTTGAAATTCAGAGGGGCCACCCCTCTCGGAACTTCGGCCGGGACGGGTGAAGCCATACACCTTGTCGATGCCGTCTTTGAGCAGGCCGAGTACCGGGAAGTCATCGACAGGCATCCCTCCCTGTTTGCCGAACAGGAGCCGGGTGTGTACGCTTTTGAGGCGAGTGTGGGCCCACAGCATGTCCGGGAAATGAATGATGACGAACTTACAGCTCTTTTCACCCGGACACAAAGATACGACGGAAAAGGCTGTCTTAACGCTGTGGAAAACGTCGGTACTGTCATTGCCCCTGCCTTTGCAGGCAAAAGCATCTCGGGACTCACGCTGAAGCATATCGACCGCAGACTCCTCTCTCTTGAACTCCGGGTGGCTCAGAGACGCGGCAAAATCAGCGATTCCACTTCGCCAAACGAACAGATCCAAGTCATGCAACGCAAACAGAATCTGGGCATGAACGCTATGTTGTCCGTCTCGCTGGCCATGGCGCGAGGTCTAGCCCACCTCAAAGGCGAGGACCTCTACGAGATGCTGCGTGAAGAAATGCTCGAGATTATCGAAGAGCTCTCCAGCAAGAACAAGATCAAAGTTGGAGGGAGCCGATTTGCCGACTACGTGAGCGCCCTCCAAAAAGTGAACCAACTCCTCGAAGAGCAAGGAAAGGGACTCCATCAGGTTCTGCGAGAGATGACCGGCATCTACAGTGAGGCGGGCATGGAAGAGGCTTGGGAATCACGACAACCGGACGTGCATCCTCAAGAGACGGCGAGAGCGGCAGAGCCTGAGCCGCCGCCAGCCTTGACACCCACAGAGGAATCGAAAGTGCTGTCTGCAGAGGAGATGGCACAAATTTCTGAAGTGAACAACAGTCTGTTCTCAGCCTACCGCGAGGAGGCCGACAAGCTGATTCGGAACGAGGCTCTCCATAAATACAAGAAAGTCAAACAGGCTATAGCCTTGCGCACTGGAAGCTTCGGTATCGTCAACAACCGGGTTCTGGTATCACCGGATCAAATGACTATACCTTACCTCGTCGGTGACACCCTAGTGGTGCATAAGGTCCGCGACGAAATGACAGATACGGTGCTTACACGTCCAGTCCCTCAGGGAAAAATCCTAACCGATGGTCTGCTGAAGGAATGGGCGGGAATCGAAGGAGATCCGATCGATCTGGAGACCGAGCTATTCGACTTCGATGCTCATCACGCTTATCCGGTCCATGTGGGAAGAATCCGGGATTTCGTCGAGCACCTCAAAAACATCAACGAGAGCGCCAACCGCAGCGAAGCGGTCTACGTCCTGCGTATTCTGGTCGGGCGTTTGAGCCTATTCTCCTTCAAAAAGCAGCTTAACGCGAAAAACCTCCAGTCAGAGGTCCACAACCTGTTCAAGGAACTCGTGCGCTTCCTCAACACACCGTTATCCAACCGTTTTCCCTTCCTGGTCCGGATCCTCGTCCGCGACATCGCGGCTGTAGCCACGCGGCCGAAGCTCATCGACCGCCTGTGGAACGACACCATCGATCTCGCTGAGATACACGTCCGAGGTAGCACAATCGTCAATGAACTCCGCCGGAGTACACATCACGCCATGGGAAGACACACGCTGAAGCTCGCTCAAGCCTACCAGAGTTTTTTGGATACGGGTGAGATGGAGAGATTAGCAGAAATGGGGTACGATGAACCCGCTTCGGCCGATACGGAAGCCCGCCAACACGATCGCCCAAAACAAATCATCGCGCGCATTATCGATGACCTTCAGAAGCTTCTGGGCAGCTCAGAGACTATTGCCCGCATTCGCGAGTGGCAGGCCGATTACGACTCGACACTGGTCCGATGTGAGTTCGGCAAAAACCTGGTCGATGAGATGAACGCGGCGGCCGAAGGCATCCAAGACGGAAACAGATGGATTTTCTACCATCATCTCCGGATCATCCAGAGCCGCATCACGGAATTTGTCCAGGGCATGCCCGGAGCTGGAGATATCGTGAGGCGTCTGGATGCTCTTCTCGAGCTCAAGCCTGACGAGGCACTGTTTGACGCGGAACGGACTGAAGAGGAACTGGGGAGTTGCGTCAACCAGTTTATCCAGGATGTCCGTTTCACTTACCAGACCGGTTTGTTCAACGAACTTGAGGTCTTTCTAAAGGCCTATGATCGCAGCGAGTTCTACACGACATTCAGACTGATTTGTCAAAAACGCAAGAACCTGCGGGAGGATCTGGACAATCGGGCCTTTCCCGAGCAACGGCTGCTGCTGTTTCAATTAGACTGTCTGCTCGAGGAAATGGGCTACCTGACGCTGCGCCAAATCGCCAGCGAGTATGACGAAAAGGGCGTCGATTTCGCCCAGTGCCTGGAGATCATCCATGCCTGCGTTCAAAATTTGACCCATGATGGGCTGCATTCGCGCCAGCTTCATGACCTGGCTGCTATGCTCAGGGATACAAACAAGACATACGCCGAGATTCGGAATGTGATCGAGCAGATCCGCCGCAACTACCATCATCTCATCCAGCGCGTGACTTCGCCTTTCGAAAAAATTCGCGAGAAGATCGGACTCAGCGCAGAGGAACTCCTGGCAGCCCTGGCGAACATGCAACGGTACATGCACGACCTGAACAGTGTCGCCTATTTCACGGATATTGCTCATACGTACATAGAGGACAAGGAAGATGGTCAGACTCACTTTGAGGATGCCGGATCGATTCCCGCGCATGAGCCTTTCGATGTGATTCATCTCTCACATACCGCTGAGATAAAGAGAAGAGTCGAGAGTGATGATCCGGCGCTCAACCTTCGTAATTTATACGGCGGAAAGGGATCCGGCCTCATCTATATCAGCTATCTAAACCTTCCCACCCGGGATGGGTTCATTCTTCCCACTACATTACCTCGAAGCGGGGCGCACAAAAATAATGATGGGAGCATGGAGAAAACAGTCATCGAACACCTCCGCACCCTTGAGGCCGACATCTCAAAAAGAGATAGTGTTACCAAGGCGTTCGGCAATCCCGAGTGTCCTCTTTTGCTTGCTGTCCGGGCCGGGTCGGTTTTTTCCATGCCGGGAATATTATCCACGATCCTGTTCGTGGGCATGAACGATGAGGTTGTTAGGGGCATGGCCGAGGAAGATCCTTGGTGTGCCTACGATGCCTACCGCAGGTTTTTGGCTCTCTACGGACAAGCGGTGTGGGGCGTCGACATGGAATCATACTACGTCGTCGAAGACACCAAGCGCCGTTATAAGGTGAAATACAAATACGATTTGCCGTGGGAAGGGATGAGAGAGATCGCCGAGAAGACAAAAACCATCCTCCGGGAAGAAGGCCACGGCGAGGCCCTGGAGGAGATACTTCAGGATCCCATCAAGCAGCTTCTGACGGCCATACGCGCCGTATTTCATTCATGGGATAGCGAGGCGGCTCGCCGCTATCGTGAAATCAAAGGTATTTGGGATTCATGGCAAACCGTGGCCATTGTCCAGGAGATGGCCCTGGGCAATCGGAAGAACGAGGAGATCCGAACCGGAATGGACGAAACAAAGGCCTCGCTTACCGGAGTGATTCCGAGGACGCGAGTAACAGATCTGGGTTTGCGCGCCCACACCGGAGACTTCAAGTTTTCGGCTGCAGGAGATGACCTCGTTGGCGGATTGACGAAGTCCATCTCATTCCGGCCTATCGAAGAACTCGAGTCATTCATGCCGATGCTGAACCGGCGCCTGCGCCATAATATCGCCAAACTAAGACGATTCATGGGGACAGACCAGGAGGTTGAGTTTACCGTTGAAAGCGGGGTTCTGAGCATACTGCAATCCAGAGCAGCAGAAATTGGGAGGAACAAGAAGGAGATGGCCTTCGAAGATCCGGGAGAAGAAGCGACTCATGGTATCGGTATTCGTGGCAGTGCTTTTCGCGGGCTCGTGGCCTTCGATAAGGAGGACCTTGAGGACCTTCGACAGGAGGATCTGTCAAACCGAGATGATGTGGATGGAGTGATCATAGTCCTGGAGAGCCCGGCGCCAGAGTACATTCCTCTTATACTGTCGGCAGACGCTCTGCTTGCGACGAAAGGAGGATCGACGTCACATGCGGCCATTGCGATCAACGGAATCGAATTTCGCGACTACAGCGGTGTGATGAGCGCAACGGGCCTGCACGCCAACGCACGCAAGAAGGAAGCTATGATTATAGACAAGAATGGCAATATTCGGTATACGATCCACAAAGGAGATACAATATCCATTCACGGCACAACGGGAAGTGTCTATGTGGGCACACGCCCAACGATATGAAATTCTCTGCTCTACGGCCCATAGACTTCCTTTAAAGTAGACCCTGCCGAGTAGGGGGCTATTCCTGATATTCTCCACAAGTCGTTGATGCCCTACAACTTGATTAGCTAGAGATTGTGAAAAGACAGTCAGCTACGGAGTATGTGGTTTTGGGCGCCCGTGGACAATAATAGTGTTTACAATAGTTCTCGGGGCACTTAATATATCTTAGTACACTTCACCAAAGGAAAGTCATTGAGGAATAAATCGAAGCTGGCAATTCTGGCTCCCGTTATGGCCTTATTTCTAGCAGGCAGCCTAACCCAATCCTGCAAATCCACACAAGAGGAAATTCCACCTTATACGATTGGGAGAAAAAACTATTATCAAGACCTCATTCTAAACATCGCCTCTCAGGGAAAGATACGTATAGCTCACGCTGAAAAATATCCGGAGACAATGGCCCGCCGGAGAAAAAGACCGTTTGTTTACTCACAGGATATCAGACCTGCCGACATGGATGGGGCCGAAAATTTCGAAGCAAATAATTATGACATCCTTATGCGAAAATCTGGGACACTTGTCAAAGAGCTAAGTCTTCCGGGAGGAAAAAACAGGATTATTGTCCAGGCCCGCGGCGAAATCGCCGGTGAGGAAAAGGCAAGAATGCGAGTCATGGTGGATGAGACAGAACTCGGAACCGTGGATGTTCTTCCCCAGCTGGATAGCTATCTCTTCCTGACAAAAGTGAAAAAAGGGCTGCATCGGCTTCATGTCTCATTCCTCAACGGAAACAAAAATCGAAAGCTAATCGTTTCGAACATTCACGTAAGACGGGTTATCATGGATTACCCAGAATTTATTCAGAAATTTATCGCAACTCGCCTTCAAGATGACAATCTGAATGAAATCGAGGGAGTGCCCTTCATCATCAAGGGAAAGATAGGCAGTGTCACCAGACGCTCGCTGTTTATGCCGGCGCCGTCCCAGGCCGAAATCACGCTGACCGTACCGGAAGAAGCGACATTGCAGTTCGCAGCCGGAATCGATGAGTATGTCAGGCGAAGCAATGCCTCCGGCTGTGTATGCCGAGTCGTCTTCAAGGCTGACGACGCCCAACACACAGTGTATGAGGAGACATTCCAACCGTATAAAAAGAACAAACCGGAATGGCGTGAAATCAATATTGACCTTTCAAAATTCCAAAATAAAAAAGGAACCTTACGGTTTGAAACAGAACCATTATCTTCCCAGGAAGCAGAGGACACTATCAGCCTGGGATATTTTCTTCTTGCCAATCCCAGAATACTGTCGCCGAACAGCCCAAAGGAACCGAATATAATCCTCATCTCCATCGATACCCTGAGAAGGGACCATCTGGGACTCTATGGATACGCAAAGGAAGTGAGTCCTTTTCTCGATACGATGAGCAGTGAAGCAGCCGTCTTCGACAGAGCCATAGCCCAGGCCCCCTACACTGTCACCTCCCATATGACTATGATGACATCGTTGTGGCCGAGAGTTCATCAAATTCTCACAGCTGATTATCAGGACAGACTCTCCACAAAATGGTTGACGCTGCCGCAGATCTTCAAAGCAAGAGGGTACATGACAGCAGGCTTCACAGGTGGAGGTCAGGTCAGCGCTGTATTCGGGTTTGACAGAGGCATGGATGTTTATGATTACAGAGGAGGCAAATCGGAGATAACCTTTCAAAAGGCCATAAGGTGGATGAGGAAGACCCAGGGAAATCCTTTTTTTCTATTCCTGCACACCTACGGACCTCACATGCCGTACAGCCCCCCGCCTCCTTATGATACGATATTCGATGCGGATTATGCAGGAAGTATTGCCGAATGGACCGAGGAAAATGTCGTCATCACTGATCCAGAGCTTTTCAAACGTATCGTGGATCTCTACGACGGCGAGATCCGATATGTCGATTCACAAATCCAAAGGTTGATTCAATACCTGAAAGATGAGGAGCTGTATGCGAACACCATGATTATCGTCACTTCGGATCATGGCGAAGAGTTCATGGAGCACGGAGCTATGGCGTATCACTCCCATACTCTCTATAACGAGCTGCTCCTTGTTCCTTTGATCATCAAATTTCCGGAAGGGCAATGGCGAGGCCGAAGGATTCCGGATCCGGTGGCGCTGACTGATCTGATGCCGACGGTGCTGAATTATCTGGAACTTCCATTGCCGGCCTATTGTCAGGGAGAGTCCCTGGTGGCGTACCTGAACGGGAAATCCGCTCCGAACAAAAAGAGGCGGATCTTCAGCGAACGGATAGCCATCAGAGATAACCCGCGTGTGGATGTTTCCGTTCAGACGTTATCCGAAAAATACTATCAAAAAGTTCTTTTTACCGACGAGTATTTTGACCTTGTCAACGATCCAGAGGAAATGGACTCCTTATTGGACAGGCAAAAGAAAAAAGCGTCTCACCTGCTCAAGAGGATACGGGAGTACTTTTCAGTGAACACAGATTTGGCAAAATGGGGGTTCGAAAGCGAGAGAGGACGAAGACAAGTCATGGATGAAGAGACAGTCGAGAAACTCAAAGCGCTCGGCTATATTAAATAAATAGATACCTTTGATTTCAAGTGTCGGCAGTTTTAATGAATGATTCGGCTAGTTGGGATTTGAGGCTAGCTGAAGCCTGGCCCAGATCTTCAGGCCGCCGGGCATCTGGAACTGGCGGCCGCCGGGCATCCTCATACCGCCGCCCATCCCACCGGGCCGCCCCCCGCCAGGAGGCATTCCACCCGGTTTTCCGCCGCCAGGAGGGGCATACCTCCTTCGTCCCTTCATCTTATCCCGAATCTCATCCATATCCGGCTTGGGGACTTCCAGGCCTACTCCGATAAGAGAACCTGCCCTTGTACCGATAGCGTAAGAATTTTCACCTAAAGACTGGAGCGGGATTCGGAGTTCGTAGATGAGAAGGCCTGTTTCACCCCCCTAAATGGCCTGAAACAACGGATTAAAACCATATTTGTCTTCTTTAGAATGGCATATCACACAGATGGCACCTCAAATGTGTGTAGGCCAGCCTAAGCTCTCCTCATGAGAGGGCTTGTCTATCCAGGATAATTTCATAAAAACAGAAAGAGGGGCCAGCCGCCCTCGCCTGGTTGGCGTTAAGCGCTGGCCCCAACCATCAGTCGAATGCCCTACCGCTCTTAAAATTTTTCATGAAACCTGGGATGCCGGTCAAATTCCCTTCTGTCGCGAAAGTCTCTCCTGTCTTTGAATCTTTCTTCCCTCATGGATTTCAGCGCGCCCTGTTGTTCGGGTGTTAGAACTTTGGTCACTTCGTCACGGAGCTTTAATCGGGAAATAAACATATCCGCCCTGTGTTCGGCCGCTTTGACAAAAGCTGTCTTGATCTGAGCGAAGTCAATATTCTCTCTGTCCGACATCAGCTTCCGCAGGGCCAGACGGTTTGAGCTGGCCTGACTCTGCATGGCAATCTGCTGCTCTTCAAAGGAAAATACAATATCTTCAACTTGTTTGAGTTGTTCATCGGAGACCTTGAGTTCTTCCTTATGAGCTTTGATGATAAAAAGGATCCGCGAGGGAGACCTCTGCATGTGGGCTCGGTCTTGTCTCATGCCTGGAACGGGCTGGGCAGAGCTGTCTGCGGCGAACAAGAGCAATGCTGATAGAATGACAAAAACTGTCCATGTTTTTTTCATCTTTTTCTCCTTTGCTGTGAGATTTGTTTTCAGTTTCATTTCCATTTCCTGATTCAACTGTTTAGACACGATCGACAAGCACTTTATTCCAAAAAAGTATCCAAAAGGGGTGGCCGGCACTTCTCATAGGAAGTAAAAATAATGGTGCCTGGCACCTTTTTCGATTGATGTCGAGTGAAGAAAAAAAAATTTAAAAGTCTCTGGCGAACATGGTCCAAAATTGGTCGCCCAGTTCGATGTATTTGTGCATGGCCGCACGGGCAAAGTCATTGGTGTATTTCGTGAGATACTCCCGGAGTTTTTTGGCATCTGGATTTGAGCCTTCGGCTTTGTATATTTCGAGTGCCTTCTTTTCCAGGTCGGGGAGGTCGGTAAAGGCTCTTTCCTCAAATTCGTTCACGGCGCCATCGATGTGCCGCTTGGTCCGACCCCATTTGACAGTCGCCAGACGGTTGGCACGCCGGAAGGCCCAGCAGGCCGAATCCATCCGAAATCTGTGCTGACCGCACCTCTCGAAGCTGGGGGGCAGTTCGGTGACACCGGCAAAAATCGGAATTCTCGGACTCTGCCCGGGATTGTCGAAGGCAAACCAAGCGATGCCTCCGATCGGATCGGGCAGCCAATCCCGCAGCTGGAGGACTTCGGAGTACGCACAGGCAGCGATGGCAATGGTTCTTTTCCTATCGACCACGCCGGGTTTCAAGGTTTCAAGCAGCCTGACCATATCGCCGGACATCCATGGGCTGGCCACAGGGCTCTTGGTGAGCTCAGCGCTTCGCTGACTCTTCTTCACCAACAAGTCCTTTGTCATGTCAAAGTCTGTCCCCTCGTAGGTCTGCCGGTAATAAGCCAGAACATCTCTAATCGATACTTTTTTGTCCGGCTTCACAGAAAAGGGGAGTTCTTTGGCTTCTTCAGTGAGGTTGAGAGAAGGAGCCATGGCGCTCAGCACAAAATATTCACGCGTGGAAAAAGGTTTCCTCCCGCTGTAGGCTTTCCAGAATTTGAAGGGCTCTCCGCTTGTGGGATCCCACCACCCCATCTCTTCAGCTACGCTGAACACATTCTCAGAGGCCATATAAAAATCGGGGTTATCGAGATCCAACTCGCCAATCCTCGGGATGTTGGCCGATACACCCACATGGTCGTCCGGGATCCGGACGGCAGCCCACACGGCACCGATCTCTAAAGGGCCTGCTCCAAAGATCTCGAAGTGCCAGACTTCCTTGGGGTCGGCGAAGGTGAGGCATTCGCCACGGTCGCAGTAGCCGTACTCCTTGACAAGTTTTCCGATGAGTTGAATGGCTTCTCGGGCTGTAGTGCAGCGCTCCAAAGCGAGCCTTTCTAGATTTTCAATCAGGAACAATCCCTCGCTGTTGAAGAGTTCTTGTCTTCCTCCGATAGTGGTTTCACCGATGGCCAGTTGTTTTTCATTCAAGCAGGGGTAGGCGGTGTTGAGGTAAGCGTAAGTCTCTTCAACCTGAGGAATTTCACCGGCCTCGTTGACTCCTCTCATGTCCCAGGGGGTTTCATTGTGGAGAAAACCGTGATAGATTTTAGTTGTTGAACCCTTGGAATGTTTCTTGCCGGGGACGATGTTCACCCAGGTCCGGTAGTTGCCATCACAGGAATGGGCAGTCATCACAGAACCATCTGTGGACGCCAGGCGTCCCACCATGATGCTCGTACAGGACTCCAGAAATTCCCAATCCAGAGCTTTATATTCAGGACGCTGAGCAGATATCTGGATCATGCCTGCGATCAAAATGAGGACGGGGATCAGACATGCTTTTCTCAGAGAAAAATGGCTTTGCAGGAATTTCATAATACCACTCCTTTCATAAAAGACTATTCATTATTAATGAAGCACGAGTCGATGTCAATGCACCAGGCATTGCAGGCCTTTACCAACACATTTCTATTGCTAAATGCCCAACCGATCCCTACAATTTCTGTTGGAATGGATTTGAAGACATATCTATCCCTCCGGGACAAACAAAAACATCCCGAGACCTTCCGCGAAGTTTGCCTTCGTTGCTTTCGCCCTCGAAAAAGCTGTCTGTGCAGCGACATCAATGCCTTTGACACGGTAACGCATATCGTCATCCTCATGCATCCCAAAGAAGCGAAAAAGGTCAAGATGGGAACCGGCCGGCTGACACATCTGTGCTTGAGCAACTCAGAGCTGCGTCTGGGGACGGACTTCACACGGGACGAAAGAGTGAATTCCCTGATCAATGATAACCGATACTTTCCTGTCATCCTTTACCCTGGAGAAAACTCTGTCCAAATTTCAAAGGATGCGACTCTAATCCAGAACATCGGAGCCAAAACCCTACTTGTCTTCGTGATCGATGCCTCCTGGCCGCTAGCTAAAAAGATTCTCAGGCAGAGTCACAATCTCAAGGCCCTTCCCCAAATTCATTTCCGCCCCAAGGTGCCGTCGCGCTATGTTCTCAAGCAGCAGCCTCACCCCTACTGTCTGTGCACCATAGAGTCGGTCAGTCTTTTGCTGGATGAGCTTGATAGCATAGGATTGGAAAAGTGCGGGGGGAAACATTACGTTTTAAGAGAAGTCCTCGAAAAGATGTGCCGGCTTCAGTCGGAGTTTTCTGGCCCTATCACTGCTTCAGGATATCGCAAAGACGCCTCTCTGCCTTCCAAGCAAAAATGGTCTCCCGGCAAACGACAAAAACGGAGTGTTTGTTTTGACGAAGGGGATGAGAGAGAGAATAATGGAATATGTTATCAATAAGCATTCCCTCTAAAACATCAAAAGGAGAATAATTATAAACATAAAAGGAAAATCTCAACATGCGATAGCTTCCCTTATTTTATTCATGTTTGTCTTCCCTCAATTCATAAAGGCACAGCCTGCCGATTTATTAAAGACACGAAGGCAAAAGCTCTCGGCCATGGTTGAAAAGGGCATCGTCATCATCCAGAGCACAGCAAGAAATCAGAACAATCTGTATGAATTTTTCATACCCAACAGTGATAACCACGATTTCATCTATTTCACAGGATTGGAGACGTCGAAGGCGACTCTTGTCCTCTGTCCCGGGTCGGAGACATACCCGGAAATTCTGTACATCGATGGGGATATTGAACACATTAAGGAGCAGACTGGAATAAAACATGTCTATCCCGCCAAAAATCTGTATCCGGATCTGTCGAATGCCTATTCGGATTTCTCACAATTGCGGTACACACAGAGACGCTTCAAACCACTTCCCTCGGAAATTTCTCGGATACTCTACAACAGCGGCGAAAAAAAGGTCGTCTATTTCAATTTTCCGCGTTTTGTCAATCTGGATGAGCCGCCCCCGGAAAGACTGGAATTCATCCGTCGCTTCAAAACCTTCTCGCCGAAGTATGACATTCGTGACGCCTGTGACCTGATCGATCTATTGAGAATGTACAAGGACGCGTATGAAATCGAACAGATGAAAAGAGCCGTGCGCATCAGCGGGGAAGCGATGATCGAGTGCATGAAGTCGGCGAGGCCGGGGATGACAGAAGAACAACTGCGCTCAGTCTTTGATTTCACCTGCCTTTTCAAAGGAGTCAAAAGTTTCGGCTTTCCGACATCCGTTCGTTCAGGTCCGATGAATTTGGACGAGCACTTTCCTCGTCGCTCAAAAGCCCTGAAAGACGGCCAGTTGATAACCATCGACGCAGGAGCAGAGATCAATCACTATACGGCTGACATTCAAAGAACCTTTCCCGTTTCAGGAAAATTCACCTCGGAGCAGAAGAGGATTTATAGCATTCTCAAAAAGACTCAAGAGGCCTGCATCCAGATGGTAAAACCGGGCATCACGATGAAGGATCTTCAAGACAAGGCTGTTGAAATCCTGGATGCGGAAGGCGGATACGGGAAGAACTTTTTTTGGGGCACAAGCCATTTCCTGGGGATGGAAGTTCACGATCACGGAAATAACCTCATCCCCTTCAAACCCGGAATCATTATCACCGTTGAGCCAGGGATCATTCTGGACACGTTTTTTGTCGTCCTCGAAGACGATGTCCTGTGCACCGATGACGGACACGACTGGTTAACTGAGTTCATAACCCGCGATGTTGAAGATATCGAACGATTGATGACAGAGAAGGGAATCGCAGAGGCCTTTTAACAGAAGTAAGTATAAAGGTGCCTGGCACCTTTTTAGTACCGCCATGAGGTCAGGTCAGCGCCGGGAGGGGGGTTTTTCAAAAGGCGTTCGACATATTTGGTGATGAACATCTGGTTGTACCGTAGCCTGGAGGTGGCATTGGGCCTGGTGTGGTCACCGTTCCAGCAGTGCTCGGCCCTGTCTCCGTAATCGACTTCCCCCGCATAGTAAGGATCCGTAGTGCCTTCCAGAAATTCCTCTACCAGATAGACGGCATTGTTCAGGTAGTAGTTATCCATATCGCCGCAATAGATGTGGATTTTCCCCTTGAGCTTCGGGCCGATTGCCTTCCAGTCCCTCTGGAGGATATAGCTCAAGTCGAAGTTTTCACGCCAGTATGCGGCCACTTCAGAATCAATCTTTCCGGTCAGCTTGTCCCAAATTGGCTTGGGATAGCCATCCTCACCGACAGGGCTGTAGACGGCCTGCCAGATATCCCACTGAGAACCTGACCGGGATTTTGTCCCCAGTGCCAACTCTCTGTGGTTCATGTCCTCGAGAGTGCTGCTGACGTGACCGAGATAGTCGCGATGGCCGGGTCGTGGGGTTTTTTTAAACTGACTTTTCAGATAATAGGCATTATCATCCTCGTAAATATTGACGACTGTGTAGGCCCTGAAATCGATGGGATCTGGACAGGCAGCATAACACCCATTGTACTCGTCAGGATAGAAGACTTGGACGGCCAGGGCTTCCCAGCCACCGGTCGATCCTCCATAGACAAACCTGGCCCACCCCTCGCCGACTCCCCTGAATTTCTCCTCTATGTAAGGAATCAACTCATAGGTGATGGCATCCCCGTAGGGCCCGACATTGGCCGAATTGACCGCATAGGAATCATCGTAGAAGGGATTGGCATGCTGGATCAGAATGACCAGAACGCGGGGCGTATCCGGGGCTATCCACCACTTGTAAAATTCATAGGCATGCTCCTGAACGGTCTTGTTGTAAGCGGGCCAGTCAAATCTGTCGCTGTACTCAGGCTTCAAATCCGGATCATGGGGGGTCTCCCGAAATCCATCGAAAGTGTACGGAAAGTGCCCGTGAAAGACAGCCAGCGGATACCTGGCCTCCGGATGTTCCTCGAATCCCTCAGGCAGCAGTATATGTGCGCCCAAATGCATGGGGCGTCCCCAGAATTCTGTGAGTATTTTGCTCTCGATCTTGATGTGCTTGATGTACTTGGTCTCGGGAGGATCGGGGATCGGTGGAATCTTCTTATCCAGCGTTACTGAAATCACCTGATCCTCTGCAGGATTAATCATCATTTTCTGGGGAGTGCTGTAGAGATTCCCGGGCGCTCTGTTCCACTGCTGACCTTCCCCTCTGTCCATGGGAAGCTTGACCACGTGTCCGTCAGAGCGATTGAAGGTCTCGTAGATGTGCAGCAGTCCCTGCACCCAGTACTCCCCTGCTGGAATTTCTGCGATGCTTTTCAGAGGATAGCCGAACACACTGTCATCGATGATAACCTTCTCTCCAGGAGAGAGCCCGTCGACGTTGATACCGAACACAAGCTGCGTGTCAGGGCCATCGCTTATCTGAAACCGCGGTTCCTGGCTATCGTCCGTGGATAACAACAACAGCATCCGCCCATCCAGGGTTTTTTCACTCAGACTCTCCGCAAAGGAAAGGCCAATGCGAAGCCTGGACATCCCTGATTCCTGATTTTGTCGGCAAACGACCACGAAGACCGAACAAAAAAGGATTGAAACACAAGCAGCGAAAAACTTACCTGATAATTTCATAGTCATTGCGATTCTCCTTCCTTCTCTTATTATTTAAAATGCGCAATAAAAATCAACATCCAGGCCGAGCTTTAAAAATTTCGTTGTGGTTCATGAGAAAGCTTGGCGCACTCAAGTCTGTGTCAGTGTTTGTTTGAGGGGCCTAGTGTGGGTGACGAGGTCTTCACCGAAAACAGATGTTGACTCGCCTATCCCTTAAAATTCCTTTGCATAGAAATGGCTGTACAGCCGCGCTTAGAAGACGTAGGCGAACTTGAGAAATAGGGTATGTCCCTGTTTTCCCCTCTCCCCGAACTCCGCCGTCCCCTTCTGATAGGCCAGTTGAACCAATCCAAAGGGAGGCTGGAAGCGGTAGACAAATATCACCTGGATATTCTGTTTGTCGATGGCGGAGTTAGTCTGGAAAAAGAGTTTCACATAGAGGTCCTTCGTGAAGAATTGATGAAGACGAAGGACATGAATCCAGGTGCTCTCATTCTCGGGATCTGGATCGAGAGCGAGCTTGGTCAGATTGTACTCCAAGGAAAGGCTTTCTGTTATCTTTTGCTGGACACGACCTGAAATCAGAGAAAAATTGAAGTTAAAATTTTTTCCCAGTTCGTACCCGACTGCCGCAGACTGCCACTCACGGGTGTTGTAACCTATCTCGGCCTTAGTCCGATGATTGCGGAAATCCTTTTCATACAGTTTGTATTCCTGGTTGTGATGAACGAAAAGACTGAATTTGTTCTGGAAATCGAAAGTCAGGGATTGAAGGACATCCCAGCTCCTCAGAATCTTATCCACTCCCCAGTAGGCATTGTAGTTGGAAAAGTAAGCAATCCTGTCCAGAAATCCTTTCTTTAACCAAAAAGTCTTGGAAATGTCCGAATCGAATTCGTGACGGTCGTCATCGGGAATGAATCCGACACGATTGGCATTATCCCCAAAATAGATCCCTAAGTATGTATAGCGAATGTGGATGTGAAAGGTGGATGAATCGTAGCTGGGCCTTATGAAAAAGGCGAGATCGTTTTTATTTTCATCGCCATAGCTCATGGCCAGCTGTCCGGTAACACGAAAGGTCCTGGTGAAGTAGAGAGCTGTATCAAGGCCCAAGGTCCCCCAGTTTTTTCCATTGATCAATTTATTAGCCGCTAATATTCCGACAGTGGAGGAGGTCATCACATCCCGTTTCAAACGAAAAACTGTAAAGTTGGCCGAGTCTCCCTCCAGATCGCTTTCATCAGTTTGGGTGGTCAGGGCTGAGATTTCATTTCCTCCCGCCTTGCCGTACACTTTGACACCACCATAGATGTCCGCAATACGTCGGGAATAAAACAACTGGATCCGCTGTTGATAGATATCGTTTCCCTCCAGAAAGAAATTTCGCTTTTCGTGAAGATTGAGTTCGAAGCGGGTCAGGTTGATCTGCTCTTGGTCTGCTTCAACCGTGGCAAAATCTGGATTCACGGTCAAATGGCCGGAAAGGGAAGGCCTGAAGTCATAGCGGGCGTCTAACCCTGCCTCAAACACGGTTTTTTCCTCCTCTTGAAGTCGTGTCAGAACATGGGGGATAATTTGGAGTTTCTTCTCTGCCATATCGAGGTCGAGTCCGGTCAGGATCCCCATCTCGGACATTTTCCTGTAATCCGCTACAGGACCGAACCAGAAGCTTTTCTCCAAATTGCGGGGAAAATAACGACTGGTCTGAAAACCCCAGATTTGATCCTTTCCTCTGTTAAATTTGATCGTCGTGAAGGGAATAGCCATCTCGGCACTCCAGCCATACTCAGTTCTGGTTCCTGCTGACTTCCAGATGCCATCCCAGTTGACGTCAGCGACCCGGCCGTTGTCAGAAACACGCCCATCATGCTGCACTCCACGAATATTGGTGCGAAAATAATACCCCGTCCTTTTGTCATGATATGTATCCAGCGTCACGGTTACGCTGTCTGTTCCCATGAGCAATCCGTCTCTTTGGCTTGTCCCCAACACAATTTTGTCCGGATCTGGATCATAACAGACAAATCCAACATACAAATGTGTGTCATCGTAAAGAATTCGGGCCTCAGTCTTTACGGAAGAAGGATCTCCCCTGTTCGGCTCAAACTGAATGTAACCGGAGACGGCCGGCGCCTTCTCCCAAATCTGTTCATTCAACGCGCCATCTATGATTAAAGGCTCATCTGTCTTCAAAGCTCTAACCCGAAATTCTCTATCCTGTCCGACGATCAAACCTGCCGATAGGATACACCCCAGCAAGAAGATCGAGGTTCTTTTCAGCATGACGCCCCAAGATAACAAATGAAATTGGACAACGCAATATTGGATTCATAGACATGCCACAAAAACAAGGAGGGGATACGACAAATGGAGGGGGGACCTCTTAAAAAAAATGGCCGGGTCTTTTTTGGCGACTGAAGGAATAAGATAGAACCCCTTCGGGACAGACGTCGATACACGTGCCGCACAGGATGCATTCCGTGTTTTCCATCTCCTCGCTCTGGACCATGGCATCGACATCCAGGCTCATGGGGCAGTTCGTCGAGCAAGTTTTACAGTTGATGCATTCCGACCTGTCGGATATCAAACGGAGAGACGGCCACCCCATCGAGTTCCTGACCCCTCTCCCGATGACCATGAAGGGGGCTATCCAGCAGACATAATGACAGAAAGCCCTGCGCCCGGCGGTCAATGAAAGGAGCACTATCAGACCGACTGTGGAACAGAGGACCATGCAGCCTGATGAATCGACCACGGATAGGCCGTGATTTGTCTGATACAAGGGATCGACGGTGCGCAGTCCTCCGGCCTTAACCGCCGCCAGGACAATGCCGAAGGCCCAAGGCATCCAGATGATATACTTCAGGCCATCCAGCCTGCCCCCTTTGATTTTTCTATCCCGGATCATGAAGCAAGCCTCTTGGAGACCAGCAGCGGGACAGGCCCACCCGCAGAATGCCCTGCCGAGAACGAGAGACAGGACAAACAGGAGTCCAAACATGAGAAAACTCCCGACAATGATTCCTTGTGAGGCTCCCTCTATGATCAAATAAGGTGAGAAATAATAGACCGTAACAGGGAAAAGCAAAAAAGAAAAAAACAGAAGAGCCTTCCGCGCTCTCTGTCTTTTTTTTATGGGGACGATCCTTCTGAGATCAGGCACAAATCTGTGGAATGGAGCTGTCAGTCCAGCGGCCAGAATTGGTTGTCATACCAAATCTGTTCCTTAATGTCATTGTCCAGCCTGGCCAGCATCATCATATGGGTTTGCTCCCATTTTGTGAGCCATTGGAAAAGTTTTTTTTCACCATCTGATTTGGCTCTGTCCGCATTCTCCGAGTAGTATTTGACGGCGTTCTTCTCAAACTCGAGTGCTGCAGATATGACTGCCGCCTCGTATCCGGCGCCAAAGATTTCTTTCACGATGGCATCCGAGATAATGGTCGCCGTGACTGTGCCGTTTGATTTCTCGATTTCAGAGGCATCGATATCCTCGCCCTTGATGAGGTTCGAATACTGCTTGGTCAATATCTGAATGTGATTCTTCTCTTCTCGGACGAGCATGTTGAAGAGCTCCCGGACACCTTCCACTGTGGCTGTCTTCGTCACAGACTCATACAGCGCCTTGCCCTTGTGCTCAAGGAGGATCGCTTCCTTGAGGATGTCGACTCTTTTGTCTTGCACCATATCGCTCTCCAGTCTTCGAATTCGAATAGATCATTATACCATATCGAAGAGGGATCGCGACGCCTTTCATTTATTCGTACTTTCCGAGGTCTGTTTTTTCTTCGATTGCCCTCAGCATCATCTGGAAAAGCTTGAGCCGCCAGTCTGGAGATTTCGACACGGGATTTTCCCAGAACAGTGGGTAGCGCTGGCGCATCCTGTCGGAAGAAGTCAGATCGACCGTGGCCATGATCACCTCTTCCTTGTCTGCGCTGGCAGGACCACTGTGAAACAGGACTTCATGTTCCTTTTCGGACGGGCCGACCACTAAACTTCCTCCTTGATACTCGGTCTGTAAATCTTTCCCGACCAGATTCGCACTGGCCACAACCATCATGTTCTCGATGGCACGTGCTTTCAGCTGGTTCATGTAGTACGGTTTCCATCCATAGAAGGGTCCAATGGCCGTGACATTCAGATAGATGCGAGAACCGAGAGCCGCATAGTATCTGGCCAATTCCGGAAACATGTAGGAATCATAGCAGATAGACACACCCACTAACCCCCAGGGGGTGTTGAAGGCAAAGGGCTCTGTTCCCTTCTTGCACCAGCTCATCTCGTCACCGAAGGGCATGAGTTTTCTGTAAGCGCCTATAACGCCTTCAGGTCCGATCACAGCGGCTGAGTTGTAGAGGACATCGGGCTTATCCTGTGGTTTTTCCACCATACCAAAAACCACATAGACATTGTACCTGCGAGTGAGATCAGCGATGGCCTCGGTCGATGGCCCGGGAATTATCTCGGCGTTATCCTTGTGCATAGGACTATCCCCAATAGCATAACCAGTCAGGGCAAGCTCTGGAAAGAGAATGATATCAGCCCCGCGCTTGGCCGCATCTGCGACAAAATCCATGATTTTCTCGAGGTTTCTCCGCTTATCTCCCCATATTGTGCGGTAATTCACGCAGGCAATCGCAACGGGCTCTGTCTCTGTATCCGTTGAGAGGGTCTCAGGCCAAGTGAATAGGGACACGCCCAGAAGAAGCATGAAGAGAAGAGTTACGAGGGCAATTCTCTTTACGCACTTGCCTATGATATTCATCCCTGACCTCCATCCCTGAGCGAAATCAATGTACGATATAACGCTCAAAAAATTCGATGATACGATTCAGTCGATCCATACGGCGCTTGGGATTTCCCGTCCGGGAGAGATCATGGCCCTCATGAGGATAACGCACATACTCGACGGGTTTGTTCAAAGCCTTAAGGCTCTTATAGAGGTACTCTGATTGGATGATTCCTGTCCGGTAATCCTGATCGGAGTGGATAATGAGAAGCGGTGTCCGGATACTCTTGACAAAGGTTTGGGGCGAATTGGCATCGATATATTTTCGGGCTTCCGCATCCCAGGGATACCCGCCGTAGTGGTTGGGAATGAGACGCCACGCCCGGCCCTCTCCAAAAAACACCGAGAGTTCGTACACGCCGCGCTGAGCCACGGCGGCCTTGAACCGATGATCCTGAGTCACAATCCAAGCTGTCATGTAGCCGGCGTAGCTTCCGCCAGTAACTACCTGTTGCTGCGGATCAACCCAATCCAGCTTAGCTGCCTCGCTGGCTGCTGCCAGTATATCCGATGCCGGACCTTGGCCCCAGTTGCGGTAGTTGGCCTTTTTGAACTTAAAGCCGTACCCGCCACTCCCGCGGGGATTGCAATAGACAACTCCATAACCCCAGCTCGTCAGGAGTTGGAATTCATGCCACATCGTGAATTCACCCGGTCCCCACATGGCTGACGGCCCCCCGTGCATTTCCAGCACCAACGGATATTTTTTCCCCGGTTGGCGATCGACCGGTTCCATCACCCAGTACTGGATTTTGAACCCGTCAGGACGCACAAGCCATTTTTCCTGTGGTACGACGATCTTTTTGGCTTTGACCCAGTCGGCATTGAAAGACGTCAACCGTTGGGCCCCTTTACCCTCTTTGTCAGCCAGGAAGAGCTCGAAAGGATTTTCGACTTCTGTCAGCGCATAGACCAGCCGATTACCGCCGATATCAAAATCGGTCACTCCGACAGATCCCTCGATCAGTGTCTCAATTTTTCCACCCGCGGCCGGAATACGAAAAAGAGGAAAAGCTCCACGGTCGGGCGCCACAAAGTAGACGTGTTTGCCGTCCGAAGACCAGCGATAGCCGTACGTGCTCCGGTCGAAATCAAAAGTCAACGGCTTCGGTTCTCCTCCGGCAGAATTGATTGAAGCCAGCTGCATCACCGCATACCCTTGCTCTCGTCTGTCTTGAGCAATGAATAGGACTTTTTGACCATCGGGAGAATATCGAGGAGCCATAATTCTGTAGTTCTTCCAGTCGAGAAACAGTCGGGCCTCGCTTCCGTCGGCATTCATGACCCAGAGGTCGCTATCCTCAAGCCGGTCAGGATGCTCGTCGCAGGCAAGCGAAGCACAGATTATCTGATTCCCATCAGGGGACCAGTGGGGCGTAGCGAAACTCTGAAATCCGTGGGTGATTTGGACAGCTTCAGCTTCAGGTTGGGCATCGACAACAAACAGGTGGGAGTAGGAAAGTTGCGTTTGAAGCTGCAATTCACCCTGTAGATTCATCCGGTTGAATACTCTTGGATCGTTCTTGCTGGCGTTTTTAGCTAACCAGGCCCTTATTTCGGCGAGAGTACCATCCGGTTTTGCTGTGATCGCTGAATTCTCCTGCTCCCCTCCGTCGATGTCCTTCTTCTTTTTTTTCTCTTCGATCATCTTCCAATTGGGGACATCACTCCGCTTTCGCCCTGGGCGCTCGTAACCCCAACCAGGTTTTCCCTGAACAGCCCACTCGGGAATCCCGGATGAATACAGGATTTTCCGACCATCCGGAGACCACTGCGGTTGCACGGCCCCGAATTCAGCGGATGTCACTCGAAAGGCCTCTCCCCCATGCAGAGACAGTATCCAGATTTGAGGCATTTTGTCGGCCGCCCTGACGAAGGCGATTCGTGTACCGTCCGGAGACCACACAGGCGTGTGGTCACTCCGCTCACCAAAGGTCAACTGAGCGAGCTCTGAGGACTCACCCAGCTTTGCCAACCACAGGTGCTGAAAATACTGATATCCCCCCTTGCCGTCCTCTCCCATGGACACCAGGACAAAAACAGCCTTGCGTCCGTCTGGAGAGACATCGACCTGACCCATGGTCTTGAGCTTCAATAAATCTGTTGTCACTATGAGTTCGGTGCCATTTTGGGCAAAGGCTGTGGTCGAAAGCCAGAACATAAAAAAAAGGCCTATCCCCTTCATTCGCCGCATTCTAGACATCACTAGCTCCTTCCATAAAAGTGGGCTCATTATAAAAACAAAAGAACCTAAAAGAAAACAAAAAAATAAAAGGGGACAGGTGCCCTTAAAAACATGAACGGACAACATTTTTAAATAAAAGATGCCTGTCTTTATTTTCTCAGGCGGCAAAAAGATGCGAAAGCAGGGCATTCAAACCGGTCGTCGGGAGATCCACGAACTCCAGACCCACAGCAAAGTTCTCGTCTTCAAAAATCGTTTTGATCCATCGGACTTGTCCAATGACAGTTATCACTTCAGGGTTCTTCTCCAAACTCAACTCTAAAGTCAACATTGACCCAACAGGAATGAACACATCCGATTGCATCATAATTCCGCTGAGAGAGATATTTTTGGTCAAAGAGTGGGCCATTCTTCTGTAATGAGCAAACTCCCCCCCCGACATGACACTGAAAGCCACTTTGGTTTCTTGCTCTATCCTCTGGACGTGTCGTCTCTCCAGAAGTTCCATGACTCCCTTCCCGCTATCAAGTCCTCTCTTTGAAAGGAAGACCTTTTTCCTACACCCTTTCCGGGGCTGTTCTCCTCTTTTCCTTGATCAGAATACTAATTTTACCGATAAAAATCAAGCGAGTATTGAGGAGTGTCAAGGCCAAGGATTGGCCACGGTTTGGAATTGACATGGGCGGGTACTTTATATAGTCTAAGGGCACGAAATCATTGATGTGGAGGCTGAGCATGATTCTGGACAAAGCTTTGTCTTTCGGAATTATTTTCCTCTTAACATCATCTATTTCCATGGGGATGACCATGGATAACGACAAGGCCATGACCAAGGAATCGAAATCTCTCAAACTGGGAATTGTCCTCCAGCCCTATTCCGGGAGCCGGAGTGGACCCGAGTTAGCGCCCGGTCCGCAGGTCCTCTTCGAGGGGTTGAAAGAGACGCTTGACAAATTGGGTGTCACGCCAGCCGTAAAGGATGTGATCAAGCTGACTCCCGAGGAAGATAAGGACTACGGCGTATGGCATCGCGTCGGGATGGCCAACAGACATCTGAACAGAACTGTGGCCAAACAAGTCAGAGAGGGAATTTTTCCCCTTGGTTTACTGGCTAACTGCAACAGTTTGCTGGGAATGCTGGCCGGACTGCAGCATTCCGGCCCTTCACGCCGGCCGCTCACAGTGGGGCTGATCTGGCTGGATGCCCACGGCGATTTCAACACGCCGGAGACGACTTTGAGCGGAATGCTCGGCGGCATGCCGGTGGCCGTTGCGGCCGGCAACTGCCTCTTTCGGCTCCGGCTGAAAGCCGGCTTGGATCCTGCCATCCCCACCAAGAACATCATCATGATGTGTGTCAGAGACCTCGATCCTCTCGAAGAACAAAGGGTCATGGACTCCAAGATCACGATGGTATCCACGGAGGAGATGGTTAAGCTGCGTCCTCGGATGAAGGATGAATTCGAGAAATTGGCCGATCGTGTGGACGTGGTCTACATCCACATCGACCTGGATGTGCTGGATGGCCCGGATATCCCGGGACACACCTTCACGGTGCCCGGTGGCCCCACCCCGTCTGAGCTGGCCAGGGCTTTAGACCACATGATGCACCATCCCAAAGTCGGTGCCCTGGGCATTGCCTCTTTCCCAACTCCGGAAGAGACACGAGCCAAAAGTATGGCCTCGACCCTCGAAGTGATCAAAGGCGGCCTGGCTGGACTCCGAGACCGATAGAATCATTCAGACCGTTTTTGGGAGAATCCGATATTATCGAGGATGATGACTCCCTTAGGACTCTGATCAAAGACGAAACTAATGGCCTTCAACTGGGACGAGTCAAATCCAGGAAACTCAGAAGTGAACACATCCAAGGGAAGCTCGAAGACCTGGAGCGTCGGTTCATAGTCATTCCCAAATAAGGATTTTTCGTTTCTCAGCTTGGAAAACCGCGAGCGAAGCATCGGCGGGACAGGTCTGAATCGATCCAGAGGGAGCTTTGCGGAAAACCCATCAGAGGTAACCAGTTCTATACTGAATTCAACAGGTTTATGCTCTTTCTTTTCTCCCTTGGTTTTTTTATCTCTCTCAGCCCTCTCCTGCTTTTCTCCATCTTCAGCCCTGTCATCTTCCTCTTCCTCAGGTTCAGGGGGCTGCTCATCGGCCTCCGCCATATGAAAGACCAGAAGAGAATCTCTGCTGATCCCTATTTCGGAGGGTAATCCTTCAGGAAGTTCGATTGTGTAAGAGGCGATATCGTCTGCCAATTCTTCCTGGCCGGGACGCCCCCAGCCTACGAAAACGGAGTTGTTTTCTTTGGTCCCCCACTTGGTCCGGAAGTGGAGGTCAGCCTCCCGCCACACTGTCAGATTCTCACTCCGAATCTGCCCTCCTTCGACAGAGGTCGTGAGTACATCCACATCTTCCTCAAAGCCAGATACCAATCGGAAGGTAGAATCCTCGAACCTGTTGATGAAAAAGTCTTCCGGAAGCCAGTCTCTGGCCAGCCGAAAATCGCGGAAAAGGGGCAGGTAGACGGTTTTGCCTTTTAAGGCATATTCCATAAAAGCGGAGATCATGACTTTGCTGATCTTGCGCTGTTCTTCCCCGTCAAGCAGAGCTTTGCGGTTGAGGAGGAGGTTAAGAGGCCGGGGATGATCACTATTTCCCCAGACCGTGTTGAACTGGCCGTGGTTGGAGCGGTAGGAGAGAAGGCTGGCTTTAATCCAGTATTGGTCATCCGTGAATTCAACCCGGTTGTACTGGCGCAGTCCCATGAAAAAAGAGACATCCATATCGTGCGCACCCTGGAACACAAAGTAATTCACGTTTTCCAAGGGCGTAGGTTTGCCCGCAGGTTTGTACTGCTGATCACTGGGAGCGATAGCAATAATAGCTTTGATGTTGAAACCGAAATCAAACTCCACGGTCGCATCGTCGGGATAGTGGGACAGCCGGTTAAAAGCCCCGGCAATGGCCGCCGACTCCCCTCCGCGGGAATGCCCGATAAGCCCGATATTTTCCATGTCCACTTTACCAAAGAAGGGGTTGGATTTATCCTCATTCCAATCGCGCCAAACGCTGAGGTGCTGCAAGAGCATCCAGCCCCGTCCGTCATTCTCTTTGCTTAAGCCGCCAAACGCTGAGCCGTTGAAAAAATTTTCATCGACGGAGACCAGAATAAACCCACGGCTGGCTAGAAGCTCTCCAAGATAGCCATAACCGGGATCGGAAAAATCCTGCATTTTGTGATTCCCATGTACGATCAAGACAAGCGGATAAGGGCCATCGCCCTCGGGATACCAGACTCTCCCGTTCACTGGAAACTCCTTGGAATCGAAGCTCCAGTACCAATTTCTCAGCTTGATCCCGAGACCGCTGTTTCCTTTGACAAACGGAGTGGCATCGACCGGTTCTGTCTTGATCGCTGCCTCAGAACCAAACTCAGGCCGACGTTTATTCACACCACTTCCGTAGGTCAGCGTCCGGACCTTATGTATTCCGGGCAAACCGGGGTTAGTCGCGTGCAAGGACTCCACCAATTGAGGCCTTTCTTCGAACGGAACAAGATGATCATCACTACCTCTGTTGAACAGCCACAAAATCAGCAGAGTGTTGATTGCGAGAGGGATAACGATGGCGATAAAGACAAAGGCCTTTTTGGGCCAAGTTGCGAATTTGAATTCCTCATCAAAAAGGGAAGCAATGCCACCCCCCAGAAAAGCCTGGACAAGTCCCAAGCCCATTCCCAAAAGAAGCGCGATAGGAAAGGGAAATTGAAAAATTAGAAACACAAAGGCAAGCACAAAAAGGGCGATGAGTCCGATCCAGTTCACAAACTTTGGCAGGGCTGTGATGAATTTAATGATCAAAAATGCTAAGAGTCCCAACAGCACTGCTCCCAGCAAAACACCAACAAAGCCAACAAGACTGTCGAGAATTCCAGGAACTGGAAGACCGGGCGTCAAGAGCAGACCAAAACTGCCCGCAACAAGAACAACCATCACTACAATCCCGATCGCTGCGCCCTTCCGCACTCGAGGATTGGGATGTGCCCGATGCCAAGTCCTGCTTACCCAACTCTTACATCTCTGCCATATTCTTTTGATCTTTTTCATAAAGAGTCCTCCCCGGGGATGATCAATTGTGTTATCCTTTTATACGTAGAAAATCACTCACTAGATCCCATCAGATCTGAAAAAAGTAAAAATACTATTTACTTTTTTTGCCTGATCATACTCTGGAAGTACCTATCTAATTTTGTTCTGGAAATTGCTGTGCTGCCAAAAGCGAACCACGTTTCCTGTCTCATCCCTTTCAAAGATCACTTCAGCGCCGAGCTCTTCATCCCTGCGCAGATGGCGAAAGGTGTCGCCTTCGATGTGTTTCAACAGGGTCATACCTTGAGCTGGATTTTGAGCCGGGAGCCCAAACATAGCCAATTTCCCCTCCCAAGGACAAATGGCCGTCTCACCCCACCACGGCTGCGCACTGTAGAGACCGACATAATCTTCGAGGTCAACCGCTGGTTTTTCTTTTTTGCTGCTGTCTGCAGCTTTTTTCAGGATTTCTCTCATGCCATCAGCGTATTTGCCAGGGGAAGCTCCACAGGCATTGATCATGACGATGAAAGCCTGTTTTTTTTGAGGATCGATATTCAAAATGCTCGAGTAGCCCGGGCATCCTCCCGAGTGGCCGACCATAGTCCGGCCGTCCACTTCTCTTACAAAAAAGCCCAGCCCCCAGGTGGTTTTCCAATCGGGGTCCACCCAATGTACGCGGTGCATTTCCCGGAGGGTGCTCGCCTTGAGAATTTCTTTTCCACCTTTTTCCAGAAGACGAAATTGCCAGGAAGCGAAACTGGCCAGGTCTTCGACAGTCGATGAAAAGCCAGCTGCTGGGGCGATTCCTCTCGCCTGGAAGAACGAGAGCATGTCGCGCGTACCGTCACGCTTCAGAGAGGAGTATCCTGTGGACAACTTCCCTCTCCACAGGGATTCCGGAAGTTCCGGTCGCGTCGAAGCCAGTTGCAGAGGCTTCAGTATATTCTCCAGAACATACTGTTGGTAGGAAACTCCTGAGACTTCGGCGACAATCTCCCCCAGCAGAGTCAGTCCGAGATTGCTGTACTGAAAATAAGTGGATGGAGGGTAAAGGGTTTTCTGATCACCAAGCTTGGCCTTGACCTGCTCCTGGGTTGGAAAGGGGAAGTCGGGTCCTGACCAATAGGGATAGTCTGACTCCCTGGGAAGACCGGCCGAATGAGTGAGGAGGGATCTAATGGTTATGGGTCCTGTGTCCGGATACTGCTGCTTGAGGTTGAACCAGGGGAGGTGATCAGAAACAAGGTCCTCGAGCCGAAGCTTCCCAGCGTCACGAAGCTGCATGATTGCCACAGAAGTGAACAATTTGGAGATGGAACAAATGCTGTAGATGGTATCGGGGGATGAAGGAACTTTTTTCTCCAAATCGGCCATACCGTAGCTTTTACTCCAGAGAATATCCTGATCCGTGACTATGGCAGCCGAAATACTGGGCAGATGGTCATAATCGCGCTGAGCCTCGAGCCAGGTGTCGATCACTCTGATAGCTTCGGAAAAATCTGGCTTTTTTTGCTCCTCTCCCAATGAAGGGGAAATGAAAACAATACCCATAAGAAGAATAAAAACGGAAGCAGAGACGCGTATTCTTTTCATAGTGACCTCCTGTTGAAATGTTCTGTTGAAAATTTGACACCCGGACCTGTTCATTTTTTTGGGGTAGCCATCAACCGCAGTGTATATGCGAAGTTCAATTTTTTATGATTGGAAGGAAGATTTTTGATCCTATCTATCCCGTAATCACCCATCTTTTCTTTAAATATACATAAATAAGCTACCTATATCCATATCTTTGCTGCGATCGTTTCCATCGACATCTCCAAATTTAGGGGAAATTCGTTTTAGCTATGATTCGGATATTTCATCATCTCATCTAATTTTCATCCACTGACATCATGAAATGAGGCAATCCCGCTAAAAACACAGAATCACTTCGGGCAAAAAAGCGCAACAAAACAACTCGGTTTCTTCGACCTCTTTCAGTCTCGGCCCCTTCGCATCTGTGGCGAAATCAGAGGAGGGCGGATATTTGTCCTACTGTGACACAGATTCTACTCGTCCTCCCAGATGCCTGCCCAGGAATCTCTCCATGGCGCGGTAAAAGTCAAAGCGATTTTCTTCGTTACGAAAGCCGTGTCCTTCGTTGTCCTTGACCAGATATTCGACTTCGATGCCCTTCTTCTTCAAGGCCTCTACAATTTGGTCCGACTCCCCTTTGTTCACGCGAGGATCGTTAGCGCCTTGAGCGACCAGCATCGGAACTTTGATATTGTCGGCATGAAAGATCGGAGAAATCCTCTCCCACAGCTCTTTGTCCCTCTCCGGATGGCCCATCATCTCATAGAACATCTCTCTCATCGGCTCCCAGTAAGGGGGAACCGATTTGATCAGGGTGAAGAGATTGGAAACCCCGACATAATCGACGCCGCAGGCGTAAAGATCCGGTGTGAACGTCACACCTGCTAGGGTGGCATACCCGCCGAACGACCCGCCATAAATACCTATGCGCTTGGGATCTGCGATTCCCTGCTCAATCAGCCATTTGACTCCGTCCGTGATGTCGTCCTGAATGGCTAGGCCCCACTGTTTGAACCCGGCTTCCCAAAACCTGCGACCGTAACCTGTCGAGGTCCGAAAGTTCATCTGCAGCACCCCGTACCCGCGGTTCGCTAGGAATTGAACTTCAGGATTGAATCCCCAAACATCGCGAGCCCAGGGACCGCCATGGGGATTGACGACGATCGGGAGTTTTTCCGGCTTGGCCCCATTCGGAAGGGTCAAGTAGCCGTGGATGGTCAATCCGTCTCGGGAGGTGTATTGGATGGGTTTCATCACAGCCAGGTCAGTTTCATTCAGCCAGGGGCTGACATCGGCCAGCTTCATGAATTCGTCGGTGTCGCGATCGAAAAAATAGTAAGCGCCTAGCGATCTGTCGCTGTAGGTGCGCACCAGGAGCTTGGTTTCATCTCGGCTTGAATCGGCCCCCACGACTTCGTAGCCGGGCAGCCGGGCTTCGAGATTTGCCTGAAGCATTTTCCGGTCCTCATCCAAAAAGTGGAAGTGCCTCTTCTCGGTAACATAAACCACCCCTGTTATGATTTTGCGCTTATCCGATCTCATAAGACCGGAGACATCGACTTCGGGATGTTCGTAGATGAGCCGGGTGGTTTCTTTGGCTTTGATATCGTATTCGAAGATGGCGCTCTTGTCCCGGCCAATGTTGGAGGCCACATACAGGTTCTGGTTGTCAAAAGTGAAAAACAGAGGTGTCAGGGTCTCCTTGAAATTGGTGGTTGCGAGGACCTGGAAATCGTCCTTCTCCGAATCCCTGTATAAAATGCCGGTGTTGACGCCGTCAGTAGTGGTGACGATACGCAATCGGCCTTCATGATCGGTTTGCCAGCCGGTATATGTTCCCGGATTCTGGGCAATCATCTCCATTTCCCCTGTGTTGATATTGATCCTGTAGGCATCAAATAGCCGTTTGTCTCTGTTGTTGACGGCAATCAACATATGATCATCGTCATTTTCCAGCTCGTCGATCAATTGAACTCTCACTTTTTCAAAGGGTGTCAGGGTTTTTTCTTCTGTTCCATCGATGTTGACGGCATAGAGTTTGAAATTTTCGTCTCCGCCCTTGTCCTGAACGTAAGCGATTCGGTTATTGTTGGCCCAGAAATACCCGGCGATATCCCTCTCGGTGGCGCTGGTGATACGAATGATTTCGTCTTCCCCAATTTTCTGCACATGCACATTCAGCCTTTTTTCCCAGGGCTGCATGAAAGCCAGATGTTCACCGTCAGGCGAAAGGGAAAATCCGGTCTTGTCCGGATTGCGGAAAAAATCCTCCATGGGAATGATCCGAGGCATTTTTTCCCTGGGGGCGCAACTGAAAATGATGCCGATAAGACAAAAAATTAAAACATGTTTCCGAACACGCATTCATCCCTCCTTTACTATTTTGATTCCTGTTTAATGCAGATAATGTGTTTCCTTCACTTCATTATACGCAAAATATTCTCCGGAGTTCAGGCTTTCGTGTCAATCCCGAGGAGGCCTTCTTCAATCCAATCCGATATATCCGCTCTCGTTTGCCTGAACACCTGCTGTTTCAGGTAAAGGAAATTCCATTTGATCTCTGATCCGAAATCTCTCGTCGTGTCCCCTGTTTTCATCCGCCCATACTCTGAAATGCGTGCTTTCTCGCTGCCCCAGTGAGGTCTGAAATTGCCGATTGCTTCGGGTTACGATTCGGTGTGAAAGAAGGGTTCCGCGGTGCCATCGATGCCCACTTTCCAAGGACTCCATGCGAGGGAGAGAGGAGAAATGAAGATATCACTTTTCCTGGGTCGGATGAGGACTTCTGTCAACTCCAGCTCTTCGGGAATGTAGCTCTCCTTCACTTTGGCCATTTCCTCCTCGAATTCCGTCTCGAGCTGATGGAGCCTTTCCTGGACAAGCTTGACCTCCCGCATGGCTCTGTCGATGTCCTCTTTTTCTCTCATTGATCTTCCGACACCTCTCATCGTCGTCGTAGCCCGCCCGACATTTCCTGTGCTCCCCAGTTTTCTACCAAACAGTCCCCCGAGGATTGTTGCTCCGAGAGAAATAGCTGTCTGCATTTTTTGCTGGGAATACTGAGATGTCTCTTTTGTTACCCTGACTTGAGCTCTACGCAGCCGGTCCTGAAGTCTGGCCAATTTCGGCGTATAGCGGGTGCGCAACTTGGCAACATCCAAGTCTCGTTTTTCACGAGCAAGATGCGCAAGGCGCGCCCTGAACTCACCCTCGCTCTCTCCCTGCGTCGAGATCTGCTTAAGCTCAGGAGACTTCCACAGTTTCATCACTCGATCCTGGTAGAGGTGGTTGACTAGTGCTGTTTTCCAGCTTGTGTATGAGGAGGCCTTCATAGCCGCGGCCGGAAGCTCTCCGAACTGAGCCTGGGGTATGCTCTGTCGCCCGAACTCAATTTCTGCTGATGCGATGGGTATTGCCTCCTCCCAGGAAACGGTGCCCGACTCCGGAGAAAGAGGAGCCAGCAGCGATAGGGGTTCCCAGTGATCCACTTTATCCGTTCGGCTGACGTAATGGAGCTTGGTGCTACCCAGGATCAGGGGACGATAGAGAAGCCTTTCACTGGTTTGAAGATCCCCTTTCACAGGGAGAAATTGCTCTTGTATATCGGGAGGAAGAAGAGGCCGTTGCACTTCTGTCGTTTTCGGAATGTCCGAACTGAGGGAAGACGGAAAGGACTGGGCGGGCATTACCCGGGTTACCTTTGGGACAGGCTCTTTCTTACGCCCGGCCATCAGGATTTGAATCTGAGCCCGTGTCAAGGGACCTCTCAGATAAGAGAGGATCCAGCGTGTCTGGAAGAGGACCGGTTCATCCTCATGGACGTTGTGCATCAAGAAAACTCTGTGTCCCAGGGCGGAGAGCGTGGTGTTTATTCTTTCCCTGTTAAATTCGACACCGGCACTCACCGAGGCTCCCTCAAGCCCTTCGAGAACCCGCTCTTTATCCCGCGCCGTCTGCAGGCGTCCGATGAACCACGTGCCCGCGTTGGCTAACCCTTTATAATCCAGATCGACAGGATTCTGGGTGGCCAAAACCACTCCTAGGCCATAAGCTCTGGCTTGTTTCAACAGAGTCAGCATAGGAGTTTTCGATGGAGGATTGGCCGTGGGCGGGAAAAAGCCGAAAATCTCATCCATGTAGAGAAGACAACGGAGGGATGATGTACCGGGTTGAGATCTCATCCAGGCCAGGATTTCATTGAGAAGGGTGGTCACAAAGAACATCCGTTCCCGCTCGGACAGATGGGCGATGGACATGACGGACAACCTGGGCTTCCCCGTCGGTGTGTAGAGAAGACGTCCTATGTCCAGAGGTTCTCCCTCCATCCAGGCTGCAAAACCCGGAGAGGCCAGTAAATTGTTCAGTTGCATTGCCAGTTCAAATCTTTCTTTGGAAGAGTAGAAAGACTCCAAGTCGAACACGCCAACTTTGGTGAACGGTGGCGATTGAATGGCCTGGATCATGCTGGCGATGGTAAGGCTTTGTCCTTTACTCCAAGCGTGGTTCAGAATGTTGGACAGCAAAATGTGCTCTCTGCTGCGGATGGGATCAGCCGTTATTCCCATCAAAGTCAAGAGGCCGGATACCAAGGTGAGGATCCGGTCGCGGAAGGCATCCCCGTCTCCAATCAGTGCCTGGGGTGGAGACTCAAAGGATTGGAGAACCGATAGGGGAATCCCTGCATTGCTCCCCGGTGTATAGATGGTCATATCAACGGAACTCATATACCTGGCAATCCGGGATCTGTCTTGGCCCCACTGCTCAAGGCCTTTACGCCAAGTCTCAGCCACTTTTTGGGCATACGCTTCAACAGTAAGGGCATTTCGAGCGGCTGCATCCGTATCAATCCAGGGCATGAAATCAGACGGTTTGAGCTCGGGGAAAGTGAGCATCAGGTTCCCCAGATCGCCCTTGGGATCGATCACAAGCGAAGGGATACCGTCGATCGCCGCCTCCTCGAGAAGCCCGGCACATAAGCCGGTTTTCCCGCTGCCGGTCATGCCCACACACACCGCGTGTGTCGTGAGATCTTTGGAATCGTAGAGAAGCAAATCATCCTGGACGCGCTGATTTTGGAGGTCATAGACACGCCCGAGATAAAAAGCGCCGAGTCTTTCATAATCTAACATCATTCATGGCCTCCCTTTTCTGTTCTCACTCCGAATAAACTTATGCTACTACAGATATATCCGTAAACAAAGCACATTTTTACAGCGAATCGATGTTGGTCACCACGGATGAATTTGAATGGATGCCTAGTCCTGGACTGTGGGGTGATCTGCATAACATAATTCTTACGGAAACGAAAATTTTCGAGGCTGGGTCCTAATCTTCACTTGTGAGTCCTGCAGTCCAATAGACTCATCTTCCTGCATTTTCGGGACAACAAGGACCCCTCAGTGCCAGAAATCGCTGCACATACCAATGGGAGCGCCGGGCGGCGGTGCCTGGGGCTCGACAAACCGGAACTTCCGGGGATCTTCCTGAAAACGAGCGATTTCCGAAAGGGCATAGACAAAATGAGATCTCTGATCGTCGTCCCGAGTCACATCGATCTGCTTGGCCAGCCAGTCCTTCAACTTATCGAGCTGGGAAAAAGCTATGGCCCGAACCTGAACCGGAGCCTGTTCATGAACGGCCAGCTGCATGGTATGAAAGAGAAGAACGGCGTTCACGACACGCTGTATTTCCGCCTGGATACCTTCTTTGGCGGGGGATTTCCATGTGGCGTCGATCATGTTGGTCATAACTTCCGACAATCCCGGACACTCCTTTTGCCTGGAGTGATAATCCACGAGACGGGCCGCCCTCTCCGGGTGGAGGATCAATCCGAGGACGTAGTGAGCCAAAGCTTCGGCCGCACCGAGAGGATCGAAGGTCATACCCGTGTATCTTTTGAAAAGCTCCCGTGTCGGTCTGTATCCTGGCGGCCTGGGAGGTATGAGCTTCAGGATGCTTCTCTTCTAGAGCCAGGTTGTTCGGCTGCAGGGTCCTCAACAGCACCTCGAGCGCCCGGCGCTGCTCAGTCCCATCAACTATTTTCGGATCAGCCTGGACATCTCCGCGCAGCGTGTGGTTGTAATACAGGCCGCCGATGACACTGGCGGCTGCCTCTATCTGGTATCGGTGGAAGAAATAGACGGGAACAAGCACATCCTCGAGCGTGGCCATGGGAGTTCCCACAGGGATTCTCTTCTCTGAGAATGAGCCAAGAGCGGTCGCGCGAATGGTCATCATCCGCTCCAGTTCGTCCACAGGATATTTGCCATTATCCCAGGTGTTGGCCAGCGGGTGAGCGCTGGCGGGACCTGCATCCTGTCCGGCCAGAAAATACAGCCCCCTGGCGAAGGCCCTATCCAGGATAGCTTTGAGCTCCTGTTCTTCATCCGCATCATCCGGAAAGTGCTGATATCCAAAGGCAACAGAGACCTTATCCCATTCGCCGATGCCCACATCATAAGCATCGGAAAGGTCGATCGACCCATCTTCTCCGATCGTAACCAAAGGGTGGGGATAATCCATAACGGAGGCTCTGTCGTTGACGCTCGCGGCATAATTGTGCCCCATGCCCAATGTATGCCCTACTTCATGGCAGGAAAGCTGCCGGATTCGGGCCAGTGCCATCTCTGTCAGCTCAACGCTGTTGTCTTTTCCCTCACCATAATCTCCGGCAAGGCCCTGGGCAATCAAAAAATCCTGACGCAGTCTCTGGGATCCCAGGGCCACATGACCCTTGAGAATCTCGCCAGTGCGAGGGTCGGTAACAGTCGCTCCGTAGGACCACCCTCGAGTTGAGCGGTGAACCCAGTTGATCACATTATAGCGGATGTCCATAGGGTCGGCCCCTTCAGGAAGAACTTTAACCATGAAGGCATCTCTGTATCCAATCGCTTCGAAGGCCTCGTTCCACCAGCGTGCCCCCTCGACAAGAGCAGACTTGACCGGCTCGGGAACTCCGCGGTCGACGTAGTAGACAATCGGCCTGACAGGCTCGCTGATTTCGGCTTTCGGGTCCTTTTTGGCCAGCCGGTGACGGGCGATAAACCTCTTTACGATCGGTTCGCTGATGGCCGTGGCAAAGTCCATGTATTCCATCCCGAAAAAGTTGGACCGAGGATCGTAAAGGCGCGGCTTGTATCCTTGATCGGGAAGCCGAATAAAGGAATGATGCTGTCTGAGAGAGATGGCGTGCGGATCTGGAGCCACTTGTCGAACAAATTTTCCGGGATCATCGGCTGTAAAAGTCAGCAGGGCTTCTATCTCCGTGTTAAAAGGAAAATTCTTAGTGTTGGCCAGATGTATGGCCGACCGTGTCAAATCCTGTTTGAAGTTGCCCTGATTCATCCTCTGGAGTGTTCCTGTGGCATTGTGGGCATCCCGCAAAAAGAAATCCGTGGCATCAACCAGGACTCGTCCCTTCTCCTCCGCCTCGACGTGAAAGCCCCAAAGGATCGATTCTGCAAAGGCATCTTTGACAGCTGCCCGTTCATCCGGATTATCACTGAACGCGCGGAATGCATAATTGGGCTGGATCAGAAGGATTTTCGGCCCGATTCTATGGAACTTTACTATTCGTGTTTCCCCCAACTGATTGCGATCCAAACCCACATCATTGGAACCCAGGCCTGCAGTAAGGGAATAGACGTAAAGGAATTCCTGATCGAGCTTATCAATTGCCAGCCATATCTTTCCCTCCTGGACGTCCCAATAGAAGGGGAAATATCCCGGAAACTCCTGCAGATCCTTCGTCCTTTCACTGATAGGAGTCTGCGCTCCAAAGGATAGGACGACAAGCACCCCGATGAGGAAGACCAGATTCAGACTTTTCTTCATCTTGACCTCCTTTATGGTATGGTTATCTATGTTGAGCCTGAAAAGCTCAACTCACATAACAGATTAAGTGAGAAATGATCTATCGCACACCCCTGCCTATGGCGGGAGTGTGGCCTTAATTGATTAAGAGAAACTTCACTTGGTGGCCGTCGATGAATTCACAGCCATCCTCTGTATAAACACCCGTCTCTTCGAATCCTATATTGATATCCTGGCCGTCCCATTCGGGGATGCTGGTTGTGCAGCTGTACTCAATGGCATAGCATGTGTTGGGATACAGCGGGTATTCCCCGCAAAGCTCCAAACCTTCAGGCAAAACACCCAGAGGCCTGGCATCCATGGGGGTGCCGGCCCCGTGACCATGGATTCCTATGGGATGGGAATAGATAAGCGGCCGTAATCCCCGAGCCTTTCCCTTTTCCATAGCAGATTGGACAATATCGTTTCCCGATCGACCGGTCTTGAATTCGCCACGAAAAATGTCGCCCAGCTCGTTCGTCCGCCTCAGTGCTTCCTTTAACCCTTCAGGCGCATCCCGCTCACCGATGGGGCACACATAGGCCTGCCACTGCATATCCGTGCACAGCCCGAGATAGACAATACCCATATCGCAGTGGAGCAGGTCACCGCGGCGGATCACCCCGGGGCTGTCTTTGTATTGTTCAGCCAGTTTATTGGATCTCTGGATGGAAATCGACGGCTGAAACCAGGTTTCAAGTCCGAGATCCACGATTTTCTGCCTGATCCACCAAACCACATCATCGGTTGAGGTTATGCCCGGCGTTATGACTCTGTTGGAATAGAATTCGGCAATGATGTCATGGGCGATTCCGCAGATGTGACGGTAAACGCTGAGTTCCTGGGGAGATCGTGTTTCGAGCCAGCCGACACACAAGTTTTCCGCTGAGACTAATTTTGACGACCACTCCGGACCGAGAGCCTCCGTCAGCTTGGTCTTCAAGCCCACCGTCAGGCCGTCCCCGAAAGCCCACTTGTCGGAGACATTGATACCTATTTTTTGTGGCTTGCGTGCCCTAATGAATTCCGCCAGGCTCACAAACTGCTTTTTTGTTTTGTCGATCCAGACCGGTTTATAGAAGTCGCCAATTCCATAATACCCTCCGGAGAGCCGCTCCACGCCTTCTTTTTCACCTCGATCATGAAAAATGAGGATGGAAGTTCGGCGGGCAGCCATATGGGGCTCGGGAACCATGCTCATATACACGGGATCTTCGTTATACTCCCGATTTATGACGAGCCACATGTCAATTCCTTCTCTCCGCATCAAATCAGGAACGATGTTATCCAACCTCCATCTCAACCATTCATTCATCACCCGCGCTCTTTCCTTCAGAGGCAGGATATTGTGGCTGTCGTGGACCCCTGCCACTTCATTTTGCCCAGCTGCCGCTATGCCAGAAGCACATAATAAAATCCCCAGGATCAGGCTAATAAGATGCCGCTTGTTCGTCATTGCACGCACCTCCTTTTTTGCAGGTTAGATATATACAGTTGTTGTTTAGATCACATTTTCATTCTTAACAGGCCGTTATGGGAAACTGCGCCTTTATTCCGGGAAATAAGGGAGGCATGCTGTTTCCGGTGCCGTACATTATTTGTATTTCCAGGTAGAAGTATTTTCTCCCTCAGGCGCATTCTTGGTGATGTGTTCAGCCATCATGCGAATCATATCAGGAATAGAAGGACCCCAGCAGTGCGGCATTCTGTCACCGTACTCGATTACGCCGTCATAGTGAGGGTCTTTAGTTTTCTCGAGAAATCTCTCCAGCAAACGGACCGCGCTGTCTAGATAAAAGGTATCCATACTACCTGTGTAGATATGGAGCTTTCCGACAAGCTTGGGGCCGAGTGTGGCCCAATCTCTCTCAAGGATGTGGCGCAGGTCATAATGTTCCTTCCAGTGTTGAGCGATCCCGGCATCGATCACCCCTGTTTTCTTGTTAAAAAGGGGCTGCGGATACCCGTCGGGCCCCACAGGTCCGAATACAGCCTGGAAGATGTCAATCTGCTCTCCCGAGCGATTCCTGGTGCCCATGACCAGCTCCATTTGATTCCGCTGCCGGGAGGTCAGCCTCATGATTCCGTCTACCTGCCTGTCGCTGGGAGTGGGCACCTTGACCCAGCCGAATTTTTTTTGGAACGCGTTCTCGTCAGCGTAGATATTGATGCACTGGAAATAACGGAAATCGACGGGATCAGGACACAGAGACCAGGTTCCGCCAAAAAAGTCCGGATGAAAAACCTGGAGGGCCAGAGACTCCCAGCCTCCTGTGGACCCTCCTGATAGTACGCGGGCATAGGGTTTTCGGATGATCCGGAAGTGCTCCTCCACATAGGGGATAAGCTCCTTCATGATGGCATCCCCGTAAGGTCCGCAGTTTGCCGAATTGACGGCGTACGAATCATCATAATAAGGGCAAGGATGCTGGAAAGTGACGAAGATCATGCGCGGACAATTTGCCGACACCCAGAGCTGTGGAAAATTTAGGGTAGACTCGGATTCGCTCTTCTTGCTGCTAGTCCTTGGCGGGGTGAATCCATAGGGAGGGGCCAGTCCAAAATGCCCCTGGACATAATTCACCGGATAGTAAACGTCAGGGTGCTTGTCATAATCCTTGGGCAGCAAAATCGTAGCCCCTAAATACATGGGTTGACCCCAAAAATCGGTGAGAATTTGGCTCTGAAACTTGATCCTCTTAACCCAAGTGCTATCCGGAGGCACTTTAACGGGAGGGATAACGTTTGTGCAGCTCAGTTTTATGGTTTGTGCCCGGTCAGGATCCAGACTGACCATCTGAACATCACTGAAAAGGTTACCGGGGGATATATTCCATCTCTGCCCTTCCCACTGGTCGTTGTGAAGCCAGATGGTATGACCGTCCGCACGTTTAAACTTTGTGTAAATGTTCACAAAACCCTGAACCGAGTATTCTCCGGCCGGTATGTCGGCCAGACTCTCCAGAGGATAGCCTAACACGGCCTCATCAAGAACGACAGGCTGGCCAGGTTCAAGAGATTCCACATCCTGGCCAAAAAAGGGGATTCCGTGTGTCCCGATAAAGAGTCTCGGCTGGCCGCTTTTTCGATCGGAGACCATGACATAGACACGACCTGTAACGGCTTCAGCATGAGTCGATTCTGGAAAAGATATTTCAAACCTAAGGCCTGATGATTCGTCTGTCCGGCTGGTTGTGTTCACGAAAGGAACGCAAACTGCGAATAAAAGAAAAACACAAAGAAAATAGGATTCTTTGTTCAAGCGCATGGTTACCTCCCACAATCCATTTTTCCCATGGTCAAGCGAAGCGGATAGTATAACAGCCAGCCGAAAATTTCAACAGAACTCACAAGTAAAACGCCGTTCCTGATGCGCGTTGATGCTCGTCGACAGGTGCAGCAAATTTTGGACAGATCATTACCCGTTTTCGATGAAAACAACTCCTCCAGACTGCATCTATCTGTACCGAAGACGCCACTCCTCACCATTGTGCACCTTAAAAAGAGAGTGACCCGCCTCGGTGGCTCCAGGCCGTGTGCTGAACGAAACACCCATGCACCTCAAACGAGCGCCGTGATTTAGTTCTTCCCCTGTTTATGAGACTGTATCACACGGATTCGGAAAGGCTACCCGGGTTGATTAAGGCTACTTGATGGAAATGGTAGAGGGTGGACTTTCCCGGCCGGCGCTGTTCACTGCGGTGAGGGTATAGACATATTCCCTGTCTTTGTCCACGCCGCGAATCCAGTGCTCAAAGACATCACTGGAAAATTCGATCAGCAGAGAGGACCGCCCGTTGACCTCTTCATAGAGGCGATAGTTGACAATGCTGGCATTATCCGGGTTAGCAGCCCATTGAAGGACGTTGATGTATTCGGACAAAACCAATGACCGGTTCATTACCTTCCGGCCCGAAAAATTCAGAGGAGCGCTCAAGGCTCTCTGGCCACTATAATTCTGGCCGAGCAAATCAGAGTTGACTCCAGGGTAATTTCGACGGGATGGCGTAAAAAGAAAGCCAGCTTTTTCAGGCTTGACTGTCCCCTTCCAGCCAAGATAGACATGCCCAATATAATGTCCGGAATTATCTGTTCTCGGATTTCCGGGCAAACCGTTCAACAGGACATTTCCTATCCCTTTTTTGCTCTCACTATCGGTCACCGTTCCCGAGATGGCGAAATTTTCTGTCGTGCGCTCATGAATATTCATCTGATTTTCATTCGTTGTCACCTGGTTCACTTGGAGAATCCCGTGGGGGTCGGTCAAGCCGCCCCTTACATTGATCCGGTTTTCGGCATCTCTCAGCCAGATGTCAATGCCGGAAAAGTCGGGATGATGGCGGTAATTGGAGTCGATGGGATAGAGAATATATTTGGCGGCCCAATAATCTAAGGCTACCGGATCCTGGCTGGCCAGGATCTGATTTGCCCGGTAGGTGGTTTCTTCAGGGTATCCCTTTAAGGATGAATGAGAAACCCAGATGGCATCCAAAATGTTCAGCTCTGGCGTCCGCACGGAAACGAACATCTTGCCGCAGGTGTTCCCGAGCCCGGCATAATGGCGATACCGGCTCTGGCCGTCTTTCATCGAAAGCACCCCGTAGACATGCTTGAGCGCGGCCGTGATTTCCGAGCCCCCCACATCATGGTGTTTGAGCACAGGGACATTGATCAGCTTGAGGTTTTGGCCATATCCGTTCCCTGTCCAGATTCCCTCACGCAATTCAATCCGGTTGCCGCCGGCTGATGTGAAGCAGGGATAGGAGACATTCTCATACATTCTATACCCTTCCGTGATGTGATCGTTGTCACCGATGAATGTAGATCGAATGGGATCCAGAAGATAGGAAGTGACACGAGGCTCACTGAAAATTTCGTTCACCAGATACAGAAAGCTGTGCCTCTCATCGTTGGCATTGGCATGGACTTTTCCATCAGGATAGGGATAACTGCTCCCACCCGTGGTGTCGCAGTTAAGGCTGCCCCGTCCCTGTCCGTTTTCAAAGATTACGATCTCACCCGTAAAAACATCCGGATGATCGAGTATCCGTTGAACCAGACCCCGCACCAGGTCGCTGTTGGTGCATCCTCTATATTTCCACTGTGCGTTGACTTTGATCAGGACCACATCATCCGGTGCGATGATGCCTGAAGGTCCGCTGAGGGCGCTCACCTGGTCGGAATGATAGAACTTCAGACCTTGATTCCCCATAAGGGACAGCAGGGAGTCCACACCGGCATGGTAATTCGGCTGATCCGAGCTGTAAAAGGGCTCATCGGAAATATTTTTGATCCAGTACAGATCATTTAACGGAGAATTTGTCTCACTTCCGTGAAGGGGGAATCCACTGATGAAAGAAGCGCCAATTCCTCCCGCCGTTCTTTTGATGAAATCCCGACGGGTAACTTTATTCCTTTTCCAAACCGTCATCTCTCACTCCGCTTTTCTTTCTATTCTATATTATTCCAATATTTACTCTAAGTCAAATAGGTGTGTGCACACTTCTCCTGAAGGTTCAAGTGAGAATTCCCCGGTTGTCAAAATACACAGCAGGTCACTGATCGGTCAATATCTTCCGTTCGATACTTTTAAAAATTCAGATCATAGAACTCCACCTCGTACTCCTCCCGGACAGGCGGTGCTGTGAAATAGTTCATGAGTTTGATGAGTTGTTCCTGATAATAGTGGTTATCATCGCTAGCCTTGCAGTGATGTTCACTTTCCCAGAGTGTGATGATTGTGCCCTCCCCTGTTTTATCGTTCATGAAGAGTAAAAATCCGCGATAACCTTTTTGGGCTTTTGCAGCGGGAAGAATGCTCTCCTTGATTATTTTTAGGGACAGTTCCACTCTCTCAATTCTTACTTGCGATCGCGTGATTCGCGCGTACATTTTACCCTCCTGTCATTCACATACCCTTCCCCTATAAGTTGTAAAGCTAATTTATTTTCTTTTCAAAATCCCCAGAGTCATTAAACTATACAGGCCAGTTTCGGGGATGTCAATAAAAATCAGCCCCAAAAGCAATCTGTATCATATCGCCCATTTCTGCATCATATTAAAGGATTTCTAACGGATTGAAGCTATTGATTCTGGAGGGCTAAGAGTTGTTTGCGCGCATCGGTAAATATATCTCCGGCGTAAAACCTTCCGGTGGTGAGAGAGAGAATTCTTTCGTATTCTCTTCGAGCCCCTTCGTTATCCGCGGATTTACTGTAAACCTCCGCCATTGGATAAAGGAATAAAATCTGCTCATGATCCACGTTGCATTCGGCGGGAAGCAGGGCTATGGCTTTATCGAATTCGACCTTCGCGCCGTCGATATTATTGCTATTCAGTTCGATCATCCCCACAAGGTGATGGTAGTACCGCATGGCGCTTTTGGACAATCCTGTCTCTACCAAGACCTTGAGTTGATCGGCAATTTTTCGGGCCTCGGCCGTTTCCTTTTTTTCCAGATGAATCAAGCCCTTCATATGGAGCGCACGCCGGTGAAGATTAGACTCTCCCCCATTCAACGCGGCACTCAGAGACTCATCACAGTTTCTCAGTGCTTCTGCCAGGCTATCAGTCCGCAGGTTTAGGTAAGCAGAGTAGAGATGGAACCAGGCTTTCCAGCCCGTCTCGCCGAGCATATCGCCAAGGTCGATTCCCTGCTCAATCTGCTCAAATGCATCCTCATAACGTCCCTGCAGGACGTAGAGGGCACTCAATTTTCTCAAGCCTTCGTTGTGCGCGGCCGGCTCTTTGGTTTCCAGCAATTTCTGATACTCGCCTTCGGCCTTGGTCAAATCCCCCTGATACAAAGCAAGGTCTCCTCTGAGCGAAAAGTTCCGGAAATGACTCGGGTCCAGAGAAAGCACTTTGTCCGCTTCGACTAGAGCTAAATCGTATTTCCCCTGACACAGATAGACATCGGTCAGAGCCCTGTAAATAGAGGAATTCTCCGAGATATGAACAAGATAAAACTCCAGGGCATCTACGGCTTTGTCGTACTGCCCTTTGGCCATAAGGGCATAGGCAAGAGCCAGATAGGGTTGTATAGCCTCTGTTCTCCTCTTAAGTGTTCCTTCGAGATAGTCCAGAGCTCGATCCCAGTCCTCCAAATCCAGGTACAGCCATCCTAAATTCGTGTTCGCGAAATCGTCTTCAGGATAGAGCTCTAAGAGCTCGGTGTAGGCTTCAATCGCTTTATCGTAAGTCTTTTCTGACTGACCGAAGTATATCCCCTGGATGGCGTACCTTTCCCTATCAGAGACGCGATCCGTCAGGTCGAAGGCTTTCTTCAGGCGGTCCTTTCCTTCTTCCCCATAACCGAGGTCCGTGTAGGCAACAGCCATGGTCCGGTAGGCCGTAGCGAACTCAGAATCGATTCCCACGGCCATTTCCATCATCGTGATGCAGTCGGTGTAGTCCCCCTTGAGAAAGAATTTCATGCCCTCCCTGTAGTATTTATAAGCCTCCGGAGAAGAGGTCGTGATGGTCCCGGCATCTCTGTCAATATCAGCGGCAATCTCTTCCGTCGTCAGCTTGAATTGGGCCTTGATCCGGGGAGTCAAATCATCGACCATGGCAAAAAAGCTTTCCTCTCCCTGACCCTCTACCCTTTCGGTCCCGATGGTTTGACCTGACTCCGGATCCTGGAGTTGGGTGTTAATCCGAATGGTTTCTCCGGCTTTTGTCATTTTTCCAACAAGGACGTACTTCACGCCGGCCCGGGAGGCAACATCCTTGAGTGCCTTGGATGAGTAACTCTTCACATCCAGAAGGCTCTTTTCTTCGAGAATGTTGTAAAGCTCCTCAGCGCTGAGGACAGAAATGTACTTCGACTGGCTGAGGTCGGCTATCAAGAGGTCGGACATGGCTTTGCGCCAGTGGTCCAAAGCCGTATCACCGGTATTGTTTTCAAAGTGCATCACGGCAAGAGACGGCTTCCCCTCGGCAAAAGAGACCGGCTTGCGCTTCCAGAGATACTGCCAGCCGAAAACAACGATAATAATAGCAGCTAAAGCAATCAGGATAGGAGCAAGAGCCTTTTTCATGCTGAATTTGACCGTTATTTCTCTTGAGGTCAACGGCCGCCTTTCCGCGATTATTCTCTCTGTTGTCGGCATAGCCTTTTCAACTTTGTTCAATTCAGACAGCATGGCCTCCGCGCCTTCGTATCTCTTATCCCGGCTTTTATTCAGACATTTGAGGATGATATGGCTCAAATCATCGGTTATCTGGGGATTGATTTTCTGGGGATCCTGAGGAATCTCTGTCTTCTGTTTCAAGGCTACGTTAAGGGGGGTGTCTCCTTCGAAAGGAACTCGTCCTGTGAGCATCTCGAAAAGAATAATACCCAGAGAATAGATATCGGTTCTTTGATCAACATCCTTCCCTTCGAGGCTCTCCGGCGACATGTATTCCGGAGTGCCGAAAATCTCTCCTGTATCCGTTATTCCCTGAGTTCTCATCGAGCGGGCGATGCCGAAATCCATAATTCTGACGTTGCCGTCTCTGTCGATCATGATGTTCTGAGGTTTCAGATCACGATGGACAACACCGAGGCGGTGCGCCTCTGCCAAGCCTTCACAAATCTGCTTGGCAAGGAATACAGCCCGGCTAACGGTGAATTGACCGATTCGTCTGATGAGGCTTTTCAAATCCTCCCCTGAGACATACTCCATGGTTATGTACGGAATACCCTCAGCCTCACCCAGGTCATACATACGGCAGACATGCCGATGAGAGATCTTTCGCGCCAGTTTCAGTTCGTTTCGGAAGCGCTCCAAAGTCTTATCTCCGGGGGAGACCTCGAAGTTCAGAAGCTTGAGAGCGACTCTCTCCTCAATCTTTTGATCCAGAACCTTGTAAACCTTGCCCATCCCTCCCTTGCCGAGTTCCTCAATGACCTGATACCTGCCGGCAAACGTGCTCCCGATCATCAGGTCTCGCAGAGAAGTTACGAGTGTTTTGGTCGGCATGGACTGGATTTGTTCTAACGGAATGAGCGGTGATCCACACTTGCCGCAAAAATTAGTCTCAGGCGGGTTTTCCGATTGACACTTGGGGCACTTCATTCGCCTATTTAGAATAATTGCTTATTCTACAAAAAGCAATAAGACCCTTTTTAATTCGCTTTTTAATCTTTTTTAACGACATATCGCTTACAGTATAAAAGTAAATTTGGCTGGCCGAAATAATATAAGTCGTGTCTAAACATGCGTGAGACTCATGGTGTGAGTGTACTGAGTTCAGCGAGTATTAACCCGAATGATCCATATGGGGAGAGTGGGTGTATCTTTGACGACAATGGAGTGGTACTCGCTTTTTTCGTCCCGGGAAATGTGTGATCAGTCTGGTGCGGATTTAAAGCAGTTCTGTGTCTGTAGGCATATGCGAACCAGCATCAGCATGACCGGCACTTCGATGAGCATCCCATGACAGTGGCCAGAGCAGTGCCCGAGGAGAGGCCGGAAAGCAAAACAGCCGTGGCGATGGCCACTTCAAAGTGGTTCGAGGCGCCGATCATCGCTGAGGGAGCGGCATCGCGATAAGTCAATTTCAACATCCCAGCCAGACCATAAGCGAGCCAAAAAATGAGATTAGTCTGGATGTCATTTTTTAAGTCGCTAGCCGGATCTCTTTTTAAGCTGCTGCGGCAAAGAGGACGATATCGTTCTCTGTTCTCCGAGTTGCTTTTCCTTCCCTTTCGAGATAGACCAAATGGGAAAGAGCCTCACCGGTGGCAAACCACTTCTGGACCAACGGAAATTGGTCCCAGGATTCGGCTTTGATGTCCCAGGTCATCCGGGATGCAACCTGAAAAGCATCCTGGGGGCTCATTTCGAGTATGGTGAGGACTTCGTCCAATCGCCGGCAGTGATGCTCCTTCAACTCTTCAATCCGAGCGCGATGGTCTTCAATCAGGCGGCGGTGTCCCGGCAAAACCAGATCGATGTCCAATTCAGAAACTTTATCCAGGCTTGCCAGATATAGTTTCAACGGGTTTTCCGCGTCCGACCAGCATTGGATGTGGGGCGTTATGTCGATCAAGATATGGTCTCCGGCTATGAAGAGTTTTCTGTCAGGCTCATAGAGGCAGATGTGACCCATGGTGTGGCCGGGCGTAGCCACACACTGGAAGTGATAGCCCCCGATGTCGATGCTATCGCCGTCATCTAGAGCCCTTAAGCCTGGAATCCATTCTGAACCGTATTTGGCTCCAGGGTGGGCGTCAAGTAGAGCGCGCAATTCATGTTCCGGGAAACCGTTTTTCGCAGCAAAGGCAATCATGGTTTCAAACCCCTCCCAGGATTCAAGGAGCTCTTTAGCCGGACGGCTGAAGATGACTTGGCTGGAATCCGAGGCCAACTTCTGTATGAGCCCGAAGTGATCGGCGTGTAGATGCGTGATGAAAAAATCGGTTTTATCCAGATTGATGCCAAGCTTGTCTAATCCGCTCCGCATGGTCTCCAGACATTCTTGGCGATTGAAACCCGTATCGATGATGAGGTTTCTTTCTGGCGATCTGACAATATAGGAGTTGAGATATTTAAGCGGACTCTCAGGTAGTGGGACTCTTATTCGAAAGAGATCGGGCGTTAATTCTTCGCACATAACCCTACACACTCTATCACAATATAGAAAAGCTATATCTTAACATTCTCATTGCATTCAGTTGGTCGATCCCGCGGAGAGCGGATCTTCACCTCTGTTTTTAAGTAATTTCAAAGTTAAAAGGAAGCAGATGGCTCCCCACACATATCCAAAAAGAGGATCAACAGCGTGATGGTAGCGAAGATAGAAGGTGGAGATCGACACGCCGACAGTCAGCGGAAGCAGAAAATAGCCGAGCTTTCTCACGTACCGGAGGGCGACCAGGGATAGGACAAACACTTCAGCGATGTGAGAGGACGGAAAGGCCCCTCCCGCAATTCCTGCACTGGACTGTATGGTCCTGATAAGCCAGGCGAAAAAATAGCCGGAGTGCGTTTTGGTGTGGAGTTCCATCACTCCCTCGGCCATGGACGGTGAAAGACAGGGCAAGAGATAAAAAAGCACATAATTGGAAAGAAGCGTCACAGAAAGGAAGGAGAAGGCGGCCAAAGCTTCGGCCCGTTTGCCTTTGATGTAAAGAACAAGGGCGACACTGGGCAGAAACATATAGTAGCTGGCGTAGAAGAAATACATGAGCTCATCCAGCCAGGGATTGTAGAACTGCTGCAGCCAAACGGTCGGGTGGACGCCGAACAGGAACTTGTCCATCTGGATCGCAGGTTCCGTGAACCAGAATGTTCCGAAGAACATCCGGACGATGGCATTGACAGTGCTCCATCCGATGAGAAATACGGCAATGGGATAAAAGGTTCGCAGGAACCACACAATCTGATTCTGCGGACGCTTCTCGGCGAACCGGACAAACTCCACGATGATGATAGCCAGAACGATATGAACGACCACATAGCGCGGCCAGTCGTCAACAGTCCTGTGAAAAAAGATGAGGCAAGTTCCGATTAAGACAAGATACCCGGCACAGGCAATATCCATCACTCGAAAACGAATTCCGCCATAACGGGAGTTCCACAGACTCTTTAAAAAACTCATCAGCTAGTCTTTCCTGTCAAAGGCACCCATTGTATAAATTTTCTCTTCTAAAAACAATCTCCGTTGGGGTTGAACGTTGACGAGTTGAAAATCTCGAGTATTGTTGGGCCCGACGCTAGGAATCCTTAAGTGTGGATTATCCTCCTTGCCCGGAACATTACCTTGGCCGTGTTTATCCACCCTGCAATTTCCTTGACTTTAAGTGTGGCACACCCAGCAAAGTCTGACTCCAGCGGATTTTGACTTAAGGAGGAGGGCGTGATAAGATTCACGCGATTTTTTGGATCGATTGGACCTTAGAACATAGTAACTGATGATTGATAAGATATTAGACATCGCTACATCCATCGATAACGTGCTCTGGGGACCCTGGACCCTTATTTTCATCGCCTCTGTTGCGGTCTATCTTTCGGTCAGATCGGGCTTCTTTCAGGTGAGGAAATTCCCGCTGATCTGGAGACACACGTTCGGGAAAATCCTCCAACGCCCTGATGCCGAGAGCGCAAAAAAAATGACGCCTTTCCAGGCTACAACCACAGCCCTGGCCAGCACGGTGGGGATGGGCAATATGGCCGGTGTGGCCACAGCTCTCTCTGTCGGCGGCCCCGGCGCTATATTCTGGATGTGGCTCTTAGCTGTCCTGGGCATGATGACCAAGACAGTGGAAATCACCCTGGCTGTCCACTACCGGGATATTGACCCCGAAGGTAATCCGCACGGCGGCCCGATGTACTACATCACCAAGGGATTGGGTTGGCCTTTTCTGGCCAAACTTTTCAGCATAGGTATCCTCATCAATTCCCTGCTCGCTTCTACTTTGATTCAATCGCACACGGTGGGCCGGGCCTTTCTCGTCAGCTACAGCATCAATCCCTACCTGGTCACGGGAGGAATGGCCGTCATCACCGGGATCGTGATCATCGGAGGGATCAAACGCATCGGTCAGGTCTGTGAAACGCTTGTCCCGCTCATGTCGGTTATCTACATTGTCAGCGGGCTTTTCCTTTTCTTCATGAATTTCGAAAACATTCCGCAGGTCTTTGGCACCATTTTTGGCCATGCCTTCTCCCCCGCACCAGCCGCAGGCGGTTTTGCGGGAGCCACAGTCGCCGCAGCCATAAAGAATGGAATGGCCAGAGGCATGCTGTCCAATGAGGCAGGAGAAGGCACTGCGCCGATGGCCCATGCCACAGCCAACACCAAGCACCCCTTCCAGCAGGGCCTCTGGGGGTCATTTGAAGTCTTTGTCGATACGATTGTCATCTGCACCATCACCTCCTTCGCTATCCTGTCAACGGGTGTTCTCTCCAACGGTGAATCTGGAATCGAGTTGGTGCTCAGCGCCTTCGCCTCGGTGTTCCCACCCCAATTGGCGAACGCCCTTATTTCTTTTGTCATTCTCACTTTTTGTCTCTCAACCCAAATCGGGTTTTTCATCTATTATGAGACCTCGGCCATTAACGTGCTAGGGAAAAAATCGATGACATACCTGAGATGGCTCTACTTGATCCCCGGTGTCGTTTTTGCCGGATTCAGTAACGTAGACAAACTCTGGACCTTTGCCAACATCTCTGTCGGAGTTTGTGCCATACCTAACTTGATCGCCGTTCTGGCACTGAGCGGGGTCTTTTTCGTCCTGATGAGAGACTCCATGCAGGGTCGAAACATGTATGCCACAGCGATTACGGATAAGGAAAGAAATTATGTTAAAAAAAGTGGACAGGATATCCTTTGAACTGGGTATGATCAACTGTTTTGTTGAAATGGTTGCCTGCGGTGTCAAAAAGATGGCCATCAGTCCTCCCCTCGCTCCTGATGACTATCGGCTCGTCGAGCCGCTTTCGGAAAAAATGGTCCAGGCCTTCGGCATCAAATCACATATGGAGAAATCCCTCCTCATCACCGACCTTCAAACAGAGGATTTCACAAGAGGGAAATGGGCCATACTGTATTATGCCGACGACAGCGTCCTGAAAACTTATTTCAACCTGAAAAAAAGACAGCAGAAGCTCAAGAACACTGGTCGATACGACGAGGGTAATCGAAAGGCCATTTCCCGGGAATTCATGCGCCTGCTGAGCTATCCGGAGGACATCATCGCCAATAAACTGGCTCAGGATTCTCCGGAGAGTCCTTTCATCCTCATCGACGAATAACTCGGATTCGAGTTGATGGGCACAATGAGAAGTTCCTGACTTGACCAGAACCTGACGTTTCTTCACAGCCACCGGCAGTATCAAGGAAACTCCGGATGGAACTGGTTTTGTGCAGCAGGGAAAATCCAGCGTGCCTGAGAAGGCGGAAGGCCTCTGTCTTTGTAATAAAGCCGACCTTCTGGCAGAATAGTCGGCGAGGAGTACACACATGAACATATTGATCATTAATCCCAACAGCGATTCGGACTTGACCCGGATGATCCAGGAAACGGCCAATCGCTTTGCCGGGGCCGATTTTGAAGTTGCCTGCAAGTCGACACCAGGAGCACCCGAGTTCATAGAAACCTACGAGGACGGAGTCAAGGCGGCACCCGGGATGATCGAGTTGATCAAGGAGAACGAGACAGAGTTTGAGGGCTTTATCATAGCCTGCCATGCGGACATCAATCTGGATGTGATGAAAGAAATTACGGGCAAGCCTGTCGTGGGTATAGGAGAGGCCTCCATGAAAATGGCGTCCATGCTGGGTCATCGTTTCTCTGTCCTAGCGGACAACGATCACTCCGTTCCCAACAAAGAGGCGTTGGTGCGCAAATACCACCTGCAGGATGTGCTGGCCTCGGTCAGAGCTCCCAGCAAAAACTGGATGGATTTAGAGGACCGGGATAAATACTTTAAAGTCGGCGAAGCTGCCATCAAGGAAGATAGGGCAGAGGTCCTCGTGCTGGGATGCGCGGCCATGACCGGCCTGGACAAGCCTCTCCAGAAAAAGCTGGGCGTGCCTGTGCTTGACGGAATCGTGTGCGCTCTGATTATCGCTTCAGGACTTGTTAAGTACGGAGTGGCCACGAGCAAAGCCTGCCGATACAACCCATACTGTCCATAGCCGATGCAAAATCATTGACGTTCCATATCATAACGATATAGAATTTGGGCATCTGGATTATTCAATAATCGATGCCGCAATACACGCTGATTTCTGCCATGTGTGGACCGTTTTTGAACAGTCTGTCGCCTTGCCCTGGTGGCCAGGCGTAACGGACGTTTCTATGAATACATCACGCGTATTCTGCACTTTGGAGGTTGGATGATGCCTAAGAAAATAATCGGATTATTTTTGATTCTTACTCTGTGTCTTTTGTCCTGTCAAAAAAAAGAAAAAGAGGAGGAAATCCGGGTAGTCCAGAAGTATTCCATTGAACAATTCATGGACACCGAATCGATCATGGGGAGTTCCTTCTCAGCCGACGAAAGCAAAATTCTCTTCACAAGCAATCGCAGCGGGATCTACAATGTTTACACAATGCCTGTGACGGGTGGTGATCCGGTCCAGCTCACCCATTCCACCGATAATGCCGTTTTCGGCATATCCTATTTTCCCAATGACGATCGGATACTGTACATGAGCGATAAGGGCGGCAACGAGATCACGCATATCTATCTTCGTGATGAGGAGGGTAATATCACCGATCTTACTCCCGGCGAGAAGGCCAGGGCCGGATTTGCCGGCTGGAGCTTCGATGAAAAGAGCTTCTTTTTCTTCTACACCAAGCGAAATCCGCAGTTCATGGACCTCTACGAGATGAATGTCGCCACCTTCACGCCAAAGATGATCTTCAAGAATGACGAGGCGTTCAACGTCGGAGCCATTTCCAGGGAAAAACGTTATCTCGCGCTCGGAAAGACCGTAACCAACCACAACAGCGACATGTACCTCTATGACCGGGAGAAAAAGGAGTTGAAGCATCTCTCTCCCCATGAGGGGGACGTGACCTTTTCTCCTCTGGCATTCAGCGCTGATGCGAAAAGTCTGTATTTTCTCACCAATGAAGGCAGCGAGTTTACTTACCTCAAACGTTACGATATAAGCTCTGGAAATTCAGAAACCGTGGAAAAAGCTGATTGGGACATTTCCTATTCCTACCTGTCGCGGAACGAAAAATACCGCGTGTCGGGAATTAACCAAGATGGAAGAACCGTGATCAAAGTCCAGGACCTGGTCAACAACAAGCCGGTCGATCTCCCCAAGCTTCCAGGGGGGAATATCACCTCGGTCAACATCTCAAAGAGCGAGACAAAGATGGCCTTCTATTTCAATGGGTCGCGCATGCCGAACAACCTCTACGTCTATGACTTCTCAACCCAGGAATACACCCGGCTATCGGACACGCTGAATCCCGAGATCAATCCTGAAGATTTGGTGGAAGCCGAAGTTGTCCGCTACCAGTCTTTTGACGGTCTGGAAATTCCGGCCATATATTACAAACCCCACAACATCCAGCCCGGCGATAAGTTGCCGGCCGTGGTCATGGTGCACGGAGGCCCGGGCGGGCAGGCACGCATCGGCTACAAAGCCTCAGCCCAGTACCTTGTCAATCACGGCTACGTTCTGATCGATGTCAACAACCGAGGAAGCTCCGGTTACGGGAAGACATTCTTCAAAATGGACGACAAAAAACACGGGGACGTTGACCTGGACGACTGCGTATGGGCCAAGAAATACCTGATTGCCACCGGTTACGTTGATCCGGACAATATCGCCATTGTGGGCGGAAGCTATGGCGGCTACATGGTTTTAGCGGCTTTGGCATTCAGGCCTGAGGAGTTTGCGGCCGGAGTCGACATCTTCGGAATTTCCAACTGGATTCGCACTCTGGAGAGTATCCCCCCCTGGTGGGAATCTTTTAAAGAAGCACTCTACGAAGAAATGGGCAATCCTGAAACAGACAGAGACATGCTTCACAAAAAATCGCCGCTGTTCCATGCCGATCAAATCATCCGGCCCTTGATGGTTCTCCAGGGAGCCAATGATCCGCGAGTCCTTAAAGTGGAATCGGACGACATTGTGGAGGCCGTAAGGAACAGAGGTATTCCGGTTGAGTATATCGTTTTCGAAGACGAAGGACACGGATTCAGAAACAAGGCTAACGAAATCGAAGCTTTCACCTCAATCCTGAAGTTCTTGGATACTCACTTGAAAAGCTCGTTATAGAGAGACCGTTACGCGTCAAAAGGAAACAGAATCGCCCCTCAACAGGCGCAGGAGTGAGATCGGGGCTCTCTCTGTTGGAACCGTCTATCTCTCTACATTTTCGAAGACAAAACTTAGTCCTTGACATCCACATTCGGAATACCTACAATACTCCTATAAGAGTGTTATAGGAGTGTTATCCGGATAAGGACACTTGATGATGAAAACCTGTTGGCTAAAAAAATGCATCCTTTGGGCATCACTTTTCATTTCCTTCGGCCTCGGACTTGTTCGGGCGGAGGAGCAGGGATGGCTGAACAACTCGCTCACCTATCAAATAAATCCCAAGTTCAGCCTCAAGCTAACCCAGGAAATCCGTTGCCACAACTTGACTTATATGGAAGCCTACCTGTTCAACCTCCAGGGCGGACTTATTTATCATCTCCCCCAAAATTTTTATGTGGCCTTTCTCTATAAACGCGAAAATGTGGAAATTCCTGAATTCATCGAGCTGCCCGATGACATCGTCATTACAGCCGGTGACATCCTGTATGAGAATCGTTTTACGCTGGAAGCAGGATGGAAAACAAAGTTGAGCCCGTCTTTGGACTTGGATTTTCGGCTTAAAACCGAAATCAGGAGGTTCGAGCCGGGACTCGATGTCAACCACATGCGTTTTAGACTCCGGTTGAGACTCAAAACGAGCATCACGCTAGGAAATCTACGGCTTAAACCATTTGTTGCCATAGAGCCTTTTGGCGACAGTAAAAAGTATAATATCACGCGGAGCCGATTCTATCTGGGGACAGGAATTGTGCTCGGAAAGAACGCGGTTCTAATCCTGAACTACATCAACCAAGCGACGCAGTCGCGGAAATCGATTCATATCCTCAATACCGGGGTGGAATTGACGTTTTAATCGAATTTTTCCGCTTCGCGAACCGCATCTTCGAAGATTTCAAGGCCCTTCAGAGCGAGCTCTTCCGTGAGGACAAGTGGCGGAAGGAACCTGGCTACGTTGTTATAGTGACCACCGATCTCAATCAGAAGTCCGCGGCGGTGACAGAGGGCTCTGACTTTGGAGGCCAGATCTGAGGAGGGCTCTTTGGAAGCTTTGTCCCTCACAAACTCTACCCCCAGCATAAGCCCTTTTCCTCTAGCCTCGCCGATGATGGTCGAATCCCGTTCGATCTCCTTCAGCCAGGAGAGCATCGTCTCGCCGAGCTGGAGCGAATGTTCAGCCAGTTTGTGCTCCACCATGAATTTCAAAGCCGCACTCCCGGCGGCATAGGCGACCACATTTCCCCGGAAAGTGCCGATGTGCTTGCCTGGGGGCCAGGTGTCCAGCCGGCTCTTGTAGGCCACACAGGAGATGGGAAACCCAAGACCGCCGAGAGCTTTGCTCATGGTCATGATATCCGGCACGGTCCCTGTATGATCAAAAGAGAACATGCGTCCCGTGCGGCACAACCCGGCCTGGATTTCATCCAGAATCAAGAGGATCTCATACCTATCACAGATTTCTCTAATTTTAGGCATAAATCCCTCAGGGGGTACGATGGACCCCCCCTCCCCCTGGATAGCTTCGACAATGACAGCCGCAGGTCTCCCCACGCCTGAGTGGGGATCTTCGAGAATATGATCCAGGTATTTGGCACATTCGAAGTCACAGGTCTCGGGCTTCTTATCAAAGACACATCGGTAACAATAGGCATAGGGAACAAAATGGACTTCGGGGAGAAGAGGCAGAAAATCCTCTTTGAAGTGAAGCCCGCTGCACAGGGTTAGAGCCCCCGCTCCCATCCCGTGGTAACTTCCTTCGAAGGCGATCATGGGTACCCGTTTGGTGTTGTATTTTGCCAGTTTCATGGCTGCTTCGACGGCGTCGGTGCCGGTAGGGCCGCCGAAAAAAACTTTGTCCAGGGCATCCGGCAGTAGAGAAAACAGCATTTGGACCAAGGCTTTGCGGGCTGGTGTCGGGACATCCAGAGAGTGTGTAATCCTCGCAATTTGATATTCGGTGGCCTTCAACACATCGGGATTGGCATGCCCTACCCCCATCACGCCCGCACCGCCAAAAAAATCTATGTAGACATTGCCATCCACATCCATCACTGTAGCTCCTTTGGCCTTGTGGAGAGCCATAGGTAACCCCCGGGGATAGGAAACAGCAGATCCCTCCTTAGAGGATTGGAAATCCAAAAATTCCTTGGACTTTGGGCCGGGCGGTGGAGTTTTGATTAAAGGTGCATCTGAGTAGGACAGGCTCCCGAAATCCATTATTCTTCTCCTTTTCTCACTCACAAATCTTAAAAAAAGCTCAGTCATTCGTACTATAAACCATTTGGGTTTAAATATCTATCCAGGTGGATGCAATATCCTTGGGTGCGATGAGATTATTGACTCTGGTCAGATATGTATCTATACGCCAGCACATTCAACGGGATGATAGCTTGACGCGCAGGGTTCGCAACCGGTTGATGGCAGCGGCCAGTTCGTGGCCTCTGAATTCAGCAAAGTCCCCCACAGGCATCGGATTCAGCATGTCCAAACCGCTCTGCCTCAAATCGCTGAGCACGGCCTCCACCACCTCACGCAGGGCTCTCGTTCCATCCATATAACGTGTCGCATAATGCACAGCATCTCCGATAGCTCTTGTCTGACTCGTATCGACAAGCTGCTCGATAGCCGTGAGATCGATGGGATGGATACCGAACAGGATGGATTTCAAACCTTTGGCGGAAATCTTCACTCTCTTTTTCCCCTTGCTCGGATCGAAACTGTGGGTTTGGGGAATTCGTTCGGTAATCCGGCCAAAGCCTTGGCCTCCTTCGGGTGTGCGCTCTGTCCTGTATTTCTCCGCAATCTCTTGCGCCTCCCTTGTCATGTCGTAGGGTTTGTAATCGACCAGGCAGATTACACTATCAGCCACGTCAAAATATTCGCCGGATCCTCCGATCACCAGAATCGTCGATACCCCCAGATCCTGAGCGAGCTGCCTTATTTTATCAATGAAGGGTGTTATGGGCTCTCTGTTTTTGGGCACCAATTCCTGCATCCGGTGGTCCCTGATCATGAAATTGGTCGCCGACGTATCCTCATCGACGAGCAAGACCTCAGCACCCATCTCGAGGGCTTCGATCGTGTTGGCGGCTTGAGATGTGCTTCCGCTGGCATCCTCTGTCGAAAAATCTTTGGTGCCCCGGCCAAAGGGAAGATTGGCGATGAAAGGGGAAATGTCCACTTTTTCTACCCGCCGTCCATCCTCCGCCCTGATCTTGACCGCATTCCGGTTGGCAACGACAAATTCACGCCCATCCCCCGGAATATGATTGTACACGCCCATCTCCAGGCCATTCAGGAGAGTGGACTTTCCGTGATAACCACCACCCACAATGAGTGTCACACCTTTGGGGATACCCATCCCGGAAAGGAGACCCCGGTTGGGGAGATCGACCTCCACCCGAAGGGAATCGGGCGATCGGAAAGCCACAACCTGCCCCTGGGCCAGAGGCCTGGGATCAACGCCGCTAGCGCGGGGGAGTACGGCCCCGTCGGCCACAAAAGCTATTAGTCCCAGTTCCTCAATCTTGTTTCTCAGGAAATCAGCGTCTTCGGCTGTCTCCACATGCAAGTTCAGCTTCTCCCTGTCCAGGCTTTCATAATAAAGAGATGCTTTGACTATCCGAGGTATCTCGGTGAAGAACATGGACTCAGCCTGCCTTCCGGCAATCCTTCTCCCGAAAGCCGGCAACCCGACTGTGAATCTTGCCTCGACAGCAGGGCCGGTCACAAAAACAGACGTGCGCTCCAGGATTTCCTGCCCCGGCCCGTCGATGGCGATTGCCCCGCTATTGCCCGTGCCCCTGAGACCTCGCCCGTATCTCACACAGGCACTCTGGAATGCTCTGGTTATATAATCTCGCAAGGCGATTTCCCGGCTCTTGTTCCTGTAGGTATCAAAGGGGAATCGGGCAACCTCCTGGCGCAACTGAATGCGCACCTGACTCGGTGAGGCAAAGGGATCTCCCTGGGCTCTATCGAGGTGAAGATGGTACTCGCCGAAATCATATTCTCCTTCAATATCTTTGTAAGCTTTGTAGCCGCGTCCGTCGATTCTCAACAGAGCTCTTCTCAGATCCTCTCGGTTACGCATCCTATTTTCCTTTGTGCGCACAGAATTTCGCCGATCAGCCTTTGTGCCCAAGGCCCTCGGGGCATATTATACACCAACTAGAGTCAACTGAGCCGGTTAATTCCCCCTGTTCTTTGACACCCGACCTTACCTTAATTATCATAGGGCATAAATCCATTTCGGGAATTGCACTCGAATAAATATCGTTCGAAAGGAGATGACAATGAACGCGACAAAACTGTTCCTCTGCGTACTACTGGGTGCGGTCATGTTCATGGCCGGAGCGGTAAACGCCAGGCCTGCTATTTTTGAGGAAAATGTATCCCCGGATTCATCAAGGCTTTTTGTCCTCTGGACATCCGGTGACAGAGAAGTCGCCCTGAAGATGGTGTTCATGTACACCTATAACGCAAAAAAATTCGGATGGTGGGACACGGTCCGTTTTATCGTCTGGGGCCCATCCTCCAAACTCCTCTCCGAAGACACCGAACTCCAGGAAGGAATCCAGAAAATGAAAGAGGAAGGCGTGCAGCTCTATGCCTGCAAAGCCTGCTCAGATCTCTACGGCGTCTCGGATAAGCTGGCTGAACTCGGTATCACAGTCAAATATATCGGAAAGGACCTGACCGACCTGCTCAAGGCTGGCTGGACTCACCTGACTTTCTAAGCTGATCTCATCACTCAATGTACCCTAAGGCCTTGAGCTCTTCGATCTCTTTTTGAGTAAGTGTTTTCTCGATATCTTCTTTGCCGAGCGCAAACAGCTTTTCCTGAGCCAGCGCCCACCCCTTCAGCCTTTTCTTCAAGTATTGGGCCGCCACAGCATTATGACCGTACAGGTTCGTCTTTTCATCAGGATCATCCCTGAGATTGAAGAGTTCGTACTCATGAAGATCCTCTGTCCATTCTTTTCCAGTGTGGATCAATTTCCAGTGACCATCAATAATGGCTTTCTTCCTGAGTTCATCGCCGGATTCCACGAATATCTCTCTGTGAAAGGGTGATTTCACAGTCTCCGGATCCAGAAGAATCTGTCTCAAGCTCTTTCCCGCGCAGTAGGAGGGCACGGGTAAGCCCACCAGATCCAGGATGGTGGGGAAGATATCGATCTCTTGGACATTTTCTTCTATGACGGCCCCGGCATTTTTCTGTTGCGGCAACTTGACGATAAAGAGTTGCTTGATACTTTCCTGGTAGAGTTCATTCCCGTGAGCAAACCCTTCGTGTTCGTAAAACTCCTCGCCATGATCGGACATCAGAATGATCAGAGTGCTGTCATACAAGTCCAATCTCTTCATCTCTGCCATCAAATCGCCGAAGGCCTTGTCATTCTGAGTGATGGAGGCGTCGTACTGAGACAGCACCTGGTTCAAATTCACGGTGTATCTCGGACTATCGGGATCTCCCACAGGCACTCTGCGGCCCTCCTTCACTGGAGGGGGCATGAATTCCTCTTTCAGGAGATAAGGACGGTGCGTCTCCATGGTGTGGCAATAGAGAAAAAAGGGCACTCGGTTGAGCTGCATTTGCTCGAAAACATAAGTATTCAGCACATCGGCCTGCCCGCCGTCCAGGTTGGAGTGGTATTTAAAATACGTGAAGCCCTGGTGGAAGTTAAAAAAAGGCTTGATCCCTGCATTGGAAGAAATGCCTGCTGTGTAAAAGTCGCTGTCCGTCAAAATTTCGGCCAGGGTTTTCAACTCCGCTGCCAGACCGCTCTTCAGGGTTATGGCCTGATGCTGGAAGGGATAAAGGCCGGTAAAAAGAGCCCCCACAGAAGGTCTTGTCCACGCTGCCTGCGCATAGGCGTTTTTAAAGAGGACACAATCCCTGGAGAACTCTGTCATCTCGGGCGCTGTGTTTTTATCGTAACCAAAAAATGGAAGGTGATCGGGCCGGAGAGCGTCAACCAGATAGATAAGAATGTTGAACGGCTTTGGAATATCAGACTCTTTGTTCACTGCTTGGGGCAGTTCCTCTGTTGCCGCATAAATACGAGGCTCCCATAGGACCAGTCGCTCATTCGGGTCCTCATTGGACCCCTCTTTCTGAAAGACAAAACTGATTTGAACCACCTCATCCCGAATGGAGGAGAGATCTATGGGAAGCATTTTTCCCTTGATTTTCGGGCTTTTATCCAAGCCCTGTCCCAGGAGCTTTCGGCAGTCTTTCTCGGGAGTTTTGGCATAGACAAAGAATCGGCAGCCCGCAGTCGAGCTTGGCGGCGATTCCCACCCCAGGTCAAAATCAAGCAGAGCTGGCTGTGTCAATTTGCAGACGTAACTTATGGCCGAATTGGGTGAAAGGGCAACACCTTTCTTCCTAGCAAAAAGGCTCTTTTTGAACACTGTCCCGGCAGGATTTTCTTCAGCAACATGGGCAGGCTCGGCTTGATCGCCGAAGACTATCTTCCTGAGCGCAAGCCAGTGTTTGGATGCCATTCCCGGAGGAAGGGACGACCGTTTGAATTCAAGAAGGTTCTCGCCGATACGGAAATATTCTTTCCGGGCCACGAAAGAAATGCGCCGGTAAGCTGTCCAATCCAAAGAGGAAGCAAAAACCCTGTTCCCATTGAGATAAATTTCGAGAAGAGGAGGCTCTGTCAGTCTCTTTTTCAACAGGGATCTGAGTTGGATGGAAATTCTCTCGTTTTTCTTCTGGAGGCACCCGAAGCGATATACGGCCCGTTCTCTATGCAAAGGAACCAATACAGCATTCTTTTCCTGCTCTCTATTTTTTGTCCATCCGTAAGGCCGGTCACTGGCATTCCAGGCACGAAAGAGATTGACTGTCTGGTAGGGAGTAACCGTTGTGGCCTGGGAAAAATCCTCCACAAGATCCACGAAAATTTCCTCTTTCCCCTGGGAACAGAAACAGAGGGCCAAAATTAATGGAATTGCCAAAACAGCTTTATGTTTCATAGCTCTTTCTGAGGCACCGTCAATTGAATGATGACCACTCTTGCTTATAGCAGAAGAAATTCCTGAAGTCAAAACGGATTTCACGGAGGTCAGCGTCCCCAAAACCCTGAGGAAGATTGCATATAGATTCAGCAGACTTTTGTGCGAGATATTCTCTCTGTTCGGAGAAGACCCGCCCACCCTCCTCTGCTCCTCACACAGATAATGTCTCGCCTAAGCCAGGTCCACCATCTAATGCGCTTACCATAGATAACGACTCGCTTGCAAGCGTGCCATCAATGGATTACATCACGAATTCGGAGGTGCATCCTTCAGGGAGTGCCGGACGTGCTTGGAGGCAAAATATGATTGTGATATAATGGGCGGTCCAGATTTCTCCCCGGAGGTCAAACCATGTCCGAAGCCAGTCACATCGAAATCGTGCAGGATAAGGAGCCCATTCGTCTGTTCAAATCGAACTTCCTCGAATTCTTCTCCCACATCCACCCGGCTGTGATCGCTATTATCTGGATTCCGGTCATGCTGTATTTCCTGTACATCTCCGTTAAAAATCATCTGGCCGGGCTAGCCGGCAGCGGGTTCCCTTCACACATTCCTGTGGGTTTACTGATCGGGATTTTTTTCTGGACACTGACGGAGTACATGATGCACCGCTTCGTCTTTCACTTCCCGCCTAAAACCCCCAGGATGGAACGGATAACCTTTCTCTTTCACGGTGTCCACCATTCCCAACCGATGTGTAAAACACGACTGGTTATGCCGCCTGCGGTCAGCATTCCGCTGGCAGCCCTTTTCTACGGACTCTATTACCTGGTCATCGTCAAGCTCCTGGGTGCGCCTCAGTGGCTGCCGCCCATATTCGCAGGATTCATCGGCGGATATCTGTGGTATGACTTGACCCACTACGGAACTCATCACTTCAAGGTGCGCGGAAGATACTACAAATGGGTCAAATTCAACCATATGCAACACCACTTCAAGTGTCCTGATAAACGCTTCGGTGTCAGCAACACTCTGTGGGATTTCGTCTTCAAGACAAGACCCGCCGAATAACAATATTCTATGCGCACAAAAGGCATAATCCGCACAGGTCTGGCAAACAGCCTCTTTCAAATCACGTTTCTTGCCATCATGTATGCCATTGGCCACACCACCTCATTGAACACGAACCAAGCTGCGCGTTTCCTAATTCTTGCGGCGCTGGTCTTCGTGCCCTGTATCATCTGGACTCTGTTCTTCTACCTCCAGGATCGCTACGAACCCGAACCCATCTCCCACATCATCTCTCCTTTTATCGGCGGGATGGCCGCTGCCGCACTCGGAGCCGTTCCTCTCAACCGGTTTCTTTTCCGTTCGCAGGAATGGATCTATGCCTCACTTCAACTGTTCACGATCGGATCCTTTTTTGTTAAGGCATCTGTGGCCAGCCTGCTTTTCTACATCGTTCTGCGCTATGGGTTTATGCCCCTGAAAGAATTCAATGAGCCGGTTGACGGCATGTTTTACGGGGCTGTCGTGGGCACAGGTTTTGCCTTTGTCTACAGCATGCATTACCTCCTCGCCCAGCCTACATTCACCCTGTACGTGATCGCCTTTACGGCGACCGTGAATGTCCTGATCTTCAGCTCGGTAGGGGCTTTGATGGGCTACATCCTTTCTCTGCCAAAATTCCGGAAAAAGAACATAACTGCCTACTCCATCCTGGCCATTACTCTCGGGGTAATCCTGTTGGGAATATTCTATCTAATCGGTGAGCTCTTCTTTGTCTCGGGAATTGAACACGCCTTCTGGTTTTGCTTTGTTTCGGTACTGATATATTCTCTCGTGATATTGAGCTTTTGCTACGTCAGGATGTATCGTTTGAGCACAAAGGGAATTTTTAAGGGGAAAACACCTCAATTTTCTTTTGACCTTGCCACAGCTCTCTTTATCGGGGTGCTCCTTTTAACGGCCGGAGTCATCTCAAACCAAGCTTTGCTCGGCAAAAAATTCACGAGTAAGGACCATGGCCTTTCGTTTCGCTACCCTCATTCTCTCTCAACGCACACGCTCTCCTCTTTTTCCGAGCCGGTAATGACGACAAAAAAGGTGCATAAAATCCTTTTTTCCGGCAAAAGCAGCTCCCCGCCTTTTATTTTCACTGTGAAGGCCGACGGTAAAGTGCCCCCCCTGAATGGGATAGATCCCCTCCGCTTTGTAGAGCCGGTCCGTAAGGAAAGCTTTCTTGTCGAGAGCATCGATAGAGGGGGGAAAAAGGGAAGACGCATCGCCTACAGCTACCTCGATAAAAAAGAAATCAAAGAATCGCGATTCCCAAGTCTGGTCCAAGTGTACACCGATGTCTTTGAACATAAAAATACTTATATCATTTTTTCCTACAAGGCCGAGTCCGCCCATTTTGCGGAGGGATTGCCTCAGTACGATAACATATTGCACAGTCTGAACTGGCAGGAATAGGGTGAGGATCCCATGAAACGGACGCAAGCACCAATGATTCGCATGGGCTTGATGTGCCTCAGTCTACTCTTGACACTCCATGCCGATGAAATACCCGTTGACGTCACACCCTATGTTCGGCTGGGACATTTGGTCAAGGTTTCTGTCTTTCGAAATCCTGTCGTTGACTTGAGCACACAGAGTATTCTGAACAGCGGCCAGTTGATCCGGGAGGACATCGTCCAGATGCCTGTGGGATCGGGCACGATCGTGAGCGCTGACGGTCTTATCCTGACCAACAATCATGTCTATCAGATGGAAGATAACATCCATTACGATGAAGACACAAAAACTCTGATTCTCGCCCAACCGGCCAGTCGGTCCATTCTCGTTTACGTTTTAGGCGACAACGACCCCTTAAAAGTCCCGGAGTTTTATTACATTGCCGATCTTATCAGCGTCGATGAGGAGCATGACACCGCCCTCCTGAGAATAATGGCAGACAAAGAGGGCAACATGCTCACGGATCAGGCTTTTTCTCACGTGGAGATCGGAAATCCTTTTTCGATCAAATTGAACGAGATGCTTACCATCTTCGGATACCCCTCTAAAGGCGGAGACACGATTACGATTACAGAGGGAAAGTTTTTAGGCTATTACCGCGATCAGCGCTTTCCCGGATTGGATGGGTTTATCAAAACAAACGCAGCCATGGCTCCGGGTAATAGCGGAGGGGCGGCCATGAACAAAAAATCATTGGTGGGCATCCCCACCGCCGTCACTCCCCCCACTTTGGCCGGCTCTGATTTAGGTTATATCTACCCTGTCACGTGGGCGGCCAAGGTGATGACAGTCGCCCGGCACAAGTATGGCCTGAAAGCACCCGCCATTCCTTTAGCCTGGCTCCAAAGCGACCACAATACGGACGAAACACGCAACCGTCTTTACGTTACGGGTACAGTCATCTCTGCCCAATCGCGAAAAGGTGTGGCTGCCAACGTAATCATAGCCCGCGAGGACAGGACGCTGGCTCAGATCCACAACCTCCACCTGGAACTGCAGGTCGTCAATACCCTGTTTATGATCCAGAGACTTCACACCGCAGGCCTCCCTCCAGAATACATCGCCCACCAGTTTCAGATACCGCTGGAGGAAGTCCACAACATCATAGCCACTAAGATTTCCAAAGAGGAACTATCTCCGGATACGCAGGCCAGCCTGGATGGAGAGTTCTTCTATCAATTCGACCTGAGTGACGACAACGGGTTCTTCATCCTCAGTGTCCCCCGGGGAAAAAGGGTGAAACTCCATGTGGCCCAGAGTGGATTCCACACCCTTGAAAAAGACCTATCCCTTAAATCCGGGATTTCTCAGAATCTCGGAAACATCACCCTCTTCCAACAAAGATAGGAGTCGCGTCTTAACATTAGACATTAGATCAAATGTCTAATGGCCCCAATCATACAGAGATCCGGATTGGGGTTGATACGGTGCTAATAAAAGAGAGTAAACTGAAAAGACACGGCTCTCGCAACTGGAATCTTAAATGTTAAGACGCGACCCCTTTCGTCTGTAGAGCCCGAGCTTAAGACACAGCTCCGTAGAGCCCCACAGGAAGAGGGTTGCCGTCAAAACAACCCGGATGAATGCCGTTAACGCAGTTTCGGAAGAAAACAACGCCGTGATCATCCCTTTGAGCAAAGAATCAGAGGCTAAAAAAACACAGAGGGCTATCAAAATTCTGGCTGACCTCCGGAAAATTGTTCCGGTATCCTCCGGAATACCGCGAATCCACAATAAAAGGAACCCCACATTGAGGCCTAAAAGGGTTGCGACTAGAGTGCGATTGACATCCGGCACGAGCAAAAGCAGGAAGGGAAGGACAACGAAATAGAACGAACAGAGAACTCCTTTCCAATCCCCACGCAGACAAATGGACTTCTTGAAGAGATATTGATCAATCCCCTTGTTCCTGTAAATTAAAAAATAAAAAATCAGCACAAATATCGTCCCGATGACATAGCCGCCCAGAATATCGGCCAGAAAATGACGACCCAGATACATCCGGGAGAGGGGGATAAAAATGATCATAGCCATCGCCAGGATCCTGACCCATGTTTTCCGAAAAACGAGAAAAAGCAATCCCCCCAGGGTTAGGGCATTGCTGGTATGACCGGAAGGAAACCCCCAGCTAGAGACAGGATTTTTTCGGATCGAGGAGACGGCATCCTGCGGCAGGCCGCCAAAAAAGGTTTTGGCCCCCCTGCTATCCAAAGGGGTGGTGTTCGGAATGTTCCCACCGATGAGCTTGACGTTCACATCGACGTCAGAGGGCCGGGGAATGGCCAAGATATCCTTTAGGAAGAGTGTGGCCATTCCGTTCCACAGCATAGCCTGCATCATTATAAATCCTGCCCTGAAGCTCACACCGAACAAAATAACGAGCATCAGGGGAGTCGTCCACCTGCTGTATCCGACCGCAGTCCAGAACAGGAAGAAGTGGTTCAAGATATTCGTTTCCAGGGATTGAAGGAAGAGAATCAACTCTGTCTGAAACACGCTAAAACCAAAAACCTGCCTTAAAGTAGACGGCAACCCTCTCCTCCGAAGAGGCAACGGTCAATGTGAACACAGTGGACAGATCCAGGATAGAAAAGAACAGACCTCCTCCGTACGCCGGATGCCATTTGTTAGAGAGATCCCCTTCAAAATAGACTCGTCCCACATCAGTCAGGCCGAAGATCCCATACTCTCCGGGCACGACAAAAACGGCCTTTCCCAGGGTGAGCCGGAGCTCAGCGCTCCCAAAAAGACTGGCGTCTCCGGCAAAGCGCTCCTTTTGCAGGCCCCGTATTGTCCCTTGACCTCCCAGAAATGCGGCCTCGTTGAAGGGATAGGTCCCGAACACCTTTTTTCCTCCTGCCCGAAGGGCGAGCACCAATCGCTTGGCAAGCTGGATAGAGGCGGAAACATCCCCTTCCGCGCCGCCGAAAGCGCTTTCCACATGCCAGACCTCAGGATAGAAAAACGTCTCTATGTTGAGTCTGAAACCGGACGAGTTTGCCCGCAGAGGATCTCTGGTATTCAAGCTGAAACCGAGTTTCAGTCCCAACTGGCCAAAATTTTCAGCACCGTATGGCCGAAGCTGCCCTATGAGCGTCTCCTCGCTCTCTCGATACAAGGAATACTTGAGCAGCGGCCCTCCGTAGATTTCAAACTGAGGGCTGTAAATATACCGAAGGGCGGGAAAGAAAGAGAACTGGCTCTGCCTGACTTTGTAAAATTCCCTCGGCTCCTCCGAGGCCGTTTCATTTCCGAAACCATAAAAATGAAGGACCTCTAGCCCGGAGGCAAAGACAGAGACAGTGGTGAAGAGGGAGGAGTTGATACGCCTGTAATCCCCTTCGTACTCAAACTTGCCCGTTCTTGCCTTTGTGGCGTACCCCGCCCTGATATTATGACTATCCGCAAAGGGAATCTTTCGGAATCCGTAGCTCTCGGTGAACACTCCTCCGCCGATGAATAGACCCAAGTCTGTGCTGTATCCGGGCCACAGGGTCGGTGCAGTGCGACGGCCGAAATCTCGGTGAACGAGCATCTCGTTATCCGCTTGGATGATCGGCTCTGCATAAGGACGGGTGTCAATCTTTGTCTTAGGCCCGGGTATGACTCGGGATTTCTCCAAAGACCCATAGACATACATTCCGCCCGCCTTTGAATCATCTATTGTTTTGAGGCCTCCGTTCCCGATCACCCTGACTTTAATGGGTGTGTCTGTCTGCCCTGACGATTCCATATAATCCGCGCCTCCATGAAGGTAGACGCGAATCTCTTTGGTCTCTTCAGGGAGGAACCGCCGTCGGAAATAGGCCTCGCTAAAGGAATTCCCCTCTCGGGAAAAATGGACATTCACCGCGATACTGCCATCATCATTCCTGCTGATACTAACCATCTCATCGCCGTTAGTGCAGTGAATATCCACTTCTCCTGCCAGATACGTGTAAAAATCCTCGGCAGCCTTCATGAATTTGTCAAGCCGGCGCTTGAGTCGACGAGAGAGTTCCAATCCATTCATCTCATAGTATTCTTCTGGCATTCGCCGAACAGCTTCGTCGATGATGTCATCCGTCAAACGGCTATGCACATCCTCAGCAATATCCATCCAGGTTTGACGATCAAGATCAGTCAGCACACGGCGGTCAACTTCTCTGCCATTCCAAGTCAGCCCCTCCATTCCAGGGAATTCGTCCTCGAATTTGATTAACTCTGGATGGCTGAAGCGAGCCCAGGAGAGAATGAGTCCCTCATAGCTGGAAAAGGCCTGATCTCTATCTTCTGGAATAGGCTGCCAGCCGGATTTTCCCGGTATATCTGCCCAGCGCCACTGGGCGGCATGTCTGTCCCAATCTCCAATGAAGATATCGAGAAGACGGTTTCTGAGATAGGCTTGAGAGTCAATCTTGACACCTTTCCCCATCATTCTTCGCTGCCACAGATCAGGGCTGTTCAGAATTTCGACAGCACCAAAGGTTCCCTTTCCTGCGTCAGGGAGAACGACAGGATACTCTGCAATCGTTCCCAGGGCTCCGGCAAAATCCTTCTGGAATTCCCCCAGTTTCGGAACATCGGGCATGACGACTAAGCGGGATTTTCTATTAAGCACGCCGACAGCATCAGCGAGAACATCCACGATAAGCGAGCTGACTGGATGGGCTGCCGCAGTCTGATCCTGCACAATGCGGGCAGCAAGGGTATCCGTAAAACTGGAGGGGAGAAGAGTTGTGGGATCCTTGTCTATGCCACGAAAGGTGTAGTTCAAACCGTCCTCTCCCTTGAGGGCCAACCCCAAGGTCTGTTTTCTTCCCACCCTCATCACCGGTCGGAGCCCCCCTGCAAAGGTCTCCAGATCCAAAACCTCCACTTCTATGGCGGTTGTCCAGAGGCCTCTGTAGTCTGCCCCTAAAAAAAATTTATGAATCCACGAGGCCTCATATCTCTCGCCTGCTTTGACCTTTCTGATTTCTTGTGCCTTTTCTTCGGTCCGGCCATCCAAGCCTGGCACGGCAACGGCCAAAGTGAGGAGGATAAAAGCTGGGAATGCAAAGAAATAAATTCCACTTCGGGGACAAAATTTCTTAAACATTTTCACTATGATGTTGCTAATTTGAAAATCAAAAGAGGTCTTCTTATTATTATTGGCATATCGATAAAATGTCAATCATCAGGAAACAGCAGTGAAATGTCCATGGATACAGAGCCATTTGCCCTTTTCTTTGACGAATATGCGCGTCGATTTTCCTCTGGAAGTGAACCGTTTTCCCTCTGACCATCCTTCGTCTGTCCAGTAATAAATGATCCAGGCAGTATCGCCATGGATTATGACTTTTGGCTGATGCATTTCCGTATGAACACCGGAGACACGCTTGAAATAACCCTCCATCGTGCGCAGTTCCAATTCCTTACCCTCAGCCAGATAGATTTCGTTTTCGCCAAACGCGGTGTAGGCGGGATGAACAAAACTGGCATAGCTTTCCAAATCCCCTTCCTCGACAGCTTTCCACATAGCCGTCAGCACGGCCTTGACCGCCTCTACGTCCGAATCTGGAGGACGCTGAGCTGCGATCCGGTTAGCTAAAGTGAGGATACCGAACACGAGAATTGTCATGGAAAAGGCAATTAAACTTCTTGATTTCATCTAATTCTCCTTTCTGTCAAAAAAAAGGCCGGAGGAATGCCGGGGAATATGATTACTGATAGTACCATGTCAGACAGGCAAAAAAAAAGGGAGGAACAGAGTTCCTCCCTATAAGATTAAATGACTTAGAGGCTATTTCTTTCTCAGGACAACGTCACCGCTGAATGTCGAGAGTTCGACGTCGGCACCTCCGCCGTTGACGCTCCCGCTGATTTTCTTTTTGCTCATCTTACCCGAAATCGTGATCTCGAACTCAGAGTCGATATCACCGCTAAAAGTCTTGGCCTCGAGATCGAAAGCGGAACTCCCGGGAATTGTCATGCGGATGTCTCCGCTGTGAGATTTGAAGCTGTATCTTCCATCCGGATTTATCGTTCCGACATAAATAACTTCACCACTCAGCGCTTTGGCCTTCACAACTCTGGCCTCTGAGACATCCGTTAACTTCATATCTCCACTCACAGTCTCAGCTTCGACCGAACCTTCGACTCGACTGGCCGTAACTTCCCCGGAGACAGAATGAAGATCGACATCACCGACAACATCAGAGGCTTCGACATCTCCGCTCACAGAGTGGCATTCGACACCTTTTTTTGCTCCCTTGATTTTCACATCACCGCTGACGGACTTCCCCAGGAAAATCCCGGCTATATCTTCGCAAGTGACCTCCCCACTTACGGTTTCCGCTTTGGCTGTGCCGCCGACATTGGCCACCCAAATGTCACCGCTCACGGAATGGACATCAGCAGCGGCCATAGACGGGATCAACAAATTGTAATCGACGGAAACGTTCAGGTTTTTGGTCGACATTTTTGGATACTTCGTCTCAATCCGAAGCACGCCGTCTTCCTCCTTAATTTCTATATTCACTTTGGCCGCATTTTCTTTGGCCTTGTCCATGGATGAGGCTTTGGACACTTTGAACGCATCGATTTTCACCTCAGCTTTATCCCATGTTTCCACTCTGATATCGCCGGATATATTGCTCAAGTAAACTTTGCCATCCTTGGCGACGGCCATGGTCTTTTCGATTTTCTCTTCATACTTTTCTTTAGCGACAGCCAAAGAAGGGGTTAATCCCAGCATGAGCCAGATAACACCTACGATAGAGAGAATTGTTAATGTTTTTCCTAATCGCATAATGCTCCTCCTTTTTCCAATTAAAGAGTTTCCTCCATCCCTCTTTGCTTGGACGGTTTATCCGATATGGCCATCATCTGGGTCAGCAGGTTTGTTTTTTCCCTGTAAACAGCCAAAAGATAGTTTCTCGATTCGATGTTGTCCGGATTATTCACGATAGCCTGCTGACAGGCGTCGATCGACGCATCGATGATAGCCAGATTCGTGCGAAAGACTTCGGCCACTTTCGGGTCGAGTTCCCCTTCCTGGGCAGCAACAGCCTCTGCCAGCGCCTTTATGGCCAATTTATAGTGGTGCTCGGCTTCTTTCAATTTATCGATCGTGTACTGCTCCGAATTGGCGGCAGCCAGGATGTCCCGCCCGTTTCTGTCGAAGGGCCTGATCACGAAGACACCGATCACGATCAACAACGCGAGCGCCGCGGTGACAGCAAAGCCGAGTCTTGGCTGGCTCAACCATCCGGGCCTGTGTGAAGCGGCCTTAATCACCTTCTGCTCCCTGACTGGCAGTTTTTCCTGAATCTTGAGCCAAGCCCTATCCGGAGGGGAGACCTCTTTCAACTGGGCAGCTCTTTGAGAAATCTTCTGGAAATCCTTCATAAGTTTCTGGCATTCGGGACAGGCTGCACAATGGTCCTCCAGCGCCGCCTCCCTCTTCCTATCCAATTCACCATCTATATGGTCGCTGATCCACCTTCGTGCTGTTGCGCATCTCATGGCTGTTCTCCTTAGAGCACTTTATTCTTTTCAAGATAATGCCTGATTTTCATTCTGGCCTTGAAAAGCTGAGATTTAGACGTTCCTACCGAACAATCCAAGATCTGGGCCACTTCCTGGTGTTTAAAACCCTGTATATCATGAAGCATGAACACACTTTTCAACTTGGGAGACAGAGTATGAATGGCCTCAGAAATGGACTTGTTCAACATATCCTCCGGTCGCCCCTGGACGCCGCTGTCCAAATTACCTTCAACATCTCCCAGAGGAACCTCCCTTCCGAACACTCTTTTGTGGCTTCTCAGAAAGCTCAAGCATGTGTTCACGGCTATGCGATAGAGCCACCCCACAAAAGCATCGTCATTGTCCAGGCCGGGAAGATTGGTGAAGACCTTGAGAAAAATATCCTGTATCAAATCCTCAGCCGCGGTGGCATTGTTGGTGTAGCGGTAGGCCAGCCCAAAGAGAGGTGACTTGTAATGCTCATAGATGGATCCCATGGCCTGGGTATCCCCTGCGCGGCTGCGCCGGATCAGGTTCTTCAGGAAAGGGGGCTGCCCGAAAGAGGATTTCGCCTCGCTTGTCTCATCACCCGTCATCGTTCTTCCGATTGTATTTGAGCCTATTGTAGCACAGACCGCTTCCTCAATGCTTCGCATGTTTTGTCTATGAACGGCTAAGGAAAGATTCATTTTTTCCATCCATAGATAAAGATGCTTTGCCCCTCCAAAAGGTTGCCTGGATTGTTCACAAAAACAGTTCAAAATATTTGACAGATATATTAATTTTATTAATTTATTGCAAGTTATTTATTAATTTTTTTAATATAATACTTGACATTATCAATTTATAGATGTATATTGTTTAAGAAAATTGATTATAAAGAAGGTCAACATGGCAAAAGATTGGCAGGAACTGACGAAAATCAGCCACGGAAGTCCTGTTGTTGTGGAGCGGGTGAGGCTAGTCGAGAGCGACATCGCCCTGGAGGGGCATTTTGAACTGCCCCCTCTAGCCCGCCTCACTATGGAAGACCAGATTTTCGTGACAGCGTTTGTCAGGAGCCATGGCTCCATAAAAGATATGGAAGAACTCTTCGGCATCAGTTACCCCACTGTAAAGAACCGGCTGAACAGAATTTCACAGCAGCTCGAATTTGTCGAAATCAATCCCCCTCTCCCCCGGAGCGAGATACTGGACAAATTGGACAGAGGAGAGCTGTCCGTCGATGAGACTCTCCAAAAATTGAGAGGTGAAGCATGATTCCCATGATGATGAAAATGCTGATCCAGGAAGAGGGGAAAAAAAGTGTCAAGCTTTTTATACCTCTGATTCTTGTCTGGATCGTTCTTTTTGCACTCCTGGTAATCCTGCTGCCGTTTCTCCTGCTGGCGGCGATCTTTGCCTGGCCCAGCGGCTACGGCAGGATTATCCTGGCCGTGATTCCCATGCTGTTTTCTATCATCTGGTCCATGTCAGGACTGAAGATACAGGTCTGCAGTAAAAACAAACAGGTTTACCTGAATGTGAGATAAAGGAGATTCATATGAAAGACGAACGACGACAAATTTTGGATATGCTGGCGGCGGGCAAAGTCACTGTGGATGAAGCAGAGAGATTGCTCTCTGCCATTTCCTCGGACGAGTCCAAGCCAACCGAGGATCGGGGTCTTAAAAAAGAAGCAAAGTATCTGCGAATCTTGGTCGAGCCCGGGCCGGGCAATGAAGAGGGAGATAAGGTCAATATCCGCGTTCCCATGAAGCTGATTCGAGCAGGTCTCAAGTGGGCGGCCTTCATTCCTAAAAATGTCCAGGGCAAAGTCGATGATGCCCTTCACGAGCAGGGGATAAACATGGATCTGTCCAACATCAAACCCGAAGATCTGGAGGAACTCGTCACGAACCTGAACGATTTGACGGTGGATGTGGAAGGGAAGGAAAAAGTTCGCATTTTCTGCGAATAAGCCCTCAGGGTAAGGGCTTGGCCTGTGGCCGGGCCCTTAATCTTCTTCAAGAAAAGACACCTCAGAAATCATTCCCAATGGATACACCTTTTAAATACAAAAGGTTATGAAAAAATGAACAAATGGCTATTTTATGCGGTTTTAATCTTTTTATTCTTGCTTTTTTTGTCCCCTTTAACCGGGTAAGAGGGAACTATGTGTTCGACTCATTGACGGCTGGAAGCCTTGTCAGCAAGACTAAATAGTTTCAGATAAGCGGTCTTTGATCAAGCGCAAGGACATGGCATCGACTTTGTCAAAAACGTTAAACAGAGGCAAGCTTGGAGGGGCTTTTTTCTTCAAGGCCTTATAAACGGGAGGGGAAACCATCAAGACGTTGACCGATTTGAGGATTTCCTCCACTTTTTCCCTGTTATCCAGGATGGAGCAGGAGAGGTTAATCTCCTCACCCAGCTCATCTTTAATCAGGTCTTCCCAGAACGGGATGGACACAGCATCCCTGCAGATAAACCCGAAATGGGATTTCCGATCATAGGTAAGCAGCTTATGCCGGGTCTCGCTCGACATGCTCGTGATGAGCACATGCGTATCAACCGGGATGTCCTCCAACATTTTTCGAATTTCATTGATGTGAAATCCTGTCGTGATGACTGCTAGAAGTCTTTCCGGACCTTTCATAATCTTTTCGACCTCATTCCTCAAGTTGACGACCAAAACCGGTTTGACATTGAGGTTGAGGTAACTCTTGAGCAATTTGGATATTTCCCTGACCTGGTAAAGGTTGCATTCGGCAAACACGAGTGTCTGCTGACTGCCTTCCCTCTCAATCTCATCCATGACAGTGGCGACCATATTCTTGATCTCTGAGGCATCCACTCCCCCTCTGAGGAGCCTCCGGATACCTATTTTCAGAGCATCCTGCGGATCAGCGTCGGGATGGACATCAGAGCTGACTTTGGGCATCTTTGCGTTGTGCAGAGTGACATAGGTCCCCCGGCCCCTCTCCATGGAAATCAGGCCTTCCTTCTCCAGCTCTTTGTAGGCTTTGCGGACCGTCTCAAAATTCACACCCAGCTCACTACCCAGTGTGTTCACACCGGGAAGTTGCTGATTGTCTTTGATTGCACCGGTGGAAATGTAGTACTTGATCAGGTCCTTCAGTTGAAGATACAGAGGAATCTTGTTGCTTTTATCGATTCGCCATTTAATCATTGTTCACATCCCTAGTCCCATAGGTGAGATGATAAATATTATATAAATGTAGAACTATGAGTCAAGAAATACTTACACTTAATGATTCCTAAAATGGGCTCCCCGATTATATCATTGGGGTCAGATTTCTATAATTTTTATAATTCGAGTGTACAAAATTGAACTTTATTTTAAGGGCCCGGTTAAAGCCAGGGATGGCAGTAGATAGCGAGATCTCGACTCCTTACAGGTTCCTCAAAAGCAATTCATAAAAGTTATAAAGGTTTGACTCCGTCGGAGTCGTCGACAGATCGGGGAAAAAATGGTATAGAGAGTACATCCCGTCAGAAAGGAGTCAGTGGAATGAGCGGCAAGCCCAAAAATCGATTGAGCCAGATCCTGATTGTCTGCCTGAGTTTCACCTTTCTCATTTCTTCAACCGTATCTCATAGCGCAGAAAGCAAGGTGCTGTCTGTGGAAGGAATCGAACTGCCCGTTGAGATAATCAAAGACTCCTGGGGAATCTCTCATATCTTTGCCCAAAGCCAGAGGGACCTTTTCTTCACCCAGGGTTTCAATGTTGCCGGCGACAGGCTCTTTCAGCTCGAAATATGGAGACGCCAAGCTACAGGGACTCTCTCGGAGATACTGGGCCCGAGAGCCCTCAAACGGGATATCGGTGCCCGGCTTCTCAAGGCCCGCGTGGAGATGATTAGGGAAATGAACCATTACCATCCCGACGGCTGGGAAATCATTACCTCCTTTGTCAAGGGCATCAATGCCTTCATCGACCATACGCTTCAAAGGCCGGGCTCGTTGCCCATCGAATTCAAGCTCCTGGGCATTACACCGGGACATTGGACGCCCGAAGTGGTGGTATCCCGGCACAACGGGCTCTTCAGGAACGCCGGTACCGAAGTCGCTTTTGCAAAAGCTCTGCATGTCTTGGGCGCCGATAAGCTCAGGGGTTTGATCAACCTCGAGCCGGAAAGTCCAGACTTGAAGTCCGAAGCCAGGGTGGGCCTGGATTTATCTCTAATTACCGATGACATTTTAGAGCTTTACACTCAATCACGGGCTCCTGTCGAATTCCTGCCTGAGGATATTGTCGATCCAGAATTCAGAGCTATGCCTACAGGGAATATCAGCGGAGAAATGTCTTTTAAGCTGCACAACACACCGCTGCGGTTCGAGAGCAACAACTGGGTCATCCGCGGCGAGCGCACCTTCTCCGGCCATCCCATCATGGCCAACGATCCTCACCGACGGCTGCAAATTCCCTCGTTGAGGTACTGGATTCACTTGAATGCCCCGGGATGGAATGTGATCGGCGGCGGAGAGCCCTGCCTGCCGGGTGTCTCTATCGGACACAACGAGCACGGCGCCTGGGGACTCACCATCTTTTCCGTGGATCAAGAGGACCTCTATGTTTATGAGACAAACCCGTCTAATCCCAGCCAATACCGGTATAACGGAAGCTGGGAGGACATGACGATCGTCAGGGAGAGGATTCCGGTCAAGGGCAAAGCTGCCGAGCGTGTGGACCTCAAGTACACACGCCACGGCCCTGTACTCTACGAGGATAACGAAAACCATAAAGCTTATGCGCTTCGCGCAGGGTGGCTCGAGATCGGAGGGTCGCCCTACCTTGCCAGCTTGCGCATGGATCAGGCCAGGTCCTGGGAAGAATTTCGGGAGGCCTGCCGCTTTGCCAATACGCCATCGGAGAATATGGTTTGGGCGGACACCGCTAACAACATCGGTTGGCAGGCGGTGGGGATTACGCCACTGCGTCGTGGCTGGAGTGGACTGCTTCCCGTACCCGGGGACGGAAGGTTCGAGTGGGAGGGTTATTTGCCGATAAAAGAACTTCCTCATGTGTACAATCCACCTGAGGGTTTTTTCGCTACAGCCAATCAGAACAACATCCCCAGAGGCTATCCCCATAAAATCGGCTTCCTCTGGTCGGATCCTTTCCGTTTTTCTCGAATTCAAGAAGTTCTCGGATCAGGTCGCAAATTCACCATGGCCGACATGATGGAACTCCAGTATGATTTCCTTTCCATCCCGGCTCGAACAATCATCCCCCTTCTCAAAGGTCTGGAGTCAAAGGATAAAAAGGTCGAAAAAGCCAGGCAATTGCTCCTGAACTGGGATTTTGTGATGAGGATTGACGGCCTGGAACCGACAATCTACCAGAGCTGGGCAAACCGACTCGAAGAGAATGTCTGGAATCTCTATCTCCCCGAAAAGGCCAGAGATTTTTTTCCTGCTCGATCAATCAGGAAGACAATCGAATTCCTGATAGCGCCCGATGGTCACTTCGGGGCAAATCCAGTTGACGACCGGGATGGGCTGCTTATCCAAAGCCTTGAGCAGGGAATCAAGGATATCACAGATCGACTCGGCAGCGGCATGGACAAATGGAATTACGGCCAAGCCCAGTTTCATCACACGGAAATCAAACACCTGCTTTCCTCTGCGGTCAATCAAAAAGAGAGGCAAAAACTTGATGTCGGCCCTATTCCTCAGGGTGGAAACAGCTATACCGTGAACAATACCTACGGCCGCTACAATCAGATCGCCGGCGCATCGTTCCGGATCATCACCGACCTGGAAGACTGGGATCATTCTCTCGGGACCAACACTCCGGGTCAATCGGGCAACCCCGATAGCCCCCACTATTCCGACCTCTTCCGAATGTGGGGCAAGAGGAAATACTTTCCGGCATTCTTTTCCAAGAATAAGATCCTATCCGTGGCCGAGCTGATCCTTGTTCTCGAGCCAAAAAGTGATTGAAGGAGATCATCATGCGAAAGACAGCAACGGTTTTGTGTCTATTGCTCCTGGTGGCGGTCTGGATATCAGGCCAGCCGTCAGGGCAGGAGGTTTTGGCCGAAAAATATGAAGCGGGCCTGCAAAAAATAATCACACTCCAGAAAAAAATCCAGGATCTTCATCCCTTTCTGAAGAAGCTGTATCCTGTTGCGGTGGTCGAAGGGGATGATTTCCTCATCTATGATATAGACCCAAAGGCAAAGCGGTATGTCTTCATCAAGGCCGCCCAACCGGCTATGATCGTGCCCGAGGGCATACGCGCTGCATTCCCCCTTGATTTTTACGACAACAAAATGGCTTGCGTGGTCACCGGAGAAGTTTTCGACGAACTGTCCGGATACGCCACCATCTTCCATGAATTCATCCACTGTGCCCAGATGGAATGCTGCGAGCAGAAACTCAAATCAACGTTGAAAGTGGCCCGGGAAGCCCGGGCCAAAAATGACTTTATGTGGGAGCTCAATCACCCATTTCCCTATGAGGACAGTGTATTTATCGAAGTCTACTCCATTTTTCTGGAGGCGACTTCCAAAAAGGACCTGGAAGGCATTTCCCGTTGCCGAACCTATTTGAAGGAGACGCTGAACGTGCCGGATTACGAATACATGGTCTGGCAGGAGTGGAAAGAGGGCTTTGCCCGTCTGATAGAAAATAAGATCAGGAAAAAATTCAACCTGAAAGAAAACCATGGAGGGGGCGACCAGCCATTCACCCGTGTCACCTTCTACGAGGGCGGCTCTCTGTATATTGAGGCGCTCTTCAACAGGGACAAAACTCTGAAGAATGATGTGGAGAAATTGTTCGAACGGATGTTCAGAGGTTCTCAGCCATGAATCCCGGGCATAATTCGCCCTTGAGTATCCTGAACGAGTAAGGTTTTATGAGGAAAAACCATGAATGAGTGGGAAAACTTGGTCAGGGACTTCAACACACACCATTGGGAACCTGTTAAAGACAAAACAGCCATACTGCTCGTCGATTGCCAGGAGTATTTCAGAGGGATGCTCTCTCCTATCCTTGATAACATCACCAAAATCATTCTGGCTTCAAGAGAAATGAACATACCTCTATTTTTCACACAGCACGGCCATCGTCCTGATGAAGACCCAAACCTGCTCGACTCTTGGTGGGCCGATATCATCAGGAAAGACAGCAACGAGGCGCGCTTGCTTCCCGAGCTTGGAATCCAAGAAGGCGACTCAATCATCCCCAAGAATACATACAGCGCTTTTCACAACACAGGTTTGGAACCGGAGCTCCAAGATAAGCGCATTCAAGATTTGGTTATCGGCGGAGTGATGACCAATCTCTGCTGCGAGACCTCGGCCAGAGATGCGTTTGTCCGCAATTTCAGGGTGTTTTTTCTTGTAGACGGAACAGCGACAGCCAGTACAGACTACCATCTCGCCACTCTCCGCAATCTTTCCTACGGATTTGCCACCTTACTGACTTGCGACCATTTAATCCAAGTCATAAAAATGTGAACTGGCATCTTTTTAAGAAATAAGAACAGGCAACATTTTTTAAAAGATTTGTCTGCTCTCATTCTCATATTTCCTCGTTGATCCAGGCTTTGATCTCGTCGGATGAGGGTAGACGGCCGGAAGATTTCACCTTGTTGTTGATGACAAGACCGGGAGTGATAAACACACCATACTCCGCTATCTTCTTGATGTCTTTGATTTTTTGAACGTCTGCTCCTATACCCAGCTCTGCAAGTGCATTGATCGTTCGTTTTTCCAATTCGTCGCAGCGGGGACATCCCGTTCCCAAAATCCGTATTTCCATCTCAAACCTCCTGTGTGCGCATTACAGAATTTTCAGACTAAAAAAATGTCCGTAGAGGAGTCCGGTAACAGTGGCCATGACTACGACAAGGCCAACATAAACAAGAGTTTTCTTGGTGCCGATGATACTCCGGATAACCAGCATGTTGGGAAGAGACAGCGCCGGACCGGCCAGAAGCAGAGCTAGAGCAGGGCCTTGTCCCATACCGGCCCCGAGCAATCCCTCCAGAATCGGCACCTCAGTCAGGGTAGCAAAATACATCAGAGAGCCAGCCACAGAGGCGAAGAGGGTTGCGCCCAAGGAATTTCCGCCCACCAACCGTTCCACCCAATGGCTGGGAATGAGGGCTTCATGACCGGGCCTCCCAAGCAGGAAACCAGCCACCAGCACACCCGCAAACAGCAAAGGCAAAATCTGCTTTGTAAATATCCACGTCGAATCCATCCACTCCTTCCGTTCTGCTTTTTTAAACCATCGCCAGCTCATGATAATAACACTCAAGAGGAAGGCTCCGGCCAAAAGCCATTTGACAGCATAAATGGCTGACCAAAATGCCGTCGCCGACTCACTCGGCTCTCCCCAGTTGATAAAGACAAGAAAACCGATCATTAAGCCCAGAAAAAGAGTGTTTTTCCATAATGGCCTTTCAAGGGAAGATCCTTCGAGAGACATAAAATCCGTTTCAGCTCTCTGCCTTTCCTCTTTGCGGAAGATGACGTGCATGCAAAGTCCGATGACCACGGCAAAGACGACAGCACCGACAGCCCGGGCCAAACCCAGTTTGGGGCCAAGGACTTTGGCGGTCAGGATGATGGCCAGGACATTGATGGCCGGGCCGGAGTAGAGAAAAGCCGATGCCGGACCGATCCCGGCTCCCCGGGTGTAAATCCCGGCAAAGAGCGGAAGAACCGTGCAGGAACAGACCGCCAGAACCGACCCGGAGACGGAGGCGATACTGTAGGCGATAAGCTTCTTCGCCCTGGCTCCAAAATACTTTAAAACCGACTCCTTGCCCACGAACACGGTTATAGCCCCGGCGATAAGGAGCGCGGGCACCAGGCAGAGGAGGACATGCTCACGAGCATACTCCTTGAGCAGGGCAAATCCTTCTACCAGGCTATTCTGGAAACGAAGACTTTCAACAGGAAGGACAAATATCGCCAAAAAAACGCCCAGGAAGAGGGCAAGAGTCTTCCACTCTTTCATGTCACAACTCTCCACTCCAGAATGTCATGAATCACTGGCAAATATCTGCTCGATCGACAGTTTTGGCCCTGGTTATATAAACCTCAATCTCCGTATCGTTGATGAAAGAGCGGCTGATCAAGCGCAAGATGTCCCGCACAAAGTGGGACGCCATGCTGGCCAGAGAGTAGTTAACCCATTTTCCTCGCTTGATATCCTGAATCAATCCCGCATCATTGAGAAGGCTGAGATGTTTGGAAACAGTGGACGGAGCAAGATTCAAGGCCGCCGTAATCTCACAGACACACATCGGTTTGACCTCCAGCATCTTGATGATCCGCAGTCTGTTCTTATCGCTCAGAGCCTTAAAAACTTTCAATTCATTTTTCATAGGCGACCTATATTATTACATTTCGCCAAATAACGAAATATTATAACATTAAATTTATGCATTTAAAAGCGCGATGAGAAATGTCTCTTTCTTGAACTCTCCACAGGTTATTATGGTTCCTCCCCAAAGGTGATAAATCGCAAAAAAAATCCCCCCCTCAATCCCCCTAAAAGGCGATGGTCTAATCTATTCTTTTGTAGTCAAATCCTCTTGAAGGAAAAAACTCCGCAGTCGAGTGCAAAGAACAATGGCAAAAAGCAGGCCTATGTACAGCCAATCTCCAATGGAAGAAAGCCGACCGGCCAAGCCAGCACCCCATCTTTCAGTGGAACGGCGACAGAGCCTCAAGACCCACCCAAAAAAGGTCCCCTCTAAGAGTCAGAATTCGTCTATTTCGATAACCGTACAGATCGAAAGATATCTAAAAAAAGCAGATAAACAGCACAATAATCTGTGGGAGACAACACAAAATGCTATCACCCAAATTTCAAAGATCGTCGGACTGTTGCAGAGTGTAAATCAAATCGCAGAGGAAAAGGCCACCTCCGAGTCTTCACTCAACAATGGAAAGAACAAAAAAACCGGGCCTGCGACTGCGGAAATCCTAGGAAATCAGGATCGTAAACAGCTGACGCGTGCGTTGAATCAGCGTCTGGAAAATCTGGCCATGATTCAAAAACTCCTCCAGTCGCCTTATCTCCTATCAGAAGAAAGCGATTCTCTTCTCGGTGAGACAAAGGACGCCATTGCCCAAAAAGTCCTGATTGTCGACGATGACCCTGTCTCAACCAGATTAACCAGCCATTTCCTCCGGAATGCCCAATACGCCGTCACTTGCGCCAGCGATGGGAAGGAGGGCCTCCGCAAAACTCTCGACAATCCACCAGACATAATTCTCATCGATATCATGATGCCGGGCCTGGATGGCTTCCAGCTTCTCACCCGATTGAAAAAAGAGACAACTACGCTAAGAATTCCTGTCATTGTTATCAGTTCGCTTTCCAACGATCAAGAGATCCTCAGGGGCCTAAAAGAGGGAGCCATTGATTTCATCACAAAACCATTTTCGCCCCAGGTACTTCTGGCAAAAATCGAAAGAGCTCTGGACATGGAAAAATGTATCTGTCCTTGATTGTCGGTGTTTACAGCCTGGTTTTTCTTCTGCTTTTCTGCCTTGCCCTTTTTTTCTTCATCCTTCTCCGGAGGATAATCGTTCAGCAGGTTGAAAAAAAATTCCAGAAAATATACCGGATGATTGAAGAGGAAGTCCTGATTACGTTAAATTCGGGTTCACCACAAAAAGCCATTTCCATTGCCGAGAACTTCGGTCAACATCCAAAGGTCCTGATTCAAACCCTCATCAACTACGCCGAGAACGTAAAAGGACAAGCCAGGGAGAATCTCGGAGTCATTTTCGAGGCGGCACTCAAGAAGAAATGCCTCAAAGACCTCCGCTCCTGGTGGATTTCCAAACGGCTTCGGGCCATACGGCTATTCGTCTTGTTTGCCAGACCTGAGGACAGTCCTCTGTTGATTGACCTCATGAAAGATAAGCCATTGATCAGGCTGGCCGTGATTCAAGCCCTGTCCCGATTGCCCAATTATAGGAATATTTCTTACATCTTCGATGCCTTTGTGAAGGATCCCATCCCTCAAGCCCATGCCTACATCAACATCATGTATGGACTCGGTTCCAGGATCGAGTCCTTCGTCGGTGAATACATGACCAAGACTCTATCCTATGAAAAACTGGCTCTGCTGATAGAACTTGCCGGTTCAGTGCCCCTCCGATCTCTGTACGATAAAGTCATAGGCTTTTCCTCTCATCCCGAGAAAGAAATCCGGATAGCTGCCGCCCGAGCTCTGGGCAATCTTCTCATCCATGAAGCTCAAAATGACCTGATCAGACTCACCGAAGATGAGGCCTGGGAGGTTCAAGCCCAGGCTTACAAAAGTCTGGGCAGGTTGAAGGTGAGCGATTCCCTGGACGTTCTGGAAAAAGGGCTCTATTCCTTTAACTGGCACGTCCGTTACAATGCCGGCTACAGCCTGGCCATGCTAGGCATTCCTGGAATAAAACGGCTCAAGGCCGTCGTCAAGGGAAAAAAAGACCGCTTTGCCTCGGATATGGCCACTATGGTTTTGGACAGCGTTCTCTACAGCGGGGAAGCGACATGACGGAAACACTGGCCGTTTTGTTCCAGCTCGTGACTGGCCTAATCCTCATTTATTTTTGCCTTATCAATTTCTTCTACTTTCTGTTCTTGATTCTCTCGTTTACGGGGATTTTTCACTACCGAAACAAGGTCAAATATCTCAGTTTTAAAGAGATCTTCCATTTGCCCCTTGTAAAGCCTATTTCCATCATCGCTCCCGCCTATAATGAAGAGCACAGCATCACGGAGAGTGTGAACTCGCTTCTCACCCTGGAATATCCGCTCTATGAAGTTATTGTCGTCAACGACGGCTCAACGGATAAGACTTTAGAAAAGCTTATCGAGGCTTTTGACCTGCAAAAAGCCAAATGGGTCTTTCGCAAATCCATCGCAACGAAACCGGTCAACGGTATTTACAAATCTCTATCCAATCCCAAATTGATCGTCATTGATAAAGTCAACGGGAAAAAAGCGGATGCCTTGAATGCCGGGCTGAACATATCCCATTATCCGCTGTTCTGTGCCATCGATGGAGATTCCGTCCTGGAAAAAGATGCTCTCCTGAAGATGGTGCGTCCTTTTCTCGAGAATCCCGAGGAGACCATCGCAGCCGGGGGAATACTCCGGCTGAGCAACGGATGTGTCTTTGAGGACGGTCAAATCAAAAAAATCGGAATGCCTAAAAATTTTCTCGCCAGACTGCAGGTGCTTGAATATCTGAGGGCATTTTTGGGCGGCAGGATGGGTCTCAACAAGCTCAAGAGCCTGCTGATCATATCCGGAGCCTTCGGATTGTTTCGCAAGGACGTCACGCTTGAGTGTGGCGGTTACCGTACCGAAACCATCGGCGAGGATATGGATCTGATCGTGCGGATAAAAAAATATCTCTATGAGAAAAAAACATCTTTCCGCATCTGCTTTATCCCCGATCCCATCTGTTGGACAGAGGCTCCCGAGTCATTCTCTTCACTGATTAATCAGCGGAACAGGTGGCACCGGGGACTCGCCGAAACGCTGGTCCACAACCGCAGGATGATCTTCAACCCAGCCTATGGCCTTACCGGGTTGTTCGCCATGCCCTTTTACCTTTTTTTTGAGCTGTTGGGTCCGGTCATAGAGCTGATCGGCTATATCATTTTCGTCACTCTCCTTCTCTCGGGACATATCAATCATCCTTTTGCCCTGATGTTTTTTTTAGTGGCCGTTTTTCTGGGATGTTTCATTTCCCTGATGGCTATTCTGCTGGAAGAATATTCCTTGCGGCGGTATCCGAAGCTTTCCGACATCCTCATAATTTCGCTTTTCAGCCTGCTCGAGAACTTCATCTACCGTCAGTACCTGGCCTTCATCAGATCAAAGGCATTCGTTGACCTTCTGCGTGGGAAAAAAGGATGGGGTGAAATGAAAAAAATTGGCTTCTCCAAGGAGGCAGAGCAGCCATGAGAAAGATGTGTTGGTTCTTGCTAGTCGTTCTTCTTTTCTATTCCGTTCAGGGGCTATCCGCTGATGAGACCAAAGAACAGGCTCTCCGGGCGATCCGATCACAAAACTACGAGCAGGCCATTACTATTTGTCTGGAACAGTTGAGCACCAATCCGAATGACAGTGACTACAATTTCATGCTTGCCCAGGCCTACGCCTATTCTGACCGGTGGCCGCAAGCACTGGGTATTCTCGAGAGAGTGATTGACGCTCATCCGGAAAATACGGATGTGCTCCTCCTCTGGTCCAGAGTGCAATCATGGAACAGAGAATATCAGACAGCAACCCTGGGCTACACAAAAGTCCTGCACATGGACCCGGATAACATCGAAGCCCTGATGGGCCTGGCGGAGACGACATCATGGGCAGGCGACTATGCGCGAGCCATCGAACTCTATGGAAACATGCTGCATCATGATCCTTCCAACCCCGAAATCTATTACCGGCTGGGCCGCGTCTACACATGGAGCGGCAATTACGCCAAGGCCAGGGAGAACTTCAAGATGGCCGCTAAACTGGATCCCGGGAACCAGGAATACCAGAAAGCGATGTCGGCATCCCATCCACAATTCAGGAATAGATTCGAAGTGCGATATCAGCACCGGATCGAAAGCTTGGACGATCAAAGGGATGATTACACAGATCAATCCTTCGTCTTTCTCTTCGCAACGCCAGGGGAAAAAGGGACATTTCTCATCAAAGCCAACCAGACTCGCCGATTGAAAGAGCGAGACAATCAATTCGGAATAGAATTTTATCCCCATCTTTGGAAGGGATCCTACGGTTTTTTTGACTTCAACTTATCATCAAAGGCACTTCTGTATCCGAAGACATCCTATGTGGCCGAAGTCTACCAGACTTTTTGGTCCTCGGCCGAACTCTCGTTGGGATACCGAAGAATGAACTTTGAACAAAACCCTGTCTCAATTTACCTCGGATCCTTGGGCTACTATTTTGGTCACTTTTACACCTATCTTCGCTTGTATTATTCCGACGAACAGAGCGGGAACTCATTCTCTTGGTCACTCAACGGACGCCGGTATTTCACCCAGGATAATTATGTGTTCGCAACAGTCGGACAGGGATCCAGGCCTTTTGATGTGACGACCATTGATGATTTTTTTATCACCCAGAGCCGTTTTTTCCAGGCCGGAGTCATCTGGTACTTTTTCCGGAGGATCAGACTGGAGTTCCGCATTCAGGTCACGAACGAAAGGGATGGCCCAGACCGAAGCGCCTTCCAATTGAGCTCCGGATATCGGTGGTGAATCAAGCTTAGGGCCGCCGAATTCATTGAAAAAAAAGGATAGGATTGAAACCGGTCCTTGCTCCTCTTCGGCACGGGAATGCCCCAACAGATCAACAACTCAAGCTAAGGCTTTTGGAAGAGCTGGATGCTCTCGTCTTTGACGAGAATGACAAAGGTGTAGACACTTAGAGCTGTCCCCAAAGGAAAGGCAATGAGGTTAAAAAAGCAGAGAATCAAGGCCAAGATCCTCGCCCACTCCTTCATCTTCAGCAACCCTATTCCGGCGATCACCTCGGGTACGGAAAAAATGCCAATGAACACGCTGACGAAAATGCCAGCACCCCGAAGAATATAAGCGGCTTCGTACCCAATATCAGGAATAAAAGCGATCCCAAACAGGATCCAGAAGAGAATAAAAGCCCACAGCAAGCCCATTCCTCCGTAGACAATCCAGAGGATGGATATGACGTTAATGTGCTTGCCCATCAGATTTTAGGGCTCTTCGTAGGCAACGGCTGTGCCGTTGGCACTCACCATGAGCATGCCGCCTGTCTGACCCACTTGAATGGTTTCGTAATCCAGATCAACACCGATAATGGCGTTGGCGTTGAGGGCCCGCGCCTGTTCTTTCATCTCCTCTATGGCAATCTCTTTGGCCTGTCGCAGTTCCTTTTCATAAGCCGCAGAGCGCCCCCCGACAATGTCCCGTATACCGGCAAAGAAATCCTTGAAAATGTTGGCACCCAGGATGGCCTCTCCGGTCACCAAGCCAAAATACCTGACAATCTTCTTGCCCTCGATCGATGGCGTTGTCGTAACGAGCATGGTAACTCCTTTCACTACTTATCTACGATTTTTTTGCTCAACCGTTTTATTCTAATATGGTTGTCCAAACTTTTCTAATCCAATTTGACGGTATTAAGTAACCACTCACTGTTCATCTTCCAAATCTTCGAAAGGGACTGTTTTCGTCTTCAATAGTTCACCTATCTTGAACTCCATGTCTTTGAAATGGGTCCCCCGCCAGAAGACACGCCCACATTGGGGACAGAGGGCGAAAACGTCAGCCGTCTCGTAGACAAAGGGCGTCACGAGATTTCTAGCTTTTTTTTTGCTTATCTCTTTTAGGGAGCAATTGCATTCTATACACCGGCTATTGGGATTCACATTTCCCCAGAGATCAAAATGATCCAAAACCTGCTTGACTTGCTCTTTCCAGTCCTCACTGTCGATGAAGAGGACGGATAATCCTCGAGCTCTCTCTATCATGCCTGTATCTCTCGTTAAAAGAATCCGTCCCTCTTTCAGAGCAATAGTCATCAGCTTGTCGTCTTCGATTCTGCTAAAGAATACCGCATCAAACCCAAGGATCTTAAGCCATTTGGCCAGCTTCCCGAGCATGCAGTCCACAGCGAATCTCACACCGATACCTCAAACGGATGATAGATTATTGGAACAGGCAATGCAACTGGATCGATACCGGATTAAGTCATAATCCCAAGAACTGGACGCTTAGTCCAGAAATGAAGATCATGGCCCCGGCCAGGGCATGAGTGTATTTCTCCAGCTTGCCCAGGCGGACGAATTTCACTCCGTAGGAGGCAATAGCGATGATGGTGAGCATGGTGAGGATCGTGACAATACCGAAGGCCAGAGATACAACGACCACCCCACCGATGTTTTCCTTGGCCGCCGGGTACATGATCAACGGGATAAGAGGCTCGCAGGGACCGAAAACGAAGATGGCGAACAGAATCCAGGGCGTAAGGCTCTGTTTTTTTCCCTCGTCATGAACATGGATGTGGCCGTTCTCGTGGGTGTGGGTGTGGACATGCTTTTCGCCGTCCTTATGGAGATGGATATGCTTATGAGGTTTTTTCCGAATGGCCCTGTGCAGACCCCAGATGAAGTAGGCAAACCCGAAGCCGATCAAGAGCCAGGCTGCCGCACTTCCCCGGAATGACTCGATAGCCTCCAGCTTGAACACGGCCGTTCCCAAGGCAATGCCGGCGAATCCCAGAACGATGGAGCTCAGCACATGGCCCAGGCCGCAGAGGAAAGAGATAAACAACGTTTTGGGAAGAGACCACTCCCGGGCCCTGCTGATGACGATGAAGGGCAGGTAGTGATCAGGCCCCAATAAGGTGTGGACAAATCCTATGGAAGCGGCTGTTCCGGCAATGACGAGTATCTGACTATTCAGCATGTTTCACCATCTTAAAAAAAATGGTGGACGGTAGGGGACTTGAACCCCCGACCTCAGCGTTGCGAACGCCGCGCTCTCCCAACTGAGCTAACCGCCCACACATCCGAGATTCTGTTCAAATTGAACCTAAAGAATGTACCATTTTTGAAGGATTTTTTCTAGCTCTGAAATTGAGAAAAGCTCTCTCACTGAGGCGTTATTCCGGCTCAGCCGTCTTTTCGTCAATCGGAAAGCTGGGGCAAGTTCAGAGGCTAGCAGTCTAATTACGAAGATGGCACATTGACGGGGGCCAGTTTAGCTAGAATGCTACACTAAAATAAGAAATAATTTCCTCATCCCTTTGCCAAGTAAATGGTGTTGCCTTCTTTGATCGTTTCCAGCACTTGAATATCTCTGATTTTAACCGGATCGATAGACAAAGGATCTTCTGAAAGGACGACCAAATCCGCCAGTTTTCCCGCTTCCAACGTACCCTTGCGGTCTTCCTCGAAGTTCTGCCAGGCGGCATCCGCAGTGATGGCGCGCAATGCCTCGAAGGTCGTGATGCGCTCTTCGGGACCTAATTCCTTGCCGCCGGTCGTTACCCTGTTTACGGCCGCCCAGGCAACTTGGAGCATCTCGATCCCAGCGATCGGGGCATCGTGGTGCAATGTGATTTTCAGGTTTCGGTCCAGGGCTGAGCGTGCCGGATTGATCCGTGCCGCCCGTTCCGGTCCGAGAAACAGGTCGCGATGGCGGTCGCCCCAGAAATTGACGTGAATCGGGAAGAACGAAGGGGTGAGGCCATGCTTGGCCGAAAAATCGAGCTGATCGTCACGCATCGTCTGGGCATGGATTATGGTCGTTCGCAAATCCGGTCGCGGCTTATCCGCCCGCACCTTTTTCACCGCATTGATCAGCATATCCGTGGCAGCGTCACCATTGGTATGCACCTGAACCTGGATTCCGGCGTCATCGCAACGCTTCAGCCAGTCATCTATCTGCTCCTGGCTCATGCTGGCGTAGCCACGATGTCCTTCAACGGATGGAGCCAGAGATCCTGTTGCGATCGACTCGTTTTCGGGACTGACGAAGATGCGCTCGGCCGGTTCGGTATTGCACTTAGTGGCGGTGGGCCCGACATTGTCCGGCTGGACATGGTACGGCTGGGACAGAAAAGCGGTGTAGCCCTGAATCGAGCCATCGACGACCAACTTGATGCCACCCAAGCGCAAGCGTCCGGGGGTATCGCGCCTGGCGACGATAGCATCGAAGGCGGTATCGTCAACACCCTTGTACATCGGCCAGGTGATCACATCGATCGGTAAGAGGCCCTTTTGCTCAACGGCCTCCAGGAGGTGCCATGTGCCTTTGAAGGTGGCGCAATCCTGAGCGGTGGTGATACCTGCCGCAACATAGAAACGCAGCCCGTCCGCTATCATCTCCATAGCTCGCTCCGGTGTCGGCATCGGCAGACTTTTTAATACCAGGTACATCGCGTTTTCTTCAAGAACGCCGTTTGGTTCTTCGCTTCCTGGTTTCCGCTGAATCACGCCGCCATCTGGATCCTTAGTTTCCGCATTGATGCCGGTTTCTTTTAGCATCCGGCTGTTGCCGGTCATGAGGTGGCTGGAGATATGCATCAGCAGTATCGGATGTTCTGTGGAAACCGCATCAAGATCATCCCGGTTGGGATGCCGTTTTTCTTCAATGCCGGTGTCATCGTAGCCCCAGCCGATGACCCACTTACCGGGTTCGATCTGTTTCTGTTCGATCCAGTCACGCAAGATACGCTGGATGTCGGCGATCGATCCAGCCTCACCAATGGGTTTGGGATCGAGATTGGCGGTGGAGAATTTAACGGACTGCATGACGAGATGGGAATGGGGGTCGATGAATCCGGGCATCAGGCACTTGCCCCTCAGGTCCACCACATTCGTTTCAGATCCCTTGAGCTTCATGACTTCTTTCAAGGTGCCGACGGCCTGGATGGCTCCGTCCTTGACTGCCAGTGCTTCGCTCCGGTCCCCGTCGGCGACCATCGTAAGAATGGGTCCGCCGTGGAAAATGGTATCGGCTTTTGTACCGCTGGAAGCGGTCTTGCAGCCGGTAAGTCCAGAAGAGGCCAGTCCTCCCACAGCTAGTATCCCGCTTACAGCTGTGACATCCTTAATAAACTGGCGCCTCGATAATTCCAACCCCGCATTCTCAATCATATCGGTGAATAGAGTTGGAGTACAACCACAGCCTGCCGAATGACTTCGATCTTTTTCGTTTTTATTTTTTTTTGACATCCGTGATCTCCTTTATGATTGAGCATGTTTTCATAATTTTTGACCTTTTATCTTATCCCTTCGGAAAGAGAAGCGTAACAACAAAACGAAAACCCCATTTCTTGGCTCCGGAAGCAGGACTTTTCGTCCAGTAACGTATCCCCCCGGCAAAGCTGATCATTTGATTGCCGATCCTAGTGACTTTGCTAACCACGCCGTTGATCGGAATCCCCCACTCCTTAGACTTCCAGTTGTAGGTGGATTCAGAATTCACCGTGAAGGTCCAAGCAGCTTTGTTCGTGAAAGATAGAAAAGGCTGCAGGAACGTATTGCTAAGGTCCTGTCTCTCGCTGTCCCCCCCGACTGACCAGATATGATTGGCCAGAGCTCCGTACGTCCAGGGCCCGGCCTGCTTTAACACAACAACAGTAGGTCCAACGCCCCACTTCTTTGCGCCGAGCAGATCATCACTAGCTGTGGGCAACAAAATCACCGGCCCTGCACCCCATATCAAGCCACCTGATGTCGGTTTTTTGGGTGAAAAAAACAAGCTCTGCACAATATCCCCGATCCCGAACTGGCTCCCGGCGTAAGGAAAGATATCCTGCTGGGAGACGACAGGAGTGATAGTCCGGGAGATCAAATTCCAGTCTTTGCTGATTGAGAACGGAATTACAGGCTGGACGTTAAGTGTAAAGCGCGAACCATCGTCCTGGGGACCAATGTTTTGATCATAGTTAAACTGGAATGGTACGCTGATCAGCGCAGCCACCGGGTTGCTAAGTTTCTTAGCGAGTTCCTCAGTGCTTGTTTGTGCAACCGTTGAAATAGGAACAATCAGACAAGCAGCGGGGATGAATAACCAAAGCACTCTCTTCATGATTTTCACTATGCTCTCCTTCGTTGAGCCATCCAATATTTTGCTCAATTATTGTCTATGGCTCCTAATAATAAACATTCCAACAATTGTCATCAATCAGACCTCATGATGTTTTGGAAAAGTAATAATATTTACGTTATTTTGCTGAATCATTCGATGTCTCTTCCAGGCTTGAGCATCTTTGAATTGTATTTTTTTCTCGAAATAATCTATTTATAATACATTAATTCAATATGAAAAGTAAAGATAAAGTGCGCGTGATGGAGGATGTTCACTCATAGCTTCGACCTCTCCCTGTGTATGTGGTGTGACAGAAAATACTGAAAATCGTTGAAAATAAGGTATCAGGATTGGAAGAAGGACAAGGGAGCTAACCGTTTGATGTATGATTACTTTCCCAGGGGCAGGTTAATCCGCTGCAGTAGGTCTTGGTACCGCGGGTCGTCATCCAAAAGATCGAAAATAAATCCATGTATATAAGGCATCATGGGATCTTTCATCTCATATCCTGTCTCAAGCCATTCCATCGTTTTCTCTTTATTCCCAGCATAAGCATACATCTGGGCAATATAATAGGGAGAAACATATGTCTGCTTCGCAAACGCGGCCATTATCTCAGCCGCGGACGTCATTGCCCCACTGTAGCCATCTTCCTCATAGCCCTGTGCCATGGCTTCTGCAATCTCAGGCTGGCCCAATCCTGTAAAGAATGCCTTGGCTGATTCCAGAGATTCCTCATACATTCCCTTCATATAGTAGCTTCCCCAGAGTCCATTATGCCCTACGGGATCATGGGGTGATGTTTGAAGAGCGTTTTGACACAGCTCTATGACGTCATCATAGCGTCTCAGGTACTCAAAGACAGATGCAGAAATAGTCATGATCACTGAATTGAGCGGGTCCAATTCCATGGCTTGCTCAGCCTTTGCCAGCGCTTCATCCATACGATCCATATAACACAACAAGTTCGAGTAGTACACCAGCGCTTCCGCATGGTTGGGTTTGAGTTCGAGGGCCCGTTTGAATGCTTGCTCTCCCCCTTCCCAATCCCAGTCGCTCCATGTTTTGATGCAGGCCCATGTGTAATGGACCTCTGCCAGAGTGTCATCCAATTCGAGGGCTCTTCGAGCCGCCGCCTTCGCTTTGGGCGTCGCCTCTCTGGGGATGACCAATCCCATTTGCTGGCGTCCGATCCAGACCCAGGAAATTCCTGAATAGGCCAGAACGTAATCGGGATCGGCCTCCAAAGCCTGTTCAAAGTAGTGCTCCGCAGCATCGAGTTCCGGTGGAGTAAACTTGTAAAGATGAGACATACCCTTGAGATAGGCCTCATAGGCCTGGGGATTGACCTGGCGTGTGCCAGCCAGGCGTGTTTCTTCCTGGCTTGTCAAGTTGATTTGGATGTTGTCTGCAATAGCGTAGGCCATTTCATTGTACATAACCAGCACGTTTGTCATAGGCCGTTCAAACGTCTTTGCCCAAAGGTTGTGCTCCTCAGGAAGGGCGTCGATCAACCGCACCTGGATGCGCACCGTATCTCCTGCTTGCTGCACAGATCCTTCAACGACAGCATCCACTCTCAACTCCTTGGCGATCTCCGACAGGGATTTATCTGTTTTTTTGTACTTCATCACAGACGTGCGCGATATCACTCTCCGCAGACCGCTGATTTGAGCGAGTTGGCCGATCAGCTCATCGGTCGCCCCGTCGACGAAATATTCCAGTTCGGCATCACCCGTTAGGTTTTCGAGCGGAAGGACCGCAATGGATTCGATTGCTTCCGCCTGCACTGTAAAAAGACTCAAGGCAACAACAACCAGTGCGACGATCACAACTGTCGCACTAGAATAAAGGATAGCCCTTTTTCTCTTGCGCAGCTTTTCCTTCCTCAGTCTCACCTTGATCTCTTCCGGCACTATTCCGGCTGAAATGGATTTCAGGTCATCCAGCAGATCATCCATTTGTTGATACCGTTTGTCCGGATCCTTCTCCAGAGCTTTGCTCACAACTTGCTCGATGGATACAGGAATGTCTGCTTTGAGATCCGTGATCGGCTCGGGCTTTTTATTCAGGATCGAATGCAAAACAGTCTGTTCATGATCCCCCTTAAAAGGCCGTTGCCCGCAGAGCGTCTCATAAAGCACCACGCCTAATGACCAGATATCCGTGCGTTGATCAACCTCTTCTCCTCGGGCCTGTTCAGGAGACATGTAGGCGATCGTCCCCATCGTCGTCCCTTCCCGTGTTATCAGAGTTCCGCCTGTCATCCTGGCCAGTCCAAAATCCATGATCTTCGCCTGGTTGTCCTCTGTGACCATGATGTTTGCGCTCTTGATGTCCCTGTGGATCACGCCTTTCTTATGGGCTGTCTGTAAGCCTTCGGCTACTTGAGCGGCAATCCTGAGGGCCTGATCCAGCTCGAGTGGGCCCGATTCAACCTTCTTCCTCAAGCTCTGGCCTTCAACAAAAGCCATGGAGATGAAGGCCTTCTTCTCGGCTTCGTCGAATTCATAGACTGTGCAAATGTTGGGATGATCCAGTGCCGCAGCAGCTTGAGCCTCCCGCATGAACCGCTCTTTGACATCAGAAATGTGGGTCAGCTCCGGCGGCAGAAACTTTAGGGCGACTGTCCTTCTGAGCTTCGTGTCTTCGGCTTTGTAGACCACCCCCATCCCCCCTCTACCCAGCTCTTCCTGTATCTGGTACCTGCCTGCAACGGTACTTCCCTTTTGCAGCACTTCCGCAGGTGTTATCAGGGTCTTGGTCATAGAGATGTCCTCAGCGGATTTTATGGGTGCTGCACATTTGCCGCAATAGAGAGTGTCATCCGGGTTCTCATGCTGACATTTTGGGCATATTATGGCCATATTCCCCTCCGGTTGGCGTAAGGTTAAAGCCTATCAATTTCCAATACCAGAGTCAATCAAGTAGGCTTCCCCAATGGTCTGGGATCATTAAATTTTCGTCATTTGAATTTATTCAACGATCCTGAAACAGCGACCTCGAGAGCTCCCGCCTCTAGCTTGAACAGGCCCTTATGCTGTGATATAAGATGCACAGTGGAAAAAACTCTAAAACTCATAAAAGAGCTCAAAGAAAAAAAGGCTTTCAAAGATTTTTCTATTGGGGGAGGGATTGCAGCTTTATACTATATCGAGCCCCTTCTGACATATGATTTAGATATTTTTTTTATCCCCATGCAGGATAGTATTGATGTCCTTGCCCCGATTTATAGATATTTGAAAGAAAAAGGCTTCAAGGCAAAAAAGGAGCATGTTCTGATCGAGGGAGTCCCCGTCCAATTCATCCCTGTTTACAATGAGCTTGTGAAGGAAGCTGTTCAGCATTCCGATGAAGTGAAATACGGGAGAATAAAAACAAAAGTCCTAGGGTTGGAGTATCTTATCGCCGTTATGCTTCAGACATACAGGCCCAAAGAAAGGGAAAGATTGGTCAAAGTCTTTGAAGAAGCGAAGATCGACCATACACTTTTAAAAAAAATTCTCAAGAAGTATGGACTTTATGATAAATATAATCAATTTAAGGAAATGTACTTTGATGCAAAATAAGGCAATAGAGAAGATTGTCAGGGGAAAAGAACAGAGAAGAAAAGATCTGTCCGAATTATCCTTTAAGGAAAAAATTCACATCCTTGTCGAGCTTCAAAAGATGGCTAAAGGTGTCGGAAAGCATGACAAAGCTGCGGCCCGGAATGTCTGGCAAATTTGAATTTACGGAATAAACACGGCGAGAAATTGCTAATTAACCGTAATATTTCCTGTTCTCTTCCTAACCCTTATTCCTTCTCATCCACCGGAAGGTTCATCTTGCGCAGCAGGGCCTGGAAGCGCGGGTAGGAGCGCAAGGGATCTTTACCAGGTAAACCGAGGTAAGGCAGGCCGGGGGCATGCTCTTCGTAGGCTTTTTCTAGCCAAAGATGGCCAAGTCGTAGTCATCAGCATGGAAATAGTGCCCAGAGATGGTCGCAGCTCTTACGTTCTTGCCTGGCTTCCCGTATCGTTCTGCCCCGAGGTCCGCTACAGCACGATAAGCGCCCTTGTGGCTGGCTTTTTTAAAGCCATCCTCCAATGCCGCTGTAAGCTCGGCATCATCAGCGAACATCTTCCGATAAATGGCAAGTGCCTCGTCGTGTTTCCCATTTTCCCGAAGTGTCTCGGCCCAACCGTCGAGGTTACGATTTGGCTCAATTTCCAGGGAAGTGCGGATAGCTGCCATAGAGTCATCGTGGCGGCGATTGTAGTTCAGGACCATTCCATAAAAAATATAGCTGATCGGGTTTAGGGGGTCCAGCTCGAGTGCCAGCTCAATGTGCTGCAAGGCCTCTTCGGTGCGCCCCATGATACATAACAAATTGGAGTAGACCCGGTGGGCAAACGAGAGATTCGGATTAAGCCTCAAGGCTTGCTGAAACTCTTTCTCTGCGCCCTCCCAGTCCCATTCGGTAAAACATCTATAAGCGGCCAACATAGCATGAGCTTCTGCCAGTGTATTGTCTAACTCCAATGCTTTCTCTAGCGGTGTCGTTATCAGAGGTATAGCTTCCTGACGTAGTACCATTCCCACTTGATAGCGGTATATCCAGACATTCGCGACTCCCACATGGGCCAATGCGTTGTTCGGGTCTATCTCTAAGGCCAATTCGAAGTATTGCAGTGCAATCTTTAGCGCCTCTGGAGTGAGTTTATCCAGGTGAGGTAAGCCTTTGAGATAGGCATCGTAGCTTTCTGGATTGACCTGGCTGGCGTCAGCAAACCGTGTTTCTTCCTGTTGGGTTAGCCCGATCTTTAGCTCACGGGCAATGACTTGGGCCACTTCACTGTAGATCACGAGCACATCACGCATGGGCCGTTCATAAGTTTCTCCCCAAAGGTTCTGCTCTTCGGTGAGCGCGTCAGTGAGCTGAAACCGTACCCGGATACTGTCTCCCACCTTATACACCGTCCCCTCTACAATCGCGCCCACGTTCAATTCCCGGGCAATGTCCGACAAAGACTTTTCGGTCTCTTTATACCGCATTACCGACGTTCGGGAGATCACTCGTTTCAAACCGCTGATCTGTCCCAGCTTGCCAATGAGCTCATCCGTCACACTATCTACAACATATTGCTGTTCCTCATCCCCAGTGAGGTTCTCAAGCGGGAGTACCGCAATGGAATCGATCGCTTCTGCACGGCCGGTGAAAAGAGTTAGAGCCAGCACAGCCACAACAATCACCAATCCAACGGCACCTGCATAAAGGATGGCCCTTTTCCTTCTGCGAAGCTTTTCTTTCCTGAGCCTGGCTTTTATCTCCTCAGGCACTATGCCTGCCGATATGGATTTCAGGTCATCCAACAATTCGTCTATCTGCTGGTAACGCTTATCCGGATTCTTCTCCAGGGTCTTATCAACGACTTGACCTATGGGCAAAGGAATCTCAGATCGCAACTCTGCGAGAGGCTCGGGCTTTTTATTCAGGATGGAATACACCACAGCCTGATCATGTTCCCCCATAAAAGGCAACTGCCCACCGAACATCTCATACAGAACCACACCGAATGACCAGATATCCGTCCGATGATCGACTTCTTCCCCTCGGGCTTGTTCAGGAGACATGTAGGCAATGGTTCCCATGGCTGTGCCATCCTGTGTTAACAGAGTCCCTCCTGTCATCCTGGCCAGTCCAAAATCCATGATCTTCGCCTGGTTGTCCTCTGTGACCATGATGTTGGCACTCTTGACGTCCCTATGGACTACGCCTTTCTTATGGGCTATCTGCAGACCCTCGGCAACCTGAGTGGCAATCCTAAGCGCTTCATCCGGCTCCAACGGGCCTGATTCCAGCTTCTTCCTTAAGCTCTGGCCTTCAATATAAGCCATGGAGATGAATGTTTTCTCCTCAGCCTCGTCGAATTCATATACAGTGCAGATGTTGGGATGATCCAGAGCGGCGGCAGCCTGAGCCTCGCGCATAAATCGCTCTTTGACATCAGGAATGTGTGTCAGCTCTGGCGGTAGAAACTTGAGGGCCACGGTTCTTTTGAGCTTTGTGTCCTCGGCTTTGTAGACAACCCCCATCCCCCCTCTGCCCAGCTCTTCAAGTATCTGGTACCTTCCTGCAACGGTACTTCCCTTTTGCAGCACTTCCGCAGGTGTTATCAGGGTCTTGGTCATAGAGATTTCCTCAGCGGAGTTTAGAGGTGTGACACATCGGCCACAATAGAGAGTCCCGTCGGGATTCTCATGCCGACATTTGGGACACTTAACTGACATTTTTTACCGTCTTATGTGAGGAGCATCAAAGCTCTTGCTTAAAGCTCACTTTATCCCAATCTATGATATTACAACTATCATAGCAGCGATTATGAAGTCAATTGAAGGAAAGAGTAAGCCTGTCCTCATGTCACGCTGATGTCACGCAGAATGACTGAACTTGCTACTAACTGCTTAAGTTTTTCGGTTTGCCTGTTTGCGGGAAAATGCTTATTTTCCTGGAGGAAGGACATAAAACAGGAGTGGCTGGGAAGCAGGGGCTCGAACCCCGATTCCATGATCCAGAGTCATGGGTCCTAACGAGTTCTCTCCAGGTGCTGCAGCTGTTGCAGAAACGACACAGCCAATTTATTTATTCCCATTAAGCGGTGTCGAGTAATTCAAACATGGAGATCGCCCACCGTTATGTCATTTTCCCAGTTGATACCATAGTACTTTAGCGGTCTGGTATAGGGAAGAATTTCTACCGAAACGATCCCGCCTATTGCAGGGAGTTCAATTTTGGCGAATTTATAAAGATGCTCCACATTGTGAAAACGCACGCCCAGTATGAAATTATATCGTCCTAATGTCATTCCGGCGAAATAAACGGCTGAATGATCGACCATGTTTTCAAAACTCTCGTAGACAAAGCGATGATCTATGTTTATGCCGATCGTCGCCCAGGCTTCATAATGCAACAATCTTGGATTCGTAATGACCTCCAGACTGAAAACCTTGTTTGCCAGCATATCCTTTATATGTTTACGAATAGTATTTTCTGCAACACCTAGTTTGGATTTTATTTTTCCGGGAGAAATAAGTCCGTCCATTCTGAGGAATTTAAGGATTTTCAGGTCAATCTCTTCCGGTTTGTACATATTCTGGGAAGAATTTGACCGGTGCCTTTGTTTGGCAACAGCATTACCATCCATGTGAAAATTCGATCTGAACAAATGGTAGTACTTTATAGGGCGCTTCAGCAGTATTGTTTCCGTCTTGACCACTCCATTTATAGCAGTCAGTTCCAGATTAACAAAAGAAGCCAGTTTTTCGGTATTTTCAAAGAGGACATCCACGAGGATGTCAAACTCTCCTATGGTGGTGGTAACGGAATATGTCAATGGACTTTCGACGAGCTGGCGAATGACATTTTTTAAGTAGCGCGGTTTGACTTTAATGCAAATTTCCGCCCATGCTTCATACCCGAATACCCTGGGATTGGGGATGGCGATCACCTCAAAAATTCGATTCCGCCGGAGATTGTGTATATGCCTGTATATGGTTCTTTTGGACACATCGAATTTCTTCGCTAAGTCCTCGGCATTTCGATACCCGTTCTGCTCCAGCTCGTCCAGCAACAGCGCATCCAGTTTATCCATTGTTCTATCTCTAAGAAAAGATGCTCCCCGGCAATCCCTTCCTCAATAGCCTATCCACCTGGGCTGTCCTTTCCGAACGGCACGAATTCCCCCCCAGCGTTACCCCAGCGGTGTAAATCCATGCGAAAACACACATTGCCGTCTTAGGCGAAATTCTCGGCTCAGCCCTGAATTCAAGGGGTGTTCTTTAGCTCCTTCAAAGGAATCCGCTCCGGATAGACCCAATCCGGATCTTTCTCCAACATCCTCTTGTTCAGCATATTGGCCACGACAGAAGTGAAGTTACAGTCTATGCAGTTATTCAGGGGTGCCGGGTTGTCCATGAACTCGGGTCTGGCCAGATCGTACTTGAAATAGAAGTCGGTGCATTTTTCGTTGAGCTCCAGCCACCACTCGAGAACAGGAGTCCGGTGCCGCCAGAACTTCGAGCCGCGGCTCACGGTCCAGGTGATCCCCAGGTTGAGAACGCCAATCGACGAAAGATACTCCATCCCCTCCAGCGTATACTCCATGGGTTCCATACCGGGAACGAAGTAGCTCGTGACCCTGCCCTTCCCGCAGATTTCCACCGCCCACTTGAGAGCGCGTATCCAGTTGTCTCTCCCCTGAACTTTTTCCTTTCCCGGACATATGGCCCGGAAATAATCCGGATGCCACACTTCCAAGTCGTAGATCGGCCCGGACCCAAGGCGATGGCTGCCTCCTCCGTCCTCATAAAGTTCCTGAATGACCTCTCTGTCCATGGGTGCAGTATGGTTCAGACAGGTGGGCACAAAATCGATCCCCAGGGCATCTTTGACCGCCTTCTGGCCGAGCATGATGGCTTTTTGTTCGTGCGGGTGCGGCAAATAACCTCCTGTGAACAAAAAGTGGGTGAACCTTTCTTCTTTAACCGCCTCTTGGATGGTTTCCACGAGCTGATCGTAGCTTTTCTTCATCGTGATACGGTCGTCCTTGTAATGCTCTTCTGTCCAGATTATGCTACAGAAATGACAGTTCTCGTCCGTTTTGGCATAAGCACAGTAGGGAGAGAAATTGTAGACCAGACAATCCGTTCCTCTGTTGGCCATAATCCGGCCCATATTGACTCCATCGGATGTTTTTTTTCCGTAGTATTCGGGACGGGGTATATGGAATGCTTCCATCACAAATTTGCCGTCTTTATCGATGACCAGCCGGCCGTCCTGTCTGGACAAACGGTATCCCGATTCCGGATCCTCGCGGACACCCACCACGGTGCCCTCGGGAAGAACGATCTCCTCCGGCAGAAGCCTTTCTTTAATGGAAACATGGTCCCATTCAAAGAGCCACTTTCGTTGTTCTTTGTATTCTGTCCCCACACCTTCAGTGGCCGAATCATCGACACATATGCCGTCGGTAAGCAAACCCAGCTTGATCTCAATTTCCCTGCCTAACTGCTTCGCCCGAGCTTTGGCTTGGGAGGGATCAGCAGCTTTTTTCCGTACTATGGCCCCATTTTCGTTGACGCTCATACGGATCCTCCTTCTTAATCTTTATTATTCAGCCTGAATTATTCACAAAAAATATCTCGGTGCGTGAATAATCCGGATGAGATGGTTCACATCTGATTCGACACGCCAATCGCAACAATGAAAAGAAATTTCTTCAGGCGAGTCAATAAACCCATAGCACCTCTCTTTTCTGCCCATCAATGGTTCGCAACAGCATGTCATTGATCGATTGCTCATAATATGACAATTCAAATATTCAAAATGTCATAAATATGAAATAATATAATAATTTAGTTGGAAAAAGTCAATAAAAATAGCTTAGATGGCATAAATTACATTTTTTCTCGTGCCATTCTGCACAAATGGTTTCTTTTCAATTTTGTGTGGCGCTAAAGAAAAAAATTCCATGCAGCGATATTTTTCTCACTTCCTCCTTTCTGCTCGACTCATTCCTTTTGAAACTTGTCCGGGCTTGGTTTACAATGCAACTCTGTCTATGCGACTATTTGGTGATGTGATAATCCTTCGATCAAAAAAGGAACTGTAAGATGAAAAAACGATGGGCGGTGTGTGTTTTAGGGGTGCTGGTCCTATGTTCCCAAATGATCGCGCAGGGCCAGCAGAGTGGTGATCTGCCGATACGAGTTCTTTTTATCGGCAACAGTTATACCTATTTCAATAACTTGCCTGCCGTGTTGACAGAACTCAGCCTAAGCCAAAAAGGAGGGCCGCACATTACAACAGAAATGATAGTGGTCGGTGGAGCCACACTTAAACAACATTTTGAGGGGACACAAGCCGTGAGCAAGATAAAGGAGGGGGATTGGGATTATGTCGTGCTTCAAGAACAGAGCACGCTGGGCAGATCAAAATACATCAACGGTGTGCCATCCATAAACGACCCGGGAATATTCCATAGATACGTCCGTTTGTTTCACGCTGAAATCACAAAACAGGGAGCTCAAACGGTTCTGATGTTGACCTGGTCCAGAAAAAATTCTCCCCAGAGCCAGGCCAACCTGACAGATGCTTATATGGCCATAGGAAGAGAGCTGAATGCCCGAGTTGCGCCTGTCGGCCTTGTCTGGGAGAGAGTGTTCAAAAGGGCGGATGGACCCGAGCTTTATATGGAGGACGGGAGTCACCCCAGCCCTCAGGGAACATATTGCGCCGCCTGTGTCATCTACGCAACCATCACCGGAAAATCTCCCGAAAATTTGCCTCACCGCATAAAAGTGCCGGATATTGACATGGCCGGAAAACCCGTCATATCCAGAGCCGCTTATCAAGATATTGAGCTAAGTCAAAGGGATGCGGCCCTCATCCATGAAGAAGTCTGGTCGCTCCACCGGCATCTTTGCGACAGGGGAGGATATACTGAGGCCATGCCTGCTCCAAATCCGCAGGAACCCGCCGTTCCCCAGGGCTTGGAGTTCAGTGATGCGGATCTTATCGGCACTTGGGAGGGGTCGGCCTTTCTAGGCCTGACGCCTGACCCGACTGAACTCACGTTCGACCTTTCCAATAACGGGCAGAGTTTTAGAGCCAAGATCGATTTGGACTTTAACGGGATTTTTATCCCCGATCAAAATCATGAGATCAGGGCTATCGATGTCACCCAATCACACCTGCGATTCTCGCACCCGCTGAAAATGACCTATGAGGATGTCGATGCTCATCTGGATTATGACCTTGTCTTCACAGGCGATTCCCTCAACGGAGTAGCCAGGATGATTCTCGCAGGGGATGAACGAGGGGTTTCCGAGGTGTATTTGCGTCGGCGCCAGTGAAGGAAATCTGGATCATAAGGTCTCTATCTTTTCCTCATAAATCACGTTTCTTTCCCTGAGGCCGTCGAGCATAAATGCGACGCACTCGGGTTTCTGCCCGATAAATTCCGGAGGCGAGATCCCCTTTCTATTGAACAATCCCGCCGCAATCATTCTGAGCGCCATGGTGGCTGTGTACCCTGTTGTCCGAGCCATGGAATGGACATGATTGCCCTCATCAAATTCATCAAAGAGCTCATAAGTATACCTTTCCCGCGTTTTGCCGCTCTTTCCCTCGATAATGATCCTCATAACGGTCACATCTCTATCCGAGCTGCTCAATTTCCATTTGGGAAAAAGAAGGGCTGCACTCACATCGACAGGTCTGATACTCACGTCGTTGACAGGTATCTTTTCCTTGCTGAAAAAGCCTGACGCTCGAAGCACTTGGATTTTTTCGATATGGCCCGGATAGCGGAGGGTTTTTTCCACCATGGAAGGCGCATCGATCGTCTTGATGAGAGTTCTCAACCCATCCGTCAGAAAGGCTTCCAAAGTGCCTATCCGGGCAAAATTGACATATTCGGGATCCGAAAGGGCTGGTTTTTCCTGGAGCTCTCCACCTTCGACATAACGCGCCGGACGGATATACTCTTCGATAACGTCCATAGGAGAGAAACCAGCCTTGTATTCGAAAGGCCATTCCCTTACTTCGGGCAATCCACCGACATAGATTTCGACTCTTTCGGTATTATCCAGCAAGCTGTCCGCGTATCCGACCAAAAGGTTGCTCATGCCTGGGGCCACGCCGCAGTCGACCAGGGCGGTTACGCGGCGCGCTCGCGCAAGATCATCGAGCAGAAACGGATCCTCAGGAAAAAAGGATAAATCCACGACATCTTTCCCGGCCTCGATGATCGATTGAAGCGTTTGAAAGCCCATGAATCCCGGAAGAGCGTTTATGACGAAATCGAATCCGGAAACAAGCCTCTTTACATCTGCGGGGTGGGATAAATCATGAGAAATGACCTCAATCCCGGCAGCCTTCGAAAGTTGTGCAATAACTTCCGGATCGATATCAGCCACGCTGACATCAAAATCGTCGGTTTTCGCCAAATCCTTCGCGATGGGTTTTCCGACTAATCCTCCACCCAGTATCAAAATTTTCATTGTAATCCTCCTGAAAAAATCATTCACGCTCCTGCTTCCCAAAAGAAGACAAGACAAAACTCGGTTGCCCGTTCTGAATACGAAACAGTGGGGATTCGGCAGAATTATAGGCCGCTGAACCGGTTGAGGAATGAAATGAGTAAAAACATCTTATCCGTTTATATTATACCACTTGCATCAGTATCACGCCAGAGGGATTATCCCGCCCAGGCCGCAGCTAGGAAAAAAGAGGCCTTATTTCGCCCAGAGTCCGGGACATCTGGAATTGAAGCGATTTTTCCTTTGAGCCCTTTTTCTTACGCGGCTCATCATACTAATGAGTACCTAAGATGTCCAATACTGATTCCGAAGATGAATCTGAAGAGATGGATGAAGCGAATTTGAAGATTCAGCCTTCCCGAGCCGTTCTTCGAGGAAACCCTCAAAAGTTTTGTTTGACCTTGACTGGAAGACATTAAGAAAGGAGCTTACTTCAATCCTGGGAGAGGTGTCAAGGTGACTGAACTAATCCTCTTCTGCTTTACCTGCAAGCATTTCCTGTTCTTTGATAAAACCACATATTGTCAGAAGTATGAATTTGGAGCACCAGATGAAATATTGATAAGCAAAGAATGCCAGTACTGGGAAGATGCTTTTGAGGATGAAGAGGAAGATTAATCTGAGCACCAGGAGCCAGGTTGAGTTATTTGCTTGGCTCTTTTTTTGGTGAGTAAGTTACTTATCATGTTCTTGATTATTGTTAGACTCTGTGTCCTTCTTAGATTCTGTGTCTTTTTTGGATATTGAGACTGAATCAGTTAATGATAGTTCCTTAAAAGTATTGGATAGCCTTGCTCCCATTTTCTGATATTCAGGGAGAACAGCTTTTAATAAATCTCCATAACTTTGGCTTAAAGATTGAGCCTTAGCATTAATTGCATCATATAATTTTGCCATGCTTTGAGTAGACCTAACAACTGTTCCACTTATTGGCAATTCATAAATATCTTTAGATATTTCTTTCCTTAACCTATCAATTTCATTCTTTAGTTCATTAATCTTTTCTTTGTTCCCTTCTTTCTCTTCTTTTCTTAATTCTTCTAATTGTTCAATTTTTCTATTGGCTTGTTCAATGTCACCAGTAAGTTTTTCAAGCAACAAATGCTCTTCTTTAAATTCCTCACCTAGAATATCTTTAAAATCATTTTCAGATAGGGCAATTCCAATACTAAAATTCTCCAAATGGTTATTTATTTCAGTTAGACTATCTTTTTGTTTTTCAGAACTTGCTTTTTCAATCTTTTTTTTAATGAGTTGAATGAGACTATCTAAGTTCCATTGGTATCCTCTAATATGCCTAATTGCAGTTTTTGCTGTATTTTTTTGAAGTTCAATTGTTTTATTCATAACACTGATTTTTGTTATCTTAAAAGCAATGTAGACTGTTGCAATTAGAGTGATAAGTTGAAAGGAAAAAGTAGTCAGGGGATTCATTAAATTGGGACTGAATAAAGAAAGCAAAAGACTTCCTGTCAGAACCAATATTGTAATTACAAGAATAATAATATCATAAACTGTAAACTTAGACTCTATCATTTTTGTTTTCCTCTTTTATTTTAAATCATCAGGAATCCAACCAATATCTTTCAAATCCATTAAGAACTTCTTTGCAGTTCTTGTTTCCTCTCTAAATTCCTTCCAAACCTCTTTATTGCCATCCTTATTATTAATATCAATGATTATCAGAGTAATCCCACACATTGCATTAAAAAAAGCTGTATTTACTTCTGGAGGCAAATAAACACAATTTAGTGGATACCATTTTTTCCACTTCTCATTTATTTTTTCTAGAGCATCAACCTCAGTTTGATTTTGCTCAACTTCATATATAAATTCCAATCCTTCACTATATGCATTGAATCTTTTTTCTAGGAACATATTCACTCTAAGCTGTTCTTGTTTCCATTGTTCATCCTTTCTGCTTTCTTTAAGCTTATGTTCTTCATTTTTTCTTTGTTGTCTCATACTCCATAATTGCTGTAAAAAAGAGAGACCAAAACCTACTACCAAAGTAATTATGGGAATTATGACATTGAGATTTTGAGTGTTCACTTTCTCCCCCTAGGTTAAGATTGTTTATCTTTATTGTTAGTTTTTACTTTTTAAAGACCTTTCCTAAACTCTGTTGAACCTGCTTACCCAGATATTCCTCACTTGCTTTTGACATCATTTCTTTCCATGACTGAAAAGATGTTTTGGCACTTATATATTCATCCCATTCTTTGTCAGGAATATTCTTAAAATCCTCTTCACTTTCTACTTTGAAAGGACTTTTTTCTATCATCTCATCTATTGAGTTGAATTGAGTATAGGTTGTCATGAATGCTGTAGAAAATAGCTCATTAAAGGTGATTTTCTGTTCCTCAATTGATTCAAGTTCTTTGCTGGCTTTTTTTAATTTCTTAGATAACTCATCAAATCCCTTTAGCTCAAATTTAATTCCATTTTTCATCTGTTCCCCCAAATTATGGCTTCCAATTTACTTTAAGCTATGGTGTAAAAGTCATAGCTTTTTTAATTTCAGGAGCTTTGTACATTCTTTAAGCAGTTATTGTTTGTCAATCTCAGTCTTTAAAACCAAGAGCAAGAATTACTCCTTTCTCATCATTGGCAACAACTTCAGTAAGAATCTGAGGACCATGATGACCCTTGCCTCCAAAGTGCACTCTGACTGAACCAACTTGTCTTGTATTCTCTACAGCAATTCCTTTTATTTCTATGTAATCAACATTATCAATAATGTGAGGTAGCAGTACTACTACTCTTTCAGATGTGAGTTTGACAACTTTTGCTTTGCTCCAATCTATTTTAATATCAGATTCAAGTCTGCTTTCATAGGGAATAATAATTTTCTTATGGTCAACAGCAAATAGACAATAACCCAATGGATATTTCTGTATGAGTCTTGTGTAGTTGTCTGAGTCAGCTTGCTCCAATTGTCTAGTTATAATTTGCTTAGTTGATTCAACAGTTTCTTGGATAGAATCAATTTGCTTATCTTTAACTTGCTCTTTTTTAAGAGCTATACTCACTTTCCAAACTGTCCAAATAATAACTATAATCAAAACAAAAATAGAAAATATCTTGAAAGCTTTTGGACCAGTAAAAATTGCTTTAATTACTTCTTCTGGCATTTTTATTATCCTCAGCTTTTTGAATTATCTGGCATATCTATTTCATATCTTTCTGTTTTGTATTCACTTTCAATCCAGAAAAGAGTTACATCAATCAAGTCTTTTAAGTCTTTAAGGTCTTTTTCTTCCCATATTCTTATATAATGAGTTTCATCATTGCCTATCCAGACTGCTCTTTTAGCACATTTCTTGATATTTTTGTCTTCAATATATTTTTCAATACAAGTTCCTAGAAATGTTTTTTTTATCTCATCTTCAGGTTTTTTCTTCACTGAAATAAGATAGTCCTTAATCAAAAACTCAATAGCTTTTCTATATCCTGCACCACAAATATTTAACAATCCATTAGTCTCTGCTTCTAAGGCTTCATTATAAATGCTACTGAACTGTTGAGATATTTTATCAATTATTTCTGGGAAAGTTTTTTCATCAAATGAGATTGGAGCCTCTGAATAATATTCATAAAGCCTTTCACTGATTTGAGTTTTTGTATCACCAGAATACTCATAATAAGCAATAAAGAGAGCTTGGCACTCATCCCTTGTACAACCAAACACCTTTTGTACTTTTTCATCTTGAAGCCAACCATCAAGATGTCTTGGAGTACAGCTATGTAAGCATATTGGGCAAACATCAGGTATCCAGTCCACAAAGGTACTGACATTATGAGTTCCTTCACCTGCATATTTACTTGCTTTAATTGGTATCTTCATTTTTTCTCTCCATTATGAGAATTTCCCTTCCCCCTATTTGTCTATTCTTCTAGGTCTCCTTTTGGGTATACTCTGTTTCCTTTCTATGTCTGATTTCTTCATTGTCTTTTCTTGAATTGCTTTTATCTGTTGTGGACTTACTTCCATAGAACCAATTGACCTTTCTATCCAGTCAAATTCAATTTCCTTACTCTGTATCAATTTTGGGTCATCCACATTGAAGCAGATAGCTTCAAAGTTCACTACATCACCAGGTTTAATATTATTGCCATTATTTAAATAATCCCATGCTCTATCAATTTGGTTTTGTTTGTTCTTATCAGAGTAAACATAAATTGTGATGTCTGCATTCCATGCTGTATTGTTTCCTGTGTTCTTAACTTTTCCATAGTAGTAAACACTTCCATAGGACTTTTTGGCTCTATTGATACTCTGGACTTTAAATCTAGCAAACTTAACAGTTACACTCTTTGATTCAGACTTTGAGCCTCTACTATTCCTGGCAGTCAATGTATATGTCTTTGTATTTTCAGGATAGACAAATCTTATGCCTGACTCAGAGACTTCTCCAATATCTGGGTCAATGGTGACTGAGGTTGCATTGTTTGTGTCCCATTCCAGTTCACAAGAATCACCTCTTGCAATGATTGATGGTAGAGCAGTGAATGATAGAATCTGAACTTCTTGAACAGTATCAGATGAGTCTGGTGATGTTGGTGATGATGACTTACAACCCCAAATGAAGATGAAAAGAATAAGACAGAAAAATAATGGTTTCCTCATGGTTACCCCCTGATTAATTCAAGCAAAATTTTTTTTAAGCATCTAATATTTTTATTGTTTTATAAATTTTGTCATTATTTCATTTGTGAGAGCATAGTAGGCTAAAATATGTGCATTCAATTCAGCTTGTTTAGAATAGTCAAATCCACCATCCCATGGGTCTTCTGGCTCTGGCTCTGTAATACATCTGATAGAAAAAGTTGTCTCATCTACATCAGGATTTCTTGATACATAATAGCCAAATTGCCCATACTCTGTGTTGTAGGTTTGCACCACATAATCAGTAGCAACTTGAATTTTGACAGAACTATATTTTGCTATAAAAGCTTGTATCTTTCCCCAGACAATTTCAGAATCTTTATTTGCTACAGTGAAGTCAAGTGGTGTTGACCATACTTCTTTTAAATAATCTTCTTCCTCTTGGTTTTCAGGTGAAATTTGAAATATTTTAAGATTATATCTTGTTGCACAGGAAATGATGGATAAGAAAAGAATTAAAAGACCAAGCTTTTTCATTTCAGTTCCCTTATTAATTTATATCACAGAATAATTTCTGGAGTCTTATTAAACCACCACTATAATTCAAGTTTGGTTATCCAAACCTTCAAGGCTTTAATTCTCAGGTTTTGTTTCATTTTTAACTGGTGCAGGTTTCTTGGTGGTGGTTCTCTTCCTAACAGGCTTTCTTGTTCTTTTTATTTTAATTGCCATATCAGCCAGAATTTCTTTATCAAGAAGGTTTTTCAATGCTTTAGCAATATCTTCTATTCCAACCCTGACTTGTGCTCCTTTATTGACTTCTTTCCTAATTGATTTCAATACATCTTCAGTAAACAATGCTTTAGCCAGAGATTCAGGAATTAGCATTGTTTTCTTTTGGAAATACTTATCCAATTCACCTTTTATAAAATTCCTTTTATGAAGAAGCATGAATTTTTCTATAACATCATTTGGCTTTTCCTGAAATGTCTTCAGCAAATCTGTCTTGAAGACAATTGTACTTTCAATTCCTTCAGTCTCATCATAGCTAAGATGGTACAATCTCCATTCACATCCATTTGTTAGCAAAACCCATTTTATACCACTCTTCATTCCATATATTTCTGCTTGTTCAATATGTCTTTCCACTAACCTCATTCCAGGTTGTTTTGCTTCTACTAGCATCCCTACTTCACCATTTATCTTAAGGGCTATGTCACAGTACTTCCCTTTAATTTGGTATTCTTTACTTATCTCTTTGAAGATGTCATAACCCAGAACATCCTGAAAGAACTGGACAAGATACATGACAACATCAGCTTCTTTTTTTCCCTTATCTTGGGCTTCTGTGAAGATTTTTACATATTTTCTCAGTTGCTTTTTGATAGTTTTTTCCATTGATACCCCCTATAAGGCATAGATACATTTTATTTCTCAAGTGTTTCAATGTCAATTTGAATAGCAACCTCCACCACATGTGCTAGGACAATTGGCTCCACTTTTGGTGAATCAACCATTGTCAACTTTCTCTATTCTAAGATTTCTCTAGATATTTATCTATTTCTTTGAGTACTTTCTCTCTATTGATTGGTTTTGCCAGATAACTCTTGCTCTGAGCAAATTTTCCCATTTCATCCTTCTTTGTGATGAGAGAACTTAAAAATATCACTGGAATATCTTTTGTTCTTGGATTCTTCCTAAGGAATTCAATTGTTTCTGTACCATCCATAATAGGCATGACTATATCCAATATGATGATGTCAGGAAGAAAATCATCTGCAATGTAAAGAGCTTCTTTTCCATTGGTTGCTTTTGCAACCCAGTACCCTGCAGATAAAAGGATTTTTTCTAACATCTTCAATGTAACAGGGTCATCATCCACAATTAAAATTTTCTTCTCAGACCCCTCTTCAGGAATTTGTTTCTTTTCCATTATTCCCCCTGACTATGTGAGTAGCACCATCAAAGAAGACAGATTTCTTTTGAAAAGAGTGATTATTTTTAAAGAAAAATACACTATGGCTTAATCCATAAGTTTAGTCATTCAATGTATGAATAAATTGAAAAAAACCTGATAGTAACCTTTAACTAGCACACAATAGCCATAATTCCTTTTCTCCAGGAACAATCCAAAATCCTAGAAGAAAAATTGATTTGGCATATATGTAATTCTTGTTATACTGTTATACTTTGTCAATTTATTTTAAAGTTTTACTTGACATTTTAGGTTATATTAGTTATATTAGTGTGTTAGGAGATATCACAATGAAATTTGAGAAGTTTTCCAGAAAATCAGTTCTGCATGGAATACCATCTGCCAGGCTGAGCAAAAAACAGTTGGTGTTCAGTACAGTAAGCTATGAGAAATTTTTAAAGGGCTTTGATTATGTGGAGCTATTCTTCAGCAAAGAGGAGCATGCTGTTGGAGTGCTACCAGTTAAAGAAGCCACAACAGATAGCTTCCACATAAAGACCTACAGAAGCCAAAAGTCACCTGTTACCATGGTCAACTGCAAAAACTTCATTGACCATTATGAGCTTCCAACTGGGAGCTTTCCTGTGGAACAGGATAAAAAAGGAATGCTGATTATTCATCTAAAGGAGAAAACCAAATAAGGAGAGTGTATGACACACACTATTTAAGGAGGATTTAAATGACCAAGGATAAGTTTGAAGACAAAAAAAGAAAACTTTGGTTGAGAAAGCTTAGAAAAAGACCAGAGGAAGAGGTTGAAGAATATCTTGACCTGGCAGAGTTCTTTATCTTGGGAAATAAGAAATGGAAAAGAGATAAAGAAGGGAAATGGATGTGTTTTGACAAGAGGTTGTGGTTTAGAGGTGGAAGTGGACAGTTGATGGAGCCAAAACCTTCCAAGAAGATTTATTCAGAACAGGAAGATGGATTATGGGTTGATAAAGTTTCCTATAAGACTATTAGCCCCAAAGATGCAGAGGAACTTTGGGTACAAATTGCTATGGCTCTATATGACCATGCTAGAGATGAAAATGGAAGACTTGGAGAACCATTGAAATCCAAAAAAGCACCAAGAGAAAAAGATGAGATATCCTGGAATGAAGAAGCTGTAGCTTCTCCACAGTACAAGCTAGTATGTGAGTATGGATTCAGGCTCTATAATGAGTATGTCAAGAAGTATGAGAAAGAGCAGAAGTTAGGTGGACTCCAAAGAGTTGAAATCTATGGAAGCACCAGAAATGTTGAAATTCCTGGACTGGATTATGATGAGTCAACAGACTTAGGTGACTATATTTATAAAGTCCTTAAGGATGGAACAAAGATTAAGGAATTCCTAATTGCAGATGACCATTCAGACTTGGATAAAAGACTCAGGAAAATGTCTAAACAAGAAAGGGAATTGACAACATATAATCCAAGACATTTGTTGTTTGGTGCAAGCAGGTTGACTCCAAAAGACCAGGAAGATGGTTGGGACTTAGCAGAATCATACAGAGCAGATTTGAAGACAACTCTAATGACCAAAGCAGAAATCTTTGAGCACTTGAGAAGAGAACCTATGTGGGAGAATGGAAAAGGAAATAACAACTATAAACTGCATATGTTGAGCTTCCTGCTCCAGGCTTTGGGAATGAGTCATAGAGCCTTTGTACTACTGTGCTCCTACTTTGCAGGAGAAAGGATTTACTTTCCTTCCATGCCTTCAATCACATATGAAGGAAGGAAGAGGTTGGTTGATTATGTTTTATCAGGAAGTGCTCCTACATACATTCTACCAGAAGAAGAAGTTACCAAGTTAGTAGACAAAGGACAGGTTAAACAGCAATTGAGATTGAGAAGGAAAGTGAAGGATATAATCAAGGCTTCTCATGATTCTACAAAGGATGATGAAAGAGAAAAGGTTCTGGAGAAAAACATCTATGACTTTATTTTTACTGGGAAAAGAAAAACAAGACTGAAGGAAGAGGAAGTCATAGCAATTTTCAATGATGAAGTTACATACAGGATTAAGAAAGAAGCACAGCAAGATATAGAAAGGTTCCAGACTTCTGATATGGAGAAACAGTTGGCTTATAACTTTGCATCCATAAACAAGTGGTTAGGAATATTCAAGCAGTTTGAGACTGGGGATGACTACTCAGAATACAGCCAAGTGAAGAAAGCTTTGGAGCAGAAACAGAATCCTGTTTACATAGGCACTAAAAAGGCTGAGGAAAAAGAAAAAGAAAAGAAATATGCATACACAAGAATGTACAAACCTGAAGAAGGAAGAGAAACAGGAATGCTTATTAGTGACTGGATTGAGCTTCTAAATAACAGTACCAAAGATACTAAGAGAAAATTAGCAGTGTTAAGGAAGATGAAGAAGGAGCAGAAGAGCAAAGCAGGTGAAGCTGATGATAGAGTCATTACCCATGCAGACTTGGAGATACTAGAGCTTGAAATGTGGAAAGAGGATATAGAAAAAGAGACTGATGAAATGATTAAGGCTTGGAGAGAAAGAGTTCAGAATGGTGAGCAGGTTACTAGGGAAGTTTATGCAGAGTTTGACAAGACAGAGGAGACATACAAGAAGCTTGAGAGCAGGTCTAAAATACAAGTTGAAGAGAAACAGGAGTTCTATAAGAATGGCTTGGAAACCCTTTTTGCAAAGTGCAAAAAATTAAGGAATTTCATAGAAGAAACAGAAAAAATTTGTTGCAAATAAACAATTTACAAGAATTTTACAAAAGTCCACCATAAAATTCACATTTCAGACCAGTATATATTTATAGAGGAAGAGGATATTGATATCCTCTTCTCAAAACCTCACCATAGAATTCACAAATCAGACAAGTATATGGTTGTGTAGAAGAGTTGCCTATGGCAACAATGAATATGTTGCTGTTCATAACCCTTCTTCAATATTAACTCATCCCAAGGAAAGCTCACCAACCAAAATATGAAGCAGAGCTTCTAAACTATTTTGCTCATGCAAGGTTGGTGAGCTTCTTTTTCAAAAATCTTTTTCCTGGTGAAGAAGAAAGAGTTCTGTACCAAAAAAGTTTTTCAGAATTCATTTTTCCAGGATACCTGGGTAGTTATAGACCTACCCAGGTTTGGTTTTATAAGGAGATTAAGATGGAATTGAGAGAAATTTTTAATGACAAACTGAAGGAAGTCAAAGAAGTGTCATCTAAGGATGAGATGTTACTTACTGCAGATTTTGTAAAGGCTGATGAAAGGAACTTGAATGGAAGATTATATCCAGAGAAGGTCTTGAAAAAAGCCATTGAAGGTCTTCAGAGAAAGTTAAGACAAGAGAAGGCAATATTGGCAACTACTGGGCATAAAAAGGAACCAGAGGTTCCTGATGTATCCCATATTATTCAGAGTGTTTGGTACAACCCAGATAGGAAGACTGGTCAAGTAAATTTAAAGGTACTTCCAACCACAGAAGGTAGGAATGTTCAGACTATTATCAAGCATGGTGGAAGCCTAGGCTTGAGTCTTAGAGGAATTGGTAGTGTTACTAAAGTTGAAGGTGTAGACAGAATTAATGATGATTTTGAACTGCATGGAATTGATATAGTTGTAAATCCATCATTTACCCAGTCAAGATTCAGTCAGAAGAACCTGATAGGAGAATCACTAGACCTTCAGAGATATGTGGATAAAAAGGATGGAAAAGTAGAAATGATAGAGAAGGATATGAAGGAAAGGTGGATGAATGCTAAGGAAGCAGGATATCAGGATGATTATGAAACCTACAAGAAGGATGTTATGAAGGCAAAGGAAGAGATATCAGAAGAGAACAAAGAACTGAGAAAGAGGTGGTTGAATGATAAGAGATATGCAGATTGCAAGCTGACTTTTGAGCAATGGAGAGAAAAGTTTGGAAGAAAATAAGGTGGAAGTGTGTATGCCAGTCCTGCAAGTTCAGAAAGACTTGTACAGGCATGAATAATACTAAAATGGCACAGGTTGTGTTGTGTCCAAGATATGAAAGAGGTGAGAATGAAAGTAAGAACAATAGATGACCTGGAACAAGTGAATAACTACAGACCTCTCCCAAAGCAAAGAGAGTTCCATGAAAGACCAGAAAAATATGTTTTGTTATCAGGTGGTTATGGTTCAAGCAAGTCCTGTGCTCTGGTCAATCATGTAATTTTTAAGATGCTACAGCATCCAGGAAGCAGAGTTCTATTAGCAAGGCAAATTGGAGTTTCATTGAAAAAATCAACCTTAGAGGAGCTTTTTAAATGGCTTCCCAGGGATTTGATAAAGAGTCATAACAAGCATGATTTTAGAATTGAGTTAAAGAATGGAAGTGTGTTGTATTACTCAGGACTTGGAGATGAGAAGGCTTTGGATAAGCTTTTGTCAACAGAGTTTAGCTTAGTGGCAATTGATGAGTTAAGTGAAGTGGAAGAGAAGGCATGGAATTTACTTGCATCCAGGTTGAGATTTACAGGAGTACCAGAGAGACAGATGGTTGGATGCTCCAACCCTTGTGGGACCTGGTTGAAACACAGATTCATAGATTTTGTAGATGATGGTTACCATACTGTGTTTATGAAAACATCAGACAACCCATATCTCCCAGAGGGTTATGTTGAAGACCTGAGAAAGGCTTTACCAGTAGCTCAACACAGTGCCTTGATAGATGGAGAATGGGACTCAGTAGTTGAAGAGAATATGCTTTTTGAGATGGATAAAGTTGAGGAAGCTATGAAGAGAAGAGGTTATAGGAATGATGAAGAAATATTTGCTGTGGATGTAGGGGAATATGGCTCAGATGATTCTGTAATTTCCAGAAGGTCTGGAACCAGAATTGATATATTGAAGAGAGTAGGAAGGAAGAGTATTCCAGAACTGGCAAGGATTATTGGAAAGGTTATTAAGGATAAAGATACTCAGGTGGTGGTAGATGCATTAGGACTTGGAAATGGTTTGTGTGCTCTTTTAGAGGAACAAGGATACACAAACTTGATATGGTTTAAAGGTGCAGAGAAGAGTTATCTTCCTGAGATGTATGCAAACAGAAAGACAGAAACTTTCTTTGAGCTTATGGACAGGTTGAGTGAAATAGCATTGCCAAAGAGTTCCAGGTTGAGACAGGAGATGGAAGAAACAAAATATTATGTGAACACAAGAGGAGTGATACAAGTTGAAGGCAATAGAGCTAGGAGAAAGAAAGGTCTTTCAAGTCCAAATGAACTGGATAGTGTGGCAATGCTGTTCTGTACTGAGATTAATGAGGAGAAAGACCCAGGACTGCTAAAGAGAATGATAGACCATTTGATGATGATAACACATAAACCTGGTGAAGCAAGGACTTGGCTAGGTGAAAAAAAAGATGATTTGGTTCATGGAGTAATTGGAAAGCCAACAGGTAGACCAACTAAACCATTGCCAAAGTTATTCACCCCAGAAGAGGAACTGGAAAAGTCTAATGAAGAAATCATGGACAGATTTATGAGGGCTTCTGGTGGTGGTGAATATATTGAAGTCCCTAAAAGGGGATATTTAATCATTAAGAGGAGAAAGAAATGAATAAGACTATTTTGAGAAATGATTCTATGTCTACATGGAAGGTTCCAGTGGACTGGCATACCACAAAAGAAATTGTCCCAAATGGAATGCTTGAAGTGGATGTGCAAGAGTGGGGATTATGGGAACCATATTCTGAAGTAAGAAGGTATTTTACAGCAGAACAACTGTACCATGGAGAGAGGTCTGGAATATGGGATTACAGCCTTGATATTAAAAAAAGAAGAGGCTTTGCATGGGACATTGATGGAGATGGAAGGTATGACCTGGTTATCATGAATAATGGGGATTTTGAGGTTGAGATTTTTGATTTTGGTGTTCATGGAAGGATATGTGCACCAAAAGGTTTGAAGGTTGTGTGGAGAAATATTGCTATCAATTCCTGGCTCAGGGAAATTAAAGAGGTTGTGGTTGAAAAGCAGAAAAAAGTGGTGGTTGAGTGGGATGTTAATGGTGTTCCTGACAGATTTCAGCTAATTCCACAAGTGTTCTATCACAAGAGAAGCAGAGAGGAAATCAAGAAAATAAATAAAGAATACCTGGAGTGGAAAAGAGAAAACCTGATTATTAGTACAGGATAATGCTTCTTGAGACAGAGAAGAGATGGAGAAAAATGAGCAATGGAGAGAGGATACACAGGTTTGAGAGATATCCTCTCTACAGCATTGTTTACATGGAATGGGTACAGTTGAGTAAGAAAAGAGGCTTAGGTGTGCAGGATGATGAACCTAAAAGCTATGAAGCTTATCATAGGAAAAGAATGATGGAATTAATAAAAGAAAAGAAGGAGTGGCTAAATGGCAGTGACAATTGAGCAACCAGATGGTTCTGTAAAGCATTATGGACCAACAAAAGTTGAGCCTTTAAGTGCAGAAGAAAAGAACCATCTAGAGGCATTGAGAAGGTTTTTGAAAGATATCCAGAAAGAAAAGAAAGATTTAGAGGAAATGGGATTGGATGGTTTCAGAAAGATACATGGAAAGGATAGTAAAAGACTATATTGGAACCAGATTACACAGTTGGAAGACAAGATTCTGGAACTTGAAGGAAGGATATTGGAGTATGAAAGTAGAGTCATGGCTCCAAAAGAAATTTCTGTGCATATGAGTGCAGAAGATTATGAAAAAAGGTACAAGAAGGAGTAAATGAAATGGCAAGTAAGACATATACAGTGTATGTAACTGTAAAAGAGAGTTCAGAAAGTGCAGATGGTGATGGTAAAAACCATGAGGATTACCTTATGGATGAATTTAGAACTATTATCAGAGCAATGCATTTCCAAAAAGGAGATGCAGAGCTTTATGTTACAGGTGTAACTGTTACATAAGCACATGAAAAGGGGTATTGAGGAGCCTATTATGGGGATATTTGGAAAGCCTACTAAGTACAGAGGATTGATTATTAAAGGCTTTTTGGAATGATTATTAGACCATGTTTTTGGCTCCTCTCTCTCACCCCTGTTGGAAGGCTACCCAGGCTCCTAGGAAGGGATGACAACATCAAATTGAACTGCACAAAAAATGTGCAACAGGCTTAATTTGTGTCTGATTAGCATGATTATGTCAACCACTCTCCAGGGGTAGAGAGGTGCTTCAAAAATGTGGGAAAATTATGCAGGAATTTGTCCCATTCTAATACCAGAACATAGAGCCTTCAGGGGAAGGATAGCAAGGGGAATAATGAAAAACCATGTAAATGGGACTATTTCCAGGGATTTTATCCCACTGGAAAAAAGGCTAAATGTGGAAAAGTGGCTGAAAATGGGATTTTTCCACAGGAATAAGGAGCAGAAATGGACAAAGAAGAAGCCAGAGAAAGGTTGAAGAAAAAAGAACAGGAAAAATTTGAAGCAATGTCTGAGGATGAAAAGAAGGAATATTTAAAATATCAAAGAAAACTTGATGCTCTGAAAAAGAAACTCAGGGAAATCAAGGATAAGTATAGAGAATGACCTGCTCCATTATGGATGTTCAGGTTTTGGTTTAGGCATTTGGACTCTGGGAGTGGTTACCTGGAGTCCTTCCAGAAGGAGAAATAATATGATGTACAAAGTGTTTTTAAAGACTGAGATAAATGACCCAAAAGGTTTTATTGACTTGGAGAAGAAGTTTAAAAGAATACTCCAGGACTTGGATTTACAGGATGGTTCAAACAGCATTTCAGTGGAACTGATAGAGTATGGTGACAGCTATGAACTAAGGGACTCAAAAAAGAAAGCTGAATATGATGAGATGATAGAAAGGAAATATCATGAGCAGAATAGCAAAACTGATGGAATACAAAGTTCTGAGAGTTGAGTGGTGCAGAAGAGTTATTTTTGAACTGCAAATGAAACAGGATGGATGCAGTGAAATTATCCCAAATGACAAACTGGACTTGTCCAGGATTGACTGGAACTATTACACTGCTCAGTTGTGGACTAGATATGTGCCAGATTATAGAAGATGAGAATTCTTCTTCAGTGGTGAAGGTATTAGTGTTCTCTGGGTTGCACTGACACTGGAACCATAGAGGATTAATTTGTCTTTGTCTTACCCAGGACAAAAATGGGAGATGAGCTTAGGCTTGTCTCCTACCATATTGCCAGGTCAACTGGCAAGTTGGAATGCTTTTCTACCACTTGAGCCAGGAGCAATCTTGGCTCACCAGAACAATTACCTTCAAATGTGGGAGCCAGGTTCTTCCATCCATTTGACCTGGCTCTTACCAGATGTTAAGGTATTGCATTAAAAGTGAGAAAAATATGGAGAAGCATATGCTCCACATGTGCCTTCAGAGAAGGCTGTTCTGGAGCTAATGATGATGAACAAGCTGTAGTGGAAGTATGTCCAAAATACAAAGAAAGCACTAAAGGGGATGAGGATTCAAAAAGTAAAAAATCTCCAGGGGAAGAAAAACAGTAGTTTTCTGAGATTTAAGCATATAAGCCTCTGAGAGAGCAAACTCAAGAAAGCAATGGTTACCCTAAGGGGTAACACAGATATGCTCCAGAATGGGCTGAAATCAGCCATTTAGGAGCAAGAAATAGCCATATTCAGCCTGCTTAGGCAGGCTTTTTTTATGGCTACACATTGACAAAGGTACAATACAGAATTATATTTGACCTTAGAAAGAAAAATAAAATGAAAGTAAGGGCAAAGAAAGGCATTGCAGTTGCCAGAGTGAGCACTAAAGACCAATCCCAGGATGAGAGGTATAGTCTGGCTGTGCAGAAGAAGAGGCTCCTGGAGTATGTACAGCAAATGGGTTTTGAACTTATAGGTTCAGTAAGAGAAGTCATTGAAAGTGCTCATAAAGGTAAGAGACAAGAGTTTATGAAAATCTTGAAAGAAGTTGAGCAGATGAATGAGCCAGTGGCTCTTTTTCTCTATGATGTTTCAAGGTTTAGCAGGGATAGTTCAAGCAAAGTTATGTTGGAAACTGACAGGCTTAGGAAGGAAGGGAAGCTGGAATTGCATTTTGTCTATGACAGAATAGTGATTCACAAAGACAGCAAAGTAAGTGAAGAAGACAGATGGAGAACTGAGGTTCAAAGACACTGGTATGATTCTGCAAGGAAATCTGAAAGAGTCAAAGAAGTGATTGAATGGAAGCTCAACCAGGGACACTATCCAAGCTATACTCCAACAGGATATAAAAATGAAGTTACCATAGTGAATGGAAATATTCATAAGGAAATTGTTATTGATACTCCCAGAGCCAAGCTGATAAAAGAAGCATACAGGAAATATGCTTCTGGTGATTACTCTCAAGAGGAACTTGTGAGGTGGTTAAGGAAGCAGGGCTTCACTATGAAGGGAAAAAGAACCAAGAGAAATCCTGAAGGGAAAGACCTTCCTATTACTAAAGGTGGTCTTCAGCATATGCTCCAGGAAGTTTTTTACACAGGAAAATTCTGGTTTACAAATCCTGTCACTGGGGAAAGAAAGCTGTGGAAAGCAACCAATTATGAGCCAATTATCAGTGAGGAACTTTATGAGAAAGTTCAAAAGATGCTGAAGAAGAAGGCTATTAAATATAAAGCTTTCCATGATTATAGTTCAGTCAAGTTTTTCAAATATAGAGGATTGATTCAGTGTGGCTTCTGTGGCTCCTTGATGAGTCCCAAGGATAAGTCAGGAGATTCAAAGTATAAGAACTGTTCAGGGATTTTTTATGTTTGTACCCATGGGCATAAGAATTCAAATCCTGATTATTACAAGGAGAAATTTGGAGTTAATCATAGTGGTGTAAAAAACTGGAAAGGCAAGAAGGTGGTGAACTGTCCACAGAAGATGGTTACAGAAGAATGGATTGAAAAGCAAGTGAAGCACTATTTGGAATTTTTCCACTATGACAAGAAGGTTTATAAAGAATTGAGGAAGGCACTGAAGGGTGACTATGAATCCCAAATGAGCATAATGGCAATTGAAAAGGAAAACATTGAGAGGGAAATAAGACAAAAAGAAAAGGAAGAGAAGAACCTTGTGGCAGTGTTAGCAAAAGACCCAGATTTTGACAGTATATCAACCTTCAAAGAAAAGATGATTGACCTGAGAAGTGAAATTGACAAACTGAAAAATCAGTTGGATGTACTGAAAGAGCACCAGGAAGTTCAAATTGATGATTTTGTGGATTCAATGGTAATATGTTCAGACCTTTCAAAGCAGTTTGATAAACTTCCTGATGATAAGAAAAGGGATTTGGTTATGTTGATTTTTTCAAACATTGAAATTAAGGTTGGAAAAGTTGGGAAGAAAGAGTATGAAGATTTGAGCCTCTTTTTGCACAATGAAGAATTGGAAGAGTTGATAGTTAAAGGGCTTCCTGAATGGCTAAAAAAACATGAAAGGACTAAGAGTACAGGTGGACTTTTCAAGAAAGTGGTATATGTTGATGATGATGATGATGATGATAATGATGATGAAAATAATGGTGGTGGTGGAACAGGTGGAGATGGTTCCAAGGTCAAAATTGAGTTGAGGGAACCCGACGTAGTCGGGTCCGAGGACTGTGTGAGCACGGTATGAGCACTCAAGAGGTGATGATTCTAGCCGAGAGAAATCTTGTCGTGAGCGTTACTAAACGAGCGAAGTTCCGCAGGACCGGATAAGAACGATTGCAGGGGAATCCTTTAGAAATTGGATAAATGGGCGGGGTGGCGGCGTTAAAAATCTGGGCTGAGCGTAGACATCTCTCCAGAATTATCTGCCTTTTGTTCATCAGGTACTCATTAGTATGATGAGCCTCGTGTGCTAAAATCGATTCTAAGGGCCTGAGCAGTCCTGATAATCAAGTTAACCTACTGTTTTTTAATAGGATAGCGAGGCACGACCCTATCATTGTCTATTTCTTTTAGAAACCGGAGGGGTTAATATGATATATTTAATCAAATGCTAAAAAACGGCTTTTGAATAGGTAAAAAGATGACGAGCAAGAAAACAACCCTATTGAAACATATGCTGCAGAGTCCCGAACTAGAGTTTCTTATGGAGGCTCACAACGGCTTATCGGCAAAAGTCGTCGGGGAGGCGGGATTCAAGGGTATTTGGGCCAGCGGCTTGGCTATGAGCGCTTCGATGGGTGTGCGCGATAACAATGAGGCAAGCTGGACACAAATTCTCGAAATTGTGGAATTCATGAGCGATGCGACAACAATTCCCATTTTGGTCGATGGCGATACGGGATACGGAAATTTTAACAATATGCGTCGCCTGGTAAGAAAACTCGAACAGCGAAATATTGCAGGAGTTTGTATTGAGGATAAGTTATTTCCTAAAACGAACAGTTTTATTCGTGGCGAACAGCAACCGCTTGCTGAAATCGAAGAGTTCTGCGGCAAAATAAAAGCTGGGAAAGACAGCCAGACAGATAGTGACTTTTGCATAGTTGCCCGTGTCGAAGCGTTCATTTCCGGCTGGGGATTGCAAACGGCACTGGAACGCGCAAATGCATATTGCGAAGCAGGAGCGGATGGCGTTCTTATTCACAGCAAACGATCAAAACCGGATGACATCATCGCCTTTATGAAAGAGTGGACAAACCGGTGCCCGGTTGTCATTGCGCCCACAAAATACTATTCAACCCCCACTCAAGTCTTTAGAGATCTAAAGATCAGCACTGTCATTTGGGCTAATCATATGATGAGATCTGCCTTGAGCGCCATGCAGAAGACAGCTACAAAAATTTACGAAACACAATCCCTCATGGAAGTTGAAGATACGATCGCACCCGTTGCTGAAGTTTTCAGGATGCAAAATGACCATGAACTGCTGGAAGCTGAAAAGCTGTATTTGAAATCTTCTGAATCCAAAGCGATCCAGGCTATCGTATTGGCGGCATCCCGAGGCTCAGAGCTCGGCGAACTCACTGAGAACATACCCAAGGCGATGCTGAAAATAAACGAAACTCCGCTGATTGAAAAAATGCTGGATATGTTTAACGAGCGCGGTATTAAAGATATTTCTATAGTTCGGGGTTATAAAAAAGAAGCCTTAGACTTTCCCCACATCACTTACTATGATAATGATAACTACGCATCCACAGACGAGCTGGTTTCACTCATTTGCGCAAAAGAGAAAATAAACGGAAATTGTATTATATCTTATGGCGATATTCTCTACAGAAAACATGTGCTCATCGATTTGATGGATGAAGATGGAGATATCGTCATTGTCGCAGATACGAATGCCGAACGAAGGCAGTATGTAACCAAGAGCGATTTTGTCACCTGCTCACGGTCCTACACAAAGGCCTATGATGAAGTGCCGGTTTATCTGGAGTCAATCGAATTCAAGGAATTGATGCCCGGTGAACGATGTGACGGTGAGTGGATAGGGGTTTTAAAGTCAAATAAAAAAGGCTCAGAGGCCATCGCTGCATCCCTCAAGGCTTTATCCGGCAAACCGGATTTTGGAAATATGAAGATGACGGACCTCTTATCCGATTTAATTGCCGAAGGAATTCAAATCAAAGTCATCTATATCGACGGCCATTGGTTGGATATTGATAATTTGAAGGATCTCCCGCTGAGCTCAAAGTATTAACGAAGGATCAATAAAATAGGCTAGTTAATGATAGAGGCGGCTGAATTTCTCGATCAATGTTTGGCACGGGGGTTTAATTTTTTTACGGGGACACCCTGTTCTTATTTGAAACCGCTCATCAACTACGTCATTGACCATAAGAAATTTCGTTTTGTCGATGCTGTGAATGAAGGAGATGCTGTTGCTATAGCCACCGGAGTTACCATGGCAGGAGGGCGGAGTGTGGTGATGTTTCAAAACTCCGGTTTGGGGAATGCTGTGAATCCATTAACCTCCCTAGCCAATATTTTTCGTGTCCCTCTTCTGCTCATTATAACCCATCGAGGAGAACCAGGTGGAAAAAAGGACGAGCCGCAACATGAATTGATGGGTTGTATTACAATAAAAATGCTTGAGACCATGCAGATAGGTTGGGCGCATTTTCCGGATAACGCTAAAGAAATTGAAGTGGTGTTAAACGCGGCCGATGCGTATTTGAAACGAGAGAGCAAACCCTTTTCTTTAATGATGAGTGAAAAAAATGTCAAAGGTTATGCTCTGCAATCATCGACAGAGAAGCATTCATTTCATTCGGAATGCCATCAAGAAGAACATTTTACGGTTCCCTACCACCAAAGGCACACACGCAAGGAGGCACTCAAAATCGTTAGTGAAATTTCCGGAAAAGGAACGGCCGTAGTTGCGACAACGGGTTACACGAGTCGTGAACTGTATGAAATCGACGATCGTGAAAATCAGCTCTATATGGTGGGTTCTATGGGCTGTGCATTGCCGCTCGGGTTCGGTATGGCTATCACCAAACCTAAAGTCAAAATATATGTTTTAGATGGCGATGGGGCATTATTGATGCGAACAGGGACCATGGCAACAGTTGGGGCTCATCAACCTGATAATTTAACACACATCCTGCTCGATAACGAGGCCCATGAGTCAACGGGCGGTCAAAGCACCGTGTCGGGGGGAATATCGTTCGCAACACTCGCCAGAGGATTTGGATACAGATCCACATTTTCCACTGATCGTTTGCAAGAGTTTAAAGATTTTCTTAACTTAGGGTCTTCTCAATGTGGGCCAACATTTGTTCACTTCAAAATTAAAACCGGCGCTCCAAAAAACCTAGGACGACCGGCTATTAAGCCAGTTCAGGTTAAGGAGCGATTGATTCAGTATCTCGACAAATATTGACTGGGACACATAGAGTATGAAGCGTGTGCGACTAGCAGTAATTTTGGGTGCGGGTATGGGCTCGCGCCTCAGGGGAATCATCGAGGACAGGCCGAAAGGATTTCTGCGGTTAGACAAAAAGCCAATCATCGAAGAATCCATCTCCAAGCTTATCGGAATTGGTATCAACACTCTTGTTATTGTGACCGGCTACCATTCTGAATTTTACGATTCACTGAAAGAGAAATATCCTTTCATGCACACCATAAAAAACCAGCACTTTGAAAATACCGGAAGCATGTATTCGCTCTATACGGCAAAGGAATTCATCGACAGTGATTTCCTGCTTTTGGAATCAGATTTAGTGTATGAATATAAAGCACTGCAGGTCACGCAAAACTCCACATTCCGTAACTGCATACTCTTATCAGGAAAAACCGACTCGGGCGATGAGGTCTATGCCGGGATCCATGAGAATAGAATTGTCAACTTATCGAAGAACCAGGGTGAGATAAAGAAATTAGGCGGGGAATTGGTGGGCATCTCAAAAATATCCTGCGATCTGTATAAAGTCATGGTCGCCCATTCGGAACAACAATTTAAGGACAATCCACAATATCAATACGAAGATTGCTTATCGGAGCTGAGCGGCCGCGAAGTCATTAACTACGAGCTCGTTGAAGATCTGACATGGATTGAAATTGATGACGAAAATCATTTGAAAAAAGCGGTTGAAATCGTCTATCCGCAGGTTCAGAAAAGAGATTCTGAATTTATTGTTTCAAAAAAAATCAGGCGATCTGTCTTACTGAATCCTGGCCCATCCACAACAACGGATACGGTCAAGCAGGCCATGGTTGTCGAGGATATTTGCCCAAGAGAAAGAGATTTTGGCGCGCTGGTGGAAAGCATTCAAAAAGATCTTGTGCGGATTGTTCACGGTGACAATTTGTATGAGGCGGTACTTTTTGCCAGCTCGGGAACAGGAGCGATAGAGGCCTGTCTTACTTCCGTAGTTCCAGAAAACAAATCCGTCATGATCATCAACAACGGTGCTTATGGGAAGCGAATGCAGCAGATTTGCGACCATTTCGGCATAACGCACGTCGATTACAATATGGGGTGGGGTGATCCTGTTGATTTGGGGATACTCGAATCTCTGCTGATTCGGCACAAAGACAAGATATCCCATCTGGCATGTGTCCATCACGAAACCACGGTCGGGATATTAAATCCCATCGAAGAGATTTCCAAAATGGCGTCAAAATACGAGATTGAAGTCATAGTTGATGCCATGTCGTCATTTGCTGGGATTCCTATCGATATGAAGCGTTCCAATATTCACTATCTCATTTCATCGGCGAACAAGTGCATTCAGGGAATGGCCGGAATCAGTTTTGTCATCTGTCATAAGAATTCATTGGAAAAAACGAAAAGCTTCAATAGGCGGAGCTTTTATTTCAACCTCTATGACAATCACGCTTTTTTCAGGGAGCACAATCAAATGCAGTTCACTCCGCCGGTACAAGTTTTGTACGCACTGCGCCAAGCGATCAACGAGTACTTCATCGAAACAGAAGAAGGAAGAGCAAATCGTTATTCTGAATTATATGAGGAGTTAAAAGCCGGACTGAAAAAATTAGGATTTAAGTTTCTTGTTGACGATAAGTTTCAAGCGAAGATTTTAACAGCGATTATCGAGCCGGATGACCGCAATTATGATTTTACAGAAATGCACGACTACCTCTATGAGCGAGGTTTCACGATTTACCCAGGTAAAGGTGCCAAGCAAAACACTTTTCGTTTGGCAGTTATGGGAGAACTCTGTAAGAAAGATATTGAACGATTTCTTGACAACTTAAAGGCTTACATAAAGCAAAAGAATATCAAGCTCTAGATTTAAAAATGATACGTGTCGCCATTGACGCTCGGACTCTTGTCCAAAAAACAAGGAGTGGCATCGGCAATTACATCAGAGACATCATACCCCACATCGTGGAACTGGCGGACGATATCCAATTCACTATAATTCGAAATCCAAAAGGGCAAATACCGGGCACCACTCAGAAAAACGTCCAAGAGATCTTGATTCCTTATGATACAATGTCATTGTACACTGTATTTCGCCCTGGGCTGGGTGCCTCCCTCTCGAATTTCGAGCTCTACCACTCTCCATACTCTATGATCCCACCTGGCCTCCGCTGCCCTGTTGTCGTGACGGTTCACGACATGATGTGGATAGAAGCTCCGAAGCTGGCAGCCCGTTTTCCTTTGTGGCGTTGGCCGCGTCATCTTTGGTATGCAGCGACCTTCGGATACGCCATTCGCAAATCGAGTGCCATCATTGCTATCTCGAAAGCAACGGCTGATGCTATTCGAAGAATCTTTCCCGAGCAGGCTCAAAATGTCCATGTTATTCATCACGGAATTGACCTCGAACGATTTAGCCCTGAACGAGCAAAAGAGCGTTCAGCCTTAGATCCATGGATCCCACGCGGAATAAAATATTCCATGGCTGTAGGTAAGGGAAGTCCTTATAAGAACCACGCGAATATTGTCCGTGCATTCGTACGAGCCACTCATGATCAGCCAGATCACAAGCTTGTTCTGATCAGGCGTTCAGCCAGGATTGACTTCGAAATGTGGAAGCTGCGATTAAATCCGGATGTCAAGAACAAGGTTATCCTTCTTCCCTTTGTGGACGATGATAAATTGCGGACCTTCTACAGACATGCACAAATGCTTCTGTTCCTATCTCGCTATGAGGGTTTTGGGATGCCGGTTTTTGAGGCCATGGCCATGGGAATCCCTGTCCTCGCCTCCAGTATCCCTGCCTTGATGGAGATCAGCGGAGATGCGGCTCTTCATGCTGAAAGCGGGGATCTTTCCGATATGGCAGAAAAAATTCGGAGTTTAGCTACGGATAAAGTGTTGCGTGACAAGCTCATCGCGGCCGGGAGGAAGCACGTTCACCAGTACACATGGTCGAGGTGTGCCGGTGAAATTCTCAAGGTCTATCGAAAGACAATCTCAAAGGATCTTGGGCATGGCTAAAAATCGAGTGCTGTTCGATGCCACAGGATTGGATTCCTCTCACCGGTTTCGCGGAATCGGCCGCTATGTTGGGGGACTACTGACTGGATTTTCTTCTCTCCCGGATTGCTCCAAAATGCCTGAGCTAGAGCTGAAGGTCTTGCGTTTGTCTCGTCAAAAAAAAGGAACTCACTTCCTTGGCGATGCCGCAGTTATGACAAGGATTAAGCGTGACGCAGGGTTTTTCTATTGGTTGGAAAATCGGATGCGCCTAAGACAGGATCTCAACCGGCTCAACCAAGGCATGCATCTCTACCATAGCACAGAGCCCTACAGCATGGCTCCTTGGTTGACAGAGAGCATGGCTACTGTCGCCACTTGCCATGACCTTATTCCGATCATCTTGCGGGATTCTTACCTGGGGATTAAAAACAGCATCTATTACCGATGGGCACGGAAGGCTTACAGTGGAGTGAGTGGAGTGATAGCGATCAGCCAGGCAGTGAAAAAATCATTGATGGAGTACTTCGACATTCCTTCCGAACGCATCGCCGTTGTTTACCATGGTGTTGAACGACATTTTTTCAGGAATCCCGGTGTGACATCTCCCTTTACAGGTCATCCGTATTTTTTTTACGCAGGGGGTGCCGATCCTCGGAAGCGTTTAAATCTAATATTGACCGCATACGCACGCACGCGAAAGGACATCCCGGAACATCTTGTTTTATGCGGAAGTTGGACCTGGCTACAAAGGGTAAAACTCTTGAGGATGATAAATAAACTTAGCCTCACCGGTTGCGTTCATACCCTTAAACACGTATCTGATAAGGAATTGATCGCACTGTATCAAGGCGCAACAGCCTTTGTCTTCCCCTCGCTCTACGAAGGGTTCGGCTTGCCTGTTTTGGAAGCTCAAGCGGCCGGATGCCCTGTGATAACTTCACGGCTTTCCGCCCTTCCCGAGGTCGCAAGGAAGGCAGCGGTCTATCTCGAAGGGACCGATGAAGAAAAAAGCATCGAGCAACTCGCCGCGGCCATGCTAGAATTGAGCACGGACACACACAGAAGGGAGGAATTGCGAAGAGAAGGTTTTCTTAATGCAGCCTCTTTCACATGGGGAAAGACAGCATCCGATACCCTAGCTGTCTACAAAAAAGTCTTGCACAAGGACTATCCCCTTAATCTCCAAAGTCAAAGATAACTCAATGACGCCCACGATTTTGAGCGCCATCACGGTTTTGGAAATGTAGCTCTTTCCCTCTTCAGGTTGACAAGAGGTGCTTTCTGAGATATAGCTTTTGGTTCTTCAGTGAATACTCTGAATCGAGAAATGTTGCGAATCGAATTTCCGGATTTTAAGGACACTTCCCGTATTGGAATTGACATTGGCTCCCTCTATTTCAAAGCCGTGGGAATGAGCCCGGATGGATCCGTCGCCTGGCATTTCAAAAAACTTCACCAGGGTAACCCCCTCCCGATCTTGAATAGCATCCTGGAAAAAACAAGAGAGGCAGAGGTCAAAATTGGCCTTTCGAGCGAAGTCTCCCTCCCGAATTTCGGCACAATTCTTGACCCCATTGTGTGCCTTCATTCAGCCGTTCGAAGCGCTTTCCCCGATGCAAAAAACATCCTGGAGATCGGCGCCAGCAATCTCACCTTGGTCCGTCTGGACAATAAGAGCCAAATCCAGTCTATTCACACAAACTCCTTATGCGCTGCGGGAACCGGCTCTTTTTTGGATACACAAGCGGAAAGAGTGGGGAGCGATTATGGAAAGGCGTCTGTGTCAGCTCCCCCTGCCGACATCCCGCAAATTGCTACAAGATGTGCCGTCTTCGCCAAGAGTGATTTGGTTTATTGCCAACAGGAGGGATTCAGCACCAGAGCCATGTGGTCGGGTCTGTGCCGAGGGCTTACGGATAATTTGCACCATACGCTCACCAGAGGAAATCCTCTCACAGGACAGACAATACTCTGCGGAGGTGTGGCCCTAAACAGGACATTTGTCTGGTGGCTCGATAAAAAATTGAACGCAAATTCAAATGATGTCGAGCTTAAGGTCATGTCCGATCCCGAATACACGGTTGCCCTGGGCGCAGCTCTTCTGGGTTCAGGCAATCACCGGAACAGGATTTCCAAAGGGCTGCAGCCTAAAGAAGAGGAAGAACGAAAAAGGCGCCCTCCTTTGAGGATGATCCGTTCCCGATTCGAACAAAGAGAGGCCTTCAGCACGTGTGTTGATGACCAGGGAAATGAAATCACTCTTCACTACCTCCCTGAGAGTTTGGAGAAAGAGATAGATGTCTATCTTGGACTTGACATCGGATCAACCAGCACAAAACTCAGTCTTGTCGACGAGCAAGAGCGGTTGCTGATCGATGTATACCGGCGGACAGAGGGCAACCCCATTCTGGCCACACAAAAGGTGTTCACAGCTGTCCTGAATCGAACCGGACAGAACCACATAAAACTTAATTTTAGGGGGGCATCCACGACAGGAAGCGGCAGGAAAATCGTGGGCAACATCATCGGGGCCGATCTTGTCGTCAACGAGATTTCAGCCCATGTTTCCGGAGCCACTAAAATTGATCCAGATGTCGAGACCATATTCGAGATTGGTGGACAAGATGCCAAATACATGTGCATCAAAAACAGCCACATTGTCGACGCCAATATGAATTATGTCTGTGCGGCGGGCACGGGATCATTTGTCGAGGAACTGGCATCCAAGCTGGGTTATGGAATCGAAGAAATAGGCAAAGCGGCGCTGGGAGTCGAGCCTCCTTACACCAGCACCCGCTGTACTGTCTTCATGGAACGGGATGTGTTCCGTCTTCTGCAGCGTGGAATAACGCGTTCTGAAGCAGCCGGGGCCATCATGTATTCGGTGATTGAAAATTACCTCGAACAGGTTGTCGGTCAGAGACCTGTCAGCACAAAGCGCATTTTCTTTCAAGGAGCCACAGCGCGTAATCCAGGATTGATTGCCGCCATAGAAAACCTTTTGAGTGTGGAGGTTGTCGCCTCCCCACACTGCCATATCATGGGTGCCTATGGGGCGGCACTGCTTGTCAAAGGGAAAATGAATGGCCGAAAATCAAGATTCCGGGGGTTGGATTTGGCATCACGCCAAATTGTTCTCGTCAACGAGGAATGCGGACTTTGCTCAAACAAGTGCAGCCTCTCGCGAGCTTCAATTGAAGGCGAGAAGGACAGGCCGGTCTGGGGAATGAAATGCGGACGGGACGAGAATGACACGCAGCAAAAGATCCCTGATGAATTCGCTCTTTTTCAAAAAGCGATAAATTTGACAACCCGTCCCAAAACCAAAACCCTATCGCCGGACCAAGAACCTGTTGTTACACTGCCGAATTCCCTATCCACGCAAAGCTTTTATCCTTTCTGGAAATCATTCTTTAAGACATTAGGCATCAAAACCAAACAAGGCCAGCCTATCGACCGCACATGCATCGACCAGGGTAATGAATGCACAGGAACAGACTTTTGCCTTCCCGTCAAGGCGGCCATAGGTCAAGCCAGCCTAATTCTGAAAGACCGCGCTGATGACAAAATATTTATTCCGCATATGATGGCGGACTACGAATTGCCCGGCGTTACGCACACGAGATTTTGTCCCTATGTCGAAGCACTCCCCTCACTGCTCAAGGCCGTGCTCAAAGATCCGGACCAAGATGAGAACCGGATTATTTCTCCTGTCATAGATCTGCGCCTTCCCGATCGAAGCAACGCCAAAGAGATCAGAGACGCGCTCAAACCGATTATTTCTTTAAATTTGAAAAATGTCGAAAGAGCACTAACCAGCGCGCATCAAGCACGCCAAGACTATGAAGCCAGGCTTCGAAGCCTGGGCGAAGGCAAACTCACGGAAATAAAAAAAGCAGGAAAGCCGGCTATCGTCGTCATGGGACGCCCGTACAACACGCTTGATAACGAACTTAACCAAAACATTCCCCGTTTCATCGCCGAATGCGGGTTCGATCCGATCCCCATGAACTGCCTTCCCTGGAAACCCGAGCTTCTCCAAGGAGAATTCAAAAACTGTTTTTGGAGCTACGGACAACGCATCATATCCGCCTTGATTCAAGTCGCTCAGACTGAGGGGCTTTACGCTGTCTATCTATCCAGTTTTGGCTGCGGTCCTGACAGTTTCCTTCTCACTTATGCGGAAACGATCATGGGGACAAAACCCTTCCTCATCCTGGAGTTAGATGAACATGGTTCCAGCGGGGGCTATCAAACACGCGTGGAGGCTTTTCTGGATGTGATACGTTCAGATTGGACAAACGCACAAAACAGCCTTGGACAGTGGGCATCTCCCTTTGAATCAGACGACGGGGAAGGCTTCAAAAAGCGGACAGTCTGGATCCCGCCCATGCATTCTGTCGGCAATCGCCTTTTTGCAGCCACATTCCGGAGTCAAGGATATGATGCCCGAACGCTTCCTGCCGAGGATGATGCCTCATTCGCTCTGGGTAAGCGATGGACAAGAGGATCAGAATGCCTGCCGGCCGCGCTCACCCTAGGGACTTTTTTAAAACAAATGCAAAAGGAAAAGGATAATGGCGCTGACCCTGATCAGTCGAGCGCGCTTTTCCTGCCCACTTCTGACGGGCCCTGCCGGTTTGGTCAATACCGGACATTGGATCGTATCGTGTGCGATCAAACAGGTTTGACAAATCTGCCCATACTCTCCCCGGGGGCTCACAATGCCTATTACGGGCTTGAACAAAAATTGAGAGAGAAACTCTGGGAAAGCATACTCGGGGCAGATATACTGTTCAAAATGCGCTGCAGGATAACTCCCTATGAATACACCAAAGGAGATACTGAAGACGTGCTGGAGCGCTGTGTTCGAAAGGCCGAAAAATTCATCGAAGCCGGTAGCATAAACTGGGATGTGTTTTTAAATGATGCCAGGCACGAATTTATGAGAATCCCCGTCGATAAGCAGCCTCGCCCCTTAGTGGGAATTGTCGGTGAGATCTATGTGCGCTGCAATGCCTTCGCGAACAGCCACATCATCGAGTCAATAGAAAAGCTGGGAGGAGAAGCGTGGCTTTCCCCTGTATCGGAGTGGATTCTCTACACGGCATGGATGGAACGGTACCTTGCCGGACGAAAAAAAACAGGTTGGAGAGAATGGCTGGAATTGACTTTGAAATGGCAATTTCTTTCCCGGAAAGAGCATGCGTTTTACAAAAAAGTCAGCCCGTTGCTCGACGACCGCACAGAGCCGTCTATGGAGGCAATAATAAAATCAGCGCAGAAGCTTCTTCCTGTTGATTTCGAGGGAGAATCCGTATTGACTTTAGGCCGGGCCATTCTCTTTAGGGAAAATGGCGCAGATCTCGTCATCAACTGTTCTCCATTTGGATGCATGCACGGCAACATAACAAGTACAGTCTTCGAACAGATAAGAGAAAAAATCGAAATACCTGTTCTAAACTTTTTTTACGACGGAGTGGAAGACAACACAATTTTGGCTGCCTTTCTCCACCAGGTGACACCCAGTAATATTCAATAAAATCATTTCACCTTTGAATAATAGGCTTTCAGGACGTGACTCTCGAACTCTTTGAATCGCTTCTCCCAAGTGTTCTCCCGGGCAAAAGCAATCCTGACATTCCCATCCCCAGTGTTCAGTGAACGGCCGAGGGCTTTGACAAAACCTTCCTTGTCATCGGCGAGCTCGATCGGAGCGTCAATCTCTTCAAGCTCCTTCCAGCGTGTGGCGACCACCGGCAATCCGGCGGCCAAATATTCAAAGAGTTTGATCGGACAGGTTGAATCCACCAGTTGACTTTTTTGAAAGGGAATCATACCAATATCAGATGCACGGAGATAAGATTCTGTATTTTCGGGAGAGCGGGACCCCAAAAAATGAATATTTTTTCTTGGCTCCAATCCTTTCGGCTCCACATTCCGGGGGCCTATCAGCACAAAATGATAATCGGGCAGATTTTTCGCCGCAAAATCGAGCCAGGGGAAATTAAAGCGCTCGTTAATGGCCCCGACATACACGACACGCGGATGGGGTATGGAAGCTAAATCCGGGGGTTGTGGGCTGTGACTGTCTGAACTATTCTGACCCTTAACGGCCCCATTGCGAATGACATGAACCTCAGAAGCTCCACGCTTGGACAGCACATCAGCTAAGGCCCTTGAGGTGGCAATGCAGAGATCACATCTCTCGAGTAGCGGGATTTCGGCTCTGCTAAGAGAATAGTGTGATTTGGAGAATCCCTGAATATCATCCACTGCCCTATACACCAGAAGACGGGGTTTGACTAACCAGTCAAGCCAAGCATATCTCAAATCAGTCACGACCAGCACATCCGGCTTATAAAATCCGGATTGCCTCAAAACGGATCTGAGCGGGGGGAATGACCATCGAAGGTAAAGCCTAAGCCAGCGACCTTTTCCAGCACGCATTTTCCCCCATGAGGAAAATACGCTTAACGGTGTGTACTGCCACAATCTCTCCTTGACCGGTTTTGGAGCCATTCCCCAAAAGATCCTGCTTTCCAGAATCCTGTCATCAACATTTTTCTTGAAACATTCGGAGGGGCTAAGCGGCGCCGCAAGGTACAAGATTTTATAGCATCCATCTCTATCGATAAATCCGGAATCAGGCTTGAATTGCCCTCTGGAGGCTATGAGATGCGCAAAATGATAGGTGCTCACCCGCATCGTACTGTCGAGGCTATGAGTGCCCCCCATCAACCAACGCATGTGTGTCTTTTCCTCCAAAAGCAAACAAAACGCATAATGCGCTTATTCGGGGTATATAACGCTATTTTGGCTACTCTTCATCCCCATCCCTATGTCTGTCATACAAAGCTTCTAATTTTTTCAGTAATTTTGACTCGTCGAATTGCCTAAAGGCGAGGTCTCTCCCGGCCTGACCGTAAGAAAACCGTAATTCAGGATTTTTTATCAAAGTGAGGATATGGTTGGCCATGTGCGATACATCCCTCTCTCGGCACAGTAACCCATTGTGTCCATGAATACAAATTTCCCCAATTCCTCCCACATCCGTAGCCACTATCGGAAGACCCATGCCGGCGGCTTCGACCAGACTGATAGGGAGTCCTTCTTCCTTCAAAATATTATCTTCAACGATGCATCTGACACTGTGTTGGACATAGATATCGGCATCGGCCAGCAGCTCAAAGACTTCTTCTTGATTTGTCCAACCCAATAACTGAACATTCTGTTTTAATTTTAGCGTTTCTACGAGATTCTTAATCCTTTGCTTCAACGCTCCTTCGCCAACGAGCACTAATTGAATGTCCCTCACGTCCCTGATAACCTGCGCCACAGCTTTAAGAAGGAACTCATGCCCCTTCTCCTCTCTGAAGGCCGCCACACAAATAAGGGTTAAAATCTCTCTATTATCACATTTCGGTCGGCCATTGTTCCTGATGGGAGTTCCGATATAATTGACCATCAATTTCTGTTCGTCGCAGCCCAGCGAAATCAACCTTTCTTTAATAAAATGAGAAACACAGATGATTTGCTTGACTCGTTTAAAGACATTCTGGACTTTTTCCCGGTAGTGCGGATCACTCACAGCCCGGTTGACGTCAGAGCCATGGGCGGTAATAAAAACCGGCACATTCAGCTCCTTGAGATAGTCAAAAAACCAGATCCCATTCCACAGAAAGTGGATATGGACGACCCGCACCTTATAAGCACGCATGATAAACTTGAGAATCACTTCATAACCGAGAAACCGTTTACCTGAAAGAGCTCTTCCGACAAGATTGAGAGGTTGTATCAGAAAAGAAAATGTTTGTAAGGCCAAGACTTTTGGAAATTCGCCTTTGACTCGTCTCGTTTTTCTCTTTGTGATCACAAGGGGCTTGTGATGCTGCAAGCCCTTTGCATGCCTCAAAACCCAGATCTCTGTAGGTTCAAAAAAGTTTTCGTTGATGATAGCGACAACATCCTTTTCGTCCTTCAATCCTCTCATCCCCTCAATACACCTGCAAAATATTTCCGGTCGCAAAGAAGCGCTGCTGAACCCCAAATAATCAGGGCGATGAGAATATAAATCCCAAGGAAAAGAACATTATCGACAGGAAAAAAGCTCTTTGAGGAGGCAAGAATCAAGCCGATGAGTATGGCGACCATGAACGGGCCATACAATTGTTTGACAATTTCAAAAATTGAAACTCCGATAGCCTTTTTCATCAAGGCCCATAGATAAAACTGTTCCAATATCATCGGCACTGTAACAGCCAAGGCGGCTCCCCTTAGTCCGATGAATTTGGTCAGCGGGTATAGAGCCGAAAAGATAAGTATGAGTTTCGCCAAAACAACCCAAAAGGTGATATTCGGCTTCCCTATGGCCTTGAACACAGGGCCAGTAGTTGCGGCCAGAGACCTGACGACACCGAATACGACAAGAATCTGCAACGGCGCAACCGCAGGCCCCCATCGTTGCCCCAGCAACAAAGTCACTATTTCTTCAGAAAAAACAAATATAACGACACCTACCGGAATGGAGACATAGGCAAGGAATTTGTAGATGGCGAGAAAGGATCTCTTCAATCTTGCCAAATCATGGTTTATGGCACTGTAGGAGGGAAAGAAGACTTCTGAAATCATGTTTGTGAAATGTGTGGCAGGAATATTGGCTATGAGATAGGCATAGGTGTAGTAACCCAGTTCCTCCATTCCTAAGACTTTACCGATGATGGCATCATCCCCTTGAGTCGTTAAAAAAAGCAATATCCCTGCTCCGGTTAGATATTTGCTGTAATGGATGAGCTCCCAGGCAATCCTCTTGTTGAAGTCAATACGTGGCTTTTTCTTCTGAATGATATAGGAGGCCGCGAGATCATAAAGACTTCGGGATAGAAGCCCCAGCAGAAGGGCCCATATACTTTTTAAAACAAGGGCCAAGGCCAGCGTCACGGCCATAACAAAAAAAGAGCCGATAACACGGGATATGGCCACTTTTTTGAAATCCAGGGCCTTATCGAAAAGTACCATGTTGATGTTGCTGAACCCATCCAGAATGAACAGAAAAGCGATAAATCGAATAGCCACAGACAGGATGGGCTCATCGTAAAACGCAGATATCCAAGGGGCTGCCACAAAGACAATGGCAAACAGCAAGAAACCTCGAACGACATTGAGGATCCAGGCCGTATCACTAGCTCTGTAGATATCGTCCTTCCTGTATATTAAGGCCTGCTTGAGACTGGTCTGCGTGAAAATATCGATTCCCTGTCGAACAAAAAGGATAATGCCCATCAGTCCGAAAATTTCCGGAAACAGCCATCTGGCGAGAATGATGGAGCTTATTAAATTAAAGCTCCGAGATAACAGCGAGGCCAAGGATACCCAAATACTGCTTCGTACAGTCTTTGTCTTCAGCGAACCCGATGTGCTTGTAAGGAAATGGAATACGTTTTTCATTTTGAGTTCAAATGCACGAAGCGGCACCCATCGACGCAGGCCATCCAACTTCCATCGTCAAGTCGATGAGGATCGATGTGATGCATCCCGTCCGCATTCCATCCTGAACCACTTCCTTTGAGCGGTGGACTCAACAGGATTTCCTGCTCTTTGTAGGATTCCGTTGTTAGCTCAATTATTTCAAAGGCGCGTAACCGATTGCCGTAGGTTGGGTCATCATCCTGGGCATACCTTACCAGTCGTCCGTCAACGCAAACAATCCTTCCGCCTGGACGGGCCATATTGGCATCACCATCGATGATGGGGTTTTGTGGATGGGCTATCCAGCGCCCCATGAGGTCATCAGCATAATAAAGGCACAAGCTGTCGTTTCCCTCAGGGTTAGTTTCGGTGAACAACCAGACCTTTTGATTGTGGAAAAGGATGCTGGGATCAACGAAATCTCCAATCAGAAGTGTGCCCGAATAAGACCAATCAAAGGGAAAATTATTTGCTTTATAGAGTTGCAGCCGCCCGCGTTCATGGGATTCAGGGATGATGTAGAACTCGCCATTCCATTCGAACACGTACGGATAAGAAAGATGGAAGCCCTCATCGAGCACAATCTGTCGATAGGTCCACTTGCTCCCATCAGCACTCGTGGCCAATCCGATATCTCCGTGACCGGAGTCCTTATTGTAAACTTCGAAAAACATATACCAGGAATCCTTTTCGCGAATCATAAAGGGATCTGCCACAAAAACAGCCTCCGCATCCGAAACATCCAGAGCTGTCAGCACAGGGTTTGCTACCCCGGCAGCGCCCGATAAACTGAGGGGAGAATCTCCTGCGTAGATGCCGATGGACCAGATTTCCTGTGCGTATCCTGGAGATTTCTTTTCCGACAAGAAAACATTTCGCAACAGGAGAAAACAGCCAATGGAAACGACTAAAATCGACACAATCCCAACTATCCATTTTGTTCGCATATTATTCTAAGACCTTGACAGTCCCTCCATTTCCTCAATGCCCCTCAGGGGGTATGACATCATTCTCTCTATGTTGTGCGTTCAAGTCAAAAAAGAGTCTGCGATCTTTTTTGAATCCAGTACAGCTCCGCTCCATCCGCGCTCCACCTCAGCTGCCAATGTTCGGGCTTATCCTCAACAAATTCAGGAAAAACATAATTATACGCCCCTCTCAAAAAATTCAACCTGTTTCTGTTTATAAGAACATAAACTCCCTCAGGCACCTCATTGGTTTTCATGCCTTCAAAGTCACTTGTCAACACCTTTTGAGGATACTTCCAGAAAAAGCTCAGGACCCAGGCAGTCCTGCTATCGGTCAGTATTCTATCCTGTGGAGATATGATGTGTGAGACCTGCCGTTCCACCGGACTTCCGATTCCCATGTCTACAGCTTTATAAAGGCCCCACAGGCACGCGCAGGATATGCAGATGACCAACACGCCTCCCATGTTCAATTTGGGCGGGATCTTAGACTCTCTATTCTCCTGCTTGGACAGAAGGTTAGACATCAATCCCGCAGTAAGGAGAACCGATGGAAAAAGGAGGGGATACACATACCTGTCGAAGAGGACAAGCGGACGGTAGACACTGAGACTCGATGAAGAAAAATTCAGCATTAAGGCCAAGGATACAAACCAAATTCCCGGAATTAGAAAAGCGCGCTTTTTTTTCAACACGGCATAAATCGTGGAAATTAAAGCGGCTCCTGTGACATAGCCAAAAGAAGGATTCAGAAACAGGGTTAATGGCCCTTTCACAAAAATTCTTCTGATAAGGGAAGCGAAATATTCCCCCTGGGCCCAGCCGTGGCGGCTGCCTTCGCTAAAAAACCACTCTTTATTCAGATCATAATTTCTCTCGATGGCATGGAACCGATAAAAATAATCGAGTGTTTGCTTGTGATAAATCCACGACTCAACCAAAAAGAAGGACAGGGCCGTCAGTCCTGTGGCCAACAAAAGAATATAATTTCCTTGCTGCTGACGGACAATCCATATGGCATAGATCAAAAGAAAGGGGAAGAGAAAAAGAACACTCTCTTTGCACAGCCACGATAGACCGAAGGAAATCCCAGAAAGAAGACCAAGTCCGATCTTAGAGGACACAGTCTCCCGCTTCGATCCTGAATAGAGAGTGAAAACTCCCAAGGCCGCCCAGAAGGCAGCCGGAAGGTCGGGGAGCAGCAGCGATGCCGAGCGGATATCCAGAGGGATAAGAGCTAAAAGACCTGCGCCGAGCAATCCTGTGGCGGTATTGAAAAGCGATCGCCCTGCAAAAAACATGAGGAGAATTCCGGCCAGAGAAAGACAAAAAGGATAAGCGATCAGGGCCCATTCATTGGGCCCCGCAATTTTGAAGCCCAACGCCACAGGCGCAAAGACTCCCGGACGCAAAGGAAAAACGGGATCGCTGCTGTAATCGGAAATCTGGAACGATCCATTCGCCATTTTATAGGCCAGCTCAGCATACACGCCGTCATCGGACCCGTAAAAACCGCAGAAAGCCACTATGCGAGTAAACCCCGCCACAGCAAGAATCAGACAAAGCCAAAGGACAACAGTTCTTCTCTGCCGCGCGTCAACATTAAGTGCAGAGTATTTATCGCTCAAATTCATTCCTTATTTGTGTCGTGAATTTTCCTTTATACAAAATCTAAGGGCGGCTAACAAACAGTGCTTCATCCTGGGTAATCTAAAAACCAGCTCAGGGGCAGAATCAATCCTGAATTAAATGCTATAGCACAGCAAAAAAAGGAATGTCAAATCGAGGGAACTTGAAAATTGAAGGACTTATCATATAAGTTAATACAGACAAAAAAATGGTCGATACGGCAGTCATCCTGATGAAGCAAGAGGAAACACCCTCTCCAGTGGATATTCCCTGGGTTTTCACTCCTCTTATCGGCCTTCCGCTCGTAGAGAGACATCTCATGTCTGTTAGACGTGTGGGGATCGAGACAGCTCATCTTATCTGTGGCAAATCAGAGCAAACATGCCTGGAAGGATGTCTTTCAAGGTGGAGCCATGATGAACGTTTCCCAGCAGTCAATATTCATGGCCCGGGAACAAATTTTGTCTCTATACTACCCGAGTGTTTCCTGCTGATGGACGGCAGCCATGTCTATCATCCAAAACTGCTGGAAGATGCTCAATTGCGCAATGATCTTTTCATCTTTACGAATACCGATAAGCAGCCTATTGGCCTCGGGATGAGCACCCCAGCCTTTCCCCTTGGCCATTTTCCTGTCATTCCAAGCGAGGACATTGTCATTCGTGAGGAAATGTACACTATGAACGTTCACAAAGCGGAAAATCGCAAAAGTGCCGAGCGGCTCATTCTAAAAACTCTGAGAAAGGAGACCGATGGTTGGTTTTCCATTCATTTGAACCGGCCCATCTCCTTGGCCGTATCCCGCCACCTTGTCAACTATTCCATCCACCCCAATCTGATCACAGTCATGACTTTGTTTTTAGGAGTATTATCCGGTGTGTTTGCTGCCATGGGAACCTATGCATTTATGGCAGCAGCGGGAATAGTCTTTCACCTGGCAAGCATTATGGATGGCCTAGACGGCGAGATTGCCAGAGCCAAATTCTTGACCAGCCGAACAGGAGAATGGCTGGATACCATCAGTGACGAACTCACGAATGTTGCCTTCATAACAGGATTGACTATCGGCGCCTACAGGATGTCAGCTTCGAAAACGATGTTCTGGTTGGGGATTGTCACGCTGTTCTTTTATTTCTTAACCCTAATTCTCCTGTATGGACACCTTGCTACGGGTACCCAATCCAGCTCCCTCCTCTACTTTCAAGAGCAAATCAAGACGCGTCAATTCCAAAAGAGGAGAGCGGCACCTTTGATTACTTTTCTCCAGCCTCTTGTGAAAAGGGATCTCTATGGTTTCATTTTTATGATCCTGGCTGTCCTGGGGCTTCCCCATATTATAATTTTCTGTTGGCTGGCTGCTGTGGTGATAACACCCATTCTCTTCACCAGTCATTTGCTCAAATCCAATTGATTCAGTCAGCCGGGAAAAGGTTCTGGACTATTATCGTGAAAAAATATATAAAGTATGGTCATAATCAAGACGAAAACCTTACATTTCGACCGGTTTGTATCAACGAAAAATGAAACCAAGGAAATCCGAAGGCTTCAATAGCCCAAAATTCAGAGTGGAGATTCAGGCCAAAGATGCCATTCGCAATTTAAAAGAATATATACCCGCGCCTCAAAATAATGTCCTTTTCTCGAAAAACGAAGATTATTTAAAATTGGATTCGAATGAAACGACCATAAAGCCCTCTCCTCTGGTATTCCAACGGATTCAAGAATTCCTGTCGAACGGTCACCTAAACTGGTACCCTGATGCGAATGCCACACACCTGAGACAAAGAATCGCCGCCTATTCAAAAAGAGCCCTCGCCGAGATCCAAGTGTTCAATGGCTCCGATTCAGCCCTGGATTACATTTGCCGGACTTTTGTGGATAAAGACGATGAGGTCCTCATTGCTTCCCCGACCTATGACAATTTCAGAATTTTCGCTCAGAGCTTGGGGGCAAAAGTTGAATTTGTCTTTGCCAAAAGCCCCTTCGACTCCAACGCCCGGGAGTTGATCGAGAGGATTAGCCAAAAAACCAGGCTCATCTACATGTGCAATCCTGACAACCCAACAGGTAGAACATACGTTGAAGAGGAAATCTTGGGGATTCTTGAGAAATTAAAAAATGGGGTTTTGATTATCGATGAAGCCTACTATGAATTTTCAAAAATAACAATGGCCAAGCTCCTCTCCAAGTTCGAGAATCTCATCATTACCAGATCTTTCTCAAAAGCTTTTGGGTTAGCTGCCTTAAGGTGTGGCTATATCCTGGCGAGCGAGTCACTCTTGTCCTCCATCAACAAGATACGAAACACAAAAGAGGTCAATTCCGTTGCCCAGATAGCAGCGGCTGCCGCTCTAGAGGACGTTGACTACATGGAGAAATATGTCGAAGAGGTCAACACTTCAAAGGAATGGCTCAGTGAAAAATTCAGGTCTTTGGGTGTTACGGTTTTTGCTTCCCCAGCCAATTTCATTCTGATAAGAGTGAAAAACCCGCCAATATTTATAAGTGAGTTGAAAAAAAACCGCATTCTCCTCAGAGATCGAAGTCAAATTCCTCAGCTGGAACATTTTGTGAGGATCACAGTGGGAAATCTTGACCGGAGCAAGAAATTGGTCAGAACCTTAGAGGAAAATGACAAAATCAGCGAACTCTTTTTCTTTTAAAGTCAAAGATGTCTTCACCTGTTTGAACCTGGTAGCCGCTCTTTACTCAGTAATTCTTTCCATACAGGGGGAAATTATCCGGGCATCGTTGTTCATCCTGCTTGTATGGCTTCTAGACGGCCTTGATGGATTTATTGCCAAATGGACAAAATCAGCGAATCAATTTGGGGCCAATTTTGATAATCTGGTCGACCTCTTCGGGTTCAGTGTAGCGCCAAGTTTCGTCATCTATGCATCGTATATCGGATATTCGCAAATATTGGCCTTGTCCCTGTGCTTTTTCATCATTACCGTCGGCACAATCCGGCTGGCCAAATTCCAGACCAAACCGTTGGATGTCCCCGGATACTGGATTGGGTTTCCACGTCCAGCATCCGGGTTTTTCATAATTTTTCTGTTGAATTCAAATCTATTTCTCGATCATGGCCTCTTTCTCGTCGGGGGCCTTCTCATCATCCTTGTGGGGCTCTTGAGTTTGACCTATCTCCCTTACAAGAGCAATAAGGCAAAATTCACAAAATTCCAGACCTTCCTCATATTTTTGGCTCCCACAAGTTCCATGCTGTTGTTTCCTTACGGTTACATGTGGGATTTGGCCTTATTCTGGATCACTGTTTACGTCCTTCAGCCCTGGATTGGGGTAAACAAAAAAGATCGAGAGGAAATAAAGGCGCGTGTCAGGGAATGGAAAGGCATTGACAAGGCTTAAGCCATGTTGAACTGCAAAACTGTGTCTCGATGAAAATCTCAAGTTATCTGCAAAAGAAAGTCTTCTAGGGCTCTTCAAAAGAGGTTTGAAATGAGAATAAAAGTGCATTTTTTCATGCTCTGTCTGTCTCTTGTCTCAGCGGTTTTTTCTCAGGAAACAGCCGATAAAAACCACTTCACACTAAACACAGCCATCATGACCGCCCGGGAACAAAATCCTATAGGCAAGGCAGCGGATTTTGATGTCGAAAAGGCCAGCATGAACATTAGAAAGGCAATTATTCAGAAATATATTCCGATGCTGGACTTTAAATTCCATACGGGATTAGTGCCTGCGGCCGAAGGAGATATATTTTATTCTCCCGACAAACAAACAGACTTAGATGGTCTGGGACCGTTTTTCAGGCTGGATTTGGAGCTGGTTCAGCCGCTGTACACATTCGGCAAAGCCACATCTGCCGTCAAAGCTGCCCGGGAAGGATTCCACGCCGAAGAATCTAGAAAAGATTTTTTGATCGAGGAACTATCGTTCAGGGTAGTTCAGGCTTACTGGGGACTGGCTAGCGCCCAAAAAGTGGAACTGTTAGCTGCGGATTCACAGGAAAGCTACCAGTTACTCCTATCTGAGGTCCAAAAAAGGCTGGACAATGAAGAATCCGATGTGGACGACGCCGACCTCCTGGAGGCCAAGAGCCTTCACTTCGATGTCGAACGTATTAAACAAGAGAGTATCGAGCGGATGGCTCTGGCCAGAACAGCATTCAACACTCTTCTTTACCTCGATCCGAAGGAAGAGGTATCCACGGCGACCGAGCCTTCGCCTTCATTCAATCCTGATGAAGACCTGCTCGAAGAACTCGTTGTCATGGCCGAAAAGACACGACCGGATATGCAGGGTTTGCATGCAGCCACACAAGCCATAGAAGCCAAACTGGCCTTAGCGAAAAGCCGGAGATTTCCAAATATTTTTCTGTTCGCTGGATTGAATTACGCGCATGCCGACAATCGGCAGGACCAGACCAATCCCTTTGCCGTTGATAACTTCAATTACCGATCTCTAGGCGCCGGCATAGGGTTGAGATGGGATCTCAACATTTTCCAGCATGATGCCGAGATTAGACAGTCGCGGGCGGAATACAATGCTACAATAGAAAGGATGAAGTCGCTCAAGAACAACATCCGTCTCGAAGTCACCAAAGCGTTCATTGAGGCCCAAAAAAATTTCAACCTTCTTGAAGCGGCCAGGGAGTCTCTGAAGACCACCAAAACCTGGTTGCGGGTCAGTTACGATAACTGGGAAATGGGAATAGGCGAATCATGGCGTCTCATCAGGGCCTACGAAGCCTATTATCGTATGCGCAGCCTCGAGATTGAGAGAGAGTATGTGTACAACGTGTCGCTCGCTAAGCTCGGGAATATGCTTGGCGAAATTGATGCCTACCTGCGCTGGGTGGGGAATGGAAAGGTCACGATAAATGAAGCGCATTAATTCCGGAATTCTCATCCTCCTGCTCGGGGCTTCTCTCTCAAACAGCCAAACACCTCTGGAAGTCATTAAAGACTCCAATCAAAAAATTCTGGATATTTACGCATCCCATCAGGATATTTCACGAGAGATGGAAGAGGCGATTTTCCAGATTATGGACAGCGTAACCGACTTTAACACAATCTCCCTGAGGACAATCGAAAGGTTTTGCCGGAAAATGAGCGAGATGGAGTGCCGGGAGCTGGACAGGGTGTTTCAAGAGCTCCTGCGGGTTTCATCCATCAAAAAGGTTGGGCGTTATCGAGCCGAGCGTTTCGAATATCTGGGGGAAGACATCGACGGGACTAGAGCGCTGGTCAAAACGATAGCCTACTACGAGGATGACACCTATGAACTGGATTATCATTTGGAGTTAATCGACAACGCGTGGAAGATCGTGAATTACACGGCTGACGGCGTGGATACCATCAGAAACTATCGCAAGCAATTCCAAAAGATATTGAGAAAAGAGTCGCCCGCGCAGCTTCTGACAAGACTGGAAAACAAGATTCAAGAATTCAGAAACGAAGAAAGTGAATAAGATCGGCCCGGCCTTGAGCAACATCCTCCGCGGAGTCTGTATCAGCTCCTCGAAACATCCCTTTATCTGGTTCATTGCAGTCCTGGTTTTAAGTCTTCCAGCCTTATACGGGATAACCAAAATCAGGTTGAATACCGATTTAACCAGGCTTCTTCCGGATCATAGCCCTGCGGCCAGCTGGGCACGAAAGCTCAGGAAAATCACCAGTGAAGGAGGCTACTTCACCATCATATTCGAGGGGCTGAATAGAGAGAACCTTATGGCTGCGATAGAAAGCACAGCTGCCGAAGTGGAACAGCTCGAGGAAGTCAGATCCGTCGACTTCAAATATCCCTATGATTTCATTCAATACTATCGCTATCTTTTGATTCCAGATTATTACCTGGAAAAGATTTTCGATTACGTCATCAGTTTAGAGGCGGAGTACAGCCCCTTCACAACAGATCTCTTGAGCAGTAGTGAGGAGACGGAAGCGAAAGTGGAAGAGGACCGGCAGGAGCTGCACAACCTCCTCGATTACTACAGCAACCTGTCCGAGTACCATCAAAGCAGGGACGGCCGAATCATGGGAATGTTTATCCGCCCCCACGAGGGATTCACCAATATCGATGCCACCCAGAGTTTATATTCGAAATTGAATCACATAGCGGAGAAAACTTCTCAAGAATACCGGATTTGGACCGCAGTTGGGGGCTCTCAGATAAATAACCTCCGTGAATACAATGTCATCAAGGCTGATCTTCGCCGTTCCGGTATTATTGCTCTAACGACTATCCTCATCGTCTTGCTCATAAGCTTCAGGTCTGTGACCGCCCTGCCGGTTCTGTTCTATCCCCTTGGCCTGGGCTTGCTTTGGGCTTTCTCCCTTGTCCCTGTCGTCGTGCGTGACCTCAACATGATCACGTCATTCCTGCTCGTGATTCTTTTTGGCATGGGCATCGATTATTCGATCCATCTTCTCAAACGGTTCCAACTGGAACTTCTCTCAAAACCACCTCGTCAGGCTCTGATTGATACCTATCTTTCCACCGGCCGATCGGTCATCATCTCCGGACTGACGACCGCTTTACCTCTCTTTCTTTTAACAATCTCTGATTTCAGGGGATTTTCTGAATTTGGACTCATCGGTGGCGGAGCGATTATCACGATGCTTCTGGCCATGCTCATCGCCGGACCTTCATTCTTGATTATTGGAGAGCGAATGGGGATGGTTAAGCCAAAAGCCCCGGATATAAAAAAGAAGAGGCTGCCACCGAATTTTTTCTCGATCCTGGTCGCCATTCTTGTCTTTCTCGGTTTGGTGGCGACGTTAACTTTGCTTCGCTTTGACTATGACTTCAGAAACCTGGGGGCAAGAGTTCCTGAACAGAAGGAACTCGTAAAAAAGCACGGGCAAGTCTACTCAAGATCCATGTCACCTGCGGCGATTTATGTCCTACCAGATCTTGAAACTTTGGATGCGACACTTGACGTTGTCAAAAAAAGAATGGACCAAGCCGATTCGACGATCGCGCGCGTGGCATCCATTCGAGATTTTGCTCCCGATGACAAGGAAACCATCGAGCGTCTGGAATTCATTGACCAAATAAAGGAGGAGCTTCAAGGTTCCTGGACGAGGCGAATTGAAGACCCTCAAATTCTGCATTGGATTGAAGATTTAAAAACCTGGGAATCTGTGCGCGTCCAGCCGGGAGTTGCCGACTTGCCACAAACACTGACAGCTGGATTGATGGCACAAGACGATTCCGGACGTTTCCTTCTCGGCGTATATCCCAACGTTTCTCGCAGGCACGGGAAGGAGGCCATGGTTTTCACCGAGGAGCTCTATGGAATTGATATTCCGCCTGAAGCCCAAGGCCCGGTGGGAGAAATGCCCATTTTCGCAGAGATTCTGTGGCTCGTCACGTCGGAAGGGCCGTGGATTGTGGCCTTTACGTTTCTGGGTGTTCTCTGTCTTGTTTTTCTAGGTTGCCGGTCTTTTATAGATACACTATGGACCGTAATCCCTCTTGTTGGAGGGATCATTCTCACTCTGGGAGTTATGTCTGTGTCAGGGCTCAAACTCAATTTCTTCAATGTGGTTATTATTCCCGCTCTTATGGGGATGGGCATTGACCATGGAGTCCACTATTACAGACGTTGGAAGGAACTGGATAAAAATATGGCTAAGACCCATCAGGAACTCCTGGGACCTCTATCGACCTGCACGGCGACCACGATGATGGGCTACATCGGCCTGATTTTTGCCAATCAAGCAGGATTGCAGTCCATCGGAAAAATTGCCTGCCTAGGGCTGTGCTGCATCTGGCTGACATCGCTGATATTAATGCCCGGAATCTTAAACACGATCAACAGAAAGACTTCAACGGATACGGCAAAATGAACTTTCCGGTTTCCTTCAACGAAATTTCTTTTATAATTGACATTCTTTCTTTGATTTGAATTTGCCGGGTAGAAACCGAGAAAAGGAAGAAGAAAGCTTATCATGGAAGCGCTCATCATTGCGGCAGGCAAAGGAAGCCGATTGAATCATTATCCCTGCCCAAAGCCCCTCATACCTGTATTGGGACGCCCCCTCATTGAGCACATCATTCGGAGAGTAAGAAAAGCTGCCATTACCGATCTCAAGATAGTCGTGGGCTACAAGGCCGATCAAATCCAAGAGGCTATTGGAGATGGCGGGCGGTGGGGTGTTCATATTGATTACATCCACAACCCCGATTGGCCGAAGGGTAACGGCCTCTCTGTCTATTTGGCAAAGGACCGCATCAAAGAGAATTTCATTCTGTTGATGGGCGACCATGTGTTCGACAGTACAATTCTGGATCGGTTGCTGGGAACTAAGGCCGATACGGGCCTGTGCGTTCTCGGTGTTGACCGCAAGGTTGAAGGCGATCATATCCAGATCAATGAGGCGACCCGAGTCTGGGTTGAAAATCGTAGAGTTCGCGAAATCGGAAAAGGCCTCAATCCTTATAATGGTGTCGACACCGGTATATTCCTCTACTCTTTGTTCGTTTTCGAGGCATTGAAGGAAAATCTCTCTAGGGGAAAGGATTTACTCACGGATGCGAACCGGACGCTGGCTGAGCGGGGAAAACTCATGAGCATGGACATCGGCGATCTCATATGGGTAGATGTAGATGACAGAAAAACCTTGGAGCAGGCTGAGAATATGCTGTCTCTAAGGCAGCTTTGAAAAAGAACATAAATCAAAAACAAGACAAAAATTCGAATTTATTTTTTCGAAAATGACTAAGAAATTTCCAACCCGGGCTGCACTTTACGGACATAGGGATAAAAGGTTCGCAAGTTTCAATGAGCCTCCCGAGGAAATCCGGGAAAGATTAATCGCACTTCTCTTGGCTCTGGATGAAATGTGCAAAGGAGCGGGCGCAGAATTCTGGCTGGAATGCGGAACACTTTTGGGTGCTTTTAGAAACCAGGATTTCATTCCACACGACCCCGATGCCGATGTGGGCATGCTCTATACCGATCTCGTAAAGCTGCAGAATCAAAAACCACGAAATAAAGATTATATATTTGAATTCGACCCGAATTGGACCCGGCGCGAACCGGACAAAAAATCACAGGTCGATGCCAGAATTATCGATACTCTATCGGGAATTTTTGTCGATATATTTGGTTTCTCCAAACAAAACAAAGGCGGATATTCATCTAAATGGGTCGGTTTCAACGGGCCGGATATTCGAAACGGTGCGTATCCGGGAATATTTTACGATCATGATGAATTGTTTCCATTAAGCGATTGTTCATTACATGGATGCAAATTTAAGTGCCCCAAAAAAACAATCGAGCATTTGCAGAAAATGTATGGGAAAAACCTTAATCCCCCTTCGAATTGCATTATCGTGAGAAAATTTCAAAACATGATTGCTAGGATATATTACTATCTAGTCCTTGCAAGAAATAGACGACACTTAATTGAGTGATTAAAGATGAAAATATCACGTATGTTATGCTGCCGTTTACGTTCGGCCCGTACTATCCCTAAAGACTGATCAATTTGGGCTCAAACCGCTGGACTATCCGCTCTCAACTCGGTCTAGCTGCCGGCTTCAGCCGCTGGACCATCGAAGCGTACACCGGAATCTGGTTCTTCACCAAGAATTCCGATTTCTATGGCGTCAATCTGCTGGAACAGCGGCCGCTGTGGACTGCGAAAGTCCACCTGGTTGGCAACTTATCCAAAGGCACCTGGGAGTCAGCGGATTTGGGCTATGGTCGTGGCGGCCGATCGTTCATCCAGGGGGTCCCTCGGGACACGAGGATATCCTCCTTCCGGTTCGGGCTGACGCTTGCCGTTCCTCTAGGGCGACAGCACGGCCTCAAACTGTATGTGGCGAGCGGGAAAGGTGTGGAAAGCGGACCGGACTTCGATGGCATCGGCATCGGCTACCAATACTTCTGGAATTAAGTGAAGAGGAGAGGCTTGATGTTTCTCAAGATTCTCTCTGAGAGAACCCCACGTTAATGTGATAGACGCTCTAGAATATGGTAATATGCCTGAAGAATCATGAATAAATTCAGGCGAAAATCAAAAGAGTTTAGGTTGGTTATAGTGCTATGCTCTATGTTGTGCCTGATCTTCACCACAGCTTACTCTCAGGAAAATCAGCCCGATGCGGAAGGCAAAGTGATCAAAGAGATCCGCATCGAAGGGCTGAAGCGCACCAAAGAGTATATCGTCTCGCGGGAATTGATTGCCAAGGTCGGTGAGCCTCTGCTCCTTGAAAACCTGGCAAAGGAAAAAATAAGGCTCGAACTTCTGGATATCTTCAGCGACATCCGGATCGAGACAGAGGTTATAGGCGACGAAGTCATTGTCCACTATATCTTTGTGGAAACCTTTCCAATCCTGCCCTCGATCAGCGTCAAAATCACCGATGAAAACGGAATTTCTGCCGGAGGAGGAATCAAATCGCCCAACCTGAAAGGCAAAGATATTTTCTTTTCAGGGCGTGCGCTGTTCGGCGGGAGTAAGGAAGCCGAGGTCTGGATCGAAAATCCATGGATATCCGGCAATCATTTTGGATATAAATTGGAATACTATCATCGCTCACGGGACAACCTCATAACCGACTCCAAAGAAACCGCCAATGAGTTCTATCTGAGAATGGGGAGCTGGATTGGCCGGAGCGGGAGGATTGGCGGGAGCTTCGAATCCATCAATATCGAGAGTAACAAGCCCGGAACGACACTTTCTCCCGGTGGCCTGGACAAAACGACCCGGATTGGTTTTTACCTCGGTTATGACACTCGAGATGCGTTCACTAATACACGTCGGGGATGGTGGAATGAAATCGCCATCGGCGGGAATCTTCCGCTGTTCAAAAACTCCAGCAAGTTTATCCAGATGGATCTGGACATCCGCCGCTATCAGCCCCTCCCTTATTGGGATCGTCATACACTCTTCATTTCCTCCCTGGCCACACTCCGGACAGGCGAGGTGGGAAAGGATATTGCTCCCTGGCAGGTTTTCGGACTTGGAGGGACCAGTACAGTCCGAGGATGGGATTATGCCTCGCGAAAGGGAAAAAATCAGTTCATCAATACGCTGGAATACCGGGTAACGCTCATGAACCCCCAACTAATACACCTTCCTTTCAAAATCAAATACCGGGGAGGGTTAGCTTTTGCTGTTTTCGGAGATTTGGGAATCGTCTGGGACAATCCCCACCAGTTCAGGGCTGAGAATTTCATCGGGGGTGTCGGCGCAGGTATAAGACTCTTGTTGCCTATTGTGGGGGTTCTCCGTGTGGATGTCGCCTGGGGTCAGCACGACAAGGGAATCTTCTTCCATATCGGCGCCTTCGAAAAACCGGTCATGACCCGTAAACGTGTCAGGTAAAGGAAGAAGTTGGAGTCAGAATTGTTTCTCCTTTTTTTCTACGTAATTAATGCTAATTTCCGAAGTTCTTTTGTTGTCTGCTTGCAGAGCTGGCGAGAAAAAACTAGAATTGTCTAGCTAATTCGAATAACAACGCTTTTGACCTCTTGTAAGCGCTTATAAAGAGAAATGAAAATGGAGGGATGACATGGACCAAAATCCGTGTAGAAAGTCAGTAAGCACCCAATTTTGGATGATTCCAGGGATCATGATCATGATCTTTGTCATATTTGCAACGGGAGTCAACGGCCAAAGTCTTCAGGCCCGAGTAGAAGAGCTGAATAGACTGCCCTGCTGTGAGTACGAAGAGGTGGCCGGAGTCATCTGGTTCGGGAATGACCCGATAATGACCTTGCAGCAACTGGCATCTTACTGCGCACCTATCCTTTGGTTTTCCCCCGATGAACCGCTGTTGAAGGGTGCCACAGGAAAGGATATCCGCCTGCCCGAGTCATTTCCGTTCGAGGACAACTCAGAGAATCCCGTGGTTTACTTCCGTATCCGGAATGTCTTCACACGAGAGGACGCAACCGCATCAGCTCATACTGCGGACCAGTATGATCGCAACCACAACGTCATCGATTTGAGTCAAATTATAGGCATCGATCTCGACTATTTCTTTTACTATTCATCCGAAGAGGGACTCGGAGGGCATGTGCATGATGTCGAATCAGCTGAGTTTAAAATCGGTGTCTGGAAGAGGGACAATTGTCCGGACTGCAAATATGCTCTTCTGGTTACTAAAGTTGTAGGAAAAGCCCATGGTTTGCTCTGGTATGATAACACACTGGAAATCGACAAATATGCCGTTTTCCCCATGACTCTGCTTGTGGAAGAGGGCAAGCACGCTACAAGCACAGACAAGAATGGGGACGGTTATTTCACTCCCGGCTATGATGTCAACAAACGCGTCAACGATGCCTGGGGAGTGCGGGATGTCATGCGGACGGGTGCTCTGTACTCGGGGGGATTCCAGGCCTGGATGGCCAAAGTCCGGCGCGATGAACACCGGGTGTTTCCTCCTCTCCCTGAGGATAGTCCTCTTCGTAAACGATTCATGGACAATGGGGAATATGCCCCCGATTATGCAAAGTACACCCTGAGGCCTTTCCCGAAACCAGATGGAGTAGAGCCTGACTTACACCCTTTTATCGCGGACAAAGGCGATCCCGAATGGCCGGAAGTGGCTGTCTTAACCAGCTGGAAACAATTTTCCAGCTGGATAAAGGACGAATCCTTCATCAAATCCCTGTCTATCGCCTACCGGTATGACGGCGATTCGGGATTCTCATTCTCTTTTCCGCTCTTCATCGTCAAGGGCTTAGAAGATCCAATGGCCGGTGGGCATATCGTCCACCGGATGTACCTCAAGGATAAAAAACTGAGAGACTTTGGCTGGATGCTGCACTACACGCCTTCAGCCTCACGTTGGATCGACACCTATTTCGGGGCGGGCGTGGAGTTTGATAAATATGATCTTCCCGAAGGGAGTGAGAAGGCTACGGATACAAAGGCATATTTCGTCTTTGAAACCGGAATAAAGTTCCGGGTCAATATGCAGCATTCTCCGCTGAAATTCCTGACCAAATTAACAGATTTCTGGGGATTTCGCGTCGGGATTAAAAACCTCGGCGCCTTCGATATCGACAGATTGGTCTACGTCATCGAAATCGGCGCCGGCACCTGGTAAATTATTATCGATCTCAAGCCTGTTCGACTTCGGTCAAGAACAAAATTTGCAGATAGTCTCCCCGCCTATATGACGTTGACATCCTTTTTCTGGACTCTTCTGCCACCAACTCAAGAAATGTCCGTATACTCGGATGGACTCGCCTCAGGCAATTCAAGGGGGGTGATATCGAACACGACCTTGTGCAATTGTCCTTCGGTAAATTTGAATTTACCCTTGTCTGCGTATTCCTCATTCACCGGCAGGCCTTCATCACGGCCGATATCGAAGGTTTCATGACCAGTATATCCCTGATTAACAGTAGCAGTAATATCCATTTCTCCAACCTTTTTATCGTTGATGAAGAATTCGACGGTGGAGGGGCCGTTCAGCCGGGGCTCTTTCATGGTATGTTTCAATGTGATCTTTACATCGCCGTGAGGGATTTTCACATCGCCGTCGAAATCATGCCAGTAAAGGCCGAGCGTGGAATAGCTGTATCTCAGTTTTCCATCCTTGATAAACAGGGCCTGTCCGCCGACATGTTCACCCACCGCATAGATAACACCCTCGGTGTTTTCATCAGCCGTTATATAGGCATTCACCTCATAATTGGTGGATTTGATCTCGGGGCCTGCCAGTTCAGGCACGCGGTAAACATTGGGTGTCAGCTCCCAGTGTTTTTTTCCGGCCCGCTGGGTATTGGATTCCGGTTGCAGAAACCTGCCCAGGGAACCGCCAACCGGGTACACATCGTACTTTTCTGCTTCTTCCCAGAATATTTTTTCCAGCTCTTTTACTTTTTCAGGATACTGATCAGCCACATTCACCTGTTGAATCGGATCTTCTTCAATATTATACAATTCCCATTCGGTATTCAGGGGATCGAAATTTGCCATGGCTTTAGGATCCACCGACCACGGAATTCGATACGGTTTCCCGGCAATGGTCCAGCCATCGTGATACAACCCTATAAATCCGGTCATTTCAAAATACTGGGTGGGATGATTGGTTTTGGCATCCGGATCATTCCATGCATAGGTGAGAGATTTTCCGGGATAAGGCTTTCTTTTCTGTCCGTTTACATAGTCAGGGACAGGAACACCTGTTACTTCAAGAATTGTCGGCACCAGATCGGTTATGTTCTGAAATCGCCTGCGCCATTCGCCTTTAGCTTTGATTGCTTTAGGATAGCGTATTGCTGTAGCCGCCATGGTACCGCCAAAGTGCGAAGCCACTTGTTTGGACCACTGGAATGGGGTTGACGATGCATACGCCCAGGCTACAGCATAATGATTGTTCATATGAGGCCCTCCCCAGGCATCCAACCCTCCGAACTCTTCGAGTTTTTCCAATTGCTGTTCCATAGTGAGGGATGGGAATCCGTTCTGCATCAGAAGCTCGGAGAAGGTTCCTGTGGGTGTTCCTTCTGCAGAACAACCATTATCAGCAGTAAGATAAACAATCAATGTATTATCCAACTCACCCATTTCCTCCAAATGGCTGATAACACGTCCGATATGAAAATCCACATGTTCCAGGAATGCAGCATTGACCTCCATTTGGCGTGATAAATATCTCTTTCCTTCGTCACTGAATGAATCCCATTCCGGGATAGCATCCGGCCAGTCGACCATTTCAGCATCTTTGGAAACCAAACCCAGTTTTTTCTGGCGCTCCAGCAGCTGTTTTCTGTAAGCATCCCATCCCTCATCAAATTGACCTTTATATTTATCTCTCCATTCTTTTGGCACCTGTATAGGAGCATGGATGGCCCCTGGCGTATAGTACATAAAGAAAGGAACATCCCTGAGTCCTTTCCAGTTGTCGAGCCATTTTATGGCCTGATCGGCCATGCCATGTGATATGTGGAATGTTGATCCATCCGCATTTGTTTTGGGTGTTTCAATAGGGGTGGTATTTTCGTACAATAAGGGATAAAACTGGTTGGTTTCACCACCCATGAATCCCCAGAAATACTCAAATCCCCATATACCTGTAGGCCAGCTCTCAAAAGGCCCGACAGGGGAAGCTTCTTCCATGGGGGTATTGTGCCATTTACCAAAAGCCGCTGTTGCATAACCATTTTCGGTTAAAATCCTGGCAATGGAAGGGGTGGTGTAATCAATCTGTGAATTGTAGCCGGGATAACCGGTGGCTAACTCAGATATAATACCTGTACCGATCTGGTGAATATTGTAACCGGTCAACAGCGAACCACGGGTTGGTGAACAAACGGCGGCAACAGACATGTGAGTATACCGAATACCTTCATCTCCAATCCGGTCGAATGTGGGTGTATGCATAACACCACCAAACGATGATGCGTTGGAATAACCGGCATCATCCAGCATAATGACCAGTACATTGGGTGCCCCATCGGGCGCTTTGGGCTGGCCGATAAAATAGGGTTTCGAGTCCGCCAGGGTCTTTCCCTGTACGCCTTTCCACTCTTCCTTCGGGTAAGGAATTGCATTTTTCTCCTGTGCGGTTAAACAAAGAGAGCATGGGCAACAGCATCGCCAGGCTCATGAATGACAGGAAAATGTTTTTCATTTCTTTCTCCTTATTTTGGTTGTGTAAATGCTTTTTAAGTTTTTGCTCATCTTTTAGCCGTGGTATTTTTTCTCGATGCGCATTGAGCATCAGCGCCTGTGTGGAGCGCTCTGCGTTCCAATCACGACACGATACAGGTAATCGATGAATATTGCCCATGTCGCGGACGAGGCTGAGCCTCGTGCCGAATATCTTTCCTGTTTATGATGACCGCATTCGCTCCCAGGCGGAGCCATGGGAGCGAGGGGAAAACCGACAAGGGCGTGGCCACGCAAGCATGACCACAGCCCTCGCGGCATTGAATTCAGCGCCACAACTTATTCAATGACGCTATACTCAGACGCAGTCGTTTTATCTTCGGGATTCTTAATATCAAATACCACCTTGTGCAACTGTCCCGGAGTAAATTCAAATTTGCCCATACCGGCATACTCTTCATTCACGGGGAGGCCTTCGTCGCGGCCGATATCAAAAGTTTCGTGAGCGGTATAAGAACCATATACAGTCGCAGTAATATCCATTTCACCTACTTTTTTATCATTAATGAAGAATTCGACGGTTGATGGACCGTTCAGTTTTGGCTCCTTCATGGTGTGTTTTAAGGTGATCTTGATATCACCATAAGGGATTTTTACATTACCGTCAAAATCGTGCCAGTACAAACCCAGGGTAGAATAACTATACCTCAGCTTTCCATCTTTAATGAACAGTGCTTGTCCTCCAATGTGTTCACCCACAGCATAAATAACCCCTTGTGTTGTTTTATCAGCAGTTATGTAAGCATTTATTTCATAATTTGTTGATTTAATCTCCGGACCGGCCAATTCAGGAACCCTATAAACATTGGTGGTCAATTCCCAGTGCTTTTTTCCAGCCCGTTGCGGATTGGATTCAGGTTGCAGCGATCTGCCCAGCGAACCGCCGATGGGAGCGACATCATATTTCTCCGCTTCTTCCCAGAATATTTTTTCCAGCTCTTTGACTTTTTCAGGATACTGATCCGCCACATTCACTTGCTGAATCGGATCTTCTTCAATATTATACAATTCCCATTCGGTATTCAGGGGGTTAAAATTTGCCATGGCTGAGGGATCCACTGACCATGGAATGCGATACGGTTTCCCGGCAAGCGTCCAACCATCATGATACAAACCCATGAAACCCAGCATTTCAAAATACTGCGTGGGATGATTGGTTTTGGCATCTGCATTGTTCCATGCATAGGTGAGAGATTTTCCTGGATAAGGCTTTCTTTTCTGTCCGTTTACATAGTCGGGAGCCGGAACACCGGTCACTTCCAGAATCGTGGGTACGATATCAGTCACATTTTGAAACTGCCTGCGCCATTCTCCTCTTGCTTTAATTGCTTTGGGGTATCGTATGGCTGTGGCGGACATGGTGCCACCGAAATGGGACGCCATCTGCTTGGTCCACTGGAAAGGCGTTGATGAGGCGTAGGCCCAGGCAACCGAATAATGGTTGGCGAGGTGCGGTCCGCCCCAGGCTTCCAAGCCACCAAACTCTTCAAGCTTTTCCAATTGCTGCTCCATGGTCAGCGGTGGAAAGCCGTTCTGCATCAACAGCTCGGAGAATGTTCCGGTTGGCGTTCCTTCGGCGGTACAGCCATTGTCAGCGGTCAGATAAATAACCAGAGTATTGTCCAATTCGCCCATGTCCTCGATGTGGTCGATGACTCGTCCGATGTGATAATCAACATGCTCCAGAAAAGCGGCATTGACCTCCATCTGCCGAGACAAATACCTTTTCCCCTCCTCGCTAAAGGAATCCCATTCGGGAATAACGTCCGGCCAGTTGACCATTTCCGCATCTTCAGGAACCAGGCCCAGTTTTTTCTGACGCTCCAGCAGCTGTTGTCTGTAAACATGCCATCCCTCGTCAAATTGTCCTTTATATTTATCTCTCCATTCTTTGGGCACCTGTATAGGAGCATGGACAGCTCCTGGCGTATAGTACATAAAGAAGGGTACATCCCGCAGGCCTTTCCAATTGTCCAGCCACTTGATCGCCTGGTCGGCCATACCGTGGGATATATGAAATTCAGAACCGTCCGCGTTGGTTTTCGGGGTTTCGATAGCGGTGGTGTTTTCGTACAACAAGGGATGGAACTGGTTCGTCTCACC